>Ga0194137_10000098_pt1 | contig 55445 bp, 46 predicted proteins | sample TARM_MetaG_T3_14_FD_134025 | JGI IMG/M metagenome (GOLD analysis project Ga0194137, IMG submission 134025) | Freshwater microbial communities from Pennsylvania, USA, analyzing microbe dynamics in response to fracking - TARM_MetaG_T3_14 (version 2) | ecosystem: Environmental > Aquatic >...
TCCACGCTTCCTCCCCACACTCGGTCGCCCTCATGCAGTTGCGCTTCACTTCGTTCGTCGCGATCAACTTACGGCGGGACTTGCACCCGCGAGAGTGCGCTCATGCTGAGCGCACATGAAAAAAGGCCCGCGTCACCGACACGAGCCTTCTTGTTTGGATGGTGGAGCCGGGGGGAATTGAACCCCCGTCCGCAAGCCATCACCGGGCAGATCTACATGCTTAGCCGGCTGGTTTGGATCTCACGGTCAACTCGCGCAGTGGCACGCTAGCTTTCCCGCCAGTCACTTGTTCTCGCGTCGCACCGAGTGACCCGGTCCGACGCCAGCCGATGTGAGTGACTTCTCAGCCTTGCCCCTTGCGGAACTCAGCCCGGCCCATCGGCCTGCCGTTGAGAAGCTCATCCGCAATTAAGCGGCGAGTGCGAACGTAGAGTCGTTTGCAGTTACTTTGTTTCCAGTGGTTTTACGAGCGGACTGGTGCTCGGCATGCCCTACTCCGGATCCGCACCCACGTCGAAACCAAGTCGGCCCCAGAGAATTCGTATTTTAGGCCAGCCCGAGCTGCTTCAAGAGCTCGCCCGGCGCAGACAGCACCAGATCGGCGCCCCAATGGCGGAATTCACCGCTGTGCCCGAGATAGCCCCAAGCGGCAACGGCCGTCGCCATGCCGGCAGCGCGGCCGGCCAGGATGTCCCGCGCATCGTCTCCGACGTAGAGGCAAGCCTCGGGCGCCACGCCCAGCCGCCTGGCGGCTTCGAGCAGCGGCGCGGGATGAGGCTTGGTATGCCCGGTCGTGTCGCCACCGACGATGACGCCGGCGGCCAGCCCCAAGGCCTTGGCCAGCGGCAAGGCGAAGCGCTCGGCCTTGTTGGTGACGATGCCCCAGGCCAGACCGCTACCGGAGAGCCCGAACAGCTCCGCCTCGATGCCGGCGAAGGGGCGTGTGCTGTCATACATCAGCACCTCGTAGCGGTCCAGGAACTCGCGCTTGAGGTCCTCATACCCCGCATGCCCCGGCGCTACTTCGAAGGCCTGAGCCAGCATGCCGCGTGCGCCGGAGCCGCCATGCGGCCGGTATTGCGCCAAGGGCAGAGAAGCCAGGCCACGATCGGCGCGCATGGCATTCGCAGCCGCGGCGAGATCGGCGGCGCTGTCGATCAGCGTGCCGTCCAGGTCGAACAGCACGGCGCGCAGATACGCCCAGGCAGGTGAGAGCTTCAAGCGGGGCGGCGACAGGCCAGCAGGTAGTTCACGTCGGTGTCCCGCCCCAAGCTGTAGCGCTGAGTCAGCGGGTTGTAGCTGAGGCCGCGGCTGCCCTGCAGTTCGAGGCCGGCGTCGCGACAGAACTGGGCCAGCTCCGAGGGCTTGATGAAGCGGGCGTATTCATGCGTGCCCTTGGGCAGCATCTGCAGCACGTATTCCGCACCCACGATGGCCAGCAGGAAGGACTTGGCGTTGCGGTTCAGCGTCGACAAAAAGACCCAGCCGCCGGGCTTGACCAGAGTGGCCAGAGCACGCACGACCGAAGCCGGATCGGGCACATGCTCCAGCATCTCCATGCAGGTCACGGCATCGAAGCTTGCCGGCTGCTCGGCTGCCAAGGCTTCGACGGCGATCTCGCGGTACTCCACACCCTCGGTGCCCGCCTCCATCGCGTGCAGCTCGGCCACCCGCAGCGGCTTGGTCGACAGGTCGATGCCCAGCACCTGGGCACCGGCGCGGGCCATGGAATCGCTCAGGATGCCACCGCCGCAGCCGACGTCGACGACGCGCTTGCCTGCCAGGGGGCAGAGTTGCTGGATCCAGCCCAGGCGCAGCGGGTTGATCTGGTGCAGGGGCTTGAAGTCACTCTCGGGATCCCACCAGCGGTGGGCCAGTTCGCCGAATTTGGCGAGCTCTTGCGGGTCGGCGTTGATCGTCATGACGGAATCGGAAAAGAGAAAAGCCCCGGACGGCGGGCCGTGCGGGGCTTTGCACAAAGCGCCCGAAGGCGCAGAGCTTACTTGTTGCGCGTACCGACGACTTCGATCTCGGTGCGGCGGTTCTTGGCGCGACCTTCGGCGGTCTTGTTGTCGGCGATGGGCTGCTTTTCGCCCTTGCCTTCGGTGTAGACGCGGTTCGGCTCAATGCCCTTGCTCACCAGATAGGCCTTGACGGCTTCGGAGCGGCGGATCGACAGCTTCTGGTTGTATGCATCGCTGCCCACCGAGTCGGTGTGGCCAACGGCGATGATGACTTCCAGGTTGATGCCCTTGGTCTTGCTGACCAGGTCATCCAGCTTGGCGGTGGCTTCGGGCTTCAGGGTCGACTTGTCGAAATCGAAGAAGGCGTCAGCGGCAAAGGTCACCTTTTCGCTGACCGGAGCCGGCGGCGGCGGCGTCACGGGCTTGGGAGCGACAGGAGCGGGAGCCGGCGGCGGGGGAGCCACCGGAGCCGGGGGAGCGACCACGGGTGCCGGCTTGATTTCGCCGTCGCAACCCTTGGCGGCAGTGGCCGGCGTCCAGAAATTGTCGCGCCAGCAGAATTCGTTGGTGCCGTTCTTCCAGACGGTGCCGTCGGTTGCGCGCCAGTTGTCGATAGCTTGGGCCGATGCGCCAGACGTAGCAACGGCGACAGCGGCCACCGCAAACAGCGACGCCACACGATTCAGTTTCTTCATGATTCTCCTCTCAAGGAATGCCGCAGTTGCCCTGCGAGAGTCAGTACTCAACCTCTAACCACAGGAGAGACTTTAGGGTTTCTCCTAGGGACTCGACGATTGTGCCATGGGGGCACCGGGTCGGACGCATTGTGGCGGCCTACGTTCATGGGCACGGTGACGATGTTGCGCTGCTGCTACAAGGTGGCGCGGCCCTTAGAATTCGCGCCTTTCACCTACCTCCGAGGACGCCGTGCCGATGTAGGCGCGAGCGTGACCCTGCCGCATGACCCAGTTCGCCAAGGAAACCCTGCCGATCAGCCTTGAGGAGGAGATGCGCCGCTCCTACCTCGACTACGCGATGAGCGTGATCGTGGGGCGTGCGCTGCCCGACGCCCGCGACGGCCTCAAGCCGGTGCATCGCCGCGTGCTGTACGCGATGAACGAGATGGGCAACACCTACAACGCCAAGTACCGCAAGAGTGCGCAGGCCGTGGGTGAGACCATGGGTAAATACCACCCGCACGGCGACTCCGCCATTTACGACACCATCGTCCGCATGGCCCAGCCATTCAGCCTGCGGCACATGCTGATCGACGGCCAGGGCAACTTCGGTTCCATCGACGGCGATAACGCCGCGGCGATGCGATACACCGAGATTCGCCTCGACAAAATCGCTCACGAAATGTTGGCCGACATCGACAAGGAAACCGTCGATTTCGGACCCAACTATGACGGCAGCCATAAGGAACCCCTGGTTCTGCCGACCCGTTTGCCGAATCTGCTGGTGAATGGTTCCGCGGGTATTGCCGTGGGTATGGCGACGAATATCCCGCCGCATAACCTGAACGAAGTCGTCGACGCCTGCCTGTTCGCGCTGAAGAGCCCGGAATGCACGGTGGACGAGCTGATGGAGATCATCCCGGCGCCCGACTTCCCCACTGCCGGCATCATCTACGGCCTGGCGGGCGTGCGCGACGGCTACCGCACCGGCCGCGGCCGCGTCGTGATGCGCGCCAAGGTGCATTTCGAGGACATCGACAAGGGCAACCGCCAGGCGATCATCGTTGACGAGATCCCCTACCAGGTCAACAAGAAGACCTTGCTCGAGCGCATCGCCGAGCTGGTGCAGGAAAAGAAGATCGAGGGCATCAGCCACATCCAGGACGAGTCCGACAAGTCCGGCATGCGGGTGGTCATCGAGCTCAAGCGCGGTGAAGTGCCCGAGGTGGTGCTTAACAACCTCTACAAGCAGACCCAGCTGCAGGACAGCTTCGGCATGAACATGGTCGCCCTCGTCGACGGCCAGCCCAAGCTCTGCAATCTGCGCGACATGATCATCGTGTTCCTGGAACACCGCCGCGAGGTGGTGACCCGCCGCACGATCTTCGAACTGCGCAAGGCCCGCGAGCGCGGCCATGTGCTGGAAGGCCTGGCCGTGGCACTGGCCAACATCGACGAGTTCATCGAGACCATCAAGACCTCGCCGACGCCGCCCGTCGCCAAGGCCGCCCTGATGGCCAAGAGCTGGGATTCGTCGCTGGTGCGCGAAATGCTGGCCCGCGCCGAAGGCGGCAGCGCCGCCTACCGCCCCGAAGGCCTGGAAGCCCAGTTCGGCATGCAGCCCGACGGCCTCTATCGCCTGTCCGAAGCCCAGGCAGGCGAAATCCTGCAGATGCGCCTGCAGCGCCTGACGGGCCTGGAGCAGGACAAGATCGTCAGCGAATACCGCGACGTGATGGCCGAGATCGCCGACCTGCTAGACATCCTGGCCACGCCCTCGCGTGTGACGACCATCATCGGCGACGAGCTGACCCAGCTGAAGACCGAGTTCGGCCAGACCAAGCTGGGCGCGCGCCGCAGCGTCATCGAGCACAACGCCCAGGAACTCGGCACCGAAGACCTGATCACGCCGACCGACATGGTCGTGACGCTCTCGCACACCGGCTACATCAAGAGTCAGGCGCTGAGCGAATACCGATCGCAGCGCCGCGGCGGCCGCGGCAAGCAGGCCACGGCGACCAAGGAAGACGACTGGATCGACCAGCTCTTCATCGCCAACACCCACGACTGGATCCTGTGCTTCTCCGACCGCGGCCGCGTCTACTGGCTCAAGGTCTGGGAGGTGCCGCAGGGCTCGCGCAACTCGCGAGGCAAGCCCATCGTCAACATGTTCCCGCTGCAGGCCGGCGAGAAGATCACCGTCGTGCTGGCCCTTACCGGTGAGTTCCGCAGCTTCCCCGAGGACCACTTCATCTTCATGGCCACCGCCATGGGCACGGTAAAGAAGACGTCCCTCAAGGACTTCAGCAACCCGCGCAAGGCCGGCATCATCGCAGTCGACCTGGACGAGGGCGACCACCTGATCGGCGCCGCGCTGACCGATGGCCATCACGACGTGATGCTGTTCAGCGACGGCGGCAAGGCCGTGCGCTTCGACGAGGACGATGTGCGCCCCATGGGTCGCACCGCCCGAGGGGTGCGCGGCATGATGCTCGAGCCCGACCAGCGCCTCATCGCCATGCTGGTGGCCGAGGATGAGACCCAGAGCGTGCTGACGGCCACCGAGAACGGCTTTGGCAAGCGCACCTCCATCGTCGAATACACCCGTCACGGCCGCGGCACCAAGGGCATGATCGCCATCCAGCAAAGCGAACGCAACGGCCGCGTCGTCGCCGCCACGCTGGTGCGTCCGGAGGACGAGATCATGCTGATCACCGACAAGGGAGTGTTGGTGCGGACCCGCGTCGCCGAAATCCGCGAACTTGGCCGCGCCACCCAAGGCGTCACGCTGATCGCGCTGGACGACGGCGCCAAGCTGTCGGGCCTGCAGCGCATCGTCGAGAACGATGCCAATGAAACCGATGCCAGCGCCGAGGGCGGCGAAGCCGGCTCGGCCGATGACACCCCTGAAGCTCCCAAGGACTGATTCATGACCTCTCGCAAGCTGGGCCTGGCCCTCGCCCTCGCCCTGGCCGTCGGCAACACCTTGGCCGACCCCTCCCCAGCCAAGAAGGCCTTGATCGACAAGATCGTCGCCCTGCAGCAGCAGGGCCTTCCTGCCAACATGGCGAATAGCCTGATCCAAGGTCCGGTTGGACAACTTGCGCAGAGCGTCCGCGGCGCCTTGCAGCAAATACCTTCAGACAAGCGCGAGGCCACTGCAAAAGCCATTGAAGGCGACATCAAGAAGTTCATCGACGAGAACGTGCCTTATCTGCGCGACAAGGTGGCCAAGGCCCTCGGTCCGACGTCTTCGGCGCTGCTGGACGAACGCTTCAACGAGGACGAACTGAAGCAGATCCTCGCTTGGGCAGAATCGCCCGTGAGCCAAAAGTTCACCCTGTCGAGCAACGAGTTGCAGCAGGTGCTCGTTCAGAAGGTCATGACCGAGGCCGGCCCGACCCTGGATGGTCGCTTCAAGACGCTTAACGTCACTATCGCTAAGCAACTGGGGTTGCCGCCTCCCCCGGACGCGTCGGCGTCCAAGACAGCGCCCGCCCCGAAACCCGCAGCATCCGCGCCCAAGAAGTAGCCTTCCGCCATCTCGATGACCTCATCCCGCCCGTTCAATTTCTCCGCCGGCCCGGCGACCCTCCCAGAACCGGTGTTGCAGCAGGTGGCGAGCGAGATGCTGGACTGGCACGGCAGCGGCATGAGCGTCATGGAGATGAGCCATCGCGGCAAGGAGTTCGGCAGCATCCTCGAAGCGGCCCTGGCCGACCTGCGCGAGCTGCTGGTCGTACCGGCCAACTTCCGCATCCTCTTCATGCAGGGCGGCGGCCTGGGCGAGAACGCCATCGTGCCGCTGAACCTCAGCCGCGGCGGCAAGGTCGACGTCGTCGTCACCGGTTCCTGGTCGCGCAAGAGCGCGTCCGAGGCGCGCCGCTATGCCGACGTGCACGTGGTCGCGCAAGGCGACGGCCGCGCCATTCCCTGGGACTGGCAGCTGCGCGACGACGCGGCCTATGTCCACGTCTGCAGCAACGAGACCATCGACGGCGTCGAGTTCCACGACCTGCCGCGGCTGACCCACGATGTGCCGCTGGTCATCGACTGCTCGTCGCATCTGCTGTCCCGCCCCATAGCCTGGGACCGCGTCGGCCTGGCCTTCGGCGGCGCTCAGAAGAACATCGGCCCCGCCGGCGTGACGCTCGTCTTCGTCCGCGAGGACCTTCTCGGCCGAGCCATGGACATCTGCCCCTCGGCCTTCAACTACGAGACCGTGGCGGCGAACAACTCCATGTACAACACGCCGCCGACCTTCGGCATCTATGTCGCCGGCCTGGTGTTCCAGTGGGTCAAGGGACTGGAGTACGCCGGCAAGCGTGGCCTGGCGGCCATCGAGCAGCGCAATATCGACAAGGCCACCCTGCTCTATTCGGCCCTGGACGCCTCAGGCTTCTACGAGAACCGCGTCGAACCGAACTGCCGCTCGCGCATGAACGTGCCCTTCTTCCTGAAGGACGAGAAGCTCAACGACAGCTTCCTCGCCGAAGCCAAGGCGGCCGGCCTGCTGCAGCTCAAGGGCCACAAGTCGGTGGGCGGCATGCGCGCCTCCATCTACAACGCCATGCCGCTGGAGGGCGTGCAGGCCCTGGTGTCGTTCATGAAGGATTTCGAGGCCCGCCATGGCTGAACCCGTCGCCTCCCAGGCCCTGCTGGCGCTGCGCGACCAGATCGACGGCCTGGATAAGCAACTGCTGGAACTGCTTAACCAGCGCGCCCGCGTCGCCGAGCAGGTCGGCGAGATCAAACGCGCCGAAGGCACGCCCTTCTTCCGCCCGGACCGCGTCGCCCAGGTCATCGACAAGATCCGCGCCGCCAACCCGGGCCCGCTGAAGGCCGAGCATGTGTCTGCCATCTGGCGCGAGATCATGTCCGCCTGTCTGGCGCTGGAGTCGCCGCAGCGCGTCGCCGTGCTGGGCCCGATGGGCACCTTCTGCGAGCAGGCAGCCCTCGAGTATTTCGGCGGCGCGGCCGACATGACTTACTGCGCCAACTTCGACGAGGTCTTCCACGCGACGGCCAGCGGCAGCGCGCAGTTCGGCGTCGTCGGCGTCGAGAACATGACCGAGGGCGTCGTCACGCGCTCGCTGGACCTCTTCCTTCACACGCCCTGCCATGTCGTCGGCGAGGTCAGCCTGCTGATCCGCCACAACCTGATGCGCAAGGAGCCGTCCATGCACGGCGTCCAGGCGGTCCTCGCGCATCCCCAGGCCCTGGCCCAATGCCAGAACTGGATGAACAAGCATCTGCCCGATGTCGAGCGTCGCGCCGTGTCCAGCAATGCCGAAGGCTCGCGCCTTGCAGCCGAGAACCCGGCTTGGGCGGCCCTGGGCAGCGAGCGCGCCTCCACGCTGTTCGGCCTGCACATCGTCGCCCACGCCATCCAGGACGAGGCCTACAACCGCACCCGTTTCGCTGTCATCTGCCTGCCGCAGACCATGGCCACGCCTCCTGCCACCGGCCGCGACTGCACCAGCCTGGTCGTTTCCGTGCCCAACCGCCCCGGCGCCATGCACGATCTGCTGGTACCGTTGAAGAAGCACGGCGTGTCCATGACCCGCCTGGAATCCCGTCCGGCCCGCACCGGCCAGTGGGACTACTACTTCTACATCGACCTCGACGGCCACCCGACCCAGCCCCACGTCGCCGCGGCGCTGAACGAGTTGCGCGACCTCTGCGCCTTCTTCAAGATGCTGGGTGCCTACCCAGTCAAAAACTGACCATGTTCAACCAGCTCGGCGTGATCGGATGCGGCCTGATGGGCGGCAGCTTTGCGCTGGCGATGAAGAAGGCCGGGCTGGTCCGCCGCGTCATCGGCTACAGCAAGTCGCCGTCGACGACGGAGCAGGCCAAGAAGCTGGGCGTCATCGACGTCGCGGCCGAGTCGGCACTGCTGGCCGTGTCGGGCTCGGACATCGTGCTGATCGCCGTGCCGGTGTCGGCCACGGAAAGCACGCTCAAGGCCATCCGCCACCTCGTCAACCCTGGCGTCCTGTTCATGGATGTGGGGTCGACGAAATGCGATGTCATCGAGGCCTCGCGCCGTGCCCTGGGTGACCGCGCGGCAAGCTTCGTCCCCTGCCACCCGATAGCGGGCAAGGAGTCGGGTGGCGTCCAGCATGCCGAGGCCACTCTCTACGAAGGCCGCCAGGTCATCCTGACGCCCCAGCCCTTCACCAGCCCGCAACTGGTGCAGAAGGCCACCGATGTTTGGTCGGCCCTAGGCTCCCAGGTGCTGAAGATGCGGCCGCACAACCACGACGCCGCCTTCGCGGCCGTCAGTCACCTGCCGCATCTGCTGGCCTTCGCCTATTTCCAGGCCATCGCCGAGCAGCCGGCGGCGCGCGACTATCTCAGCCTGGCTGGCCCGGGCTTTCGCGACTTCACCCGCATCGCCGCCGGTGAGCCGGCCGTCTGGCGCGACATCCTGCTGGCCAACAAGCACGAAGTGCTGGCCCAGTCCAAGCGATTCCGCACCATGCTGGACCAGCTCGAAGCCCTGATCGAATCCGGCGACGCCGCGGCCCTGGAAGCCGCGCTGCGCCCCATCTCAGAAGGCCGCTCCGCCTGGGGCAATCCGCCCCCCGTTCCCCCTCCCGGCCGCCCGGCCGGCAAGTGATGTTCAAGATTCCCTTCCTCGACCTGCCGCCCTTGCGCGGCGCCGCGGGCACGGTGCGCCTGCCCGGCTCCAAGAGCATCTCCAACCGGGTGCTGCTGCTGGCTGCCCTGAGCGAAGGCAAGACGGTCGTGCGCGACCTGCTGGCATCCGACGATACGGCCGTCATGCTGGACGCGCTGCGAGCCCTGGGCTGCGGTGTCTGGCGGGAAGGCGAAGCCATCGTCATCGACGGCCTCGGCGCCCGGTTGCGCGCCAGGGAGGCCAAGCTCTTCCTGGGCAATGCCGGTACGGCCATGCGGCCCCTCACCGCTGCACTCGCCGTGCTGGCGGCCACACAAGGCGGCAACTTCGAGGTCTCGGGCGTGGCGCGCATGCACGAGCGTCCCATCGGCGACCTGGTCGACGCCCTGCGCGGCCTGGGCTGCGAGATCGACGACCTTGGCAATGCCGGCTACCCGCCGCTGCGCCTGAACGGCCCGTCCCAACTGGCTTTGGACACGCCAGTGCGAGTGCGCGGCGACGTCTCCAGCCAGTTCCTGACGGCCCTGCTGCTGGCCCTGCCGCTGGTCGCCGAACGCGACATCCGCATCGAGGTCATCGGCGAGCTGATCTCCAAGCCTTACATCGAGATCACGCTGGCCCTGCTGGCGCGCTTCGGCATCGATGTGAAGCGTGAGGACTGGGCCGCCTTTGTCATCCCGGCCGGCAGCCGCTACCGCTCGCCGGGCGAGGTCTTCGTCGAGGGTGACGCGTCCTCGGCCTCCTATTTCGTCGGCCTGGGCGCCATCGCAGCCGCCGACACGCCCATCCGCATCGAAGGCGTTGGCAGCGAATCCCTCCAGGGGGACGTACGTTTCATCGAGGCCGCCGCCGCCATGGGCGCCATCGTCGAAGCCGGCCCGAACTGGCTGGAAGTCCGCCGCGGCGCCTGGCCGCTCAAGGGCATCACCCTCGACTGCAACCACATCCCCGACGCGGCGATGACGCTGAGCGTCATGGCCCTATATGCCGACGGCCCGACGACGCTGACCAATATCGCCAGTTGGCGTGTCAAGGAGACTGACCGCATCGCCGCCATGGCCACTGAGCTGCGCAAGCTGGGCGCGACGGTCGACGAAGGCCCGGACTGGATCCGCGTGCAGTCGCTGCGCGACTGGAGGGCCGCCGCCATCCACACCTATGACGACCACCGCGTCGCCATGTGCTTCTCGTTGGCTGCCTTCAACGGCCTGGTCACCGAAAAGGCCGTGCCGGTGCGTATCCTTGAGCCCCACTGTGTCGCCAAGACCTTCCCGGACTATTTCGAGACCCTGTTCGGCGTCGTGACGGCCAAGGCCGAGGACATCCCCGTCATCACCATCGACGGCCCGACCGCTTCCGGCAAGGGCACCCTGGCCGACGAGGTCGGCAAGGCTCTGGGCTATGAAGTGCTGGACTCCGGCGCCCTCTACCGCGTCACCGGCCTCGCCGCCCGCCGCGCCGGCCTGGATTTGGACGACGGCCCAGCCGTGGCCGCGATCGTGCCGACCTTGCAGCTGCGTTTCAGCCACGGCCAGGTGTTTCTGGGCGCTGAAGACGTCAGCGCCCGCCTGAGGGCCGAAGCCACCGGCCTGCTGGCTTCCCAGGTGGCAGCCCACCCCGATGTGCGCCAGGCCCTGAACCAGCTGCAACTGGATTTCCGCCGCCTGCCCGGCCTCGTCGCCGACGGCCGCGACATGGGCACGGCCATCTTCCCGGACGCCGCGCTCAAGGTATTCCTCACGGCCAGCGCCGCCACGCGCGCCGAGCGGCGGTATAAGCAATTGATTTCCAAAGGGATTTCGGCTAATATTGAAGGCTTGCGCGAAGATCTGGAGGCGCGGGACGAGAGGGACAAGAACCGCTCGGCCTCGCCCTTGAGCCCCGCGCAGGACGCGCAGCTGCTCGACAACTCGGCACTCACCATCGAAGCCTCGGTGGATCAGGTACTGGATTGGTGGCAAAAGCGCCGGCCCTTCTGACCGCCGTTCAAAAAGCGGTCAGCGGGGTCCAGGCCTGAGAAGCCACGGCCCGTGGCCCTTCCCTCCGAACGTCAGTTCACTGAGGGCCGCGATGTCAACAACTTAACCCGCAGCTCGTCTGCAAGCAGTGGTCGGGGCTCCCCGCCGCTATCCAAGGTCCACCAAATGTCCCAAACCCAAACCGCCCAAGCCTCCGGCATGGAATCCTTTGCCGCCATGTTCGAGGAGTCGCTGCAGCGCTCCGACATGCGCGCCGGCGAAGTGATCTCCGCCGAAGTCGTTCGTGTCGAACACAACTTCGTCGTCGTCAACGCAGGCCTGAAGTCCGAAGCCTACGTGCCCATCGAAGAGTTCAAGAACGACCAGGGCGAACTGGAAGTCCAAGTCGGCGACTTCGTCTCCGTCGCCATCGACGCCATTGAGAACGGCTACGGCGACACCATCCTGTCGCGTGACAAGGCCAAGCGCCTGGCCTCGTGGCTGAGCCTGGAAACGGCCCTGGAGTCCGGCGACTTCGTTACCGGCACCGTCTCCGGCAAGGTCAAGGGCGGCCTGACCGTCCTGGTCAACGGCATCCGCGCCTTCCTGCCCGGCTCGCTGCTGGACACCCGCCCGGTGAAGGACATGAGCCCGTTCGAGGGCAAGACCATGGAGTTCAAGGTCATCAAGCTCGACCGCAAGCGCAACAACGTTGTGCTGTCGCGTCGCGCCGTGGTCGAAGCCTCCATGGGTGAAGAGCGCGCCAAGCTGCTGGAAACGCTGTCGGAAGGCGCGATCGTCCAGGGCGTGGTCAAGAACATCACCGAATACGGCGCCTTCGTCGACCTGGGTGGCATCGACGGCCTGCTGCACATCACCGACATGGCCTGGCGCCGTGTCCGTCACCCGAGCGAAGTGGTGACGGTGGGCCAGGAACTGACGGCCAAGGTCCTGAAGTTCGACGCCGAGAAGAACCGCGTCTCCCTGGGCATCAAGCAGCTGGGCGACGACCCGTGGTTCGGCGTGGCCCGCCGTTACCCGACCGGCACCCGCCTGTTCGGCAAGGTCACCAACATCGCCGACTACGGCGCCTTCGTCGAGATCGAGCCGGGCATCGAAGGCCTGGTGCACGTCTCCGAAATGGACTGGACCAACAAGAACATCGCCCCCAGCAAGCTGGTCTCGCTGGGCGACGAAGTCGAGGTCATGGTCCTGGAGATCGACGAAGACAAGCGTCGCATCAGCCTGGGCATGAAGCAGTGCAAGGCCAACCCGTGGGAAGAGTTCGCCGAGAACGTCAAGCGCGGCGACAAGGTCAAGGGTCCGGTCAAGTCGATCACCGACTTCGGCGTATTCGTGGGCCTGGCCCAGGGCATCGATGGTCTGGTGCACCTGTCCGACCTGTCTTGGGACGAGTCCGGCGAAACCGCCGTTCGCAACTTCAAGAAGGGCCAGGAAGTCGAAGCCGTCGTCCTGGCCGTGGACGTCGAGCGCGAGCGCATCTCCCTGGGCATCAAGCAGCTGGATAGCGACCCCTTCACCGCCTTCACCACGATCAATGACCGTGGCGCCTCGGTGACCGGCAAGGTCAAGACCGTCGACCCGCGCGGCGCCGAGATCGAGCTGGCTGACGGCGTGATGGCCTATCTGCGCGCTTCGGAAATCTCCCGCGACCGCGTGGAAGACGCCCGCAACGTGCTGAAGGAAGGCGACGAAGTCACCGCCATCATCGTCAACGTGGATCGCAAGACTCGCAACATCCAGTTGTCGATCAAGGCCAAGGACAACGCCGACAACCAGGAAGCCATGCAGCGCCTGAGCCAGTCGAACGAGCGTGAGAACGCCGGCACGACCAGCCTGGGCGCCCTGTTGCGCGCCAAGCTGGACAACCAGGGCAACTAAGCTCTCGGTTGACCGTACGCGGCCCGCGGCAACAAGCTCAGGGCCGGGTATGCTCCCCACAGGCTCGCCGGCCCCGCCAGCGGGCCTGTTTCAATTTCATAACGACAAAGCCGCTCCGCCATGACCCGCTCCGACCTCGTTGCCGTGCTCGCCGAACGATTTGGCCAATTGACACAGCGCGACACCGAGTTCGCGGTCAAGACCATCCTCGACGCGATGAGCGACGCCCTGGCGCGCGGCCACCGCATCGAGATCCGCGGCTTCGGCAGCTTCTCCATCAGCCGCCGCCCGCCCCGCGTCGGCCGCAACCCGCGCAGCGGCGAGCAGGTCATGATCCCCGAGAAGCTGGCGCCCCACTTCAAGCCGGGCAAGGCGCTGCGCGAGGCCGTCGACAAGCATCTGCCGGTGGAATGATGCCCCTCGTCCAGCCGCACACCGCTGAACGCGGTGCGTCTGACCGGTCCCCCGAGGGGGCGGCGATGCTTACCGCATTGAACCGCATCCACATCGGCATGGCGGGCCGGCTCGGGAGCGGCCCAGCGCTCGGCCCGGAATACGAATACACCAGGCTCTGAGCCAGAATCCTGGCCATGCGCACCCTCGTCTGGCTCCTGCGGGCCCTGCTCTTCTTCACGCTGTTCGCCTTTGCGCTGAACAACAGCCACGAGGCCGTCGTGCGCTGGTTCTTCGGCCACGAATGGCGCGCGCCGCAGGTCATCATCGTGCTGCTGGCCTTCGGCCTCGGCGCGGCCTTCGGCGTGCTGGCCATGGTGCCGGCCTGGTGGCGCCACCGCCGCGCCGCCCAGCGCGCCGAACCCCTGCCCGGCGCACCTGCCCCCCTTCCAGAAGTCCCCTCTGCCCCTTACGCCGCCCACCAAGATGGAGTTTGATCCGCGCTGGCTGCTCTTCGTCCTGCCCGTCGTCTTCGTCCTTGGCTGGCTGGCTTCCAAGCTGGACTCCAAGCAATGGAAGCTCGAGCAGCGCGAGTCGCCCAAGGCCTATTTCAAGGGACTCAACCTGCTGCTTAACGAGCAGCAGGACAAGGCCATCGACGCCTTCATCGAGGCCGTCCAAAACGACCCCGACACCTCCGAGCTGCACTTCGCCCTCGGCAGCCTGTTCCGCCGCCGCGGCGAGACCGAGCGTGCCGTGCGCGTGCATGAGCATCTGCTGCGCCGCGGCGACATCACCAAGACCGATCGCGACCGTGCCCAACACGAACTGGCCCAGGACTTCTTCAAGGCCGGCCTGTTCGACCGCGCCGAAGCCGCCTACGCTGAGCTGCGCGGCACCGCCTTCGAGCGCGAAGCCCGCCTGGCCCTGCTGTCCCTGTACGAGCGCTCGCGAGACTGGGCCAAGGCCGCCGAGGTCGCCGCCGAGCTGGAGTCGGCCGGCACCGGCTCCTTCTCCAACCGCATTGCCCACTACCTCTGCGAGCAGGCCCTGGTCGCCCAGTCGCAAGGCCATGCCGACCTCGTACCGGCCCTGCTCGACCAGGCCCAGCGCCGCGCGCCCGAAGCCGCCCGCGCCTATGTGCTGCAAGGCCAGCTGCTGCTAAAGGCCGGCCAGGCCGAAGCCGCCCTGGCCGCCTTTGCCAAGCTGCTGGCCGCCAACCCACCGGCCTTCAATCTCGTCGCCGCCGACTGCGCCGCCGCCGCCCAAAACCTGGGCCAGCCCGAGCGCGCCATCGCGCTGCTGCTGGAGCAATACCAGCGCGCGCCCAGCATGCATCTGCTGCGCGCCCTCAGCCACCTGCAGCCCGGCCCGCAGCGTGAGCGCCTGGCCGCGCATCTGCGCGAGCAACCGGCCCTGTCTGCCGCCACCGACCTGCTCAAGCTCAATGCCGCCGCCCTGCCCGCCGACGAAGCCGGCCCCATGGTCCTGACACTGGAGAAGGCCACCAAGCCCCTGCTGCGCTACCGCTGCGCCGCCTGCGGCTTCGAAGCCGCCCACTATTTCTGGCAGTGCCCTGGTTGCCTGAACTGGGACACCTACCCGCCTCGCCACGTGGAAGAGCTGTGAGAACCATCATCTGCATGAAGTGGGGCACCAAGTACGGCCCCGAATACGTGAACCGGCTCTACGCCATGGTGCGCCGCCATCTGAAGGGCGAGTTCCAGTTCGTCTGCCTGACCGACCGCACCGAAGGCATCCGCGTCGAAGTCGAATGCTTCCCCATCCCCGAGCTGACCCTGCCCAATGGCGAGCCTGAACGCGGCTGGAAGAAGCTGACCACCTTCAGCCCCGTCCTCGTCAAGGACTACGGCCTCAGCGGCACGGCCCTCTTCCTGGACCTGGACGTCGTCATCGTCGGCGACATCACGCCCTTCTTTGAGGCGCCGGGCGAGTTCCTCGTCATCCACGACTGGAAGCGGCCCTGGCGCATCACCGGCAACTCCTCCGTCTACCGCTGGGAGCTCGGTGCCCACCAGGACGTCCTGACCGAATTCGTTGCCGACCAGGCCAAGGCCAAGGCCGAGTTCCGCAACGAGCAAGCCTTCCTGAGTGCCGTGCTGTACCGCCAGGGCAAGCTCGCGTACTGGGACGCCGCCTGGTGCGCCAGCTACAAATACCACTGCATCCCGGCCTGGCCGACGAGCTACTGGCGTGATCCCTTCATCCCCGAAGGCGCGCGCATCCTGATCTTCCACGGCGTCATGAACCCGCCCGACGCGCTGGCCGGCCGCAGCAACGGCAACTGGCGCCACGCGCGGCCGGCGCGCTGGATCGCTGACCACTGGCGCGAATGAACATCGTCGCTCTGGGCCTGACGGTCCTCATAGCCGGCTTGGTGCTGCGCGAGCTGGCCACTGTGCTGCGTGCCAAGGTGCCGACGCAGACCCGCGCCGTCATGGTGGGCGACAAGGCAGCACCTTGCCAGCACGACATCCCCAGGATCATCTGGACCTACTGGCAGCCCGCGCCAGTGCCAGCCTTCATCCAGGCCTGCCTGGCCAACTGGCGCCGCTTCGCTCCCGACCACGAGGTGCGCCTGCTTGATCGCGACAGCGTCATGAGCTGGCTGCCCGAGTTGCGCGCCGACTTCGACGCCCTGCCCGCCTACCGCCAAGCCGACTGGCTGCGCATCCATCTGCTGGCCCGCCACGGCGGCATCTGGATGGACGCCTCCATGCTGCTGAGCCGTGACCTGGCCTGGCTGCACGAGACCCGCAAGCGCCGCGCGGCGGACTACGTCGGCTTCTACATTGACCGCTACACGACGCGTCCCGAACTGCCCATCGTTGAGAACTGGCTGATGGCCTCGGTGCCCCGCGGCCGTTTTGCCACTGCCCTGGCCGCCGCCTTCGACCGCGCGCTGGACGAAGGTGCCGAGGCCCTGCTGCAGCGCCTGCAAAGCGAAGGCCGGCATGCCCGCGTCGCGCAGGCCCTGACCAAAGACTTCCAGCGCTATCTGCTGATGCACATGGTCGCCAGCGAACTGCTGGACCGCGAACCGCAGATCGCCCGCCTGGTGCTGCTGCGCGCCGAGGATGGCCCCTTTGCCTGGCATGCAGGCGTGGGCTGGCGCAAGCGCTACCTGTTTGCCCGCCTGGCCCTGGTGCCCTGCCCTCGCATGCTGCCGGCCGTGCTGAAGCTGCGCGGCAGTGAACGCGCCGTCGTCGAGCGCAACTGGCGGCGCGGCTGGGTGTCGCCTTTCAGCGCCCTGCGCCATCTGCTCGAAGGCAAGGCGTGAGCACCGTGCGCTGACTCAGCCTGCAGTTCCCGATGTATCGGTGGAGCCCTGGCTGAAGGCTTGCATCGAGTCCAGCGGCTGCGAGGCCGCCTCGTCCTCGGCCAATGCATGATCGCCTGTCCGGCAGGCAAGGTCATGACGGGTCTGCATGTTCAAGATAACAAAATCCGGTGTGCCGACCCAGTTGGCGGTCGTACGTTGCAGACTTGGAATAAGACTGTCAATTGCTCGTCAACCCGGCCGAATTCTGCGGCGTCGCAATTGCATGCCTGCCCGGTTAATTGGGTGATGACCGGTACTCACGTCGGCAACAATGCCTTCCTGTGCACGCCGATGGACGACGCCGGCATCGACCGTGGAACAACAACATGCCGTCTCACCCAGAGGTGGGACCGACCTCCGCCGGTACTGGCGGTGGTGGTGGTGGCGGACACCAGCAATACTGACATTGATCTCGGCACTGCCGCAGAACTGCAAGGGGCGCCAGCAACACCACTGGCGCCCCTAACCATTTCAGAAATCAACGATCCCTGAGCATCAATCGCATCTCAAGTGATTTTGGCTTCGGCCCTCTCTAATTCTTCATGGGCTCCGGGAACTTTTTGGAGAAGGGAAATTACTCCCGATCAGCGTGAGGCCTGGCGCATGCCGTCCCAACGCCCGTGGTCACCTGCACGGCTTCACGAGCGTGCACGCTCCATCCCGCCCAGATCTGCATTGGCCGGGGCTCTCGCCTATCACCGATACTTGAAACCATCGGTCTGTGAAGCGTGTGACGCCCCTCTTCCTCATGAATTCCCTGTTTCTGCGCAATCTTGATGAACACCTGCAACTGATGCAGATCCTGGGAGCGCTGGACCCGCAAGTGGGCAAGGCCGGCGCACGTCTGGCCGACGCGCTGAAGGTGGGCGGCAAGATCATGTTCTGCGGCAACGGCGGCTCCGCGGCGGACAGCCAGCACCTGGCCTCTGAACTCACCGGTCGCTTCATCAAGGACCGCCGTCCCCTCGCCGGCCTGGCGCTGACGACGGACAACTCCGCGCTGACCTGCATCGGCAACGACTACAGCTTCGACGAGGTGTTCGTCCGCCAGGTCCAGGGCCTGGGTCGTGCGGGCGACGTCCTGATCGGCATCTCGACCTCGGGCAATTCGGCCAACGTGCTGCGGGCCGTCGAGGCGGCCAATGCTATGGGCATCTACACGCTTGGCCTGCTCGGCCGTGACGGCGGCAAGCTGGCTGTGCTTTGCGATGACAGCATCATCGTGCCGCATGCAGTCACGGCCCGCATCCAGGAGGCGCATCTGTTGATCGGTCACACGCTGTGCGGCTTGATCGAAGCTGGGATGGGCCTGGACCAATGAGTGCTTTGCCTTCCCGCGAACGGCTCGCTGCGAGCCGCGTCCTCGTCGTCGGCGACGTGATGCTGGACCGCTACTGGCACGGCGCCGTCGAGCGCATCTCGCCCGAGGCGCCCGTGCCCGTCGTGCGCATCGAGCGCGAAGAAGAGCGCCTGGGCGGCGCGGCCAACGTCGCACTCAATATCCGCACCCTCGGCACTCGCGCCACGCTGATGACCGTCGTGGGCCAGGACGAGCCGGCCCGCCGGCTGCGCGAGCTGCTGCAGGAACGCGACATCGACACCGTGCTGCGCGAGGACAAGCAGCTCTACACCATCGTCAAGCTGCGCGTCATCGGCCGTGCCCAGCAGCTGCTGCGCGTCGACTTCGAGAACGCCCCCGACCACGAGGTGCTGGGTGAGATGCTGGGCGCCTTCGCCGAGCAATTGCCCCGGCACGACGTCATACTGTTCTCGGACTACGGCAAAGGCGGGCTCACCCACATCCCGCGGATGATCGAGATGGCCCGGGCCGCGGGCAAGCCGGTGCTGGTCGACCCCAAGGGCAGCGACTACCGGCGCTATGCCGGAGCGGACGTCATCACACCCAACCGCGGCGAGCTGGCCCAGGTGGCCGGCGCCTGGCGTGGCGAGGACGATCTGCGCGACAAGGTCGAGGCGTTGCGCGCCGACATCGACGTCGGCGCCGTGCTGCTCACGCGCTCCGAGGACGGCATGACGCTGTTCGACGCCAACGGCGTCACGCACGAATCGGCGCGCGCGCGCGAGGTGTTCGACGTGACCGGCGCGGGCGACACCGTCATCGCGACGCTTGCCGTGCTAATCGGCGCCGGCGTGCCGCTGCCCGATGCGATGCGCCTGGCCAACAAGGCCGGCGGCATCGTCGTCGGCAAGTTCGGCACGGCGACGGTCAGCTACGACGAGCTGGCGGCATGAGTGCCCTGGACGACAAGCTCGTCGACCCCACTTCGCTGGACGATGCCGCGTTGACCGCGCGGCTGGCCGCGCTGGACCGTCCCATGGTGTTCACCAACGGCGTGTTCGACGTGCTGCATCGCGGCCACGTCGCCTATCTGCACGCGGCGCGTAAGCAGGGTGCGAGCCTCATCGTCGCCGTCAACTCCGATGCGTCCGCGCGCCTGCTCGGCAAGGGCCCCGACAGACCACTGAACCGCGACGTCGACCGCGCCCTCGTGCTCGCCGGCCTCGCTTCGGTGGATGCCGTGCTGTTCTTCGACGAACCCACACCCTGTCAACTGCTGGCACGCGTGCGCCCGCAGCTCTACGTGAAGGGCGGCGACTACGACATAGAGGAGCTGGAAGAGACGCGCCTGGTGCGTTCCTGGGGCGGCGACGCGCGCGCCATCCCCTTCGTCGATGGCTATTCGACGACGGCCCTCGTCAACCGCATCCGCGCCCACAACTGATGCGTCCCGCCGCCTTCCTGGACCGCGACGGCGTCATCAACATCGACCACGGCTACGTCTACCGCTGGGAAGACTTCGCCTTCGTGCCCGGCGCGGTGGAGGGCATGCGCCGGCTGCAGGTTTCCGGCTATGCCCTCGTCGTCGTCACCAACCAGTCGGGCATCGCACGCGGCTACTACGACGAACCCGCGCTGCAGCGCCTGCATGACCGGCTGCGCGACCACCTTGCGGCGCAGGGCGTAACGCTTGCCGCCATCGAGTACTGCCCTCACCTTCCCGAAGCCACGGTGGCCCGCTACCGCGTCGACTGCGTCTGCCGCAAGCCGGCGCCCGGCATGCTGCTGCGCAGCGCCGAAGCGCTCGGCCTCGATCTCGCCGCCTCGCTGATGTTCGGCGACAAGTCTTCTGACATCGAGGCCGGCCGCGCGGCCGGTGTCGGACGTTGCCTGAGGCTCGCGAAGAACGGCAAGCCGGGTGCGCAGGCGGTCGACCACCTGGACCTGCCGCGGGCGCTCGACGCGCTGGGAATTGCCTGATATGGAGACGCCGCCCACTTTCGCGATCGAGGCCACCAACCTGACCGACGAGTGCGGCACCGGCATCGGCCGCTACACCCGCCAGCTCATCGAGGCGCTGTCGGCGCTAGACCTGGCGCCGCAGGACGATTTCCGGCTGCTGCAGCTGTGCAAGCGCTCGCGCTGGACGCTGCGCGAGCGCCTGGCCCAGGGCCCGCGGCTGTCCAGCGCCTGCTGGTTCGGCCCGCTGTGGCCCCTGCCCCGGCCGGCCTGCGCCCTGCTGCACGTGCCCGACGAGCGCCAGCCGCCCTGGCGCGTGCCGATCGTCGCCACCGTGCACGACCTCTACGCGGCGCTGAACATCAACTACACGAACGAGAAGAAGCGCCAGCAGAAGCTGCGCCACTACGTTCGTCTGCGCGACCGCTGCGCGCGGCTGGTCTGCGTCAGCGAGAACACGCGGCAGGACTTCCTGCGCCTGGTCGGCGGCGACCCGGCGCGGCTCAAGGTCGTGCATCTGGGTGTGTCGCCGGTCTTCCGGCCGCGCCCGCCCGCCGAGATCGCCGCGCTGCGCACGCGCCACGGGCTGGACGGCCCCTACCTGCTGTTCATCGGTGCCACGCCCAACAAGAACCTTGGCGGCGTCCTCGAGGCCTTTGCAGCCGGGCGTTTTGGTGCCGACTTCACGCTGGTCGTCGCCGGCGAGCATGCGCCCGCCGCACGCGAGGCGCTGGCGGCGCGCGCCGCGGCGCTGGGCATGGGCGCACGGGTGCGGGCCATCGGCTTCGTCAACGATGCCGACCTGCCCGTGCTCTACGCTGGCGCGGCGGCCTATCTGTTCCCGTCGCTGTACGAAGGCTACGGCCTGCCCATCCTGGAAGCCATGGCCTGCGGCACGCCGGTGCTGACCAGCGACCGCGGCAGCTGCCCCGAGGCGGCGGGCGGCCATGCCGTCATCGCGGACCCGCAGGACATCGAGGCGCTGGCTGCCGGCATCGCGTCCGCCGTAGAGATGACGCCGGAGCGCCGCGCGGCCGCGCTGGCCTATGCCGGCACGCGCACCTGGGAAGCCACCGCCCGCGGCACGCTGGCCGTCTGGCGGGAAGCGCTCGCCGAACGCTAGCCGAGCCCGGCCAGCACGCTGGCCTCGACATACGCGGGGCCGATGTCCGATAGCTGCGCCGCCTGCAGTAGGTGCACGTGCATGGGGTCATGCTCCAGCGGCGGGCGCGGCCCCAACACGACGAAGGCATGCGTGCCCACGGCGGCGGAGATGTTGACGGCGCCGGTGTCGTTACCGATGCAGCTGCGAGCCAGCGACAGGGCCGCCACGCTTTCGGCGACGCTCGCGTCGGTCATGGTGGCGACGCGCTCGCGCAGCGCCGGCTCGACACGCGCACGGATGGCGTGCGCCAGGGCGCCTTCGGTCGGCCCGCCCAGCAGCAGCACGCCGTGGCCGCGCGCAGCCAAGCGCCCGGCCAGTTCGACGAAATTGTCCTCGCCCCATTGCTTGTAGGGCTCCGACGCGCCGATGGCCAGCGCATGCAGGGGCTGGGGCAGCGGGGCCAGGCGCTCGCGCATGCGCGCCAGTGCGTCCGGGCGCACGCTGATGCGCGGCACGATGGGCGCTGTGCAGAAGCCCTGGGCGATGGAGAAGTTGGTCGCGTCCTTGTAGCCGGCCACGGCCGGACCACGGTAGCGGCGGATCCACGGCGACTTCGTCAGCAGCAGGCGCTGAAGCCAGGTCTCGCCGAAACCGAGGATGGTGCGGATGCCAGCCCGCCAGCAAACGATGATGGCGCGGCCCGGGTGGTCGGAGAACAGCACCATGCGGTCGAAGCGCCTGGGCGCCAGTTCGGCGCCGAAGCGCAGCAGCCCGCCCAGGCCGCTGTGCCGGCCACGACGGCGCTCGCTCCTGCGTGGGCGGCGGTCGAAGTCGATGACCTCGCGCACCCAGGGTTCGTGGCCGATCAGCTCGCGGGCCATCGTCGTGGGGGCAGCGATGAGGCTTATCTGCCCGTCGCGGCTCTGCTCGGCCACGCAGCGGAAGTACTGCGCATGCCAGACGAGATCGCCCATACCGTTGAGCTGGAGTTGCACCGCCGTCAGCGGGCGGGTGTCCGCTACGCTCACGCTACCTGGCTCAGCGCGATGCGCGCGACGTCTTCCGGGCGAATGTCGGCGAGGCTCGGCGCCGTCAGCGTGTGCAGCGTCTGTGGGTCGTGCGCCAGCAGCGGCCGCGGGCCCAGCATCACCCAGGTCGGGGTGCCGACAGCCGCGGCGATCTGCACGCCGCCTGTGTCGTTGCCCAGGCAGGTCCGCATCAGCGACATGGCCGCCACGGTCTCGGCCACCGTGCCGTCGGTGACGTCCAGCAAGCGCGCACGCAGCGCCGGTTCCACGCCGCCCATGATGGCCTGGGCCATCTCGCGCTCGGCCGGGCCGGCGACCAGCAGCACGCCGTGGCCGGCACGTGCAAGCTCGGCGGCAAGGGCCGTGAAGTTGTCGGTGCCCCATTGCTTGTACGGCTCCGACGAACCGATGCACAGCGCGTGCAGGGGCTCGGGCAGGCCCTGCAGCCGCGCTCTCACGCGTGCCAGCGCGTCGGTGCGAACGACAAGGCTCGGCACGAGGGGCGCATCGCACCAGCCCTGCGCGATGGCAAACCGCGTGGCGTCCTCATAGGTGCCGACGGCCGGGCCGACGTAACGCTCGATGAAAGGGCCGCGCGTCAGCAGACGGCGCTGCAGCCAAGTGGTGCCATAGCCCAGGCGCTCGGGAATCCGGGCAGTAAGGGCCACTAGCGAGCGGTTGGTGTAGTTGGTGAACAGCACGATGCGGTCGAACTGCTTCTGGCGCAACTCCACCCCCATGCGGAACAGGCCCGGCACGCCGCGATGGCGCCCCGGGCGCCCCTCGTAGCGGCGCGGGTGGCGGTCGAAGTCGATGATCTCGCGCACCCAGGACTCGTGGCCCACCAGCTGCGATGCGAACACGGTGGGCGAGGCGATCAGCGACACCTGCCCTCCCTGGCTGGCCTGCGCGACGCGACGGAAATAGGGCACATGCCAGACGAGGTCGCCCATGCCCACCCATTGCAGCAGCACGGCGGTGCGCGGAAGGGTGTGCAGACCGGCGGCGGGCCCGGCGTCTCGGGGCAGTTCTGTCAGCAGCGCAGGGCTAACGGGCACCGGCGAAAACGGGGTCGAAGGCATCGAGCAGGAGGGCTGTGGCGCGGGGATTCTATGGTGGCGAATCCACGGCACCGCCTCCCGCAGGCCCCCTCGGGACGCAATTTTCGTGAAGCCGCACCCAGCGCAGGCAGGTCTTCAACCGAGGCGACAATGCCCCGCATGTCCGTTGATGCACATGTTTCCCCGATCCGCCGCCTTGGCCAGTTCGTCTACCCCTACCGCTGGGGCGCCATCCTCACCATCATCGCCTACATCGGCGCCGCGCTCACGGAGCTGCTGCTGCCGGAACTGATCGGCTATGCCTTCGGCGGGGGCTTCACCAAGGACGCCTTTCCGCTGTGGGCCGTGCCCGTCGCGCTGATCGGCCTGTACTTCGTGCGCGGCGTGTTCGGCTTCGCTGGCCAATATCTTTTCAACTGGACGCTGACGCGAAGCGTCATGGACTTCCGCGCTGCGCTGGTGAACGCATTGCTGCGGCTGGACGCGCAGGTCTACACGCGCATGCAACCGGGCACAGCGGTCAGCAAGGTCGTCAACGACCCGCAGCAGATTCTGCAGCTTGTGGCCGATGTAGGCATGAGCGTGCTGCGCGACGGCCTGCCCGCCATCGCGATGCTCGGCTATCTCTTTCACCTGAACTGGCGGCTGACGCTGCTGAGCCTTGTCGTCACGCCGCTGATGGCCTTCGTCATGAAGAAGGTCAACCAGCGCATGCGACTCATGTCCACGCGCGCCTACGACTCGCAGCTGGTGCTGGTGAACAAGGTCGACGACATCACGCGCGCCTGGCGCGTGGTGCGCCAGTTCGGCGCCGCCGAGCATGAGCGCGAGCGCTTCGCTGCCGTCTCTCACGAGGTGCGCCGCAACAATCTGAAGACGGCCACAGCCGTGGCGCTGTCGCAGCCACTGTCGCAGCTGGTGGCCAGCATGGGCCTGTCACTGATCATCTGCGTAGCCCTGTGGCAGGCCCGCGCCGACGGCACCGGCGTGCAGGCGTTCGCGCAGTTCGTGTCGGCCCTTCTGCTGTTGACCTCGCGGATGCGCCACCTGTCCGACCTGGCCGCGCCGCTGACCCGCGCCACCGTCATCGCCAAGGGCTGCTTCGAGCTGATGGACCTGCCCAAGGAAGTCGACAGCGGCACCCTGGAGCTGTCGGCGCACGCCCAGGGCGAACTGGCGATGAAGGAGGTCAGCCTGATCTATCCCGGCGCGGCGCAGCCGGCCCTGGATGGGCTGAGCCTGGTCTTCCCCGCAGGTAAAACGACGGCCCTGGTGGGCGCCTCGGGCGCCGGCAAGAGCTCCATCATCCATCTGCTGCTGGGTTTCGGCAGGCCCGATGGCGGCCGCGTGCTGCTGGACGGCCATGACATCGAGACGCTGACGCGCCTGTCCCTGCGTCGCCAGTTCGCCGTCGTGTCCCAGGACATCGTCCTCTTCGACGACTCGGTGGCCAACAACATCGCCTACGCCCAGCCACGTGACGAGGCGCGCCTGGAGGCCGCCCTGCGCGCTGCCCATCTGTGGGACTTTGTCCGGACCCTGCCCGAGGGCGTGGAGACCGCCGTGGGCGCCAACGGCAGCAAGCTTTCCGGTGGGCAGCGCCAGCGCCTGGCCATTGCGCGAGCTCTGTACAAGGATGCACCGATCTGGATCTTCGACGAGGCCACCTCGGCCCTGGACACCGAGAGCGAGCGCGCCGTGCAGCAGGCCCTGGGCCAATGGTCGGGCCGCAAGACCCTGATCGTCATCGCCCACCGCCTGTCCACCATCCGCGATGCCGATGCCATCCATGTGCTGGGTGGGGGCAAGCTCGTCGAGACCGGCACCCATGCCGAGCTGATCGCCCGCGACGGTGCCTACGCGGCCATGGTCAGGGCGCAGGCGGGCGAGGCATGAAGCGCCGGGCACTGCTGCTGTGGGCGGCGGCACCGGCCCTGGCCCAGGCCGACGTCGAAGCCAACACGGCGACGCGGGCCGAGCTCGAGTCCCTGCCCGGCCTCGGCCCGGCACTCGTGCAGCGCCGGCTGGCGGCGCGGCCTTTCAAGGACTGGGCCGACCTGACGAAGCGAGTCCCCGGCATCAAGGCCGCGACGGCTCGCAAACTCTCGGCCGCTGGCCTGCGCGTGGCCGGCCAGCCCTTCTCAGCAGCCGGCAGCGAACCCCGCTGAGCGGCTGCGCCGCAGCAACGCTGGATCGATCTGCGGCGCCCGTGCCGGCCAGCCAAAGAAGCGCTGCACCTCGGCGCGCTTGGCCAGGGTGTCACTCATGCCCAGGTTGATCAGCTCGTTGATGAAACTGGGTTCGAACAGAAGATAGCTGATCAGGGCCGAACCGCTGGTCTTGTTGCCCTTGCCGCTGACACCGAAGGCCCTCAGCATGGCCCGCACCGAATGCGGCAGGCTGGCCTGGTGCTCGCCGGCGAGGTCGTCCAGGCGGCGGCTGGGCGCGATGACGAGCAGCTCGATGGGCCGCAGCGCCGTCGCGGCGCGCGTCTCGCGTGGCAGCAGGGCGAGCGTGCGGTTGATGCGGCGCAGGCGCTCGACGTCCACCGACAGCGCATCCAGGAAGATATTGGACAGGGCATGGCCGGCGATCTGCGCCATGCTGGGATGTTGCTCGCTGGCGCCGCCGCGCCGGCCCTCGGGCTCCTTCATGCGGCCGGCGCCGATGACGAGGACGCGTTCGGCGCCCAGGTGCACGGCCGGCGAGATCGGCGCGCTCTGGCGCATGGAGCCGTCGCCGAACCATTCGGGCATGCCTTCGAGTTCGATCAGTTCGGCCGGGAAGATGAAGGGGATGGCCGACGACGCCATCAAATGCGCCAGGGTCAGCTTGGCCTGCACGGCCATGCGCTGCTCGCGCAGCCAGGGCACGACGTGGTGGTGGGTCTGGAAGAAGGTGACGTGCTGGCCCGAGGTATAGCTGGAGCCCGTCAGCGCCAGCGCGCGCAGGTAGCCGCCGTCCAGCATGGTCTCGATGCGCGGCATGTCGAGGTAGCGCGCCAGCAGGTCGCGCAGCGGCGCGTTGTTCAGCAGGCTGCGCGGTCGGCTGCGCGTCCAGCGGGCAATGGCCCAGCCCAGGCTCAGCATGCTGAGCCAGCGCGCGCCGCTGCGCACCGCCTCGAAGGCATCCGCACGGTAGATGCTTTCCACGTGCAGACCCTGCCAGAGGTGGACGAGGCCATCGACGGCGCCGTCGAAGTCGTCCGCATGGCAGGCCAGCGTCGATGCGTTGATGGCGCCGGCCGACGTGCCGCTGATGACGGGGAAAGGGTTGTGCCCGGTCTGACCGGCGTCGCGGCGCAACTGGGCGATGGCCGCGAGCACGCCCACCTGGTAGGCCGCGCGGGCGCCACCACCGGTCAGGATCAGCCCCGTGACCGGCTGCGTACGGTTGAGCCCCATCGGCTGCGACTGGGGCTTGGGCACGGCTTGCAGCATTGCGCGAAATCATCGCCGAAATGCCGTCGCCCGCCGGCGAGAGTTGAGGGTTGGTCCGCGCCATTCACAACACAAGCGTGGCTAGGATGCGGCTTGGGGAGGATAAGAAAATGCGGCTGTTCAAAGCCTCATCCGGCTTGCTTGGCAAAGGGGTGGCGCTGGTGCTGGCCATCGCCGTGCCGGGCTCGGTGCTGACGGCCCTGCTGGCCGCCCACCTCTACCGGCTGGAACGCGCCGAGGCGCAGCGCGACTACGAGGTCGCCGCCGACGAGATCGCCAGCACCCTTCAACGCCGCGTACAGGCGCATGCCGAGGTCCTCTTCGGCCTGCGCGGCCTGATCCACAGTGCCGGCGACGACATCAGCCGTGAAGCCTTCCGCCGCTATGTGGAGCGCTGGGATCCGCGCGTGCGGCTCAGCGCGGTGCAGGCCGTCCAGTTCGTGCGCTATCTGCCCGCCGAGGCGGTCGAGGCTCACGAGCAACGCGTGCGGGCCGATCCGCAGCTGGATGAAGCGCAGCGGCGCGCCTACCGCGTCCAGCCCCATGTGCGGGACGCCGCCCACTACGTCATTGACTACACCGAGCCCCTGGCCGGCAACGAAAAGGTGCTGGGCTTCGACCTGGCGTCACGTCCTACGCATCGCGTCGCGCTGGAACGGGGGCGCGATAGCGGCGAGTTGCTGGCCACCGAGCGTGTCATCCTGATCCAGGATCCGAGCGGCGTGCCGGCCTTCGTCATGCGCCTGCCGGTCTACCGCGGCCCGCGCGAACCCGTCGACACCACCGAGCGCCGCGCCAGCCTGCTGGGTTTCGTCGCGGTCGTCTACCGGGTGCGCGATCTGCTGGACGGTCTCTTCGAGGCCAGCGTGACCCAGCGCATGCGCCTGGTTATTCACGACGCCGGCTTCGACGACCTGCGCCCGTCCGACTGGCGGCCCGCGGCGGCGACGCTGATGTATGACAGCGAACGCGGCGCACCGGCTCCGCGCGCGGATGCATTGCTGCAGCGCCGCATCGAGGTGGGCGGCCGGCGCTGGCAGTTACTGCTGCAGCCGCGTGCTAGCCGTGATCTGGCCCTCGCGCCGGGCTTTGTCGCCCTGGGCGGTGGCGTTGTCACGCTGCTGGCGGCGTCGCTGGCGGTGGCCTGGATGCGTTCACGTGCCAGCGCTGCCCGGCTCAGTGCGCTGACGCTGGAGCAGAGCCTGGTCTTCGACAACGCCCTGGCCGGCATCGTGCAGGTCAGGCGCCGGCGCATCCGCCGCTGCAACGAGCGCTTTGCCGCCATCCTGGGCTATGCCTCCGCCGAACTGGTGGGGCGCGACGGCAGTGATCTCTTCCAGACGCCGCAGGCCCACGCCGATTTCGAGGCTCGCGCCCGCGCGCTGCGCGATGCCGGCCAGCCGATGGAATTCGAGCTGGCGCTGCGGCGCCGCGACGGCGCCGAGGTCTGGTGTGCCATGCACGGCCGCGTCCACGAGGTGGAGGGCGAGCGCGAGTCGATCTGGGTCATCGAAGACCTGAGCGCCCGACGCGCCGCCGCCGCCCAGCTGGCGGCGCGCAACGCGGCCGTGGCGCAGGCTAACGAGGAGCTGCGCCAAAGCGTCGAGCGGCTGAGCGCGCAGAAGCGCCTCGTCGAGCTGCTTGGCACCATGAGCACCGCCTTGCAGTCCTGCCGCAGCGCCGACGAGGTGGCGGAAGTTCTGGAGCGCGGGCTCGTGGCGCTGCAGCGGGCGATGGCCGGCGCCCTCTATCTGCTCGAACCGCAATCCGGCGTGCTGCAGCGCGCGCGGCACTGGGGCGGCATGAAGGAGGCGGCCACCCAGCTGGCGCCCCAGGACTGCTGGGCTCTGCGCCGCTCCCGCCCCCACCAGGGCGAAGGCCTGGCGCTGCGCTGCGCGCACTGCGACACCTCCGAGCGCACGCTGTGCCTGCCCTTGCTGGCGATGAACGAGCAGGTCGGCCTGCTCTGCCTGAGCAGTGACACCTTCGACGAACCGCTTTACACCTTGATCCTGACCGCCTCGGAGCAGGTGGCCGTGACCCTCGTGAACCTACGCATGCGCGAGCGCCTGCACGACCAGGCCGTCCGAGACAAGCTGACCGGCCTCTACAACCGCCGCTTCCTCGACGAAAGCCTGCAACGCGAACTGGCCCGCTGTCGCCGCGAAGCCAGCGGCCTAGCGCTGCTGCTCATCGACATCGACCACTTCAAGCGCTTCAACGACGAGCACGGCCACGAGACCGGTGACCAGGTGCTCGCCGCGGTCGGCCACTGCCTCGGCACGCAGACCCGGGCGACGGACATCCCCTGCCGCTACGGCGGCGAAGAGTTTGTCGTCGCCATGCCGCGCAGCGGTCTGCAGGACGCCGTGCAGCGCGCGCAGGCACTGCGCTCGGCCATCGCCGCCCTGCATCTGAGCAGTGGTGGTGGCCAGGCGCTGCGCGTCACCGTTTCCATCGGCGTGGCCGCGTTTCCCACCCATGGGCCAGACGCGACGACGCTGCTGGCCTCGGCCGATGCGGCCCTGTATGCCGCCAAGCGTGCGGGGCGCGACCGCGTCTGCGCCGCCGACTAGGAAGAGACCTCGTAGACCACTTCGGCGGCGCTGCCCAGCTTGCTCAGGGCCTCGTCCGCCGGCCAGAAGCGGCTGGCCTCGCCCAGCTCGACCAGCCAGCGCGCGCCGACACCGCCGCCCTCGGGCTCGGCCTTGACCGAGACCCGCACCGGAAGGCCGAGCTTGCGCGTGCCGCCTTCTTCCGTCTCCACATCTCTGGGCGGGAAGCGCTCCACCAGTTCCTTGACGAGGCCGGCCGCGCCGGCATTGCCCAGCAGCAGGTGCCGGCCGAAGCGCGCCCGCGCTGCGGCCAGGCTCCAGACTGCCTGCACATTCACGCGTAGGCCGCCCGAGAAGCGGTCGTTCTGCACCTTGCCCTGGGCGATGATGAGTTCGTCCTCGGCCAGCAGTTCCCTGTTGGCGTTCAGCAGCTCCTCGTTGGCCACGGCCTCGATGGCGTCGCTCTTGTCGTCTATCTTGAAGATGGCGACCCGGCCGCGCTGGCCGTTGATGACGCGCATGCCACTGACGATGCCGGCCACCAGCGTGGGCTCGCGGCTGTCCTGCAGGTCGGCGATCTGGCGCTTGACGATGCGCCTGACCTCGGCGCCGCTCTGGTCGAAGAGGTGGCCCGACAGGTAGTAGCCGATGGCCGTCTTCTCCAGCGACAGGCGCTCCTTGATGTTCCAGGGCGCCGCGTCGACAAGGTCGGGTTCAGCCGTGGACGAGGCATGCGAATCGCCGAAGTCGAACAGGCCGCCCTGGTCGGCATTGGCCTCGGTCGTCTCGGCGTGGGTGTAGCCGCGCGCGACGCTGGCCAGCAGCTTGGAGCGCTCGGGGTTGATGCTGTCGAAGGCGCCGGCCTTGATCAGCGCTTCCACCACACGCTTGTTGACGGCCTTGCGGTCCACGCGCAGGCAGAAGTCGTAGAAGCTCAGGAACGGGCCGCCGGCCTCGCGCGCCGCGATGATGGCCTCGATGGCGCCGCGGCCCGTGCCCTTGACGGCGCCCAGGCCGTAGTTCACCAGCCGGTTGCTCAGCGGCTCGAAGCGGTACTGGCCCTTGTTGACGCAGGGCGGCTGGAACTCGATGCCGAAGATCTTTGCATCGTTGAGCAACACCTTGAGCTTGTCGGTGTCGTCCATTTCGATGGTCATGTTCGCGGCGTAGAACTCGGCCGTGTAGTGCTGCTTCAGCCACGCCGTGTGGTAGCTCAGTAGCGCGTAGGCGGCGGCGTGCGACTTGTTGAAGCCGTAGCCCGCGAACTTCTCCATCAGGTCGAAAACCTCGTCGGCCTTGTCCTGGGCGATGCCCTTCTCCGCGGCTCCCTTGCGGAAGATCTCGCGGTGCATGGCCATCTCCTCGGCCTTCTTCTTGCCCATCGCGCGGCGCAGCATGTCGGCGCCGCCGAGGCTGTAGCCGCCCAGCACCTGGGCGGACTGCATCACCTGCTCCTGGTAGACGAAGACGCCATAGGTCTCGGCCAGCACCTGCTCCAGCAAGGGGTGCGGGTACTCGATGACCTCTTTGCCGTGCTTGCGCGCGACGAAGGACGGGATCAGGTCCATCGGGCCCGGGCGGTACAGCGACACTAGGGCGATCAGGTCCTCAAAGCGCGACGGCTTGGCGTCCTTCAAGAGGCGCTGCATGCCCGGAGATTCAAACTGGAAAATGCTTTCCGACAGGCCCTTGCCGAACAGGTCGAAGGTCTTGCGGTCGTTCAGCGGCACATTGGCCCAGTCGAAGCCGGCGCGGTCCGGGTGGCGGGCGACGATGAAGTTCTTGGCCAGCTCCAGGATGGTCAGCGTGGCCAGGCCCAGGAAGTCGAACTTGACGAGGCCGATGGCCTCCACGTCGTCCTTGTCGTACTGGCTGACGGCCGAGGTCGAGCCGGGCTGCTGGTATTGCGGGCAGAAGTCTGTGATCTTGCCGGGGGCGATCAGCACGCCGCCGGCGTGCATGCCGATGGAGCGCACCGTGCCTTCGACGCGGGCCGCCATCTCCAGCAGGCCGGCCACTTCCTCGTCGGACTTCTCGCGCTCCTCGATCTCCGGCGACTCGTGGCGGGCATAGACCATCTTGGCCTTGTCCGGGTCGAAGTTGGGCGGCAGCTTGGCCAGGGTCACCGTCTTGCCGGGCGGCGCGGGCACCAGCTTGGCGATGGAGTCCACATGGCCGAAGCCCATGCCCAGCACGCGGCCGATGTCGCGCAGCGCGCCCTTGGCCGCCATGGTGCCGAAGGTCGCGATCTGACTGACCGCCGGCCGACCGTATTTTTCCTTGACGTAGTCGATGACGCGGTCGCGGTTGCCCTGGCAGAAGTCGATGTCGAAGTCGGGCATCGAGACGCGCTCGGGGTTCAGGAAGCGCTCGAACAGCAGGTTGTAGCGCAGCGGGTCCAGGTCGGTGATCAGCAGCGCATAGGCGACGAGGGAGCCCGCGCCCGAACCCCGGCCCGGGCCCACCGGGCAGCCGTTTTCCTTGGCCCAGCGGATGAAGTCCGACACGATGAGGAAGTAGCCCGGAAAGCCCATCTTGATGATGGTGTTCAGCTCGAATTCCAGGCGCTCGACATAGCGCGGGCGTTCCTTCTCGCGCTCGGCCTCGTTGGGGAAGAGGTGGACGAGGCGGTCCTTCAGGCCGCCATGGCTCAGCTCGCGGAAGTACTGGTCCATCGGCATGGGCGTGCCGTCTTCCATCAGAGGCGTGGGGAAGTTAGGCAGTTGCGGCTTGCCCAGCACCAGGGTCAGCGAGCAACGGCGCGCGATCTCGGTCGTGTTCTGGATGGCGCTGGGCACGTCCTTGAACAGCTCGCGCATCTGCGCCTGGGTCTTGAAGTACTGGCTGGGCAGGAAGCGCTTGATGCGCTTGGGGTTGGCCAGGGTCTCGCCCTCGGCCACGCAGACGCGTGCCTCATGGGCCTCGAAGTCGTCCTCGCCCAGGAACTGGATGGGATGGGTGGCCACGACCGGCAGGCCCAACTCAGCCGCCAGGGGCACGCTGGCCTGCACCAGGGCCTCCTGGCCGGGCAGGCCGGCGCGCTGCAGCTCGATGTAGAAGCGATTGGGGAAGGTCTCAGACAGCTTCTGCGCCCACTCGCGGGCGCGCGCCTTGTCGCCCTGCATCAACGCCTGGCCCAGCCCACCATGCTGGGCGCCCGACAGGCAGATCAGGCCGCCATTGAGCTCCTGCAGCCATTCCCACTTCAGGCAGGCCTGGTTGCGCTGCACGTTTTCGATCCAGGCGCGTGACAGCAGCTCGGAGATGTTCAGATAACCCTGCTTGTCCTGAACCAGCAGCAGCAGGCGGGTCGGCGGCTTGTCGCCGACATCGCTCTCCAGCCAGCAGTCGGCGCCCAGGATGGGCTGCACGCCCTTCTTGCGGCAGGCCGAATAGAACTTGATGCCGCCGAACAGATTGGCCAAGTCGGTGATGGCCGCCGCCACCTGCCCGTCCCTGGCGGCCGCATCGGCGGCGTCATCGGTCCTCAGGGTGCCATCCACGACCGAGAACTCGGTGTGCATGCGCAGATGGACGAAGGGCAGATCGATATCGGGGGAGACAGGCATCGCGCCATTGTAGAAACGCCCTTAAGCTCGCCCGCCATGAAGACCACCCTCCTCCTGACGACCCTCACGCTGGCCTTGGCTGCGGGTTGCGGTGCGCACGCAGCCGCGGCCCAGTCCGCCAAGCCCACTAAGTCTGCCGCCGACGTACTCAAGGACAGCCCCGCCAGCGACTGGCGCGCCCTCGACCCCGATAACACCTTGCTGATGGACCTCGCCTCGGGCCAGGTCATCATCGAACTGGCGCCTCGCTTCGCGCCCGCGCACGCCGCCAACATCCGCGCGCTCGCCCGCGGCGGCTACTACGACGGCCTGGCGGTCGTTCGCGTGCAGGACAACTTCGTCACGCAGTGGGGCGACCCCGACGGTGACGACGCGTCCAAGGCCAAGCCGCTGCCGGCCGGCGCCAGCCCGAAGCTGCCCGCCGAGTTCTCCGTGCCCATCGACCGTATCGGCAAGACCGCCGGCTTCACCCGGCTACCCGACGTGGACGGCTGGGCGCCCCGGACAGGCTTCGCCGAGGGTTTCCCGGTCGCAGCCGATCCCAAGACTGGCAAGGCCTGGCTGGCCCATTGCTATGGCATGGTCGGTGCCGGCCGAAGCGACGCGGTCGATTCCAGCAACGGCACCGAGCTCTATGCCGTCATCGGCCAGGCGCCACGTGGCCTGGACCTGAACATCACCGTCGTCGGCCGCGTGCTCAAGGGCATGGAGCTGCTGTCCGCCCTGCCCCGCGGCGCGGCGGCCATGGGCTTTTACGACAAACCCGAACAGCGCACAGCCATCCAACGCATCCGCCTGCTGGCCGAGGTGCCGGTGGCTGAGCGTCCGGCCCTGCAGGTGCTGAGGACCGAGTCCAACACCTGGACCCAGCTGCTTGACGCGCGCCGTTTCCGCGGCGGCTGGTTCGTGCACAGCCCGGGCTACATCGACATCTGTAGCGCCTCGGTGCCCATCCGACCCGTGCCGCCTCAGCCGCCGAAGTAAAGCGCCACGCGGTAGGTGATGAAGGAGGCCAGGTAGGCCAGTCCGAACAGATAGCCCGCCATGATCAGGGGCATCTTGTAGCCCCCGGTCTCGCGCTTCACCGCCGCCAGCGTTGCGATGCACTGCGGCGCGAACACATACCAGGCCAGCAGCGACAGGGCCGTCGCCAGGCTCCAGCTCTGGGCGATCAGCGGCGACAGGGCCTGGGCGGCTTCGTCGCCCGCGGCGGACAACGCATAGACCGTGCCCAGGGCGCCGATGGCGACTTCGCGCGCGGCCAGACCGGGCACCAGGGCCAGGCTGATCTGCCAGTTGAAGCCGATGGGCTCGAAGATCTTGGCGAGGCCCGCACCCAGCCAGCCAGCGACGCTGTACTGGATGGGGGCACCGGTCGCGCCCTCGGGCGGCGCCGGGAAGCTGGACAGCAGCCACAGCAGCAAGGTCAACACCAGGATGATGCCGCCAACGCGCTTGACGAAGATCATGGCGCGCTGCCACAGGCCGATGGCGATGGAGCGCGGATGCGGCCAGTGGTAGCTGGGCAGCTCCATCATCAGCGGCCGCACCAGGCGGCCGGCATCGGTGAAGCGCTTCAGGATCCAGGCCACCGCCAGCGCACCGAGGATGCCGGCGAGATACAGGCCGAACAGCACCAGGCCCTGCAGCTCGAAACCGCCCACGTCGCGACGCGGCACGAAGGCGCCGATCAGCAGCGCGTAGACCGGCAGGCGGGCCGAACACGTCATCAGCGGCGCGATCATGATGGTGACGAGGCGGTCGCGCGGGTTGGCAATGGAGCGCGTGGCCATGATGCCGGGGATGGCGCAGGCAAAGCTCGACAGCAGCGGGATGAAGCTGCGCCCCGACAGGCCGACGCTGCCCATCAGCCGGTCCAGCAGCAGGGCCGCGCGCGGCAGATAACCCGACTCCTCCAGCACCAGGATGAAGAAGAACAGGATCAGGATCTGCGGCAGGAAAGCCAGAACGCTTCCCGCACCGGCGATGACGCCGTCGACGATGAGGCTGCGCAGCCAGCCCTCGGGCAGCCAGGTGCCGACCTGGCGTCCGAGCCAGGCCATGCCACCCTCGATGGCGTCCTTGGGCGGCTCGGCCCAGGAGAACACGGCCTGGAAGAGGAAGAACAGCAGCACGGCCAGGATGACGGAGCCCGCCACCGGGTGCAGCAACACGCGGTCGACGCGATCGCTGGGCAGATGGGGCAGTTCCTCGTCCAGATGCAGGGCGCGCAGCAGGGTCTTGACGGTGACGTGGTCGTCGACCTGCTGCTCGCCGGCCGTTGGCAGCGACGCGGCCTCCCAGACCTCGGGCTTGTCGAGCAGGCCGCGCAACTCGTCCAGGCCTTCCTTGTGGATGGCGACGGTACGCACGACGGGCAGGCCCAGCCGGGCGCTCAGGGCTGCCGCATCGACCTTGAGGCCACGGCGGGCGGCCAGGTCAGCCATGTTCAGCGCCACGACGATAGGCAGGCCCATGCGGCGCACGGCGAGCACTAGGCGCAGGTTGCGGCGCAGATTGGTGGCGTCCAGCACGCAGACGACGAGGTCGGGGCGCTTCTCGCCCTTGGCGCGGCCGGCCAGCACGTCGCAGGTCACGCGCTCGTCCGGCGAACGCGGATGCAGGCTGTAGGTGCCTGGCAGGTCCAGCAGCCGCAGCGTCTTGCCGGCGGGCGTGAGGAGGCGGCCTTCCTTGCGCTCGACAGTGACGCCAGCATAATTGGCCACCTTCTGATGGCTGCCGGTCAGGCCGTTGAAAAGGGCCGTCTTGCCGCAGTTGGGGTTGCCGACCAGGGCGACCAGCTTGCCGCCGCGGTGGACATGGACGATGGCCTCAGCCATGGGCGCGTGGTGTCACGGCGATGCATTCGGCCTCGGCATGGCGCAGCGCAAACGTCGATTGGCCGACCCGCACCACCAGATTGCCCGTCACCTGCGCGCCACGGCGCAGCACGCGCACGGCCTCGCCCGGCAGAAAGCCCAGGTCAGCCAGCCAGGCGGCCCATTCCGGCGAGTGCCCGGGCGCACGGACCTGCTGGACGGTCAGCGCCTGCCCGGCAGGGGCGGCGGCGAGGCTGGAAGGCAGCGGCTCGGACATGGGGCGGGCTCGGCAGGCGAGTCGATTTGATGAGAATGATTCTCATTGTACTCGCAACTGCCCCGTCCGTGCCCCCGGGAATGGCTATTGCCGGTCAACGCGGGTTGAGGCGGTCCAGCAGCAGGTCGCAGGCCTTCAGGGCCTTGGCGAAATCCAGGCGGCCGACGGCCGTCGCCAATGCAGCGAATTCGGCCCCCAGCGCGCCAGCTTGCCGGGTGGTCAACTCCTCGCAGACCGCCACCGAACGCATATTGCGCTCGACCAAAAGTTGGCGCAGCCGGCGCAGGGTTTCCAGCGGGTCGCCCGCCGCAGCCGGGGTGGCCGGCGGGGGCGGCGCCACCATGCTCTCCAGCGCAGCCAGGCTGGCGTCGAGCAGTCCCTGCAGCGCACCCAGATCCACCACACCCATGTCGGCGCCCTCGCGCAGGGCCAGCTCCTGGCGACCGGCCACGGCGGCCAGGGCGGTCGCGCCCATGGCGCCGGCGAGGCCGCGCAGGGTGTGCAGCGAGCGCGTCGCGTCGGCAACGGCCTGCTGCTGCAGATGGCGCTTCAGGGACTCCAGCTCGACCGGTGCATCCTGTGCGAACGACCCGACCAGCCGCTCGTACAAGGCCTGGCGGCCGCCGAGACGGTGCAGAGCGGCCTCCTTGTCCAGCAGGGGGGCCGGGGTCACCGGCGGCGCCGGCCGGGCGGTGATGGGCCCGACATGGCGGCGCAAGCAGTCGACGAGTTGCTCCAGGTCGACCGGCTTGGCGACGTGGTCACGCATGCCGGCTGCCAGGCAGGCCTGGCGATCCGATTCCATGGCATTGGCCGTCATCGCGATGACGAGGGCATCGGGCCGTTTCTTGAGGATGCGCTGCGTCGCCTCGAAGCCGTCAATGTCGGGCATCTGCAGGTCCATCAGGATGGCGTCGAAGCCGGGCTCGCTGACCTGGGCCAGATGGGCACCTTCCACGCCGCCGCCCGCCAGCGTGACGACGGCGCCCTCGCCTTCCAGCAGCTCCTGTGCCACCTGCTGGTTGAAGCCGTTGTCCTCAACAATCAGCAAGCGCATGCCCGTCAGCCGAGGCTGGCCGGAGCCCCCACGCGGCAGCGGCTTGGGCTCGCCGCGCGTGGCCTCGGCGACCGCGTCGTGCAGCATGGAGGCCGTCACCGGCTTGACGAGATAGCCGCCCAGTCCCTGGATGTCCTGCTCGGTGCGCTCGGCCAGCAGCTCGCGGCCATGGGCGGTCACCATGATGATGACGGGCGCGTCGGACTCGTGGCTGTCGCGGATGCGGCGCGAGGTCTCCCAGCCGTCCAGCCCCGGCATGCGCCAGTCCATCAGAATGAGCCTGTAGTGGGGTTCGCCGCGCTCTGCGGCCTGGTGCACCAGGGCCAGGGCCTGCTCGCCGCTGGCGGCCATGTCGCAGTCCCAGCCCAGGCTCTCGCCGATGCCGAGCAGTACTTCCCGGGCCATGGGGTTGTCATCGACGATGAGGACCTTGAGGCCGCGCTGAGCGGGGTCATCCTCGGCGCTGCCCGCCGGTGCGGCGTCCATGCTCAGCTCGAAGTGGAAACGGCTGCCCTCGCCGACACGGCTGTCCACGGCCAGCTCGCCGCCCATCAGCGCGACGAGCCGGCGGCTGATAGCCAGGCCCAGGCCGGTGCCGCCATAGCGGCGCGAGGTCGACTGCTCGGCCTGGCTAAAGCCAGCGAAGATGTGCTCGAGCTTGTCCGCCGGGATGCCGATGCCAGTGTCCTTGACCTCGAAACGGATGCGCGCCTGCTCGCCGCTCTGCTCCAGCAGCGTCAGCCCCAGCACCACCTCGCCGCGCTCAGTGAACTTCAGCGCATTGCCGGCCAGGTTGAGCAGCACCTGGCGCAACCGCGTCGCGTCACCCACCAGGGCCGGCGGCAGGCGCGGGTCGAGGCGGAACAGCACCTCGATGTCCTTGTGGCCGACATTGGCCGACAGAATGACGGCCAGCTCGCGCATGAAGTCGCTGAGTTCGAAGCGGTGCGGGTCCAGCTCCATCTTGCCGGCCTCGACCTTGGAGAAGTCCAGCACGTCGTTGATGACGGCGAGCAAGGCCTGGGCCGCGGTGCGGGCCTTGCTGGCGTAGTCGTGCTGGCGCGGCGTCAGCTCGGTGCGCAGCAGCAGGTTGAGCATGCCCAGAGCCCCGCTCATCGGCGTGCGGATCTCGTGGCTCATGTTGGCCAGGAAGTCGCTCTTGGCCTGGCTGGCCGCCTCGGCCGCGACGCGGGCCCGCACCAGGTCGACCTCGGCGCGATGCCTCTCGGTCACGTCGATCAGCATCTGCACGACGTTGATGAGGCGGCCGCGGCGGTCGCGGATGGCGCTGGCGCTGCCGTCGGCGAAGAGCTCGCCACCTCCGGGCAGCGCAAAGCCGCGCTCGAAGCGGACATGGTCCATGCGCCCACCGGCCAGGCGCGCCAGCTCCGCGCCGGCCAGGCGGCCCGGACGGAAGTCCGGCAGGTCGGCCAGCTTGGCGCCGCGCAGGGCGCCGGCCTCGCGGCAGAGCATGGCCGTCAGGGCCTGGTTGACGTCGAGGATGACGCCCTGGGCGTCGCACAGCGCGATGCCGACCTGGGCGCGCTCGAAGATACCCCGGAAGCGCCGTTCGCTCTCGTTCAAGGCCCGTGTGCGCTGCTCTACACGGGCCTCGAGAAGTTGCCGCTCGACGACGAGCTGCTCGGTCATGTGGTTGAAGCTGCTGGCCAGGCCGCGGAACTCGTCGAAACCGCAGACCGGCGCGCGCTCGTCCAGCTTGCCGCCGGCGATGCGGCGGACGGCATCGCTGAGCAGTTCGACGGGTTCGACCAGGTGACGCCCCAGCAACAGGCCAAGGCCCAGCGCCAGCAGCAGGGACAGGCCCAACGCTAGAGCCAAGCGGTCGCGCAGCGCGCGCGCTGGCGCGAACGCTTCGGCCGCGTCGATCTTGACGGCGATGCCCCAGTCCAGCGCCGGCAGATGGCGCCAGGAGGCCACGACTTCGGTGCCGGCATAGTCGCGCGTCAGGCCGCTGCCGATCTGCCCGCTCAGGCCCCGCACGGCCGGTGTGGGCGAGGCCAGGTCCAGGGAGCCGCTCAGCGTCTGCGCAGGCGCGCGCCTGAGCTCGTTCATGAAGACTGCTCGGTTGCCATCGCGTTGCACCAGCACCGTCTCGCCCGTCAGCGCCAGGCCCGAGCGTTCGGTTGCGACGCGCAGCAGGCGGTCCAGGTCGAGCTGCAGCACGACGCTGCCCAGTACGCGATCCCCGTCGACGACAGGGTGAACGAGGAAGAGGGTCGCCGGACCTTCGCCGCGCAGGCGCTGGGCCGAGGTCAGCTGGGGGTCCAACTGGCCGATGGCGCGGCGATGGGCGGCCAGCAGCTCGCTGCCCTCGTAGGCGCCGCCGTCCAGCCGCGCCAGCTCGGGCGTCGAGCCGGCCGGCGCCTTCGTCGCGAAGCTGATGCGGCCGTCGGGCTGCACCAGCAGCAGGTTGAGGTATTTGCCGCTGTCGTAGACCCCCTCGAAGAAGGCGCGGTTGCGCGCCGAGACGCGCGTGGCCACTGCGTCGCTCTCTTGTAGCAGCAGCTCACGCGTGTCGGAGGCATTCGCGACGAGGCGGCTGTCGACCTGGACCTCGCTGAGGTATTCGTTGATCTCGTGCACCTTTTTGCGCGAGATCGCCACCAGGCCTTCGGTGACCGTCTCGTGCAGGCTGCTTTCGAAGCTGGACAACTGCCACAGGCCCACCAGGCCCAGCGGCAGCACGGACAGCAGCATCAGCCCCAGCAGCAGGGCTGGGCCGACGCGCCAGGCGCGCCGCGCCGACTGCGGCGCGGCCGGCACGGCGCTCATGGCGTCTCCTCGACGCGCGGCATGACCGCCATCCAGTGCTCGGCCGAACGGAAGGCTGGCCAGGGCGCCGGCTTGATGTAGCGCGGCAGCGCGAACACCTCACTGAGCTGGCCGCCGGGCCTGATCTGGGCAATGCGCAGCTGGCGCCAGACATGGCGGCTATGCCCGTCCACCGCGCCGAGGCCCAGCGGCAAGGACACGCTCTGCTGCAGCACATTGGCATTGACCGCATCCGTCTGCACGCTGCCGACCTCGCGCACGGCGGCAGCCCAGAGCTGCACGCCAACATAGGCCGACACCGCCGGGTCACTGACCTGGATGCCCTCACCCTGACTGCGTCGCAGTCTCGCCAGGAAGTCCTGGTTGGCCGGTCCGGGCTGGGACTGCAGATAGCTCCAGGCCGTGAAATGGCGGTCCAGCCGCCCGCCGTCGTAGGCCACCATCTCGGGCTCGGCGGCGCGCAGCGACAGCAGCGGCAGGTCGGTGAGGCCGGCGGCCACCAGGGCGTCGAAGAAGGCTTGGTTGCTGCTGCCGCCAATGGTGCTGAGAACCAGATCGGGCTGCAGGCGCTGCAGGTCGGTCATCACGCGGCCCATGTCCGTGCCGGCCAGCGGCACATAACTTTCCCCCTGCACCCTGCCGCCGCTGAGGAGGATGAAGTCGCGCAGCATGGCGTTGACGCGCCTTGAATACAGGGAATCGGTGCCGATGAGATAGACACGGCGGCCGAAGCCCTGCATGGCCCAGTCGGTGGCCGGCAAGACCTGCTGGTTGGGCGTCGGCCCGGTGTAGATGATGTTGGGTGACTGCTCCATGCCCTCGTAGGCCAGGGGATAGAACAGCAGATGGCGATGGATCTCGACGATGGGCCTGACCGCCAGGCGGCAGTTGGATGACCAGCAGCCGAACAGCGCCACGGCGTGTTCGTCGCTGATCAGCCGCTCGGCAGCGGCGGCGGCGATGCGCGGCTCAGAGCGCGTGTCCTCGATCTTCAGGTCGACGCGCCGGCCCAGCAGCCCGCCCGCGGCATTGATCTCCTCAACGGCGAGCTTGACGGTAGCCACCAGGGGGGCCTCGCAGGCGGCCATGGGACCGCTGAGGGCGTGCAGCAGGCCGATGACGATGGGGCGGCGGTCAGCAGCTTGCGCCGCGGGCTTTTGAAGCAGGTAGCCCGCCAGCGCGAGAGCCAGCAGCAGCAGAAGCGCACCCAGCAGGGCCAGGCGGGCCCGCATCGATTCCGGAAAACGCATCCGCACCAACACGGGGCTTCAGCCCGCAGCGCGCCGCGCCTCGGGCGAAATCAGCGGCAGGGTCAACCGCACCGTCGTGCCCAGGCCGGGCGTGGATTCGACCTGGATCTGGCCACCCAGCGCGAAGGTGACGAGGTTGCGCACGATGTAGAGGCCCGGCTCGCTGCGGTTGGGGCCGAAGCGGGTCGAGAAAAAGGGGTCGAAGACGCGGCCCAGCATGCCCGGCGGGATGCCCACGCCATGGTCCTGGACGGTGATGACGAGCTGGTCAGTGCCCAGGGGCCGGACGCGCAGATGCACCTCGCCGCCGGCCTCGCGATAGGCATGCTTGACGGCGTTCTGGATCAGCGTCGACAGCACCTTGGCAAGGGCGCCACGGAAGCTCAGCAGGTGCAAGTCGTCGCCGGCATCCAGCTCGCAGCGCACCTGGTGGGCTTCCAGAGCCGGCGCGAGACTCGCCACCACCTCATGCACCAACTCCAGCAGCGAGAAGCTACGGCGCTGGTCGCCGAAGTTGTCGGCTGTGGACTGCAGGAAGGAGTCGACGATGGACAGGGTGCGCTGCAGATTGGACAGCACCAGGCCGACGCTCTCCTCGCTGACGCGCAGATGCTTGTCGAGGTCGCTGCGCTTGATATTGCTCTGGGCGGCCAGGCCGCGCAGATGGGTCAGGTCGTCCTGCAGGGTGCAGGCCGAGATCAGTGCATTGCCCAGCGGCGAGCTCAGCTCCTGAGCGATGCCGGAAATGGTGCGGCCCACCGAGGCCAGCTTGTCACGCTGGAAGAGCTCGATCTGCGAGCGCGCAAAGCTCTCTGAAGCGAGCTTGAGGGCCAGCTGGGTGCGCACCCGCGCCTTGACGACGACGTCGACGAAGGGCTTGGGGATGTAGTCGACCGCGCCGTGGGCAAAACCCCGGGCCTCGTCGTCGGCGCTGCCCTGCACAGTCACGAAGATGACCGGCACGCCTCGCGTGCGCGGGTCGGCCTTGAGGCGGTCGCAGACCTCGTAGCCGCTCATCTCGGGCATCAGCACGTCGAGCAGGATGAGGTCGGGCAACTGCTGGGCGCAAAAGGCCAGGGCCTCGGCGCCACTGGTGGCCATGGACACCTCGCATTCGTCCACCAGCAGCTGGTAGAGGGCGTGGATGTTGCTCGGCTGGTCGTCGACTACGAGGATGAGCGGCATGGCGAATCAGAATAACCGCTGCACCTGCCCGGCGACCAGTGGCATGCCCTGGGCTTTCCCCAGGGCGTGGGCGTGGATTCCGTCGCACATTTCGCGCATCGCGCCCTCCCATAATCGACAGGTCCCGTTGGCACTACGGCAATGGGTCGCGTTGCCGTAGTACCAACAGGCCCTCTACTCCCACGCGATCGCTCAATGCCCCAGCGCACGCTCACGCTCGGTCTCCTCTGGCTTGCCATGGCGGCATTGCTGGCCCTGCTCGCCCTGCTCTGGAGCCTGCGCGGTGCGGGAGGCGTTGCCGTCGACGCCGCCCTGGTGATCAATGCCCTTTTGCTGCCACTGCCGCCGCTGTGCATGATCGCGCTGCGCCGCAACGCCGATGCCGCCGCGGCCCAAAAGGCGGCGACGCAAGCCAAGACCCGCTTCCTGGCCCAGATCAGCCACGAGATCCGCACGCCCATGAACGCCGTCATGGGCATGACCCAGCTGGCCCTGCAGACCCAGCTGACGCCCGAGCAGCGCGACCTGTTGACCAAGGCCGACGCCGCCTCGCGCACCCTGCTCGGCCTCGTCAACGACGTGCTGGACGTCGCCAAGATCGAGGCCGGCCACATGCAGATCGAGTCCCTGCCGCTGCGGCTAGAGGACGTCGTCGGCCAGGCCATGGAGCTGGTGAGGCCGCTGCATGCCAATCCAGCGGTCGCGCTGATCTGCGACTGGGACGATGCTAGCCTGCTGGGCGCGCGCGGCCAGCTGCGCGGCGATGCCCCGCGGCTGCAACAGGTGCTGGTCAACCTGCTGTCCAACGCCCTCAGGTTCACGCCGGCCGGCCACGTGCAGCTGCGCCTGGCCGCCGCGCCCACCGACGCCCTGGGCCGCGTGCCGCTGACCCTGACCGTGCAGGACAGTGGCATCGGCATGAGCGCCGAGCAGCTCGACGGCCTGTTCCGCGAGTTCAGCCAGGGCGAAGCCGCCATGCTGCGCCGCTACGGCGGTACCAGCCTGGGCCTGGCCATCACGCGCCGCCTCATCGAGTTGATGGGCGGCAGCCTGGAGGTGCGGAGCACGCCCGGCGAGGGCAGCAGCTTCGAGATCCGCGTGCTAATGCCGCTGGACAGCGCCGGCACGGTACCCGCACCCCTCAAGCCGCAGCGCCTGCTGCTCGCCAAGGTCAGCCCCGAGGACCGCGAGGCGACGCTGGCCCTGCTGCGTCATCTCGGCCTGGGCGAGGGCCTGACCGCCAGCAGCGACGCCGCCACCACCCTGGCCGCCCTGGTCGAGGCGCGTCAGTCGGGCCGCCCCTTCGAATGGCTGCTGATGGACTGGCAGTTGCCCGGCCCGGGCGCCACGGGTGCCGAATTGCTGGCCCAGTTGCGCCGCGACCACCCGGCCCTGCGCATCGCGGTGCTGTGCCCGCCGGGCATCGATGAGGGCTCGACCCAGGCGCGCGGCTTCGGTGCCCGGGCCCTGTGTCCCAAGCCCCTGCTGCCCGGCGAGCTGCGCCGCCTGCTCGACGATGCCCCGGCCGACCGCCCGGCCGGCATGGACACCCAATCCCTGGCCGGGCTGCGCGTGCTGCTCGTCGAGGATCACCCGGTCAACCAGGAGATCGCCCTGCGCCTGCTGAGCGGCCGCGGCGCCCAGGTCGACGTCGCCGGCAACGGCCAGGAAGGCCTGCAGCGCCTGCTGACCCGCGGCCCCACAGCCTATGACGTCGTGCTAATGGACCTGCAGATGCCCGTGCTGGACGGCCTCAGCGCCACGCGCCGGCTGCGGGAGCTGTCCGAATTCGACACCCTGCCGGTGCTGGCCATGACGGCCCACACCCTGGCCGCGGAGCGCGCCCAGTGCATGGCCGCCGGCATGCAGGGCCATATCGCCAAGCCGCTGGACGTGACCCGGCTGGTGCGCGATCTGCAGCGCTTCCGTCCCCGACCCGCGCCGGCTCCCGCGCGCCCGACCCTGGACCTGCAGACCGGCCTGCGCCAGTTCGATGGCCAGTCGGCCCTGTACCGCCGCACCCTGCAAGGCTTTGCCGACCAGTACGCCGCCGGCCTGGCTGGCTGGTCCGAATGGCTGGTGACGGACAACTGGGTCGAGCTGCGCCGCGCCGCGCATACCCTGCAGGGCCTGGCCGCGACGCTGGGCGCCCAGCCCCTGCACCAGGCTGCCCTTGCGCTGGAGCGCAGCGCCGCCGTCAACGATGCCGACAGCGCCGGCCGCCATCTCGAGCGCGTCGAACCTGCCCTGGCGCTGCTGCAGACCGAGATCCAGTCCGCCCTGGGGCGCAGCTGGGAGGCCGCGCCGCCGCCGCGCGCCAGTGGCCCGGGCGACGTCGCCGAGTTGCACCAGCTGCTGGCCCACAGCGACAGCCGCGCCCTGGACTGGTGGCACGCCCATGGCGCCCACAGCGGGCTGGCGCCAGAACTGCACCAGCGCCTGGACCGCGCCCTGTCCGAGCTGGACTTCGACGCTGCGGCACTCGCGCTGAAGGGGCGGGCTTGAGGACGCCCACCATCGTCATGCTCGGCCCGGTCGGCACGCGCTGGCTGTTCAAGGTCGTCGTCGCCTCGGCGCTGCTTGCCTGGAGCAGCGAGGTGGTCATGGGCGTCATCGAGCCCAGCGACCGCATCGCCTATCCGCTGATCGCCATCGCCTTCTCGGCGCTCGCCCTGCTCGTCTGGCGTCTGCCCAACCGGCTGCGCGTCTGGCAGCGCATCGGCGTCACGCTGCTGGCCCTGTATTTCTCCCTGAGCATGCTGGTCTTCACGCTGCGCCCCGACCCCGGGCCCAGCCTCTACACCCTGGGCAGCTTCGCTCCCTGGGCCATGGGAGGCAGCCTGCTGCTGTTCGCGACCTGGCGGGCGCGCGATGCCCTGTTCATCTCGCTGGGCCTGCTCGTGCTGATGCTGGCGCCGCCGATGCTGCTGCGCTTCTTCGGCACGTCGCCGCAATGGTTGCTCGAGGGCTGGCCACTGATTGCCAACCTCGGCCTGTGCCAGACCATGTTCTGCATCGCGCTGTGGGGCCTGTCGCGCCAGATCGGCCGGCTGACCCAGCTGGCACCGGCCTCCGGCAGCCTGGCCACGGCCGAAGACCTCGTCGCCGCCCGCCTAGCCGAACTGGAGCGCTCGCGGGCCGCGGCCGAGGCCGCGTCGCGGGCCAAGTCCGACTTCCTCGCCAACATCGGCCACGAGATCCGCACGCCCATGAACACCGTGCTGGGACTGACGCGGCTGATGCTGGCTGGGCGGCTGCCGAGCGACCAGCGCGGCCGGCTGCAGGAAGTGGCCCATGCCGGCGAGTCCCTGGTCAAGCTCATCGACGGGCTGCTGGACTACGCCGATCTCGACGCCGGACGCATGCAGCTCGCCACCGAGCCTTTGCAGCTCGAGCCCCTGCTGGCCAGCGCCTTCGACGCCGTGCGGCCAGCGGCCCAGGCCAAGCAGCTGGAGCTCATCTGCGACATCGCTTCGCCCGAGCTGCTGGGCACTGCCGGCGCGCGCCGCGGTGACGCCGTGCGCCTGACCCAGCTCATCACCGAGCTGCTCGTCAACGCCGTCAAGTTCACGCCGGCCGGGCAGGTCAAGCTCACCGCCACGCTGGACGCCGCCGGCGGCTGGGTGCTGAGGGTGCGCGACAGCGGCGTCGGCATGGCGCCCGAACAGCTGGCACGCCTGTTCACGCCCTTTGCCCAGGCCGAGGCCGGGGCGACGCGGCGCTTTGGCGGCACCGGCCTGGGACTGGCCATCTGCCGCGCGCTGGCCGAGCGCATGGGAGGTTCGCTGAACGCCCGCAGCTCCCCAGGCCGCGGCAGCGAGTTCGAGCTCAGCCTGCCGCCTTCGCCATGCCCCGGCCTGACGCCCCCGTCCATCCCGCCTCCGCGCCGTTTGCTGCTGGTCCAGGCCACCCACAGCGGCGGCCATGAGACGTTGATCGCGCTGCTGAAGGCCCTGGCCCCGACCAGCCGCGTCGACCTGCTGGCGCAGGGCCGCCAGGCGCTGGCGCGCCTCGTCGCCACGCCGGCCAGCCAGCCCTATGACCTGCTGCTCGTCGACTGGGTGCTGCCCGACATGGAAGGCAGCGAACTGCTGGCCAGCCTGCGCGACAGCGGCCCGCCACGCGCACGCCGCACCGTGCTGCTGAGCGCCTTCGACACGCCCGTTCTGCGCGAGCGCGCGCTGCGTCTGGGTGCCGAGGCCCTGTGTGCCAAGCCCCTGCTGCCGCATATGCTGCGCCGGCTGCTGGACCTGGATCGCCCCCTGGCGGTAGACCTGCCCCCGTCCGACGTCGTCGACCCGACCGGCCCCGGCGCCGATTCCGCCACGCTGATCAGCGAGCTCGACACCCTGCTCGGCGAGGCCGACAGCAACGCGCTGACGCTGTACGAACAGCATGAATCCGCCTTCATCGACGCCCTCCCTGCCTCCCAGGCCAAGGCCCTGGCCGGCGCAATGCAGCGCTTCGACTTCGACGAGGCCCAGGCCGCCCTGCGCGGCGAGAGCAAGGACGCGAGCAAGCCATGACGATGATGTCGACCGAGATCGCCTTCACACCCCAGGCCACAACCCAGGCGACGGTCCTCGTCGTCGATGACACGCCGGCCAATCTGACGCTGCTGGCCCAGGTGCTCAAACCCGACTACCGCGTACAACTGGCCGTCAGCGGTGCCAAGGCGCTGGAGATCTGCCGCCGCCAGCCGCCCGATCTCATCGTGCTCGACGTGATGATGCCGGAGCTCGACGGCTACGAGGTCTGCCGCCAGCTCAAGGCCGACCCCGTGACGCGCCGAGTGCCGGTCATCTTCCTGACCGCGCTGACCCGGCCCGAGGACGAGAGCGCAGGTTTCCAGGCCGGCGGCGCCGACTTCATCCACAAGCCCTTCAACCCGACCACCGTGCTGGCCCGTGTGCGCACCCATCTGCAGCTCAAGCTGGCCGAGGACCATCTGCTGCGCCACAACGCCCAGCTCACCGGCGAGCTGGAGGCACGCCGCCGCGAGGTCGAGCGCCTGCGCGACGCCACCCTCTTCGTCATGGTGGGCCTGGCGGAGTTCCGCGACGCCGACACCGGCAACCACATCCAGCGCACCCAGGAATATGTGCGGACCCTGGCACGCTGGATCGCGGCCCAGCCCGACGGCCCGGTGGACCTGACGGAGGCCGCCATCGACGAGCTGGCCAAGGCCGCGCCCCTGCACGACATCGGCAAGGTCGCCATCCCCGACGGCATCCTGCTCAAGCCGGGCAAGCTGTCGCCCGACGAATGGCAGGTCATGAAGACCCATGCCGAGCAGGGCGCAGACCTGCTGCAACGCGCCATCGACCGCCTTGGCGACGACGCCGGCCCTATGCTGACCTTCGGCAAGCAGATCGCCCGCCACCATCACGAGAAATGGGATGGCAGCGGCTACCCAGACGGCCTGGCCGGCGAGGCCATCCCGTTGTCGGCCCGGCTGATGGCGGTGGCCGACGTCTATGACGCGCTGATCAGCGTGCGCCCCTACAAGAAGGCCATGAGCCATGATGAGGCCCTGGCTTTCATCCGCGGCGGCAGCGGCAGCCATTTCGACCCGCGGGTGGTCGACGCGCTCAACGCCTGCCTCGACGAGGTGCGCGCCATCGCCTCCATGTGGGCCGACTGATGCCCCCTTCTGTCGGCTTCGCCGGCCCCTAAAAAGGCGTGCCGCCCGTGGCCCGGCCAAGCCAGTGTCACAACCGCGGCCGGCCCAGACAAGGCTGCGGTGATGGCGGCCGATAATCCCGCCCCTCATGTCCGGCCCCATCCTCAACATCTCCTGCTACCTCTTCGTCTCGCTGACCGACACGGCGGTGTTGCGCGACCGTCTTCATGCCCGCGCCGAGGCGCTCGAACTCAAGGGCACGGTGCTGATCGCCGAGGAGGGCATCAATCTCTTCCTCGCCGGCCCGGCCGACGCCGTCAACAGCTGGGTGGGCGAGCTGCGTGCCGACCCGCGCTTCGCCGCGCTGACGCCCAAGCAGAGCTGGAGCTTGGTCCAGCCCTTCCAGCGACTGAAGGTCAAGGTCAAGCCCGAGATCATCCGCATGAACCGCCCGACCGTGCGCCCCGACCAGGCGCCGCGCGCGCCGGCCCTCGCCCCAGCGACGCTTGCCCGCTGGCTGGACCAGGGCCATGACGACGCCGGCCGTGAGGTCGTCATGCTGGACACCCGCAACGGCTTCGAGGTCGACTTCGGTGCCTTTGACGGCGCCATCGACTGGCGGCTGCACAAGTTCAGCGACTTCCCCGAGGCCCTGGCCGCCCACCGCGAGGAGCTGGCCGGCAAGACGGTGGTCAGCTACTGCACGGGTGGGATCCGCTGCGAGAAGGCGGCCATGGTGCTGGAAGCCGAGGGCCTGACGGCCTGGCAGCTGGACGGCGGCATCCTGAAGTATTTCGAGGACATCGGCGGCAAGCACTACCACGGCGGCTGCTTCGTCTTCGATGAGCGCGAGTCGCTGGCGCCCGACCTGAGCCCCGCTCCATGAGCAGCCGCTTCAAGGAATTCCTGCTCAAGGCCTTTGGCATCCTGCTGATGCTGGCGGCCCTGGGCTTTGCCGTCAGCAAGGCGCCCGACCGCTCGCTGGAAAGCCTGGTGCCCCGCTGGGCACCGCCGCCATCGGACTTCATCGACATCGACGGCCTGCTGGTGCACTACCGCGACCAGGGCCCCAGCAGCGACCCGCTGCCCATCGTCCTCATCCACGGCACCAGCGCCAGCCTGCACACCTGGGAAGGCTGGGTGGCCGGCCTGAGCCAAACGCGACGCGTCATCAGCTTCGACCTGCCCGGCTTCGGCCTGACCGGGCCTTATCCCGGAACAGCGGACAACGACTACAGCGGCCCGCGCTATGTCGCCTTCGTGCGCCAGTTCCTGGCCCGGCTGGGCGTGGGCCGCGCCATCGTCGGCGGCAACTCCCTGGGCGGCGAGATCGCCTGGCAGCTCGCCCTGGCCGACCCGGACCGCGTCGCCGGCCTCGTCCTGGTCGACGCCGGCGGCTACGACTTCGTGCCTGAGTCCGTTCCGCTGGGCTTTCGCATCGCCCGCATCCCGGTGCTGCGCGAACCCTTGCGCTGGGTGCTGCCGCGCCGCGCCATCGAGGACAGTGTGCTCGATGTCTATGGCGACCCCCACCGCGTCACCGCAGCGCTGGTGGACCGCTACTACGAGCTGACGTTGCGGGAAGGCAACCGCGCCGCGTTGATGAGGCGCATGGACCAGCTCGCCCCCGGTCCCTACCAGCACCTGCCCGCGATCAAGGTCCCCACCCTCATCCTCTGGGGCGAACGCGACCGGCTGATCCCGCTGCGCTGGGGCCACGAGTTCGAAAAAGCCATTCCGGGCAGCCGTCTGGTGGTTTTCCCGGGCCTGGGCCATGTGCCTCAGGAGGAGGACCCGGCTGCTACCCTTGCGGCCTTGCGCGACTGGCTACCGAATGTCGCCCACTGAACACCGTCCCACCCAAGAGGTTTGACATGAAGAAACGCTCTCTGATCGCGCTGGCCCTGCTGGCCGCCGCATCGCTCGCCCAGGCCCAGGCCCCGGAGTGGAAGAAGCTGCGCATTGGTGTCGAAGGCGCCTACCCGCCCTTTTCCGAGATCGGCCCCGACGGCAAGCTGAAGGGCTTCGAGATCGAGCTGGTGCAAGCCTACTGCGCCGAGATGAAGGCCCAGTGCACCCTGGTGCAGCAGGACTTCGACGGCCTCATTCCGGCCCTGCAGTCGCGCAAGGTCGACGCCATATTCGCCAGCGTCTCCATCACCGAGGAGCGCCAGAAAGTCATCGCTTTCACCAAGCCCTACTACAACACGCCGGCCCGCCTCATCGCCAAGGCCGGCGTGAAGCTCGACCCCACGGCTGCCGGCCTCAAGGGCAAGAAGATCGGCGTGCAGCGCGGCACGACGCATGAGACCTATGCGGCCGCCAATTTCAAGCAGAGCGAGATCGTGCGCTACGGCAGCCAGGACCAGGTCTTCCTCGACCTGAAGAGCGGCCGCATCGACGCGACGCTGATGGACGCTCCCGCCGGTGACTTCGGCTTCCTGAAGAAGCCCGAGGGCAAGGGTTTTGCCTTCTCCGGCCCGGCCATCATCGATGACAAGGTCTTCGGCGTCGGAACCGGCGTGGGCCTGCGCAAGGCCGACGAAGCGACGCTGGGCAAGAAGTTCAACGCCGCCATCGACGCGTTGCAGGCCAACGGCACGTTCAAGAAGCTGGCCGACAAATACTTCGACTACGACATCGCGCCGCGCAGCAAGCAGTGATGCAGCGCCGCTCTGCCCTGGCCGCCGTCGCGCTGGCTGCGACGACGGCCCGTGCGCAAGCGCCCCAGCGCCTGCGCATCGGCTTTGCCGTGGGCTATGCGCCCTTCAGCGAGATCGGTACCGACGGCCAGCTGCAGGGCTTCGAGATCGACGTGGCCCAGGCCCTGTGCGCCAAGATGGCCGTGCCCTACACGCCCGTCATGCTGGAATTCGACGGCCTGATCCCGGCGCTGCAGTCGCGCAAGATCGACGCCATCATGGCCTCGATGTCCATCACGCCCGAGCGCCAGCAGGTCATCGCCTTCTCGACGCCCTACTACTACTCGCCGGCCCGCATGGTCATGCGGTCCGACACGCATACCGACGCCAGCCCCGCCGGCATGAAGGGCAGGCGCGTGGGCGTGGAGCGCGGCACCATCCACGAGCGCTTCCTAGCCGAGCAGTTCCCGGGCATCCAGCTGGTGCGCTACGCCACCCAGGACCAGGTCTTCCTGGACCTGAAGTCGGGCCGCCTGGACGCCACGCTGGTGGACGCCGTCATCGCCCAGTTCGGCTTCCTCAACCATGCCGACGGCCGCGGCTTCGACTTTGTCGGGCCCGACTTCGGCAAGGAACAGCGCTACTACGGCAAGGGCATGGGCGTGGGCCTGCGCAAGACCGAGATGGCAACCCTGGGCCAGCGCATCGACGAGGCCCTCGCCGCGCTGCGCGCGAACGGCAGCCTCAAGACCCTTAACGACCGCTACTTCAGCTTCGACCTCGTCACGCCACCCCGCTGACGACGATCTCTTTCTCCCATGTTGCTGCACGGATTCCTTCCCAGCCTGCTCGAAGGCTCCGCCATCACGTTGGCGGTGGCCCTGTCCTCGCTGGCCATCGCCGCCCTGCTCGGCCTCGCGGGCGCGCTGGCCAAGCTGTCACGCTCACGGGTCGCCCACGGCCTGGCTGGCACCTACACGACGCTGATCCGCGGCGTGCCCGACCTGGTGCTGATGCTGCTCGTCTTCTATGGCGGCCAGCTAGGCGTCAATGCCATCGCGCCCATGCTCGGCCATGAGGAGTACATCGACATCGACCCCTTCGTCGCCGGCGTGCTGACCATCGGCTTCATCTTCGGCGCCTACCTGACCGAGGCCTTCCGCGGCGCCTTCCTGGCCGTGCCGCCGGGCCAGCGCGAGGCCGGCCTGGCCTATGGCATGAGCCCGCGCCAGGTGCTGTGGCGCATCACGCTGCCGCAGATGCTGCGCCATGCCCTGCCCGGCATCTCCAACAATTGGCTGGTGCTGATCAAGAGCACGGCCATCGTGTCCGTCATCGGCCTGTCGGACCTGATGACGCGCGGCAAGCAGGCCGCCGGCACGACGCGCGAACCCTTCACCTTCTACCTGGCCGTGGCTCTCATCTATCTCGTCTTCACCAGCGTCTCGGAACTGGTCTTCGCCTGGGCGCAGCGCCATCTGGCCATCGGCAACAAGGCGGGCCGGCTATGAATTTCGAAGCCGTCGGCGAGAACTTGCCGCTCTATCTCAACGGGCTCGTTACCTCGCTGCAGTTGCTGCTGCTGTCGCTGGCCGGCGGCCTGTTGCTGGCAGTGCCGCTGGCCGTCGTGAGGACCGTATTCCTGGGCTGGCCATCGCGCCTGGTCTGGCTCTACACCTATGTCTTCCGCGGCACGCCCATGCTGGTGCAGCTCTTCCTCATCTACTACGGTGCGGCCCAGTTCGAGATCGTGCGTGACAGCTGGGCCTGGCCCTGGCTGTCGTCGGCCACGTTCTGCGCCTGGCTGACCTTCACGCTGAACACGGCCGCTTACACGACCGAGATCATCGCCGGCAGCATCCGCGCCCTGCCGGCCGGCGAGATCGAGGCCGCCAAGGCCCTGGGCATGGGCCGCGGCCTGATGCTGCGCCGCGTCGTGCTGCCCGCCGCGCTGCGCCGCGCCCTGCCCGCCTATGGCAACGAGGCCATCTTCATGCTGCATGGCACGTCGCTGGCCAGCACCGTGACCCTGCTGGACGTGACCGGCGCGGCCCAGCAGGTCTATGCCAAGTACTACCTGCCCTTCGAGGCCTTCATCACGGCCGGCGCCTTCTATTTCGTCATGACGCTCAGCCTGGTCGGCCTGTTCCGCTGGGCTGAGAACCGCTGGCTCAAGCCGACGATGAGTCGATAGCCATGAACCTCATCCGACACCCCCTGCTCTCCCCTGCTCCCGGCACACAGCGCGAGCTGGTCTCCCTGCACTACGGCCGGCCCGGCGGCCAGAAGGCCTATGTCCAGGCCTCCTTGCACGGCGACGAACTGCCCGGCATGCTGGTCGCCCATCATCTGCGCCAGCAACTCGATGCACTGGAAGCCGCCGACCAGATCAGTGGGGAGATCGTCCTCGTGCCGGTGGCCAATCCCATCGGCCTCAGCCAGTTCCTGCTGCACGCCCACCTCGGCCGCTTCGAGCTGACCACAGGCGAAAACTTCAACCGCCACTACCCCGACCAGATCGACGCCGTCGCCCAGGCCGTCGAGTCGCAGCTGAGTGCCGATGCCGCCGCCAACGTCGCCACCCTGCGCCGTGCGTTGAAGGCGGCCGTCGAGGCCGCGCCGGCCGACACCGAACTGCAGTCGCAGCGCCGCACGCTGATGGCCTTGTCCTGCGACGCCGACATCGTGCTGGACCTGCATTGCGACGCCCAGGCGTTGATGCATCTCTACACCGAAACGCCCTGCTGGCCCGACTGCGAGCCGCTGGCGCGCTTCCTGCGCTCGCGCGTGACGCTGCTGGCCCAGGACTCGGGCGACAACCCCTTCGACGAGGCCTGCTCCCAGGTCTGGTGGAAGTGGGACAAGCATTTCGGTGGCCGCTTCCCGATCCCGCAGGCCTGCCTGTCGGTCACGGTCGAGCTGCGCGGCGCGGCCGACGTGACACACGAGCTGGCCGCGGCCGATGCCAGGAACATCGTCGACTTCCTACGCTGGCGCGGCCTCATCGACGGCGACAAGCCGGCCCTGCCCGAAGCGGTGGGCGACGCCCGCCCGCTGGCAGGCAGCATGCCCATCAAGTCGCCCACGGCGGGCGTGCTGACCTTCGTCAAGAACGTCGGCGCCGAGGTGAAGGCCGGCGAGGTGCTGGCCCATGTCATCGACCCCATCACGGCCCAGGTCACCGAGCTGAAGAGCCCGGTCGACGGCCTTTTCTTTGCCCGCGACTTCCTGCGCTTCGCCAACGCCGGCATGCGCGTCGCCAAGGTCGCCGGCCGTGAAGCGATCCGCACGGGCAAACTGCTCGGTGCATGACAAGAACAACATGAGCGATATCCAACTCCAGGCCACCAATATCCACAAGCGCTTCGGCGAGCGCGAGGTGCTCAAGGGCATCTCCTTCAGCGCCCGCCGCGGCGACGTCGTCACGCTGATCGGCTCCTCGGGCTCGGGCAAGAGCACGTTCTTGCGTTGCCTAAATCTGCTGGAACAGCCGAACGAGGGCGAACTGAGCCTGTGCGGCGAGAACCTGAAGCTGACCCGCGACCGCGACGGCAGCCTCAAGGCCGCCGATGCCAAGCAACTGCAGCTGTGGCGCGCCAAGCTGGCCATGGTGTTCCAGAACTTCAATCTCTGGGCCCATATGACGGTGCTGGAGAACGTCATCGAGGCGCCCGTGCATGTGCTGCGCAAACCCAGGGCCGAGGCCATCGAGCGGGCCCGGGCCCTGCTGGCCCGCGTGGGTGTTGCGCACCGCGCCCATGTCTATCCGGCCCAGCTGTCGGGCGGCGAGCAGCAGCGCGTGGCCATCGCCCGCGCCCTGGCCGTCGACCCCGAGGTCATGCTGTTCGACGAACCCACATCAGCCCTGGACCCCGAGCTGGTCGGCGAAGTCCTCAAGGTCATGCGCGACCTGGCCGCCGAGGGCCGCACCATGGTGGTTGTCACTCACGAGATGGGCTTCGCCCGCGAGGTGTCCAACCACTGCCTCTTCCTGCACCAGGGCAAGGTCGAAGAAGAAGGCAACCCCAAGGAAATGCTGATCCGGCCGCAGTGCGAGCGGCTGCAGCAATTCCTCAGCGGCGGTTTGAAGTAGCGGCGAAAGCCCCGAGCGGCCCTGCGCCGCGGGAGAAGCAAATGACGACAGCACGCCAAGTCGCACTGATCACCGGCGGCGGCACGGGCGTCGGCGCTGCCGCCGCGCTGCTGCTGGCACGCAAGGGCTACGACCTGCTCCTCAACTACTCGCGCAGCGCCGAAGAGGCCGAAGCCAGTGCCACGGCCTGCCGTGAGGCAGGCGCCGACGTGCTGGTGATGCAGGGCGATGTGTCGCAGGACGCCGACTGCCGAGCCCTCGCCCAGGCCACGGTGGATCGCTGGGGCCGGCTGGACGCCCTCGTCAACAATGCCGGCGTCTCCGTCTTCGGCAAGGCAGCCGAGTGGGAGGCTCTGGACGCCGAAACCTTCCAGCGCATCCTGGGCGTCAATGCGCTGGGCAGCTTCCAGATGGTGCGGGCCTGCGTTGCGCATCTGAGGGCCGCCGAGGGCTGCATCGTCAATGTGTCGTCGGTGGCCGGTGCCCTGGGCGTGGGGTCGTCCATGCCCTATATCGCGTCTAAGGGCGCCGTCAACGCGATGACACTGCATCTAGCCAGGGCCCTCGCGCCGGCCGTGCGCGTGAACGCGGTGTGCCCCGGCCTCATCACCACGCGCTGGTTCGTGCAGGGTGTGGGACAGGAGGGCTATGAAAAAGGCCTCAAGGCCTATGAGGCCGGCGTGCCGCTGCAGCGGGCCTGTTCGCCGGAGGACGTGGCCCAAGCCATCGCCTACCTGATCGACGCGCGCACGGTGACGGGCGAACTATTGCTGTTGGACAGCGGCATGCACCTGGCGGGCATGCAA
>Ga0194137_10000099_pt1 | contig 55232 bp, 51 predicted proteins | sample TARM_MetaG_T3_14_FD_134025 | JGI IMG/M metagenome (GOLD analysis project Ga0194137, IMG submission 134025) | Freshwater microbial communities from Pennsylvania, USA, analyzing microbe dynamics in response to fracking - TARM_MetaG_T3_14 (version 2) | ecosystem: Environmental > Aquatic >...
GCCATTATCACAGGCGCTGGGGCAAGGTCGGGCTGGAGGCTTGGACGCCTCGCCCACTGAGCCAGGCGACGTGAGGAAAGGAGAAACATGACAGCGTATGAGATGGTTGCTGCGGGCCCGCAGGCCTTGGCAACAGGTGCTGAAGTAACGGAGCAGTTGGCTGGGTCAGGTCTTGATGCCAGGAATGAGGCCAAGGGCCTGCGTTCCCCCATTGTGCTGTTCGTGATGGATGTGGCTGAAGGCGTGCGTGTGGTCAGCCACAACGCGCTGGCCATGCTGGGCTTCGTGGCCGTGGTGGGGGCATTGTTCCTGATGGGGCGTGCCGATGTGCGCTACAACTTGGAGTCCCAGACCCTGAACTGGCTGATGGAGCGCGCCAACCTGCGTGCCATCGCGTCGGGTGAGACCGAAGAGGACGGCGATCTGCTGGCTGTGGCCGAGCCAGAGGCCATCCAGCGTGCCACGGCGGCGAACCCCGCTGAATTGAGCCGCCAGCAGGCCAATGTGGCCTATTGGATCTCGAAGCGTTACAACGTGGCACCCGAGCCCATCAGCCGCCTCGTGCAGGAAGCCTGGTCGGTTGGCCACCGTGTGAACCTGGAGCCCACCCTGGTGCTGGCCGTCATGGCCATCGAGTCGGGCTTCAATCCCTTTGCGCAAAGCCATGTGGGCGCGCAGGGTCTGATGCAGGTGATGACGCGCGTGCACCACGACAAATACGAGATTTTTGGCGGGCAGAACGCCGCCTTTGACCCCGTGACCAATCTGCGCGTGGGCGTACAGGTGCTCAAGGACTGCATCCGCAAGGCCGGCAGCCTGGAAGGTGGCCTCAAGTACTACGTGGGCGCGGCCAATCTGATCGATGACGGCGGCTATGCGGCCAAGGTGCTGGCCGAGCAGGCTTATTTGCGCCAGGTGGCCGCAGGCGCCAAGCTGCCCGTGACGGTAACCCTGCCTCAAGCGGTGGTGCAGGCTGACGTGCCTGCAGCGCCGGCTGCGGCTGCCAAAGCTGGCTCGGCTGTGAATGGCCAGAGCGCACAGCAGCCCATGCCCTCGGCCAGCGAGCCCGTTGCGCCCGCCCCCCATCGCGGGGAGCAGGTGGCCCTGCTGTCCGGCATCCACTGATTTTTTTCATATCCCGGAGAAATGGGCCGGGGCTTGCCAGCTTGATCGGCAAGGCGAGCCTGAGTCCATTACAATCCGTTCAGCCGCGCAACTGGCGATACACGGTCTGCCGCTTTGTTCATGTAACGGGTGGCCAGGCCTGAGGTGGTGAACCACCGGGAAGCGCGGCCGGTCTTGCCGTCAAGACTGTGTCAGCCGTTCGCCTGGGCAGCCCTCACACTTGGCCATGTTGGCCAATGCTGCGGGTCTTCAACCTAGAAGAGGACTGCCACGTCATGTTTGACCGTGCCCAACATACCGTTGCCAACGTTGACCCTGAGCTGTTTGCCGCCATCCAGGCCGAAAACAAGCGTCAGGAAGACCACATCGAGCTGATCGCTTCCGAGAACTACACCTCGCCGGCCGTGATGGAGGCCCAGGGTTCTCAGCTGACCAACAAGTACGCCGAAGGCTATCCCGGCAAGCGCTACTACGGCGGTTGCGAGTACGTGGACGTGGTCGAGCAACTGGCCATCGACCGTCTCAAGCAGCTGTTCGGTGCCCAGTACGCCAACGTGCAGGCCAACTCCGGCTCGCAAGCCAACCAGTCGGTGTTCTTCGCGCTGCTGCAGCCCGGCGATACCATCATGGGCATGAGCCTGGCCGAAGGTGGCCACCTCACGCACGGCATGCAGCTGAACATGTCGGGCAAATGGTTCAAGGTGGTGAGCTACGGCCTGGATGCCAAGGAAGACATCGACTACGAGAAGATGGAAGCCCTGGCCCGCGAGCACAAGCCCAAGCTGATCATCGCCGGTGCCTCGGCCTTCGCTTTACGCATCGACTTCGAGCGCTTTGCCAAGATCGCCAAGGAGATCGGTGCCTACTTCATGGTGGACATGGCCCACTATGCTGGCCTGATCGCTGCGGGTGTCTACCCCAACCCTGTGCCGCATGCCGACGTGGTGACCAGCACCACGCACAAGAGTCTGCGCGGCCCACGTGGTGGCATCGTGGTGACCAACAACGAAGAAGTCGCCAAGAAGATCAACAGCGCCATCTTCCCGGGTATCCAGGGCGGCCCGCTGATGCACGTGATCGCGGGCAAGGCCGTGGCTTTCAAGGAAGCGCTGTCGCCCGAGTTCAAGGCCTACCAGCAGCAGGTGGTGAAGAACGCCGCGGCCCTGGCCGACACGCTGACCAAGCGCGGTCTGCGCATCGTGTCCGGCCGCACGGAGAGCCACGTGATGCTGGTCGACCTGCGCCCCAAGAACCTGACGGGCAAGGAAGCCGAAGCCATCCTGGGCGCCGCCCATATCACCTGCAACAAGAACGGCATCCCCAACGACCCGCAAAAGCCCATGGTGACCAGCGGCATCCGTCTGGGTTCGCCGGCCATGACCACGCGCGGGTTCAAGGAAGAGCAGGCCGTGCAGGTGGGTAACCTGATCGCCGACGTGCTGGACAACCCGCACGACGAGGCCACCATCGCCCGCGTGCGCGAGCAGGTTGCGGCGCTGACCCGCCAGTTCCCGGTCTACCGTTGATCTGATGAAGACGCAGGCAGATGCGTGACTGATCCAACCCGGCCGAGGACATGGCGTCCGACGCCGGGTTTTTTACTTCGTTCTTTGCAGGGAGTGAACGAAAGATGCGTTGCCCTTTTTGCGGTCACCACGACACACAGGTCGTTGAGACACGGGATTCAGACGAAGGCGATTCGACCCGTCGCCGTCGCAAGTGCAATGGTTGCGACAAGCGCTTCACCACTTATGAGCGCGCGGAAATCGAGTTGCCCGCCATCGTCAAGCGCGATGGGCGTCGCACCGACTACGACCGCGCCAAGCTCAAGGGCTCGATGATGATCGCGCTGCGCAAGCGGCCTGTGAGCGCAGAAGCCTTGGACAGCGCGCTGGAGGCTATCGAGGCGCGTCTGCGTCAGTCAGGCGAAAAGGAAGTGGACTCCACCCAGCTGGGCGAGTGGGTCATGCGCGAGCTGCGCAAGCTCGACAAGGTGGCCTATGTGCGCTTTGCCTCGGTGTACCGCAGCTTTGATGACGTCAGCGAGTTTGTGGCGGCGATCAAGGAGACGGGGGGCAAGCGGGGGAAGGCCGGGTCGCAGGAATGAGCGCGCCAAGGTCTTTAGCGCCAACAGGCAGCCACATTCCAGTTGTTGTTTTTGAGATCGCGGCTACCGCTTGATTCCAACACGAAATCGCCGCAATCGTCCTTGCTCATGAGGCCGGCACTGTCTCGTGTTGCGACCAACTCGAAGTCGGTCTGGCTGGCCTTGCTGACCGTCAGGTTGTAGACCGCATTGCCCGATCCCGTACTCACCGTTGCCAGTGAGCTGGGCAAGGTGGGAGGCTTGCCTGAGTTGGGGTCCAGGTAGCTGTTGTTGGCCACATAGTAGCGCTGCATGTACTGTAGCGCTTCCAGCAAGGTTTTTTGGGCGTCCGCACGCCGGCCACGGGCCACGTAGCTCGAGTAGGACGGGTAAGCGATCGCAGCCAGGATGCCGACGATGGCCACCACCACCATCAGCTCGATCAAGGTGAAGCCCCGCTGGGGGCGAGAAGTTGGAACTGACATGAGGTCGGGGCGTCAAGGATGATTGAGAAGTTGGCGCCAGATGCGGCTGCCGATTTTGCAGACAGTTGAGGGCAGGATTCCTCCATTACGCTTAGTGGCTCCCGTCGCATCAAAAGGTTGTTGGACGCATTGGGGCTTGGGGCCGGGGCCGCCTGGGCCACCGCCGCCTTTTTTCGGGAACGAGACAAGGTGGCGCCCAACATCAGGTGTTGAAAAACCATAAGCAACAACGTCGTTCTTGTCGACCACTCCGTCACCATTGGTGTCCCAAACCTGGGTTTTCGCATACCGTCCATCCATCACGGCAGGCAACAAGAAGAGATAGCCGATACCGTTGGTGGCTTCGCAACTTGGGGCATCACTCGGCGTGGCGGGCGCCACTGTGTTAATTAAAACAAAGTCCCTGATCGCGGTGATAGGGTAAATGAGCCTTTGACCAGCGTGGAGCGTCAAATCCATGAACCAACCATTGTTGGCCTTGTAGTCCACGTTGCTGAACTGGATGTCAAAGAAGGCTTGGTTTGCACTGTTGGTCGTCACGGGCGTTGTGATGATCTTTTGCTCAATCAAGTTGCCGCGTGTGATCTTGCTGGTCGCCAGCCCGGACGGTGTGCCAGTTGGTGCATCCCAGACGCCATACAAGGTCTGCGTGGTGGTGTCGCTGGGGTCAGTGTCATCAAACAGCTTGCCCGTGCCAAAAACCACCATGTTGCCGCCCTTGGGGTGGCTGACCACCGCAGGTGCGGCGGTGATGGGCTGAGCACTGCTTCCAGCGAACAGCGGCTGTCCGCCTAATCCCACTGAGATGCTCGAGTTCGGGTCGGACGGATTGACATCGAAACGCCAGAGGTTGCCCTTGAGGTCGCCCGCATAGATGGTCACGACCTGCTGGTTGCTGTTCTTGACCAGTTGCACGGCGCCCAGGCCGTTGCCTGAATCAGCCTGTGCTGAGGCGTCGACTTTCGTGATGACGCCCGTGCTGAGGTCAATCAGCATGAGCACAGCGTGGCCCTTGTCGCTGTAGGGACCGTTACCGACGAAGACGGTCCAGTGGCCGTTGGGCAGCACGCCGACTTGGGCATCTCCTACCATGTAACCGAAGTCAGCATCGTCGACATTGGACCTCTCCCAGATAACCGAGTCTGGACCAAGGGTTGGAGGGGGGGTCTTGGCTGTAGGAATACCTGAGGTGACATTGAGAGCAAAGATGGCGCGTCCTCCGGCACCCATCGTACCGATAAGCACGTTTTGCCAATCTTCATTGAAGTACGCATCGCTTTCAGTCAACGGTCCATCGACAGCAAAATGATGGGGATTGCTGTCAGTGCCATAGTCACGGCTAGCGAAGTTGCCCAAACCAGACAGAGCGGCCTGAGGTACATAGGCAAATACCTCTTGTCCGCGGTTTTTTGATTTGTTCGGTGTAGAGGCCGTTGCGTCGTAGTCAGCGAAGAAATGCAGGACGCCGCCGTTGTCGCCCGCGACAAGCAAGGGAGGGCGCGCAGACTTTCTGGCGACAAAGTCGTTGTAAGTAGATTGGCCAGGGGTGCCCGTTGCAAGCAAGTCATATCGCAGGTTGACGTTGCCCTGCAACAAGGTTGGGGTGCTGTCGACAATGTCGGCAATGAGGCTGTCACGCTGTCGGAACAGGCCCATGGATACACCGTTGTCTTCGTTGCTCGTGTCGCCGCGGATGTAATCGATCAACTTCGGGCCGGTTGCGCCGCTGGGCAATTGGATCAACGCCTGATTAGCTGCGCCTATGCCAGTTGCACCGTCCCAATTGAAGCTGGCACCTTTGCTGCCATTCCAGGTGGCGATGTTGCGGTCGGCTGGAGCAGGGAGTTGCTCGTTGGCGCTCCAGGCGTACTTGGTTGAGAAGTTGCCAGATGCATCCGCGTCGTAGGCCTTGACATCGCCTGTCCAGGAAACGGTGGTGTACTCGGGCACGTACTTCACATTGGTGCCGCCAGTGTTGATGCTTTGCAAAGCCAGGCCAGCCTGCTTCAAACCGGTCTGTCGATTGGCTCTGCTCAGTGCGGTCGTGAGTGCGGTAGTCAAAGCCACGGGGTTGCTGACTTTGAAATACTGCCCCCGCGAGTTCACCGTGGCATGCAGCAGGTCGTCGGCCAGGTGGTCGTTGCTACTGACCGGAGCGTTGTTGTTCGCCACATCAGTGCTGTCCCACCATCCCTTTGTACCGGAGGCCACCAGCTTCAATTGGGCATTGGTGGCTTGCTGCGTATCCGCCGCGATGTTGCCTGTCACGCCGAGGCCGATGGCGAATTGCACCAAGTGTTGCCAGAAGGCCGGGTCTTGCGTAATGACATCCCTTCCGGCGGGCACGTTGTTGGGCATGTCAGGAAATAAATCGTTGACCCAGTAATGCATCGCCACATCGGCGAGCGTGCCGCTCATTTTGTCCGCGTAGGGGAGCGGTGCTGAGTATGTGAAGCTTTGATTGTTCGGGCCTGTGATAGCGGTATTGGCCTTGGTGCCGTCATCGTTGCCAATCAGTACACCTGATCCACTGACATATGTCCTGGGCCTAGTGTCAATGTTGTGTTGCGTATCCAGTATTCCATCAGTGTAGTAGCCGTCTGTGATCAGGATGTTGAAGGATCGGCGGCAGCTCAATGCTGCTGTGGGACTGCTATCACCAATGTCTGGATCATTGGCCCAGGGTCCATGTCCATCAGTGCGTGAAAAATAATCGCCTACACCTGCCATGGCTGTTAGCAACGGTGTCTTGGAATGCAAGACTGGATCAGGTGTACTGTCCTTGACGGTATTGTCACTCTTGAACGCGCGAATCCATTCGACCAATTGTTGCTTGCGCGTGGTGTTCATGGTGCGCACGCCACTGACCACGTTGCTGGTGTCTATGCCGTCGATCTTGGAGCTGGCTTGGTGGATGGTGGCCCAGCCAGTACGCATCTTGTTGTCTTTTAACTGTAGGAACGTCTCTGGCAATGCGGCCTGTGCCATCAGCAGGCGGGCACGGTAATACACAAACCAGTTGGCGAAGTTCTGTTGCTCCTGGGCCTGTGTGCAGGTGCTCGCACCTTTCGTGCAATCGGTTCTGGTCGAGTAATTAGGGAAGGGGCCGCCGCTGTTGATGTCGTATTTGGTGTAGCAGCGGGCATCATTGGGGTTGGGGGCGCCATTGACAATGGGGCAGCCAGCGGCGGTGCCATCCAATCGATAGTAGAGGCCAGGGTTGAATGGTTTGCTGGACGATGTGCATGTCAGCTTGTCGCCGGAGATAGCTGGCGGGTTGTTGCACCACACGGCGGTGCGGGCCGTTTCGACGAGGCTGAGATCTGCATAATTGGGAGGAGTCTTAGCGTCACGCAAAGTGTTGGCCGGAACGTCGGGATTGAACAGTACTTGATTGAAGGTGGCGTTGGAATAGCGATCCTCGACTGCCGGTGTCTTGCTGAGGTCTTTTGACTTCAACCACGGCTTATAGGTGACAGCTGGGTTGTAGTACAGCCCGTTGACGTCAGGCGAGCGCATCTGCATTTGAAAGACCGATGCATTGCTCGTCGGGTCACCAGGGATGGCGCCACCATCGCCCTTGGCTCGACCCTGGTCCACTGTGTAGCGGTTGTCGTCGGGGTGGATGATCACCGAGGTGAATCCTGGGAACTTGGCCGTGCCGCCTGGTAGTTTGACGTCACCCTCGGGGATGTAGGGATAGATCATGGACCACGAGGTGTCCAGCGTCACCATCATGTTCGGCGGCACCACACTCCCCTGGCTGAGCAAGGGGTTTTGAGATGGCGCTGTGGTGCTGGATTGCGCTATGGCAGCGGTGGGTGTCAGTACCTGCAGCCCAAGCATAAGCGCCAATGCCCAGCGCATGGCCCGGATGACGCCTTGGCGATGATGACGAGATGGACGGATCATGGTGCTCTTTCGATCTGAATGCGGGGCTTAGCTTTGCAGCGAGACGATGGACTGCAGCCAGATCACAGAGCCACTTTGCGTCTCTCCATTCTTCATTGCTGAATAGTCGGGGCTGAAGCCTCGCGATGTGATGATCACGATGTTGTTGTCCAGCGGGCTGTATTCAGCCATGCATTGAGGCAGTTGCTTCGGGGTGACCATCGCGGCATCGGCCGACTTCATGAAGTCGGTGGGGACCGTGACAGCGATGTTGCTACTGGACCAATTCGACAAGGTCTGCCACATGGGGAGCGCTGGCGGCTTTTGCGCTGACTGGATGGTCAACGTCGTCGATGCCGTATCGATCTGGGCTTCGCAGTAGCGCAAGCCGGCTTCGGCTGACTGTTTGGCCAGTTGCTCGAGCCGGCTGTTGTTGGCAACCAGATCGGCACTGGCGGCGCGGCGCATGGCCGAAACGGAGACCAGGCCGATGACCACGAGCATGACCATGACCACCAGCAGGGTCACGCCTTGCTGTTTGGATTGATTGGGGTTCGTGCGCATGATGGGACTCCTCTTGTTGAGGCCTAACTGATGCGGTTCTTGAGGGCAACGGTCGATGTGAACCGGCGATAGCTTCGACGGTCCGGCTTGGCTGGCGTGCCCCATGTCGTCGGGGTTTGTTGCTGACCGTGGCAATCGGTGTAGGACGCCATGGGAGCGTCCAGTGCGTCATCTTCGCTGCGGACCACCACACACACGCGTACCGACACCACCTGGTTCCATTTGCCAGCGGCCATGTCGCCGACTTGTGATGCGGTCAGGTACTGCTGTGCCACTTTGAGTGGCAGGCCGCTTGACTTGTCGGTGCCCGCTACGCCATAGAGCACGGAGAAGTCGGCAATGTTGTCGACCACAGGCTGAGGGGACGTGTTGCCATTGCCCAGACAGGACAGGCTACCGCTAGAGGGATCCAAAAAAAATCGGTTCTCAGCCAGATAGTAGTAAGGGTTGCCCGCGCTGTCGTTGATCTGTAGAGCGCCATTGCCAAGGCAATCCGTACCTGGGCTGGTCTTGGTCGGGATGGAGTTGCTGCTATCGACCTCGTACAACACGATCAAGGTCTCCGCCGTCGATGGGTTGCCGCTGTTGCACGTCAGCGTTGTGCCGTTTGGGCCACCGAGATATTGCCCGGTTGAAGCCTGATCCAGGCCATTCTGGCAACCAAAAATAGCGGGACCGCTGTAGGCTTTGCTCAACTCCCCAGTGGCCAGGAGCCCGATGGGGTGGCTGTAGCCTGCCATGGCGATATGGGTTCGAAGCAAGCTCAATGCCGCGTTGGCATCCTCACTCATCTGGGTTATCTGGCTGTTGATGCGGCTGGATGAGCCCGATGACAGATACGTGGACAGAGCCGCAACAATGACGGCCAGGCCCACGACCAGCGCCACCATCAATTCGACCAGGGTCAAACCCGCTTGGCGCGGATTCATAGCCTTGAATGTGCGTGACTGGACGAGTTTCATAGCACGACGTGGAAATACATGCAGCGCACGGTGGCGGGTTGCTGGAAGCCAGTAGGGCAGCTATCGACGCTGGGCGTGCTGTCGCTGCTGCTGGCGCTGGCGGGGTCTGTCCAGGCCACCCAGATGTCCGCCGCATACTGCTGGGACGAGTTGGGTGCGACGCTGACGTAGGCAGTGCCTTCCGGCAGTTGCTGGTAGACGTTTTGAAGCCACTGGGCCAGGTCGTATGCGGCCATGTCGGCAAACTGGCATGGGTTTGGGTTTGTGGCATCGCATGCCATCTTGGCATCAGCGGGCGCTGCCGTGGGGCGGCTGTATGCATTGGTCAAGTTGTAGGCGCTCATGTCCTGACCGTCAGGGTGGTTGGCGCGCATGCGATCGGCCAGATCGTTGGCCAGCAGCGTTGCAACAGATCTGAACTCCGACACCTTGCCGTATTGCACGGCGTTGGCCTGCATGGCGGCCATGGCGAGCACGCCAAGTGCCAGCAGCAAGATGGAGACAAGTACCTCGATCAGCGTGGCGCCTCGCTGGGTTTGCAAGGAGTGCGGCGTCATGTTGGGCAGACTCCTTTGGCATCAGGCTTGTAGGTGCGCGTTCGCCCCGACGAACCAAGGGCGACGCAGCTGATGTAGGACTGCAGATCAGCAGGCGTGCCGCTCATCTTGGGGAGAATGGTGAACGTGCCGGCACTTTGGAGTGTGGCCACGCCGTTGGAGCTGAACACCACAGCGGCAACATTGTTGTTGTTCATGCCACCGGAACTGGTGAAGGGCGGTTGTACTTTCAGCAGCACCTCACCGCTGTTGAACTGACGCAGGTTGGCAGCATGATCCACAAAGATGATCCAGCCACTGCTCCAGTCGGATGCGTTGTTGGCCAAGCAGGTCGGCGTGGCTGCCTCAGGGTTGCTGCTTGCGCACATGGTGACGAACTGACCACGCTTGATGGCCTCAGATCGGGCAAACCTCAAGCCCGAACTCAGGGACTCTGCCTGGCTACTCACCGTTCGTTTGAGCAGCAGTGTGCGCAGCTGAGGGGCACCGAGCGCGACCAGGACGACCAGCACGGCGACGGTCATCAGCAACTCGACCAGCGTGAATCCACGGGGGCGCGCCTCGACCCTGAAATGGCGGTAATTGTTCATACTTTGATTATGTTTGGAGGCCGTCATGCGCAGCCAGAGGCTGTCCGACGAGTGGTTGCCCGCTGCCGATGGGCGGCAGGCATGTTTCAAAATGCACGCTTTTCCCCCTGTTTTGAGGGGTGGGTGATTCCGGATGGTCGACAGCATCAAGCGAATGGATGACGAGTTTTTGAGCCAGGCGGTCGCGCTGGCGCAGGGGGCCATCGCCCTGTCGGAGCCCAACCCGCGGGTGGGCTGTGTAATCGCATCGGCTGATGGGCAGGTGCTGGGGCAGGGGCACACGCAACAGGCCGGTGGGCCGCATGCCGAGGTCATGGCGCTGCAGGACGCGCAGGCGCAAGGCGCGTCGGTGCAGGGCGCGACGGCCTATGTGACGCTGGAGCCCTGTTCGCACCATGGTCGCACGCCGCCTTGCGCCGATGCCTTGGTCCAGGCAGGCCTCGCCCGGGTGGTGGTGGCGCTGATGGACCCCAATCCCATGGTCGGTGGTCAGGGTGTGGCCCGGCTGCGCGGTGCAGGCATCCAGGTCGATGTGGTGTTGCCAGACCATGCCGCGGCGGTGGCTTCACGCGAGCTGAACATCGGCTTTCTGTCGCGCATGGTGCGTCAGCGCCCCTGGGTACGCTTGAAGATGGCGGGCTCGCTCGATGGCCGCACGGCGCTGGAGAACGGCGAAAGCAAGTGGATCACCGGTGAAGCCGCTCGGGCCGATGGCCAGCATTGGCGCGCCCGGGCCGGGGCGGTGCTGACCGGTATCGGGACGGTGCTGGCCGACGATCCGCGTCTGGATGTGCGGGCGCTTACCGTGCCGCGCCAGCCTCTGCGCGTGGTGCTGGACTCGACGTGGCGCACACCGCTGTCCGCCCGGCTGTGGGCGCAGCCCGGTGCGGCGCTCGTGTGTGGCCTCGCGCCAGATACGCTGGACGCACAGGCGTTGGCCCGGCGGCAGGCGCTGGAGGCGGCGGGCTGCGCGGTGCTGGACTGCGCGGCAGACGCCCGTGCGGGCGGTCTGGACCTGGCCGGCGTGCTCTCGTCCCTCGCGCAGCGGGGGGTGAACGAGTTGCATGTCGAGGCTGGCGCGTGCCTGAATGCGGCCCTCATCACTGGTGGCTGGGTGGACGAGTACCTGCTGTACGTGGCGCCCAAGCTGATTGGGCCGGGGCGTGCCCTGGCCGAGCTGCCGGCGCTGGCGCATCTTGGCGAGGCCATTGACCTGCGTTTCCAGGATGTGCAAAAAATCGGCGAAGACCTGCGCATCGTGGCGCGGCCACCGGGGCGCGATGCCTTCTGAATGGGCCTCGGGTAGTGCATATGCCCCTGCTGTAGCGCAAGGGCACTTGGTGTTTCCCCCAAAACCCGGCGCCGGCCCGCCTACAATTGCGGGATGCCCATTTCACCCATCCCCGAGCTGATCGCTGAACTCGCTGCTGGCCGCATGGTCATCCTGGTCGATGAAGAAGACCGGGAGAACGAGGGCGACCTTGTCCTGGCGTCCGACCACGTCACGCCCGAAGCCATCAACTTCATGGCCAAGTACGGCCGTGGTCTGATCTGCCTGACCCTGACGCGTGAACGCTGCGAGCGTCTGCAGCTGCCGCCCATGGCCGTGCGCAACGGCACCAAGCATGGCACGGCCTTCACCGTCTCCATCGAAGCCGTGGAAGGTGTGACCACCGGCATCTCGGCGGCCGACCGTGCGCGCACCGTGCAGGCGGCCGTTGCGGCGGACGCCAAGCCTTCGGATCTGGTCCAGCCCGGGCACATCTTTCCCTTGCAGGCGCAGGACGGCGGCGTGCTTATGCGCGCGGGCCACACCGAAGCCGGTTGCGACCTGGCGGGCATGGCGGGCCTGACGCCGTCCTCCGTGATCTGCGAGATCATGAACGACGACGGCACCATGGCGCGCCTGCCTGATCTGGAAGTCTTCGCCAAGGAGCATGGCATCAAGATCGGCACGATCGCCGACCTGATCCAGTACCGCAGCCGCAACGAGTCGCTCATCACCAAGCAGGGCCAGCGCACGATGCAGACGCCCGAGGGGGTGTTCGATGCTCATGTGTTCCGTGACCGCACCGGCGCCTTGCACCTGGCCTTGAGCCTGGGCCAGTGGACTCGCGACGACGAGGTGCTGGTGCGCGTGCACGAGCCCCTGTCGGTGCTGGACTGGCTGGATGCCGGCAGCCGTCAGCATTCCTGGCCGCTGCCCAAGGCCTTGGCCGCTGTGCGTGAGGCGGGCCGTGGCGTGGTGGTGCTGCTCAATGCAGGCGACGATACCGAGCGCATGGCCGAGCGCCTGCTGGCCAGCTCACCCGTCCAGGCACCCAAGACACCCTTGGACCTGCGCACCTACGGTGTCGGCGCGCAGATCCTCAAGACCCTTTGCGTGCACCGCATGCGTCTGATGGGCAACCAGCAGCGTCTGCCCAGCATGGTCGGTTTCGGCCTGGAGGTCACCGGCTTCCTGACGGCCGATGGTGTCACACTGGCACCGACGCACTGACGCCCACTCACTGACGTCTACTTCGCAGGCACGCCTCAACCGGATACGCGCTTTCGCCTCCGCTCTTTTCTCTTTCTTGACACACTCGCTCTTTACTGACGCTCTTTAGGAACACACCACATCATGCAAGGCGCTGACAAAGGACAAGCCGGCCGGCTGGACGGCCACGATCTGCGGATCGGCATCGTGCAAGCCCGCTTCAATGACGAACTGACCTCTCGCATGGCCACCCTCTGCATCGACGAGTTGGTCAAGCTGGGCGTCTCAGCCAAGCACATCCAGCACGTGACGGTGCCGGGCGCGCTGGAGGTACCCGTGGCGCTGCAGGCCATGGCCGACAGCGAGCGCTTTGACGCGCTGGTCGCGCTGGGTTGCATCATCCGGGGCGAGACCTACCACTTCGAGCTGGTGTCCAACGAAAGCGGTGCGGGCGTGACCCGTGTGAGCCTGGACCACCATGTGCCCGTCGCCAACGCCATCCTGACCGTGGAAAACCAGGCCCAGGCCGAAGCCCGTGTGGAAGAGAAAAGCCGCGATGCCGCCCGTGTGGCGGTGGAGATGGCCAACCTGCTGGATGACCTGCTGTGAGCCAGACGCCTGATTCTTCCTCGGCCCGCAAGCCGGCCGCCGGTGCGCCTTTGCGTGACCGTGCCAAGTCCTCGCGCCGTCGCGCGCGCGAGTTTGCCCTGCAAGGCCTGTACGAGTGGCAGATCAACCCGCGTGATGCAGCTGGTATCGACGCTCACATCCGGGAACAAGACGAGTTTGCCAAGTGCGACCGGGCCCATTACGATGCTTTGTTGCACGGCTGTATTGACCAGAAATTGCAACTGGATGCAGCATTGCTCAAGTTTTTGGACAGGCCTGTCGAAGAACTGTCGCCAGTCGAGCACGCCGTGCTCTGGATCGGTGCGTATGAACTGACGCATTGTCTGGACGTGCCTTACAAGGTCGCCATCAACGAGGCGGTCGAGTTGGCCAAGAGTTTCGGCGGAACCGACGGGCACAAATACGTCAATGGCGTGCTGGACCACCTGGCGCCCGGCCTGCGCCCTGACGAGGTCAAAGCCGCGCGGCCTGCGAAGAAGTAGGGCGCGCCATCCAGGGGTGCCCAGCACGTGTCGACGCCAACTCAACCCGCGGTCACGCAGCCTTATGAAGAGGAGGCTGACCGCTTGGCGGACGACATCGATACCGTGGCCGAAACCCGGCCTTTGCCGGAGCAGGAAACGGTGGAGGTGGGCCCGGGGCGGCCCGAGTTGCTGCCCAGCATCGGGCACATCGGGCGCTATGCCCTGAAGTACAAGATCGGTGAGGGCGGGTTGGGTACGGTGTACGCCGCCCACGACCCGCTGCTGTCGCGCCTGATCGCGATCAAGACCCTGCATGTGGACATGTCGCCGGCCGACCGCGAGCAGTTCAATGCGCTGTTCCTGAACGAGGCCAAGGCCGCAGGCAGCCTGAACCACCCGCACATCGTGACCATGTACGACGCGGGCACGAGCGAGCAGGGCACCTACATCGCCATGGAGATGCTGCGTGGCAAGGACCTGCGCCAGCTGCTGGCCATGGGTTGGAAGCCGACGCCGGCACAGTCGGCCCTGATCGTGCGGCGCGTGGCCGATGCGCTGTCTTACGCGCACCACAAGGGCGTGATCCACCGTGACATCAAGCCGGCCAACATCTTCATGGTGGGCCGTACCCAGCCGCGTGTGCTTGACTTCGGCATTGCCCGCATTCGCCAGGCCGAGTCGCTGGCGCAGCGCGATGACCCACAAAGCCGCTTCCAGGAGATCGTGGGGGGCTCGCCGTATTACATGGCGCCCGAGCAGGTGCGGCGCGAGTCCGTGGACCGCCGCGTGGATGTCTACGCCCTGGGCGTGGTGCTCTATGAGCTGCTGACCTTCAAGCGCGCCTTCAGTGGCAACAGCCTGGAAGAGATCGCGGACGCGGTGCTCAACAAGCCCGTGCCGCTGGTGCATGAAGTCAACCCCGATGTGCCGACCCAGTTGTCAGAGATCGTCGCGCGGGCCATGCACCGCGACCCCGAGCAGCGCACACGCTCGGCGCGGCGTTTGTCGAGCGAACTGCGTGAGTGGCTGGACAGCGTGGATGGGCAGGAGGCCGCCGAGCCTTCACGCCGGCCGGGCAAGATGCCGCGTGTGCCTGGCAAGCCTGGCTTGTGGATGGTGGCCGCAGCAGGCTGGATGGCGGCCTTGCTGGGCGTGAGCTGGTTGGTGTGGCAGTCGCGCACGGCTTCTGCGCCCAAGGGGCATGACGCCGTGGTGCAGGCCGAGGTGGGCAAGAAGGCCGCCTTGCCGGTAGCGGCGTCACCCGCGGTACCGGCCACGAGCGTCGCAACGACGAGCGTCTCACCTGCCGCGGCTTTACCGGCCAGGCAGGCAGCCAGTGCGGTGACTTTGTCGCAAACGGCTTCATCGGCTGCGGCCAGCGCGTCGCCCGCTGTGGTGCCCATGCCGATAACCCAGGCCGCCTCGCAAACCGAGCTAGCCACCAAGTCAAGCGCCGCACCGACCACAACGCTTGCCGCGCCCGCAACCCCCAGCAATGGCACGCTCAGGCTGGCCATCAGCCCCTGGGGCGAGGTGCTCGTGGATGGGCGCTCGGTGGGTGTGGCGCCGCCGCTGCATCAGCTCGGTCTGCCAGCGGGGCAGCACGTGATCACCATTCGTAACGGCGACTCCCCTGATTTCCGGCAGACTGTCGAGGTCCGGCCGGGCAAGGCCGTGAACGTCACGCATCAATTCTGAAATCAAAGATCGCTGAGTCATGAAGTCTGAAAGCGTCACCCGCAAGGGTTGGGAGTGGGCCTCGGTGTCGTCGCCCTTGGTCGTGGCGGCTGTGCCATGGCTGCTTGCCGTGTCGTTGAGCGCTTGCGGCAACATGAAGTCCAAGGAGGCTGACCAGTCGGCTGCATTGGCGACACCGCCTGTGGTGGCGGCTTCGGCACTGGCTTCGGCCGTCGAAGAGCCGGTGGTCAAGAAGCCGCCGGTGGCCGAGATGGCGCTGGCTGACGGCGTGCAGGCCTACAAGGCCGGTCAGTACCGGATGGCCGAGACACAGTTGAAGACTGCATTGCAGGGCGGGCTGACCGCCTCGGCAGACCAGGCCAGCGCCAACAAGTACCTGGCCTTCATCTATTGCACCAGCAAGCGTTATGCGCTGTGCACCTCGGCGTTCAAGGCGGCCAAGGATGCAGACCCCAGCTTTGCCTTGAGCAAGGCCGAGGCGGGGCACCCGATGTGGGCCAAGACCTACAAGAAGGCCATGGGCTTGAAGTAAAGCCTGAAGTACGGCTTGAGTCGAGCTTGGGGCTTCAGCTCAGCACGATGTCAAGCTGCCGGTCGCCCTGACCGGCCCAGCGACGCGTTTCTTCTTCCAGCAGGTGCAGGGTGCGCGGATGCATCTGGGCCCAGCGGCGCTCCAGCATCAGCCTGGCCTTGCCGCGCACGCGCTGCAATCTGGCCACCTTGGCGGGCAGATCGATCCGGGTGTGTTGCAGGATGATGGCCAGACGCAGGCACAGCACCTGCGACATCAGCGCCGCATCGTGCAGGTGTTCGGCCAGCTTGATCAGTTCGCCGCGTTGGCCCAGCACGAGTGAAGCCAGGCGACGCAACTGCGATTGCGAGAAGCCAGACGCATCCACGTGGCCCAGCAGATAGGCGCTGTGGCGGTGGTGGTCGTGGTGCGACACCATCATGCCGATCTCGTGCAAGGCACTGGCCCAGCCCAGCTCGCGGGCGTCTTCGCCGTCGGGGCTGGCGGCGGGCTCCTGCAGGCTGTGCCACAGGGCCAAAGCACGCTGGCGCACGCGCTCGGCCTGGGCCTGGTCCACACGGAAGCGCTGCTGCAACTCGCGCACGGAGGTGTCGCGCGGGTCGGGCAGGCGGTGGTTGCGCGCGGCTTCGAGGCGCTCTTCCAGATCGAAGATCACGCCCTGGCGCAAGGCGCCCTTGGCGGGACGCAAGGCCTCGATGTCGAAGTGCTGAGACAAGGTGTAGAGGATGGACAGGCCACCGCCCAGCACGGCCTTGCGCTCGGGCTTGAGGCCGGGCAGGTTGAGGACTTCGGTCGAGCCGGCTTGCAGGCATTGCCCGATGCACCAGCGCAGGCCTTCCGGTGTGATGCTGCCATCGGTGATGCCGTTGGCTGCCAGGATCTGCGAGACCGCGCCCACCGTGCCTGAAGAGCCCAGCGCTTCTTGCCACAGGTGGCGGCCAAAGAGCGTCAAGGCCTCTTCCAGCTCGGCACCTGCAGCAATCTGTGCGGCGCGGAAGTACTCGGGTGTGTAGCGGCCTTGCGGGAACTGCTGGATCGACAGGCTCACGCTGCCCACGCCGAAGGATTCGGCCTTTTGCGTGGCGCGGCCGTGGCCCAGGATCATCTCGGTGGAGCGCCCGCCGATGTCGATGACCAAGCGGGGCAGCTCGCTGGGTTGCAGGCGGCAGACGCCCTGGTAGATCAGGCGCGCTTCTTCGCGGCCCGAGATCACCTCGATGGGGTGGCCCAGCACAAGGTCAGCGCGTTGCAGGAAGGCATCGCGGTTGCGCGCCTCGCGCAGGGTCTGTGTGGCCACTGCACGAACCTGCCAGGGCGCAAAGCCGCGCAAGCGCTGGGCGAAGCGGGCCAGGCAGGCCAGACCGCGCTGGGTGGCTTCTTCGGTCAGCAGGCCACGGGAATCCAGGCCTGCGCCCAGGCGCACGGTCTCCTTGAGGTAGTCCACGCGCTTGTAGCGGCCCTTGACCACCTCGGCAACCTCCAGCCGGAAGCTGTTGGAGCCCATGTCGATGGCGGCCAGCAGGTTTGGGAAGCGGCTGTTGTCCAGGCTGAGGGCCTGGGGCTTGCTTGTCTTGACGATGAGCTTGTCCATGTGCGTATTGTCCCTGCTTTGCATGACAGGCCGACCCCGGTCGGGCGACGTGGTTGACAGGATTGCTAAGATCGACGAATGACCTTGATTTACATCGTGGCCGCTACTTTCATTGGTGGTCTGATCTCGGTGTTGCTGGCCGCCGCCTTGTCAGCCCCTTTGCTGGGCCTGATCGTGCGCCATCTGGTGAGCCTGTCCACGGGCGTGCTGCTGGGCACGGCGCTGCTGCATGTGCTGCCAGAGGCCTTCGAGTCGTCCAAGCCACCGCATGGCCTGTTCCTGACCTTGCTGGGCGGCCTGCTGTTCTTCTTCCTGCTGGAGAAGGCCGAGCTGTACCGGCATGGCCACCACCACGAGCACGACGGCCACCATCATCACCATCACTTCGACAAGGAGCAGGCCGGGCGTGGCGGCTGGAGCGTGCTGGTGGGCGACAGCATCCACAACTTCTGCGATGGCGTGCTGATCGCGGCGTCCTTCCTGGCTGATCCCCATCTGGGCTTCGTGACCTCGCTGGCCATCATCGCCCATGAGATCCCGCAGGAAGTGGGCGACTACATCGTGCTGATCAACGCCGGCTTCTCGCGCATGCGGGCCCTGGTCTACAACATGATCTCGGGCATGTCTGCCGTGGTGGGTGGGGTGCTGGGCTACTTCCTCATCGGGCCCTGGAAAGACCTGCTGCCCTACATGATGGTGGTGGCAGCCAGCAGCTTCGTTTATGTGGCGGTGGCCGACCTCATTCCGCAATTGCAAAAGCGCCTCAATGGCCGAGACACCATGCTGCAGATCTTCTGGCTGGCTGCGGGCCTGTTGATGATCGCGTCCATCGTGCATGGCATGCACAACCACTGATCAGGCGGGCTGATCCACACCCTTGTCGGCGGGCTTGAGCCGCGCGGAAGCCATGCCGGCGCCGATGATGAGCAGCATGCCCAGCACGCCGTCGGCGCTGAGCTTTTCGCCGAACAGCAGCATGCCCAGCACGCTGGCATGGACGATGCCCAGGTACTGCAAGCTGGCGTTGACCAGCATGCGGCCCTGCGCATAGGCGCGCGTCATCAGCAACTGGGCCAGGGTGGCGAAGGCCCCCACGCCGATGAGCGCGGCCCAGGCCCACAGCGGGATCTGGGCCAGGGGTGTCGCGTTGGTCTGCCCGGGGATGAGCCAGCTCAAGGCGCCCAGCACGGTGCCGGTCAGCGAGAAGTAGAACACCACGCGCACTTCAGGCTCGCCGGCACGACCCAAGGCCGTGACCTGCACATAGGCCATCGCGGCCAGCATGCCCGATACTACGCCGATGACGCCGGCCTCGATCTGATCATGTTCGAGCGTCGGGTGCAGCACCAGTCCCACGCCGATGAAGCCGGTGACGATGGCCAGCACCAGCCTGGCATCCACGCGCCCACCGCCCATGAAGCCTGAGCGGATCAGCAGGTACACGGCCAGCCACACCGAGGACATGTAGTTGAGCGTGACGGCCGTGGCCAGTGGCAGATGGCCAATGCAGTAGAACCACAGGGACAGCGCGAACACGCCCGCCAAGCCGCGCTTGAGGTGCAGCATGGGCACCTTGGTCTGCAAGCTGCTGCCACTGAGCCAGGCGATGGCGGCCATCATGACCGCACCAACCAGGCCGCGTGCGCTCACCACGGCCGCCGTGCCAAAATGGACGGAGGCGAATTTCACGCACACGCCCATGCAGGCGAACAGCAAGGTCGCCAGCACCATCTGGGCATAGGGTGAGACGCGTGGGTTCAGCTCAGTCCTTGAAAGACATGGTGCGGCGATACCACTCGTGGAAGTGCTGCATGCCGTCTTCCATCGGACTCTGATAGGGGCCGACCTCGTTGTCGCCGCGCTTGTAGAGCGCCAGGCGGCCGGCGTCCATGCGCTCGGCGATCTCGTCGTCTTCCACGCAGGTCTCCATGTAGGCGGCTTGCTGGGCTTCGACGAACTCGCGCTCGAAGGCCGCGATCTCTTCGGGGTAGTAGAACTCCACCACGTTGAGCGTCTTCTGGGGCCCAAGCGGGTGCATGTTGGACACCACCAGCACATGCGGGTACCACTCGACCATCATCGTCGGGTAGTAGGTCAGCCACACGGCGCCCTGCTTGGGCTTCTCGCCGCCACGGTAGTTGAGCAGCACCTCGCGCCACTTCTTGTAGATGTCGGAGCCAGGCTTGTCGAAGGTCTTGGCCACGCCGACGGTCTGCACCGAGTACTCGCGGGCCATGTCCCAGGTGAGGTCGTCACAGGTCACGAAATTGCCCAGGCCTGGGTGGAAGGGGCCGACATGGTAGTCCTCCAGATAGACCTCGATGAAGGTCTTCCAGTTGTAGTTGCACTCGTGCAGTTCGACCTTGTCGAGCACATAGCCGGAGAAGTCGAGATCGCCGCCGGGCTTGAAGCGCGCGTCGATGCCGGCCAGATCCGCGGCGATGTCACGGCCGTTGTCCTCGAACAGCAGGCCGTTCCAGTTGCGGATCTTGTAGTTGTTGAGGTTCAGGCAGGGATCGTGGTCGAAGTGCGGCGCACCGATCAGCTCGCCCTGGTGGCTGTAGGTCCAGCGGTGCAGGGGGCAGACGATGTTGTGACGGCTGTTGCCGCGACCCTTGAGCATGACCGCCTGGCGGTGGCGGCACACGTTCGAGATCAGCTGGATGCCATCAGGTGAGCGCACCAGGGCTCGGCCTTCGCTTTCCTGGGGCAGGGCGTAGTAGTCGCCAACCTCGGGCACGCTCAGGGCATGACCGAGGTAGCGAGGACCGGACTGAAAGATGCGCTCAAGCTCCTGTTGGTGCAGTGTCTCGTCGAAGTAGACGGACACAGGCAGCTGCGACAAATCGTATAGAGAGCTGCGTTGAAGGGCGTTGAGTGCGCCGTCGAGGGCGCTGTTGAGTGCACCGTTGAGTGCATTACTCAGGTCGGACATGATCCCCAGGATCTCCAAAAACCAATGTCAACCCCCCTTGAGCATGGGTGGGCGTGGACGCGAAGGCCTCCGGGCCGTGCGCGATGACTGCTCAAGGGCTTTGAACAATCCCCCGACGTTCTCGGTCAGGGGGCCGGGTGTGTGATTGAGGGAAAGCCCGAAATTGTACCCTCAGGGGGACAGGCGGGCTGTGGCGTGCGGTGTGGTGGATCAAAAAGGTGCCCCGACTTGGGGTGGGGCCACCCAGACGAGGGGCGCCTGCCCTGGTCAGCATTGCACCGATGTGGGCGGACAAGAGGGGCGGCAGGAAATAGAATACGCGTTTGCCCGTATAAGGCCTTGTCCAGGCCACTGACGCTTTCAAGCTCCTGCACATGGCCAAATCCGCCAAAAACACTTCAGACACGGCAGATACCGACTTGCCCCTGCCTTCCAGCTACGAGGAGGCGCTGGCCGAGCTGGAGCAGCTCGTCGGGCAGATGGAGGCGGGCGCCTTGCCGCTGGAGCGTTTGCTGGCCAGCTACCAGCGTGGCGCGCAGTTGCTCCAGTTTTGCAGAACGCGCCTGGAGGCGGTGGAAGCGCAGGTCAAGTTGCTGGAAGACGGGCAACTCAAACCGTGGGACGCGGCATGAGCGCAGCACGGAGGTTTCCTGATGCACCCTGATGCTTTCAAGGGCTGGTCGGCCCAGGCGCTGACCCGTGTGGAGTCAGCCCTTGGCGAGTGGGTGCCAGCTTCGGCGCCGGCCGGGCTGGGCGAGGCCATGCGCTACGGCGTGCTCGATGGTGGCAAGCGCCTGCGGGCCCTGCTGGTGCTGGCGGCGGCCGAGGCGGCGGGCGCGTGTGCCACGCCGGAAGGTCGCGAGGCCGCTTTGCGTGCGGCCTGCGCCGTGGAGCTGATCCACGCCTATTCCCTCGTGCATGACGACATGCCCTGTATGGACAACGATGTGCTGCGCCGGGGCAAGCCCACGGTGCATGTCAAGTACGGCGAGGCCCAAGCCATGCTGGCGGGCGATGCCATGCAGGCGCTGGCCTTCGAAGTGCTGACGCCCGATGCGGGTGAGGGCGCGGGTGTGCCGCCTGCTTTGCAGGCCCGCCTGAGCCGCTTGCTGGCGCGTGCGTCAGGGCAGTCTGGCATGGCGGGTGGCCAGGCCATCGATCTGGCCAGTGTGGGGCAGGCCCTGAATGAAGCGACCCTGCGCGACATGCACCAGCGCAAGACGGGGGCTTTGCTGCGCGCCAGCGTGCAGATGGGCGCGGCTTGCGGTGGCCTTCAGGCAGACAGCGCGGCCTGGCAGGCCTTGAGCGACTATGGCCATGCCATGGGCCTGGCATTCCAGATCGTCGATGATGTGCTGGACGCGACCCAGGGCTCCGAGGTGCTGGGCAAGACCGCCGGCAAGGATGCCGATGCCAACAAGCCGACCTATGTGAGCCTGCTGGGCCTGCAAGGTGCGCGCGACGAAGCCATGGGCTTGCTGCAACAGGCACTGTCTGCCTTGTCTCGCAGCGGGCTGGGCGTCGATGCCACGGCGCCTTTGAGGGCGCTGGCCGAGCGCATCGTGCAGCGCGACCATTGAAAACGATTACAAGAAAAATCCCATTCCAAGGACGTCCAACATGAGCTACCCCCTGCTGTCCAGGATCGACAAGCCTGCCGACATCCGGCATCTGTCACGGTCCGAGCTCAAACAGCTGGCGAACGAGTTGCGTGACTACCTGCTGCACAGCGTGTCGCGCACGGGTGGGCACCTGTCGTCCAACCTGGGCACGGTCGAGCTGACCATTGCCCTGCACTATGTGTTCAACACGCCCGACGACCGCCTGGTGTGGGACGTGGGCCACCAGACCTATCCGCACAAGATCCTGACCGGCCGACGCGACCGCATGCCCACGCTGCGCCAGCTGGGCGGCATGAGCGGCTTCCCGCGTCGTGACGAGAGCGAGTACGACACCTTTGGCACGGCGCATTCGTCCACCTCGATCTCGGCGGCACTGGGCATGGCCTTGGGCGCGCAATTGCGTGGCGAGGCGCGCAAGGCCGTGGCCATCATCGGCGATGGTGCAATGACGGCGGGCATGGCCTTCGAGGCGCTGAACAACGCGGGCGTGCCACATGCCGGCAAGATGGCCGATGTGCTGGTCGTGCTCAACGACAATGACATGTCGATCTCGCCGCCGGTGGGGGCGCTCAACCGCTATCTGGCCCGATTGATGTCAGGCCGCTTCTACACGGCCGCGCGTGAAAGCGCCAAGCAGATGCTGCGCAATGCGCCGCCCTTGTTCGAGCTGGCCAAGAAGCTGGAAGAGCATGCCAAGGGCATGGTGGTGCCCGCGACCATCTTCGAGGAGTTCGGCTTCAACTATGTCGGCCCCATCGATGGCCACGACCTCGATTCGCTGATCCCCACGCTGGAAAACCTGCGTGACCTGGGTGGCCCGCAGTTCCTGCACGTGGTGACCAAAAAGGGCTATGGCTACAAGCTGGCCGAAGCTGATCCGATCGCCTATCACGGCCCTGGCAAGTTCGACCCCGCCGTGGGCCTGGTCAAGGCACCTGCCACGGCCGAGCCACCCAAGCCCACGTTCACGCAGGTGTTCGGCCAATGGCTGTGCGACATGGCCGCAAGCGACCCGCGTCTGGTGGGCATCACGCCGGCCATGCGCGAGGGCTCGGGCATGGTCGAGTTTCACCAGCGCTTCCCGGGGCGTTATTTCGATGTCGGCATTGCCGAGCAGCACGCCGTGACCTTCGCGGCTGGCCTGGCCTGCGAAGGTCTGAAGCCCGTGGTGGCGATCTACTCGACCTTCCTGCAACGCGCCTACGACCAGCTCATCCACGACGTTGCCATCCAGAACCTGCCCGTGGTGTTCGCGCTGGACCGTGCGGGCATCGTGGGCGCGGACGGGGCCACGCACATGGGCGCCTTCGACATCGCCTTCGTGCGCTGCATCCCGAACATGAGCCTGCTGGCGCCGGCCGATGAAGCCGAATGCCGCCAGGCTTTGAGCGCCGCCTATGCGCAGAACCACCCGGTCGCCGTGCGCTATCCGCGTGGCGCCGGTGCTGGTGCGGCTGTGCAGCCTGGCTTGGAGCCCATGCCTTGGGGCAAGGGTGAGATTCGTCGTCAAGGCACGAAGACCCAGGCAGGCCAGCGCGTGGCCATCCTGGCATTTGGCACCTTGTTGTATGCGGCGCTCAAGGCTGGTGAAGCGCTGGATGCCACCGTGGCCAACATGCGCTTCATCAAGCCGCTGGATGCCGATCTGGTCCAGCGACTGGCGCGCGACCACGATCTGCTGGTGACGGTGGAAGAAGGCTGTGTGCAGGGTGGTGCGGGCACGGCGGTGGCCGAGGCCCTGGCTGCGGCGGGCTTGAGCAAGCCGATGCTGATGCTGGGCCTGCCTGATCGGTTCGTCGAGCATGGTGACCCGGCCAAGCTCTTGACGATGTGCGGGCTGGATGCGGCGGGGATTGAGCAGGCGGTCAAGGCGCGTCTGGCCGATCGGGCTTGATCGCCGTGGCTGGGGATGAGCTACGGATGAGCGCTCACTTCGGCCGCAACCGGTGAGGCTGGAGGCTGGCTTGTGCTGCCACAGGCGCCGCCGCAACCGGTGATGGCCTGGTCCGGCAGTTTGTCCGGCTCACCCACGAGGCCTGTCTCAGGGTCATAACCCATGCTCTTGAGGTGCAGGGCCAGGCCGAAGTCCATGTTCTGCGCGTGATGCGGGAACCACATCGCCAGCTCATGTGCAATTTGCCGGATGGGCGCGAGATGGCCCGCCGCACCTTGCCGTGATCCTTCGCGCAGCACATCCAGTACCACGGCGTGCTGCGTGCTGTGGCAGTTGCCGGCTGCGAAGCCCGTGGCCTGCATCCATTGGTCCTCGCGGGCGAAGTGAGCCTCGGTGTGGGCGACCAGTTCCTTCCAGTTCGATAGCAGCACTGCGTCTTCCGAGGCTTCGACCAACGCGAGCAGGTCGACGAATTCCTGATGGGTGGCGTCCATCACGGGCATGGAAAGGGACAGGGCTTCGGACCAGACGAGGGTGGACATGCGGCATTCCTTGCAGGCTAGGTGGCGGCAAGGGTAGCTTGGCGATATCGGGAGGGCTTTGCGCTGGCGCAAGGGCTGGGGTCGATGCGCCAGACCTCAGGCTATGATGGCCGCCGCTTTGTTTGGGCGGTCTTGGTGGGAGCCACCTTGTTGCAGCGTTTTCGGTCTTTGATTCTGTTTTGCGTGTCCGGCGGGCTGGCCCTGTTCGTGGACATCGGCGTGCTGGCGGCCAGTCGGCCCTGGCTGGGCTACTACGGAGGTCGGGCGCTGTCTTTCTGGGTGGCGGCCAGCTTCACCTGGCTCTTCAACCGCTCCATTACCTTTAGAGGCCCCAAGCAGGGCAGCATCGGGAAGGAGTACCTGAGCTATCTGTCGTCCATGCTGGTGGGCGGGGCGGTCAACTACGGCGCGTATGTGGCCAGCCTGCAGATGGTCGACGCCGTGCGGAACCAGCCGGCCTGGGGTGTGGCCATCGGCAGCCTGGCTGGGCTGGTCTTCAACTACCTGTCGGCCCGGCGGATCATGACGCAGACACCGGCCAAGCCGGAGTAGGCCGTGATAGCGTTGCTCAAGCCAGACGCAAACGGTGCCGCGCCACCTGCGCGCGCACCTGGGCCGGCGCCGTGCCGCCCAGGATGTTGCGGGCATTGAGCGAACCACGCAGGTTCAGCACCTCGTACACGTCCTGCTCGATGGCGGCGTTATAGGCCTTGAGCTTGTCCAGCGGCAACTCGGAGAGGTCCACGCCTTGCGCGATGGCGTCCTTGACGGCATGGGCCACCACTTCGTGTGCATCGCGGAAGGGCAGGCCTTTCTTGACCAGGTAGTCGGCCAGGTCCGTTGCGGTGGCGTAGCCCTTCTTGGCCGCGCGCTCCATGGCTTCGGGCTTGACGGTGATGCCGGCGGCCATCTCGGCGAAGATGCGCAGGGTGTCCTTGAGCGTGTCGACGGTGTCGAACAGCGGTTCCTTGTCTTCCTGGTTGTCCTTGTTGTAGGCCAGGGGCTGGCCTTTCATCAAGGTGATCAGGCCCATCAGGTGGCCCACCACGCGGCCAGTCTTGCCGCGTGCCAGTTCGGGCACGTCGGGGTTCTTCTTCTGCGGCATGATCGACGAGCCGGTGCAGAAGCGGTCGGCCAGGTCGACGAAGCCGAACGATTGGCTCATCCACAGGATCAGCTCTTCGCTCAGGCGCGAGATGTGCACCATCAGCAGCGAAGCGGCGGCGGTGAATTCGATGGCGAAGTCGCGGTCGCTCACGGCGTCCAGGCTGTTCTGGGAGACGGCTGGCTTGCCGGCCTCGTCCACCATGCCCAGTGTGCGGGCCACGCGTTCGCGGTCCAGCGGGTAGCTGGTGCCAGCCAGGGCGGCCGAGCCCAGCGGCAGGCGGTTGACGCGCTTGGCGCAATCGATCATGCGCTCGGCATCGCGGGCGAACATCTCCACATAAGCCAGCAGGTGGTGGCCAAAGGCCACGGGCTGGGCCACTTGCAGGTGGGTGAAGCCGGGCAGGATGGTGTCGGCGTTTTGCTCGGCCACATTGACCAGGGCTTTTTGCAACTCGATCAGCAGCAAGCCGATCTCGTCGATCTCACCGCGCAGCCACAGGCGCACGTCGGTGGCGACCTGGTCGTTGCGCGAGCGGCCGGTGTGCAGGCGCTTGCCGGCGTCGCCCACCAGTTGCGTGAGGCGCGCTTCGATGTTGAGGTGCACGTCTTCGAGGTCGAGCTTCCACTCGAACTGGCCCGATTCGATCTCTTGCGTGATCTGCGCCATGCCCTTTTGGATGGCCGCCCAGTCATCAAGGGAGATCAGGCCCTGGGCCTGAAGCATCTCGGCGTGCGCCAACGAGCCCTGGATGTCGGCCTGCCACAGGCGCTTGTCGAAAAAGACGCTGGCGGTGTAGCGCTTGACCAGCTCGCTCATCGGCTCGGAAAACAGGGCCGACCAGGCCTGGGACTTCTTGTCGAGTTGGTTGGTGCTCATGGCAAAGCTCAGCGTCAGCGTGATTCAAACGAAGATTCACGCAAAATGTGCAAACCATGGATTCTACCGAGCCACAGGCCGTGGGCGCCAGCCCGGGCTCTCAACCCGCCGCCTGGGAGCAGTCCACCCAGTTCGCGCCCACCCAATTCGGGCCGGGTGCGGAAGGGGGGCGGCCGGCGCCGCCATCGCCTTTCGACGTGTGCCATGTGGGCGTGGTGCTGCGGGTGGTGCTGGGGGTGCAGCTGGTGGTCGCGCTGGGGGTGTCTTTCGAGGCGACCTCGCCCTGGGAGGCGCTGCATCGCTGGGCGGAGGCCACGGTGGCATCCCTGCCGGCCAGTCTCTTGTGGCTGGTGGTGGCCTGCCTGTCGCGCAAGCGCCTGAGCCGGGCGCGCGAGCCGATGCAGTGGGCCTTGGCTGCCATGTTGGGCGCGGTGTGCGCGGGGCTGGGGCAGGTGCAGTCGTCCTGGCTGGACCTGGCTTTGCTGGGCATGCCCGTGAGTTGGGGATGGCCCCAGGTGCCATCGATGCTGACGGGGGCCACGCTGGCCTGCGTCGGGCTGGCCTGGCTCAAGCACCGGGCGCGCAGCGAGTTGCCGGCTCATGCCTCGGCCCGCCTGGCGGAGTTGCAGGCTCGCATCCGGCCGCATTTCCTGTTCAACACGCTCAACACGGCGATCGCGCTGGTGCAGATCGACCCGCAGCGCGCAGAAAGCGTGCTCGAAGACCTGGCCGAGCTGTTCCGCCAGGCCCTGTCTTCGCCGACCATGCGCACGACGCTGGAAGCCGAGATCGACCTGGCGCAGCGCTACCTGAGCATCGAGCAGTTGCGTTTTGGCGAGCGCGTCACGGTGCGCTGGGAGCTGGACCCGGAGGCGGGCCGCGCCGAGGTGCCCGCGCTGATCTTGCAGCCGCTGGTCGAGAACGCCGTGCGCCATGGCATCGAGGTGTCGGCGCAAGGGGGCTGGATCGTGGTGCGCACCAAGGTGCAGTCAGGCCGCGTGGTGCTGACGGTCAGCAACTCGGTGCCGGCGGAAACACCCGCGCAATCGTCAGCTGGTCACGGTATCGCTTTGCGCAATGTGCGCCAGCGCCTGAAACTGATGCACGATGTGGAGGCCGATTTCGAGGCCGGTCTGCAAGGTGTGCCGGGCGATGCACGCCAGCCGCCGGTCTATGTGGTGCGCATGACCGCGCCATTGCCACGCAAGGTCGCCACGTAAGGATCCGCGCAAGGATCCACGCAAGGAAGGAGCGCGATGAACGCCATGATGAAGATCGCCATCATCGATGATGAGCCGCTGGCCCGCATGCGCACGCGCTCACTCTTGACGCAGGCCAGCGTGGCCAACGAGGTGGTAGCCGAATTCGGTGAGCCCGTGAACGGCCTGATGTGGTTGCAGGAGCAGGACCGGGCCGGCACCTCGCCAGACATGCTTTTGCTTGACATCCAGATGCCGGGCCTGGATGGGATGGTGCTGGCCGCGCGCCTGCGCGAGTTGCGCCACCCGCCCGCAGTGGTCTTCGTGACGGCCCATGCCGAGCATGCGCTGCGTGCCTTTGATCTGGCGGCGGCCGACTACCTGACCAAGCCGATGCGGCTGGAACGGCTCAATGCCACGCTGGACCGGGTGATCAAGCTTCAGGCCGCGCGCCAGCCCGAGCCTGCCGGTGCGGGTGAGGGTGTGGAGGGTGCGGATGTCTTCGTCGTGCAGGACCGAGGCCGGCTGGAGCGCATCCCGCTGGCGCAGATCCTCTACTTCAAGGCCGAGCAGAAGTACGTGACGCTGCGGACCGCCGAGCACAGCCATGTGCTGGCCGACTCCCTGACCGAGCTGGAAGGCCGGGTGGGTGAGCGTTTCATCCGTGTGCACCGCAATGCCCTGGTCGCACGGCAGGCCATGAAGGCGCTGGAGCGGCGCGCCGATGATGTTGAAGGTGGCGAGACCTGGGCCGTGCAGGTGGTGCCGACGATGGAGTGGCTGTCGGTGTCGCGCCGTCAGGTCACGGCGGTGCGCGAGGCGATGGCGGCGCAGGGCTGACCGGAAGGCTGGCTGGCGGGTGGCCGGGCCAGGGCCGCCGCAGGCCGGCCTCAGAAGCCCAGGCTGGCCAGCAGATCGTCGACTTCGCCCTGGTTGGCAACAACATCCGTGCGACCTTCAAGATCGACCACGGGGCCTTCGAGCTTGGCGGTTTCGACGGTGGGGGGATGCTGCTGCTGGTGAGCAGTCAAGGCGGCCTCCACCTTCTGGGCCTGCTCGGGCGGGGCAGCCTGAACCAGCAGCTTGACCAGCTGTGATTCCAGGTCGTTGGCCAGCTTCACGACCTTGGCCACCACTTGGCCGGTCAGGTCATGGAAGTCCTGGGCCATCATGATGTCGGTCAGGTGGCCGTCCACGCGATGCGTGACTGTTTCCACGTCCTGCACGAAGTTGAACACCGCGCCACTGGCCACGGCCTTCACCGGGTCAGCCGTGATCAGGGCGGCCAGCTTGCGGGTCTCGCTGGCGATGTGCTCCTGGTCGGCCTTGGCGGTGTCGACCAGGTTGAGCACCTTCTCGGCGGCGTCGGCGGTCTTGGTGGCGATGTAGTTCAGGCGGCTGCGCGCATCGGGCAGGTCGGCGGCCGTATTCTTGAGGTCGGGCAGCACACCCAGTACGTTGAGCGTGTCGTGCAGTTGGCGCGTCAGCGTGCCCAGTTGCTGGAATATCTCCGGCGAGGCCGCTGGCATCTGCATGTTGTCAGGGAGATCCATTTTCATGAGGAGCTCCCTTTGTCAGGCCGTGGTGGCCAGTTTCTGCATGATCTTCAAGACCTTCTCTTCCAAGGTGGCCTTGGTGAAGGGCTTGACGATGTAGCCTGCCGCGCCAGACTGGGCGGCCAGCACGATGTCTTCCTTGCGGGCTTCGGCGGTCACCATCAGCACGGGCAGGTGCTTGAGGCTGTCGTCGGCCTTGATGGCTTTGAGCAACTCGAAGCCATTCATATTGGGCATGTTGATGTCGCTGACCACGAAGTCGAATTTGGAACCCTTGAGAACCTGCAGCGCGGCGGCGCCGTCTTCGGCCTCTTCAGCGTTGTTGTAGCCGATTTCCTTGAGCAGGCCCCGGACAATCCGGCGCATGGTGGAGAAGTCGTCCACGATGAGAAATTTCATGTCTGCGGGGTTGCTCATGGCTCTTCCTTGTGTCAAACAAACTGCGGCGCCCAGTGATTTATGCCGCACCAGCTAGAGGCTTATCGACCGCTATCGGCCGGCCTTGAGGGCTTTGTGTCACCGTCTTCGCCGTTGTCGACGGCCTCCGGCGGGACGGATTCGGCATTGGCCGAACTGAAGAAGCGGTCCTCGGCCTCGCGGTTCATCACGATGATGCTGATACGCCGATTCAGGGGGCTGTCGGGGTTGTCTTTCTCGTAGGGCACGCTGGCGGACAGGCCCTGCACGCGCAGCACCTTGGTGCCCGACAGGCCACCGGCGATCAGCTCACGCCTTGAGGCATTGGCGCGGTCGGCAGACAGTTCCCAGTTGCTGTAGCCGCGCTCGCCCGCGCTGAAGGCCTTGGCATCGGTGTGGCCTTCGATGGTCAACCTGTTGGGCACATCTTCCAGCACATGGCCGATGGCACGCAGGATGTCGCGCATGTAGATGTTGACCTCGGCCGAGCCGCTGTCGAACATCGGGCGGCTCTGGTCGTCGACGATCTGGATGCGCAGGCCTTCGGCGGTCAGGTCCAGTCGGATCTGCGATTTGAACTTGGACAGGCGATCGTCGTTGGCGATGACCTCTTCCACCTTGGCCTTCAGGGCACGCAGGCGCTCGGCTTCGGCGCGGGCCTGTTCCTGGCGGATGGCTTTCTTGCGGGCCTTGTCCATGGCCATCTCTGTGGTGCGGCCCTTTTTCATCTGCCCGACGGACTCGGTCAGGTTGTTGCCGCCGCCCTTGATAACGGAGCTGGCGTCACCCGCGCCCGAGCCGCCGAAGAAGGCGACTTTGAGCGGCGAGTTGAAGTAATCGGCGATGCCCTTCTTGTCGCCTTCCGTGGTCGAGCCCAGCAGCCACATCAGCAGGAAGAAGGCCATCATGGCGGTCACGAAGTCGGCATAAGCGATCTTCCAGGCACCACCGTGAGCGGCATGGCCGCCCTTCTTGATGCGCTTGATGATGATCGGTTGGACCTTCTTCGAATCACCGGCCATGGCTTACTTCTTCTTCACGTGGGCTTCGAGTTCGGCGAAGGTCGGGCGCTCGGTCGAGTACAGCACCTTGCGGCCGAACTCGACGGCGACCTGCGGCGCATAGCCCTGCATGCTGGCCAGCAGCACGGTCTTGATGACCTGGAATTCCTTGGTGGCCTCGTCAAGCTTTTGCTCCATCAGGCCGCCCAGCGGTTCGACGACGCCGTATGACAGCAAGATGCCCAGAAAGGTGCCGACCAGCGCGGAGCCGATCATGCCGCCCAGCACGGCGGGCGGCTGGCCCACCGAGCCCATGGTGTTTACCACGCCGAGCACGGCGGCCACGATACCGAAAGCGGGCAGGGCGCCAGCCAGGCGCTGAACCGCCGCCACGGCGCCATGGCCTTCGTGGTGGTGCGTGTCGATTTCGTTGTCCATCAGGGATTCGATCTCGTGGGCATTGAGGTTGCCCGAAACCATCATCCGCAGGTAGTCGGTGACGAACTCGATCACGTGGTGGTCGTGGCCGATGTTGGGGTATTTCTTGAAGAGGGCGGAGTTGTGCGGCTCCTCGACGTCCTTTTCGATGGACATCAGGCCTTCCTTGCGCACCTTCTGCAGGATCTCATAGAGCATCGCCATGAGCTCCATGTAGCGGGCCTTGGTGTACTTGGATCCCTTGAACAAAGGTCCGAGGTTGGCCAGCACGGCCTTGAGCGTCTTGGACTGGTTGTTCACCACGAAACCGCCGAGCGCGCCGCCCAGGATGGCCATCAGTTCGAGCGGCAAGGCCTCGATGATCACGGCCATGTTGCCGTGGTGCAGGATGTAGGCTCCGAAGATGCAGCCTAGCGCGATGACGTATCCGATGGCGACATTCATGGTGGACTAGGTCGAAGGCTTGCGCAATGGCGTGTTGTGGCTGCTGATATCTTCGGCGCACGGCCAGTTTTCTAAACCGTGAACAAGACCACGGCCCGGCAGCTTTTCACATCATGGGTGTTGGTGTGCGTGAAAGGCGCAGACAAAAAAGCGGACCCGATCAGGGGTCCGCGAGAAAGCACAAATCAGTGCTAGGAGGAGACAAGCAAGGACGCTTCGCTTCCAAACCGTCCGTGTGTTGTTACGACGCTTTCACTGCGTGCTTGAGCTGATGTCGATCAGCGTGCTCGGGAAAGCGTGAAAAGTTCACGAAACGGACGGTGGATAAACCGATATCAGTGCAGGTGCAGGCCGCCGGCGGTCTTGCCCTTGCCAGCACGGGCGGGCGGGTTGCACAGGCCGCACACGAAGTGGCGGGCGATTTCATGCGGGTGGGTCACGAAGTGGCCGCCGCACTTGGAGCAGGGGGTCAGGGTGAGCATGCCGTTGTCGATGAACTTCACCAGGCGCCAGGCGCGGGTGACGGACAACAGGGGCTCCAGGCCTTGGGTCTGGGTCTGTTCCAGGTAGAGCTGATAGGCCTTGATCACGGTGTCGATCTCGTCGATCTCGGCGGCCTTGTTCAGGTACTCGTGGATGTTCAGGAACAGGGACGCATGGATATTGGGCTGCCAGGTCATGAACCAGTCGGTCGAGAAGGGCAACTGGCCCTTGGACGGCGACTTGCCAGCCACTTCCTTGTACAGGCGCAGCAGGCGCTCATACGACAGGTCCGTTTCGGATTCCAGCACTTGCAGGCGGGCACCCAGGTTGATCAGGGTGACGGCGCGGTCGATTTGCTTGGCTTCACTCAACAGGCTCTTGCTACGCATGATGCTGGTTCCTCAGAAGCGGTGGTCGTGGGGTTCTTGGGCAGGCGCGGGATGGATCAGGCAGCTTCCTGGTGGCGGCCGGCCATCAGGATGTTGGCGTGCAGGCGGGTCACGCTGTCGTTGCTGGCCTTGCCGTGGTTGGTCAGCAGGCCCCAGACCAGGTCGTCATCGACACGCATGCGGCACAGCAGGGTGTTGCTCGAAGCGATCTTCATGATCTGGGCGGGGGTCAGGATGGCCAGCATCGAAGCCGTGTCCTCGGAGATACCCAGTCGGAACAGGGCTTGTTCGCGGTCGTTGCGGATGAGGCTCTGGGCCAGCATCAGGTAGGACAGGTTGGTTTCGCGGATCTCGTTGAGGATTTGGTCGGCTGTCATCTCGGTTTCCTTGGAAGCGGTTTGGAAGCGGGTTTTGCTGAAGCTTTTGTTTGCGCCGGTTTTGTATCTCGTCGGCATGGATTGAATTCTGGTTGTCACCCTTCGATTTCTGAATAGGCAGCCCGCTGTAAGGCACGTCGGACGCAGGCTGAGCCTCGTGTCAGAAAAAATCTGACAGGCGCAAACCTGGGACCATGCGAGGAGGAGGGCGCCTCAGCGTGGCGCAGGCAGGGTCAGCTGGGCCTGCAGGCCGCCTTGCGGGCGGTTGCTCAGGCTGAGTCGCCCCGAGAGGGCCAGGGCGAGTTGCTGGGCGATCGCCAGGCCCAGGCCCGTGCCGCCCGTCTCACGGTTGCGTGAGGATTCAACCCGGTAGAAGGGCTGCAACACGGCTTCCAGTTCGCCCGGCGGGATGCCCGGGCCTTTGTCCAGCACGCTGATCGTGAGTGCGTCGGCCGTCACGACCAGGTGGACTTCTGCCTGTCCCGCGAACTTCAAGGCGTTGTCCAGCAGGTTGGTGATCAGGCGGCGCAGGGCCTGTACCCGTGTCATCAAAGGGGGCAAGTCCGCCGGGCCATGCAGGCTCACCTGGTGGCCGGCGTCGGTGGCGTCGCACACCAGGCTGTCGAGCAGGGCATAGAGGTCCACCGGGCGAAGGGCCTCCTGGGTGGCCTGCGCCGTGCGGGCATAGGCGAGGCCTTCTTCCACCAGGGCCTGCATGTCGTCCAGATCGGCATGGAGCTTGGCGCGCAGGGCCTCGTCGCCCACGGTGTCGCTGCGCAGGCGCAATCGGGTGATGGGGCTTTGCAGGTCGTGCGAGATGGCCGCCAGCAACTGCATGCGCTCGCTCAGGTGGGCGTCGATGCGCGCCTGCATGGCATTGAAGGCCCTGGCTGCGGCGGTGACTTCCTGTGGCCCCTGTTCAGGCAAGGGCTGGGTGGCCTGACCAGGCTTGAGGGCGTTGGCGGCATTCACCATCTGTGCCAGGGGCCGAACCGCCACCCGCACGCTGAACCAGGCAGCGAACCCCAGGGCCAGCATCTGCAGCCCCAGCAGTAGCAAGGTGGTGTCGGATACCGTCGTGCGTGGCGGGTGCAGGTCCAGCACGACGGGGCTGCCGTCCATCAGACGCAGCGGCAGCAACAGGTGCGGGTGCCACGGCGAGCTGTCCGGCGTTGTCAGTGCATGGCCGACGCGGCTTGCGCCCAGCTCGGCGGCCACCACGTCTTCCAGTGAGTGGGCCAGGGCATGGTCGCTTGCCACACCGCTGGCTTGGCCAAAGGCATAGCCGTAGTTTTGCCGCGCGAGCTTGGGCAGCCAGGCAGGGCGCTCGGCTGGCGGCACGCGGTCGAGGATGGCCATGGACGTGGCCACGTCCCGGCTGACATAGGCCAGCATCATGCGTTGCCCGACATCCCCACGCTCGCGCAGGATGATCAGCACGGTCAGCACATGGGTCAGCACCAGGCTGCCACAGACGATCCAGGCCACGCGACCCATCAGGGTGCGGGGCCACCAGCGTGCCAGGCGGTGCGCGGTCATAAAGGCGTGCCCGCGGCCCGCACATCGGCGCAAAAAACATAGCCTTCGTTGCGCACGGTCTTGATGTAGCGGGGCTCGCGTGAGTCGTCCCGCAGGCGCTGACGCAGGCGGCTGACCAGCAAGTCGATCGAGCGGTCGAAGGGGTCGGCGTCGCGCCCCTGCGTGAGATTGAGCAACTGGTCGCGGTTGAGCACGCGCTGGGGGTGCTCGAGCAGCACGCGCAGCAGGCGGTACTCGCCGCCGGTCAGCGAGACCAGGGTGCCGGCGCTGTCCAGCAAGTGGCGCGCCGTGGTGTCCAGCCGCCAGTCACCGAACTGCAGTTCGTGCGCCTGCTGCAGGGGCTGCATATTGGGCGGCAGCATGCGGGTGCGGCGCAGCACGGCCCGGATGCGCGCCAGCAGCTCGCGCGTGGCGAAGGGTTTGGTCAGGTAGTCGTCGGCGCCCATCTCCAGGCCCAGCACGCGGTCGGCCTCCTCACTGCGGGCGGTGAGCATCAGGATGGGGATGGGCGTGACGGCCCCCGCGCGCAAGTCCCGGCACAGGGACAGGCCGTCCTCGCCGGGCAGCATCACGTCCAGCACAAGCAGGTCGATGCGGTGGTCGGCCAGCCGCTGACGGGCCTGGGCCACGGTCTCGGCCGTGGTGACACGCAGTCCGCCGGCACGCAGGTAATCGGCCAGCAGGGACAGCAATTGCCGGTCATCGTCCACCAGCAGGATGTGATCGGATCCCTCGCTCATGAGCCGGCACCTTACCTGATCCAGGCCGCACCCGGTGACGCGGGCCACACGACTTTGTATCGCTCTTTGTCTGAAGCTGGGCTCGATACGTTCGTGCACACATGACGGCCCGGTCAGACAAACGCGGGATACGGGCGCCCTCTGTAATGAAACCACCTTCTTCAACGACCAAGCCATTGATCAGGAGCCGACCATGCTGCGCCATCACCCAACCCCCCATCGCCTGAGCGTTCATTTCCAGCAAACGCCCCGCCTCTTGCAAACCGCCTGGCGCGGAGCTCCCTGGGCGGCCATCGTGCTGCTTGCAGGTGCCACGGCCGCCCAAGCCCAGGCTTTGGGCTCACTGGACCCGCGCGGGCGCTGGATCACGGCCAACGGCAATCTGGAAGTCGAGATCGCGCCTTGTGGCAAGGCCCTTTGCGGCCAGGTGACCAAGGTGCTGGGCAACAGGTCCATGAGCGGCGATGGCCCTGAAATGGACCCAGTGGATAAACGCCCCGCGCTGGGCATGACCTTGCTGCGCGACTTCCAACCCATGCTCGACCACGAGACCGGCGAGACCACCGGCCAGTGGTCTGGCGAGATCTACAACCGAGAAAACGGCAAGACCTACCACTGCCTGATGTCGGTCAGCACAGCCAGCAAGCCAGCGGGCGAGCTGGTTCTGCGTGCCTACATGGGCTTGCCCTTGTTCGGCAAGACCTTGAGCTGGGCGCGCGCCACACGCGAGCCGGCCGCAGCCCTTTCACAACCATCCTCACGTCGACAGGAGTAAACACCATGACACGTCCACTCGCGAGGCTGCTGGCACTGAGCGCAACAGCTGCGCTGACCGTAGCCTTCTATGCCCAAGCCTCGGCTCAGGCGACGCCAGCCCCCGAGTTCGCCGGCATCGGGCGCTGGTTCAACTCACCGCCGCTGCGCATGGAACAGCTACGAGGCAAGGTCGTGCTGGTGGATTTCTGGACACGGGACTGCATCAATTGCCTGCACACCTTGTCGCATGTGCAGCACTGGCACACGGCCTACAAAGACAAGGGGCTGGTGGTGGTGGGGGTGCACACGCCCGAGCTGGACGCGGAACGGCCGGCCGAAGCCGTGGCCCAGGCCATCCAGCGATACGGCCTGAGCTACCCCGTCGCGCAGGACAACGACTACAAGACCTGGTCGGCCTGGCACAACGCCTATTGGCCTGCGCTGTATCTGGTCGACAAGCAGGGCCACGTTGTATTCAGCCACATCGGCGAGGGCGACTACGAGCGCATTGAAGAGGCGATTCAGGCGGCCTTGCGCTGATCGCCCACGCCGTCGTCGATGATGGCCCGGCCAGGCAAGGTCACGGCTTGCCGTATGCATTGCCCGCCCGGCAAGGTGTAGCGCAGTACGCGCCAGGCCACCGAGGGCCACAGGGCCAGCAGGCTGCCAGAGTTGTAGCGCACGCCGTAGCGCTGACAAATGGCATGCACACGGGGGGCGATGTCCACGTAGCGCCGCGAAGGCATGTCCGGGAAGAGGTGGTGCTCGATCTGATGGCTGAGGTGGCCCGTCAGCATCTGCATCATGAAGCCACCCTGGATATTGACCGAGCCCATGATCTGGCGCAGGTACCAGCGGCCTTTGGTTTCACCCTGGATGTCGGCCTGCTCGAACGTGGCCACCCCCGCGGGGAAGTGGCCACAGAAGATCACGATGAAGTTCCACACATTGCGCAGCACATTGGCCATGGCGTGGCCGGTCAGCACCGACAGTGCGCCAGCCAGTGGCCCGGCACCCAGCAGCCACGAGACGGCAGCGCCCAACAGCGGCCACAGGACATAGTCCTTCTTGACCTGGAACCCGATCTTGGCGCGGTAGTTGGGCCACAGCGCGCGGATGCGTGCCTTGACTTGAGCTTTTGCCTCGGCATCCCGCTCGGTCACCAGTCGTTCGAGCTCCATGTTGTAGACGCCGATGGCCCACTCGAACACGAGGGCGCCCACGATGGCATAGGGCAGCTGGATCAGATGGCGCGGCTCCCAGGGCACGTCGGCCGAGAGGCGGATGGCGCCATAGCCGAAGTCGCGGTCCAGGCCCAGCACATTGGTGTAGTGGTGATGCAGGAAGTTGTGGGAGTGACGCCAGTCCTCCTTGGTGCAGGCCAGGTCCCAGTCGTGGGTCTTGCCCTCGAAGCGCGGGTCGTTCATCCAGTCGTACTGGCCATGCATCACGTTGTGCGCAAACTCGCCGCTTTGCAGCACCTTCGAGACGCACAGGACGAGCACCCCCAGCCACCAGCTGGGCCACCAGGGCGCACTCAGCAACATCAGACGGGCGACCGTCTCCATGCCGCGTATGGCCCACAGCAGCCGCACGATGTAGCGTGCGTCGGGCTCACCGACCTGGGCCATGGTCTCGGCCTTGAGCTGATCGAGTTCGGCGGCGAAGGCCGCAAGTCGCGCGTCTTGAGACGAGCCAGTGGCCGTGCTGCTGGCAACGGCAGGCACATGGGGTGACGGCGCCGGCATGGCGTTGACAAGGACAGCCATGAGATCCAACCTGAAGATTTTGAGGATGAGGACCAGTTCGAGCCGGTCCCGTCATGCATTGTAGGGACACAGGGCTGATGCGTCTGCGGGCGGTCAGTTGGCCGCTGAGCCAGAAGGACGTTGCAAGGACGTCAAGGTGCGCTCGCCACCAGGCAGGCTGTGCCGCACCACCCGCACCGCCACCGTGAGCAACTGGCCCAGCATGCTGCCCGTGTTGTAGGGCACGCCATGGCGTTGGCAGATCTCGCGCACTGTGGGCGCCACCTGCGCGTAGCGGCGCGCCGGCATGTCCGGGTAGAGGTGGTGCTCGATCTGGTGGCTAAGGTTGCCCGTCATCAGGTGGAAGAAGCGCCCGCCCTTGATGTTGGCCGACCCGAGGATCTGGCGCAGGTACCAGTGCCCCTTGTGCTCGCCCTGCACCAGCGCCGGATCGAATGTGTGAACCCCCGCCGCGAAGTGCCCGCAGAAGATCACCACGAAGGTCCACAGATTGCGCAGCACATTGGCCAGGGCGTTGCCCACCAGCACCGACAGCAGCCCGGCTACCAGCCCATGCCCCCAGACCAAGGTCACCAGCCCACCCATGAGCGGCCACCACATGTAGTCCTTCCTGAATTGCACACCCATCTTGGCCTTGACCCGTGGCCATAAGGCCTGGAAGCGCGCCAGGGTGGCTTCGCGCTTGTCGCGCAGGTGCTCGAACTCCAGGTTGTGGATGGCAATGGCCCACTCGAACAGCATGGCCACGATGATGGCGTAGGGCGCCTGCGTCAGAAAGCGCGGCTCCCACGGTACCTCGGACGAGAGCCGCAGCATGCCGTAGCCGAAGTCGCGGTCCAGCCCCAGCACATTGGTGTAGTGGTGGTGCATGTAGTTGTGAAAGTGCCGCCAGTCTTCCTTGGTGCAGGCCGTGTCCCACTCATGCGTCTTGCCATCGACGCGCGGATCGTTCATCCAGTCGTACTGGCCGTGCATCACGTTGTGCCCGAACTCCATGTTCTGCAGGCTCTTGGACAGCGTCAGCAAGGCCACGCCCAACCACCACGTGGGCAGCCACATCGGCGTCATCACCAGCAGGCGGCCGGCGGACTCGGTCAGGCGGATCGCCCACAGCAGTCGGATGATGTAGCGGGCATCCACGGCGCCCACCTGCTTCATGGTGTCGGCGCGCAGCTGGTCCAGCTCGGCGGCAAAGGCATCGAGCTGCGCCAAAGTCTGTGGGCCGGGACAAGATGCCGCCGGCCCACTGGCTTCGTTTGCATTCGGTGGCGTCATCAAGATGCCGACGCCATCAGGTGATGCGGCATCACGCGTGTTCCGGCATGACCGGTACGACTTCCAGGTGCTCGGCCTTTTGCGTGCCGCCCGGCAGGCTGTAGCGGATCACGCGCTTGAACATGGTGCCCAACTGGCGGAAGAAGGAGCCGCTGTTGTAAGGAATGTTGTACTTCGCGCAGAGGGCACGCACCTGGGGCGCGATGTCCTTGTAGCGGTTGGCCGGAAGGTCGGGGAAGAGGTGGTGCTCGATCTGGTGGCTCAAGTTGCCGCTCATGAAGTGCATCAGGCGGCTGCCGCTGATGTTGCTCGAACCCAGGATCTGGCGCAAGTACCACTGGCCGCGCGTCTCGTTCTTGATCGAGTCACGGTGGAAGATGTAGATGCCATCGGTGAAGTGGCCGCAGAAGATGATGGCCGAGGCCCAAATGTTGCGGATCACGGCGGCGATGAAGTTGCCCGTCAGCACGGCCATGGCCACGTCCACCGCGTGGCCGAAGGGCCAGGCCAGCAAGGCGCCCAGCAGCGGCAGGAAGACGTATTCCTTGCGCAGCGAGCGGCCAGCCTTGCGCTTGATGCCTTCCCATTGCGGGCGGACATCATCGAGCGTGCGCTTGCCGGCGAACAGCTTGTCGGTCTGGATCTCGTGCACCGACACGAACCACTCGAACAGCATCATCATCAGGATCATGTAGAAGAACTGGATCGGGTGATAGAACCAGCGCCAGCGCAGCTCTGACGAGAGGCGGAACATGCCGTAGCCGAAGTCGCGGTCCAGGCCGATGACGTTGGTGTAGGTGTGGTGCACGAAATTGTGCGTGTAGCGCCAGCCCGAAGCCGGGCCCGTGCCGTCCCACTCATAGGTGTCGCCCTGGAAGCGCGGGTCGTTCATCCAGTTGAACTGGCCATGCATCACGTTGTGGCCCAGCTCCATGTTCTCGATGATCTTGCTCATGCCCAGGATGAAGGCGCCCAGCAGGAAGGTGGGCGGGAACCAGCCGAACATCAAGAGGCCACGGCCGATGAGTTCGGTGGTGCGCACCGTGTAGAGCACCTTGCGGATGTAGCGCGCATCCTGCTCGCCAATCGAGTGGCGCACTTCATTGCCGATGGCATCCACTTCCTGCTGGAAGGCGTTCATTTCGGCGACTGTCCTGGGTCCGACTTGAATGGTGGGGCGGTTCATGAGTGGGCTTTCAGGTTCTTGTTATGGACGAGCGCTTTCAGGCCATGGACTCGATGTGCACGTCGCTCATCGGGACGCTGACGCAGACCTGGATGGTCTGGCCTTCGCCGTCGATGCGCTCGCCGCTCAACAGGTTACGCACGCTGCCGCTGTGCAGGCGGCAGGTGCACTCGTGGCAGATGCCCTGACGGCAGCCGTGCTTGAGCCCTTGTCCGGCGCTCTCGCTGGCCACCAGAATCGTTTGATCGCCCGCGGCCTCGAAGGCCTTGTCCACGGCATGGTGCGTGAGCTTCACTTCATGGCGGGCATGTGGGTCACCGCTGGGTTTGGGCGGTGTGAAGGCCTCCAGGTGCAGACGTGCCTTGATGGCGGCACCGTCCTTCCAGTTGCCGAATGCGGCCTCCTGCCAGATCGCGCGGGCCGCGTCCATCAAGGGGGTGGGGCCGCAGCAGTAGGCGGGTACCTTGGTCCAGTTGGGCACCAGCTGGTTGAGCAGGTCGGCGCTGAGCACCTGTTGCGCGCGGCCAGCGTCGGCGGCCGATGGGCGCCCGGAGTCGTCGGTCTGCGTGTTGGCCACGCTGTCGATGGCGCGGTACTGAAAGCCCGTCCAACTGGCGGCCAGCTTGTCCAGCGCCTTGGCGAAGATGCGGTCGTCGCGGCTGCGGGCGAAGTAGACCAGCGTGGCCTTGGTGCGGGGGAAATGGCGTTGCAGGTGCTCCAGCATGGCCATGCAGGGCGTGATGCCACTGCCGCCAGCGATCAGCAGCACCTCGGCGGGCAGGGGCGAGGGCAGGGTGAAGCTGCCAGCAGCCTGCTCGATCTCCAGGAACTGGCCAACGCGGGTGTGCTCATTGAGGTGGTTGGACACCACGCCGCCGGGCTGACGCTGCACCGTGATGGCGATGCGGTTGGGGTGGCCCTCGACGGCGCGTGGCGAATAGGCGCGGCGATGACGCACACCGTTGATCGTCACACCCACGATCACGAACTGGCCTGGCTGGAGGCCCTTGAAGGCAGGGCCGGCTTGCAGCACCAGGGTGGTGGCCGTGCCCGTTTCGACCTGACGGCCGACGATGCGGGCATTCAGGCGGTGGACGGTGAGCAGCGGGTTGATGAGGCTGAGGGTGTCGTCAAACGCCAAGGGGCTGACACCCAGATGGGTCAGCCAGCCCGACAAACGGACCGCCGCTGCGGTGGGCAGTGGGACGGTGGACGATTCAGCCATTCAAACTCTCCGGTACTGCGGTTCTGGGTCAGGCGTTTCAAACGATGAAACCTGTGTAATGACATTCGATATTTCTTGTCAGGGAGGGTACCCAGCCCCAGGAGAGCCTAACAACAGGGGAAGTCCTTGAAACACACTGACGACCCCATGAATGAGGGGCATTAATGCACGACCGGATGACGTGAATCAACATGATCGGACACCAGCTGCTCTTTTCTTGCCCTTTTCTGCCTGCAAGGCGATGGCGTGCTGGTTTGCAAAACTGCGCCAGGCTCCGGTAGATCCTTCTTGTAGATAATTGGGGACACATCCATATCTTCCAGAATGTCTCCCGGATCAAGGAGCTCACATGGCACGTCTTCCCCGCCTGGGTATCGCTGGCTGGCCGCACCTGGTGGTTCAGCGTGTCCACGATGGCCAACTCCTGGCGCGCGACGACCAGGACCGCCGGGCCCTGCTCGATGCGCTTCGAGAGGCCAGCCGCCAGCATGGCCTGTCGGTGCATGCGTATTGCCTGGCATCCGACCACCTGCACTTGCTGGCCACGCCCGCCAGCGACGAGGCGCTCAGCCTGGTCATGCAGGCCCTGGGGCGCCGCTACGTGGCGGCCTACAACCGGCGCCACGCGCGTCTGGGCGGGTTGTGGGCGGGCCGCTACCGTGCCACTGTGCTTGATCCGGCGCGGTATTTGCTTGATGCCATGGTGTTCGTGGAGCTGCATGCCTGGCGTGCAGGGCAGGTAGCCAGGGCGGAGGACGATATGTGGAGCAGCGTGCGTCACCACCTGGGCATGAAGACCGACCCCCTGGTTTCGGACCATGCCCTGTTCTGGGGCTTGGGCAACACCCCCTTCGAGCGCGAGGCGGCCTGGCGGCGGCGTCTGGAGGCGGGGTTGTCCATGTCCGACACCCAGGCCATGGCGCAGGCTGCGCGCACGGGCTGGGCGCTGATGCCGCAGGAGGCTGCGCTCAAGCTGGCCGGCTCGGCGGGGCGCCGGTTGACGCCCAAGCCACGCGGGCGGCCCCGCAAGGCAGCCCATGACGAGGTGCCTGCCAGTGAGGGTAAATGATGTGTCCCTAATTAATTGTGGTGAACTTGTTCTGATGAGATTAATTGATATCTGACCCTAATTATTAATGCTTGAAAACCCTGGGATTCGGGCGTATCCTTGCCGGTCCCCGTGTTGTTTTTCCACACTTACATAGCTGGAGCGCCCCTATGAGCCAGGCGACTTCGGGAACGACGTTCCCCATCCATCCCGTGTCTGATGCCGCCGCCACCTCCGTGGCCACCCGTCAGGAGATCCAGGCCGCCGCTGAACACGGCATGTACGCCAATGCCGAGCACGACGCCTGCGGCGTGGGCTTCGTGGCGCACATCAAGGGCCTCAAGGCGCACAGCATCGTGCAGCAGGGCCTCAAGATCCTGGAAAACATCGACCACCGGGGTGCGGTGGGTGCCGACCCGCTGATGGGCGACGGCGCAGGCCTGCTGATCCAGATCCCCGACGAGTTCTACCGCGCCGAGATGGCCAGGCAGGGCGTGGACCTGCCTCCGCCCGGCGAATATGGCGTCGGCATGATCTTCCTGCCCAAGGAAAGCGCTTCCCGCCAGGCGTGCGAGCAGGAGCTCGAGCGTGCCATCAAGGCCGAAGGCCAGGTGCTGCTGGGCTGGCGTGATGTCCCGGTCGACCGCGAGATGCCCATGTCTCCCACCGTGCGCGAGAAGGAGCCTGTCATTCGCCAGGTCTTCATCGGCCGCGGCCACGACATCCTGGTGCCCGATGCCCTGGAGCGCAAGCTCTACGTCATCCGCAAGACGGCGTCTTCCAAGATCTCCAGCCTGAACCTGACCCACGGCAGCGAGTACTACGTGCCCAGCATGTCGTGCCGCACCATCATCTACAAGGGTCTGCTGCTGGCTGATCAGGTCGGCAAGTACTACATCGACCTGCAAGACGAGCGCGTGGTCTCGGCCCTGGCCCTGGTGCACCAGCGCTTCTCGACCAACACCTTCCCAGAGTGGCCCCTGGCTCACCCCTACCGCATGGTGGCCCACAACGGCGAAATCAACACCGTCAAGGGCAACTTCAACTGGATGCGCGCCCGTGAAGGCGTGATGAAGTCCCCCGTGCTGGGTGACGACCTGAAGAAGCTCTACCCCATCAGCATGGACGGCCAGTCCGACACCGCCACGTTCGACAACGCGCTCGAACTGCTGACGATGGCTGGCTATCCGCTGGCCCAGGCCGCCATGATGATGATCCCCGAAGCGTGGGAACAGCACACCACCATGGACGAGCGCCGCCGCGCCTTCTATGAGTACCACGCCGCCATGATGGAACCGTGGGACGGCCCCGCCGCCATGGTCTTCACCGACGGCCGCCAGATCGGCGCCACGCTGGACCGCAACGGCCTGCGTCCCGCCCGCTTCATCATCACCGATGACGACCTGGTCGTGCTGGCCTCGGAGTCTGGCGTGCTGCCCATCCCCGAGAACAAGATCATCAAGAAGTGGCGCCTGCAGCCCGGCAAGATGTTCCTGATCGACTTCGAACAGGGCCGCATCATCGATGACGAAGAGCTCAAGGCTCAGTACGCCTCGGCCAAGCCTTATCGCCAGTGGATCGAGAACGTCCGCATCAAGCTCGACACCATCGAAGCCTCCGGCACGCCCGGCGAGTTCAGCGAGTCGATCCTGGACCGTCAACAGGCTTTCGGCTTCACTCAGGAAGACGTCAAGTTCCTGATGGCCCCGATGGCCACCAACGGCGAAGAGGCCACCGGCTCCATGGGCAACGACTCGCCCCTGGCCGTGCTGTCTGACAAGAACAAGCCGCTGTACAACTACTTCAAGCAGTTGTTCGCGCAGGTGACCAACCCGCCCATCGACCCGATCCGCGAAGCCGTGGTGATGTCGCTGGTGTCCTTCATCGGTCCCAAGCCCAATCTGCTGGACATCAACGCGGTGAACCCGCCGATGCGCCTCGAGGTCAGCCAGCCTGTGCTGGACTTCGACGACATGGCCCGCCTGCGCAGCATCGAGAAGCACACCGGCGGCAAGTTCAAGCCCTACGAGGTGGACATCACCTACCCGGCCGCCTGGGGTCATGAAGGCGTGGAAGCGCGCCTGGCCTCGCTGTGCGCCGAAGCCGTGGAAGCCATCCAGTCCGGTCACAACATCCTGATCGTGACCGATCGCAAGATGGACCGCGCCAACATCGCCATCCCTGCGCTGCTGGCCCTGTCGGCCATCCACCATCACCTGGTCCGCAAGGGCCTGCGCACCTCGACCGGTCTGGTCGTGGAAACCGGCACCGCCCGTGAAGTGCACCACTTCGCCGTGCTGGCCGGTTATGGCGCCGAAGCCGTCCACCCCTACCTGGCGCTGGAATCCCTGGTCGACATGGCCAAGGAACTACCCGGCGACCTGTCGGCGGAAAAGGCCATCTACAATTACATCAAGGCCATCGGCAAGGGTCTCTCGAAGATCATGTCGAAGATGGGCATCAGCACGTACATGTCGTACTGCGGCGCCCAGATCTTCGAGGCCATCGGCCTGAACAAGGAACTGATCGACAAGTACTTCCGTGGCACGCCTACGCAAGTCGGCGGCATCGGTGTGTTCGAGGTGGCCGAGGAAGCGATCCGCAACCACAAGGCGGCCTTCGGGACCGACCCTGTCCTGGCCAGCGCGCTGGATGCAGGCGGCGAATACGCCTGGCGCACGCGTGGCGAAGAGCACATGTGGACGCCTGATGCCATCGCCAAGCTGCAGCATGCCACGCGTTCTGGCAAGTACGACACCTACAAAGAATACGCCCAGATCATCAACGACCAGAGCAAGCGTCACCTGACGCTGCGCGGTCTGTTTGAGTTCAAGCTCGATCCGAGCAAGGCCATCCCTGTCGAGGAAGTCGAATCCGCTGCCGACATCGTCAAGCGTTTTGCCACCGGTGCCATGTCGCTGGGCTCGATCTCGACCGAAGCCCACAGCACGCTGGCCCTGGCCATGAACCGCATCGGCGGCAAGTCCAACACCGGCGAAGGCGGCGAAGACGAGAACCGTTATCGCAACGAGCTCAAGGGCATCAAGATCGCTGCCGGCACCAAGGTGTCGGACGTGGTCGGTGCCGGCCGCATCGAAGCCGACTACGAGATGAAGGAAGGCGACAGCCTGCGCTCGAAGATCAAGCAGGTGGCATCGGGTCGCTTCGGTGTGACCACCGAGTACCTGGTGTCGGCTGACCAGATCCAGATCAAGATGGCCCAGGGCGCCAAGCCCGGTGAAGGCGGCCAGCTGCCTGGCGGCAAGGTCTCCGAGTACATCGGCAAGCTGCGTCACTCCGTGCCGGGCGTGGGCCTGATCTCACCCCCTCCGCACCACGACATTTACTCCATCGAAGACCTGGCGCAGCTGATCCACGATCTGAAGAACGTGAACCCGAAGGCCGATGTATCGGTCAAGCTGGTGTCGGAAGTGGGCGTGGGCACGGTGGCCACCGGTGTGGCCAAGGCCAAGGCCGATCACATCGTGATCGCTGGTCATGATGGCGGCACGGGTGCTTCGCCCTGGTCGTCCATCAAGCACGCTGGCACACCCTGGGAACTCGGCCTGGCCGAAACCCAGCAGACCCTGGTGCTGAACCGTCTGCGCGGCCGTGTGCGCGTGCAGGCCGACGGCCAGATGAAGACCGGCCGCGACGTGGTGATCGGTGCCCTGCTGGGTGCCGATGAGTTCGGCTTCGCGACCGCGCCGCTGGTCGTCGAGGGCTGCATCATGATGCGCAAGTGCCACCTCAACACCTGCCCGGTGGGCGTGGCCACGCAAGATCCGGTGTTGCGCAAGAAGTTCTCTGGCAAGCCCGAGCACGTGGTGAACTACTTCTTCTTCGTTGCCGAAGAAGCCCGTCAGATCATGGCCCAGTTGGGCATCAAGAAGTTCGACGAGCTGATCGGCCGTGCCGACCTGCTCGACACCAAGAAGGCCATCTCGCACTGGAAGGCCAAGGGCCTGGACTTCAGCCGCGTGTTCGCGCTGCCGCCCGTGCCCGTCGACGTGCCGCGTCTGCATGTGTCCACGCAAGACCACGGCCTGGACAAGGCTCTGGACGTGCGCCTCATCGAGAAGGCCAAGCCGGCCATCGAGCGTGGCGAGAAGGTCCAGTTCATGGAAGAGGCCCGCAACGTCAACCGCACCGTCGGCGCCATGCTGTCGGGCGAGCTGATCAAGCACCATCCCGATGGCCTGCCCGACCAGACCGTGTTCATCCAGATGGAAGGCACGGGCGGTCAGTCCTTCGGCGCCTTCCTGGCTCGCGGTATCACCCTGTACCTGATCGGTGAAGCCAATGACTACACCGGCAAGGGCCTCTCCGGCGGTCGCGTGGTCGTGCGCCCGAGCATCGACTTCCGTGGCAACGCCACCGACAACATCATCGTCGGCAACACCGTGCTGTACGGCGCCACCGAAGGTGAAGCCTTCTTCCGCGGCGTGGGCGGCGAGCGCTTTGGCGTGCGTCTTTCCGGCGCGACGGCGGTGGTCGAAGGCACGGGCGACCACGGTTGCGAATACATGACCGGCGGTACGGTTGTGGTGCTGGGCAAGACCGGCCGCAACTTCGCAGCCGGCATGTCGGGCGGCCTGGCCTATGTCTATGACGAAGACGGCCAGTTCGCCAAGCGTGTCAACACCGCCCAGGTCTCGCTGGAGAAGGTGCTGCCGGCCAGCGAGCAGATCGACGCGGGCATCCCGACGCACAAGGGCCAGGCTGACGAAGCCTTGCTCAAGAAGCTCATCGAGGATCACCACCGCTGGACGGGTTCGCTGCGTGCCCGCGAGATCCTGGACAACTGGTCCGTGGCCATGTCCAAGTTCGTCAAGGTCTTCCCGCATGAATACCGTCGTGCACTGACCGAGATGGGTGCCAAGCAAGAAGCAAGCGCCACCATCGCCAAGGCAAAGGGCGATGACGTGAAGGCGAAGTCCACCAAGGCCAAGGCCTGAACCGGACCTTTGTGGATATAGGAGCTCACTGAAATGGGAAAAGTCACTGGCTTTCTGGAATTTGAACGTCTGGAAGAGGGCTACGAGCCCGTCGAGAAGCGCGTCAAGAACTACAAGGAATTCGTCATCGGTCTGAGCGCCGAGCAGGCGAAGATCCAGGGCGCGCGCTGCATGGACTGCGGCACGCCTTTCTGCAACAACGGCTGCCCGGTCAACAACATCATTCCGGACTTCAACGACCTGGTCTACCGCAACGACTGGAAGACGGCGATCGAGGTGCTGCACTCGACGAACAACTTCCCAGACTTCACAGGCCGCGTCTGCCCGGCACCTTGTGAAGCCGCCTGCGTGCTCAACATCAACAACGATCCGATCGGCATCAAGTCCATCGAGCACGCCATCGTCGACCGCGCCTGGCAAGAAGGCTGGATCAAGCCCCTGCCCGCCGCCGTGAAGACGGGCAAGAAGGTCGCTGTCGTTGGTTCCGGCCCCGCCGGCATGGCCGCAGCCCAGCAGCTGGCCCGCGCCGGCCACAGCGTGACCGTGTTCGAGAAGAACGACACCATCGGTGGCCTGCTGCGCTTCGGCATCCCCGATTTCAAGTTTGACAAGTCGCACATCGACAAGCGCGTCAAGCAGATGGAAGCCGAAGGTGTGATCTTCAAGACCAACACCATCGTGGGCGAGATGCCCAAGTCGGGTGCGGGTGCCAAGGTCACCAACTGGGCCAAGGACACCGTCACCCCCGAGCAGCTCAAGAAGGACTTCGACGCCGTGCTGCTGGCCGGTGGTGCCGAGCACTCACGCGATCTGCCTGTACCGGGCCGCGACCTGGCCGGCATCCATTTCGCCATGGAGTTCCTGCCCCAGCAGAACCGCGTCAACGCGGGCGGCAAGGTCAAGGACCAGATCCTGGCCACGGGCAAGAACGTGATCGTGATCGGCGGTGGCGACACCGGTTCCGACTGCGTGGGCACCTCCAACCGCCACGGCGCCAAGAGCGTGATCCAGTTCGAGCTGATGCCCCAGCCGCCCGAGCAGGAGAACAAGGAATTGACCTGGCCCTACTGGCCGATCAAGCTGCGTACCTCGTCGAGCCACGAAGAAGGTTGCGAGCGCGAGTTCGCCATCGCCACGAAGGAGTTCATTGGCGAGAACGGCAAAGTCACGGCTGTGAAGACTGTGCGCGTCGAGTTCAAGAACGGCAAGTTCGAAGAAGTGCCCGGCTCCGAGCAGACCCTCAAGGCTGACCTCGTGCTGCTGGCCATGGGCTTTATCAACCCGGTCGACACCCTGCTGAGCGGTTTTGGCGTCGACAAGGACGGCCGCGGCAATGCCAAGGCCACCACCGAGCTTGAGGGCGCCTACAAAACCAATGCCGACAAGGTGTTCGCTGCCGGCGACGTGCGCCGTGGCCAATCGCTGGTGGTCTGGGCCATCCGCGAAGGCCGCCAGGCTGCCCGTGCGATCGACGAGTTCCTGATGGGATCGACGACGTTGCCCAGATAAACCTGCGTTTATTCGCCTTATGCCTGTTGTGCCCACCCATCGGGGCGACAGGCAGGCGAATCGTGAATACCCTATCATCGGAGGGGCCGGTACTACGCTGGCCCCTTTTTATTTCCTGATCCACCCGTATTTTTCAGATGCCTGAATCGGACGCGTCCAAACCGTTGCCGGAGAATGCCGTCGAGCTGCGTGCCGTGACCTGCGGTTATGGCGATCGGGTCATCCTGGAGAACATCAACCTGGTGGTGCCCAAGGGCAGCGTCGTGGCACTGATGGGTACCTCGGGTGGAGGCAAGACCACGGTGCTGCGCCTGATCGGGCGCCAGCTCAAGCCCATGTCCGGACAGGTGCTGGTCAATGGGCAGGACATGGCCACGCTCGATGCGGCTGGCATCATGGCGGCCCGGCGTCGCATGGGCATGCTGTTCCAGTTCGGTGCCCTGTTCACCGACCTGTCCGTGTTTGAGAACGTGGCTTTTCCGCTGCGTGAGCATACGCAACTGCCCGAATCCGTCCTGCGTGACCTGGTGCTGATGAAGCTCAATGCCGTGGGCCTGCGTGGTGCGCGGGACCTGCTTCCCAGCGAGATCTCGGGGGGCATGTCGCGACGTGTGGCCCTGGCCCGCGCCATGGCGCTGGACCCTGAGCTGATGCTCTATGACGAGCCCTTCGCCGGGCTGGATCCCATCTCCATGGGCATTGCGGCACGCCTGATCCGCGAACTCAACGACACCATGGGCCTGACCAGCATCGTCGTGTCCCACGACGTGGAGGAAACCTTCCTGATCGCCGACCACATCGTGCTGCTGGCCAATGGCCGCATCGTGGGGCAGGGTACGCCCGCCGAGATGCGTGCCAGCGAGGAGCCCATGGTCAGGCAGTTCGTGCATGCCGCGCCCGATGGCCCGGTTCGTTTCCACTACCCCGCGCAAGACGTAGGGCATGACTTCGGGGTGCGCGGATGATCAACTGGCTCAATCCGGTGTACGTGGGGCGTGCCACGCGCGGCAAGCTGGCCGACATGGGCTATGGCGCACGGCTGTTCCTGCGCCTGCTGTCCACGCTGGGCCCTACCTTGCGCCGCCCGCGTCTGCTGTCCGAGCAGATCTTCTTTTTGGGCAATTACTCGCTGGCGATCATCGTGGTGTCGGGGCTCTTCGTGGGCTTTGTGCTGGGGCTGCAGGGCTACTACATCCTCCAGCGCTATGGTTCGAGCGAAGCGCTGGGCCTGATGGTGGCGCTGTCGCTGGTGCGTGAACTGGGGCCGGTGGTGGCGGCATTGCTGTTTGCAGGTCGGGCAGGCACGGCCCTGACGGCCGGCATCGGCCTGATGAAGGCGGGTGAGCAACTGGCCGCCATGGAGATGATGGCCGTGGACCCTATCCAGCGTGTGCTGGCGCCGCGCTTCTGGGGCGGTGTCATTGCCATGCCCTTGCTGGGGGCAGTCTTCTCGGCAGTCGGTATCCTGGGCGGCTGGCTGGTGGGGGTCGCCATGATCGGTGTGGACCAGGGCGCCTTCTGGTCACAGATGCAAAACGGCGTTGAGGTATGGGCTGACGTCGGCAACGGCATGCTCAAGAGCGTGGTGTTTGGCCTGACCGTCACCTTCATCGCGCTGCTGCAAGGCCACGAATGCCAGCCGACGCCCGAGGGTGTGTCGCTGGCGACCACGCGGACCGTGGTGATGGCGTCCCTGGCCGTGCTCGGCCTGGACTTTGTGCTCACGGCCATGATGTTCTCGATCTGACGGTCGGGGAAGGAAAACAAGATGCAGAAATCGAAACATGATGTCTGGGTTGGTCTCTTCGTGCTCTTCGGCGCGGCGGCCATCCTGTTCCTGGCGCTGAAAGCCGGCAACCTGCTGACCTTGTCGTTCGACAGCGGCTACACGGTCGTGGCCCGCTTCGACAACATCGGCGGGCTCAAGCGCCAGGCCGCGGTCAAGAGCGCGGGCGTGGTGGTGGGGCGCGTACAGTCCATCACCTTTGACACCAAGACGTATCAGGCCCAGGTCGAGATCACGCTCAACAAGGGCGTGGCCTTCCCCAAGGACACCTCGGCCAAGATCCTGACGGCCGGCCTGCTGGGCGAGCAGTACATCGGCTTGGAGCCCGGTTATGGCGAGACCAATCTGGCCGCGGGCGATACCATCAAGAGCACCCAGTCGGCCATCGTGCTGGAGAACCTCATCAGCCAGTTCCTCTACAGCAAGGCGGCAGATGGCAACTCGGGCAAGGAGGGGCAGAAGTGAGAAAGACCGTCGCCATCCTTGCAAGCACAGCCATGCTGCTGGCCTTGCCCGGTTGTGCCACCCGTCAGAACCCCGATCCGCTGGAATCCTGGAACCGCAAGGTCTTTGCCTTCAACGAGTCGGTGGACAGCCATGTCCTCAAGCCCGTGGCGGAGGGCTACAAGACCGTCACACCCGAGCCGGTGCGTACCGCCTTCAGCAACTTTGCCGGCAACATCCGAGACGTCTGGTCCACGATCAACCTGTTTCTGCAAGGGCGCTTCAAAGAGGGCACCCAGAGCGTGATGCGTGTGGCCGTGAACACGACCTTTGGCCTGGCTGGCTTGCTCGATATTGCCACGCCCATGCAGTTGTACAAACCCAATCAGGACTTCGGTCTGACACTGGGTGTTTGGGGTGTCAAGCCGGGTGCCTATATCGTGTGGCCCTTGTTGGGTCCCTCGACCTTGCGCGATACGGCGAGCCTGCCCGGCGACTGGTATTTCTCGGCTGGTAGCGTGGGCACTTATCCGCGTGAGCGCAACCTGCTGGTGGGCTGGCAGGTGATCAACACGCGAGCCAATTTGCTCGAAGCCGGCAATCTGCTTGATGACGTGGCCCTGGACAAGTACGCGTTCATGCGGGATGCCTACCTGCAACGCCGTCAGAACTTGATCTACGAAGGCGATCCACCGCAAGACGATCAGGATCAGGGTACGCCCGATCCACGGCAGGACAAGGCTGGGCCTGAGGGGGCCGCTCCGGCCGCAGAACCGGCTGCATCCGGGGCCTCTTCTGGCGCGTCCTCGCCTGATTCTGCCGTGCCGGCCTTGCCGGCCGCTTCTTCGGCCAGTGCACCCGCCAGCCTGCCAATCAGCGAGGTCGACACGCCGGCTACGCTGGCCTCGGCCGGCAAGCACAACCCCTGGGCCATGTTTCCATGAGTTGCCCTGATGCCCCCCGGGGTCAAGCGTAAAGAAACACAATGCTGCTCGACTTGGTCCACCTGCTGCGCAGATGACGCGTTAGAGGGCCAGGCGATCCAAGAAAGGTTTCCCATGAAATCCGCTCACAACTACACCATTCGTCTGCTGGCGTCGGCCGCTGTCTCGCTGGCCATGCTGTCTGGCGCTTCGGCCGCTGCCGAAGCCACTGCACCTGCTGCTGCCCAAGGCGCATCGGTCACCCAGGCCCCTGATGCGTTCATCAAGGTCATCACCGCCGACGTGTTTGCCACCGTCAAGTCCGACAAGGCCTTGCAGTCGGGTGACATCCACAAGGTGACCCAGGTGGTCGACACCAAGATCATGCCCTTCGTGGACTTCCAGCGCATGACCGCCTCGGCCGTGGGGCGCAACTGGCGCCAGGCCACGCCGGATCAGCAAAAGCGTCTGCAGGACGAGTTCAAGACCCTGCTGATCTACACCTACGCCGGTGCTGCTTCGCAGATCAAGGACCAGACCATCGAGTACAAGCCCATGCGCAATCGCCCGGAGGACACCGAGGTGGTGGTGCGTACCATCGTTCGCGGCAAGGGTGATCCGGTCCAGCTGGACTACCGCCTGGAAAAGACGGCCGATGGCTGGAAGATCTACGACGTGAACGTGCTGGGTGCCTGGCTGGTGCAGACCTACCAGAGCAGCTTTGCGCAGGAAGTCAGCGCCTCGGGCATCGACGGCCTGATCGCCAAGCTGGTGGAGCGCAACAAGCAGCTGGCTGCCAAGAAAGTGGCGGGCTGATCGCCATGTTGCTGCTGCCTGCCGTCATCACGCATGCCGAAGTGCCCCATGTGCTGAGCCTGTTCAAGCAGACGCTGGACAAGGCTGCAGCGGGCGGCAATGTGGACGCGGCCATGCTGACCGTGGACGGCTCGGCCCTGCAACGCTTTGACTCCAGCGCACTGGCCGTGTTGCTGGAGTGCCAGCGCATGGCCCGTGCCAAGGGGCGGGCCTTCGCTGTGCAGTCCCTGCCGCCGCGCTTGAAGGAGCTGGCGCGCCTGTACGGCGTGGACGGGCTCCTGCAATCTGCCTGATCCCGTTCGAGGATCAGGCCTCTTCCGACCAGGCGAAGCCATCCCGCGCCACCAAGGCGCTGGCCGCGGGCGGCCCCCAGGTGCCCGCCGCGTAGCCGCGCACCGAACTGTGGTCGCGTGCCCAGGTCTCGAGGATGGGTTCCACCCAACGCCAGGCCTGCTCCTGCTCGTCGGAGCGCACAAACAGGTTGAGCCGGCCGGCCAGCGCGTCGAGCAGCATGCGCTCGTACGCGCCCACGCGGTCCGTGGGGAAGGCCTTGTCGAAATCCAGGTCCAGCGAAACGGGTGACAAGGTCTCGGGCATGGCGCCCGCACCAGCAGATGCCACCGATCCCTTGGCGGCCAGCAGGTGCAACTCCAGCCCGTCTTCCGGTTGCAGCTTGATCACCAGCTTGTTGGCCGTGTGCGCCCCCGGGAAGATGGGGTGTGGCGTGGGCCGGAAGTTCACGACGATGTCGGCATGGCGGTCGGCCATGCGCTTGCCCGTGCGCAGGTAGAAGGGCACGCCGGCCCAGCGCCAGTTCTGCACTTCGCAACGCAGGGCCACAAAGGTTTCCATGTGGCTATCGGCAGGGACCTTGTCCTCGTCCAGATAACCCTTGACCATCTGCCCGTTGATGGTCCCGGCACGGTACTGGCCACGCACCACATCCCGCGCCACCGAACTCAAATCGAAAGGCTTGAGCGAGCGCAGCACCTTGAGTTTCTCGTCGCGGATGGCGTCGGCATCGGCGCTGGAGGGCGGCTCCATGGCGACCATGGTCAGCAGTTGCAGCGCATGGTTCTGGATCATGTCGCGCAGGGCGCCGGTGCGGTCATAGAAGTCGCCGCGTGTGCCCACCCCCAGGCTCTCGGCCAGCGTGATCTGGATGTTGGCAATGCTCTCGCGGCGCCACAGGGGCTCGAACAGCACGTTGCCAAAGCGCAGGGCCATGAGGTTCTGCACCGAGGGCTTGCCCAGGTAGTGGTCGATGCGCAGGGCCTGGCGTTCGCTGAACACGGCGCGCACGGCCTGGTTGATGGTCTGGGCACTGGCCAGATCGTGGCCCAGCGGTTTTTCCAGCACCACGCGGATGCCTTGGTGGTTGAGCCCGCAAGCCCCCAGTTGCTGGCAGATCACCGGGAAGAGGTGAGGGCTGGTGGCCAGGTAGATGACGGTGTTGTCGCTGCGGCGCGATTCGAGCCAGCTTTTGAGGCGCTGGTAGTCGGCCGGCAGGGACAGGTCCATGCGCAGGTAGTGGATCAGCGAAGCGAACTGCTTGAACTCGTCTTCCGATGGGCGTTTGGCGCTGTCGGCGGCCTGCAGGCGCTCTTGCAACCAGGCGCGGTAGGCCTCGTCGTCCTTGTCGTCGCGTGCCACGGCGAGGATGCGGCCGCCCGCAGGCAGCTTGCCGTGCCGCCAGGCCTGAAAGAGCGAAGGCATCAGCTTGCGCCAGGTCAGGTCGCCAGTGCCGCCAAAAAAAACGAGGTCGAAAGCCATGCGAGTTGCGAAAAATGGTCAGACCGGCTATCTGCTTGAGGGGGCGGTCCGAACTTTGTCATCGAATTGGATTCAGAATAAGGGCAACGATAAGGCAATTTCGCGGCGGCGATCCGTTTGATATGACCTCGCAACTCGAACAACTCAAGGCCTTCACCACGGTGGTGGCCGATACCGGTGATTTCAAGCAACTGGCTCAATTCACGCCCCAGGATGCCACCACCAACCCCTCGCTGATTCTCAAGGCGGTTCAAAAGCCCGACTACGCGCCCTTGCTGGCCGATACCGTGGCGGCCCATCGTGGTGAATCACTGGCGTCCATCGTGGACCGTGTATTGGTTCGTTTCGGGCTTGAGATTCTCAAAGTGGTGCCCGGTCGTGTCTCGACCGAGGTGGATGCGCGCCTGAGTTTCGACACGCAGGCCACTGTGGCGCGCGCGCGCCACATCATGGCTCTGTATGAAGCGGCGGGTATGGGCCGCAATCGCGTGCTGATCAAGATCGCCTCGACCTGGGAAGGCATCCAGGCGGCCCGTGTGCTGGAGCAAGA
>Ga0194137_10000100_pt1 | contig 55167 bp, 50 predicted proteins | sample TARM_MetaG_T3_14_FD_134025 | JGI IMG/M metagenome (GOLD analysis project Ga0194137, IMG submission 134025) | Freshwater microbial communities from Pennsylvania, USA, analyzing microbe dynamics in response to fracking - TARM_MetaG_T3_14 (version 2) | ecosystem: Environmental > Aquatic >...
GCCGCCCGCGGGCGGCAGCAAGCCGGCCTTTCTCAGCTCAGCCATCAGCAGCGCGTTGTCGGGCCGGGGCAGCAGGGGTTGCACGACGTCCACCACGCTGCGCGCATCCTCGCCGCGCCCCGCCTGCTGGAGGGCCAGCGCCCACCAGCCGGCGGCGACGCCGAAGATGCCCCAGACGGCCGACATGCTGGCGCTCTGGTTAGCCCAGGCTTCGACGCGCGGCGTCAGCAGTTCCAGCGCGTCGGGCTGCGACTCGCGCACCGCCAGGATGCCCCGCACGAAAACCACCCAGGGCGCGAAGGCCGGGCCGTCGAACTGCCCGGCATGCTCGGCCAGCAGCGCACGGGCAGCGGCTGCCGAACCGCAGCTAGCCTGCCTCAGCGCGCGGTCGAGCCGCTGCATGGGCGCTCCCTGTCCCGCGGAGATGAGCCGGTCGCGCAGCTGCTCGGCCCGGGCCTCGGCGCCGGCGGCCTGCAAGACGCTGAGGCAGCGGCTGTCGAAGCTTCCCGGCGCCAAGGCCTGGGCCGCCTCACGCCAGGATTCCAGCGCGGTCAGGGCCTGGTCCAGCCGACCCTCGCCGGCCCAGGTCTTGGCCTCGCGCACGGCGAGGTCCCACAGCGTCTTGGTGTCCGTCGCCGGGTCCAGCAAGGGCCGCAGGCGAGCGATGCCCTCCCGCACAGCAGCGGACTCGCCCAGGGCCACGGCGGCCAGCACGGCGGAGAACAGCTGGGACCTGGCGATGGCCGCCAGGGGGCCCTGCAAAAGTTCCGGCGGCGGAAAGTCCGGCAGCTCGAAGGCCAGGCCGTCGATGCGCCGCACCAGCCTGGCGATCTCATCCCGCACCGGAATGGCGGGCAGCGGCTGGGGTGCGGCCTGCAGTCGCCGGCGCAGGTCGGCGACCGAGGCCAGCCAGTCCTCGCCGCTGTCGCTCTCGACCCACAGCTCTTTCAGTTCCGAGTCGTCGCCGACGATGCGATCCAGCACGGCGAGGGCCTGCTTCACGAGGGCCTCGGATGGCGTCGGCCGCGTGGCGGCGATCCAGTCTTCCACAACCTCGGGGCAGCCCTCCTCCCCCACGTGGCCGCGCAGCCGGGCGATCAGCTCGATGGCGGCCAGGGCTTCGCAGGCCTGCGGCGCCTCCAACTGGCCTTCGCCTTCGTCGGTCACGGCGTCCAGCGCCGCTTCGATCAGCGAAAGGTCGTCGACCTCTTCCAGGCCGTGTGCCCAATCGAGGGCGTCGTCATTGCCAAAGACTTCGTGGCTCCAGGCTCCCATGGTGCTTGCCGGTCGTGGTGATGGCGCAGCAGTGTAGGAAGGGCCCCGCGCGGCCCTGCCGGCCATATTCACGTCGTCGGTTCATCCGCTGCGCTTGCAGTTCATCCAGCGCGGCCCGCGCTTGATCGCAGCGCCCTGGAAGCAGTAGTCCCCGTTGCCGAAACTTAGTCCATCGAACAAGCAATCACGCTTCTCGAAACCCAGCAAACGGAGTCCATCATGAGCCTGCAAACTGTCTTCACCGCCGCCGTCCTCGCCCTCTCTGCCGTTGCCGCGCAAGCCGCCCCGGTGGTCAAGCTGGAACGCGTTGTCATCACCGGCAAGGCCACTCGCGAAGTTGCTCAACTGCCGCGCGTCGTCGTCACCGGTCATGCCCAGCGCGAAGTCGCCCAGCTGCCCCGCGTCGTCGTCATCGGCTACAGCGAAGCAACCTTGGCCCGCCAGACCCTGGCCGCCGCCAAGAGCAACGCCAAGCGCGGCTGAACCCGGCGTCGTCTGAACATGCGAATGACGCCCTTGTTTCCCACCGCCACCGAGCCGAGTCGCCAGCGCTGCTGTGCAGCGTTGCCGACTCGGCTCGGTCCAGGGCCTGTTGACACTACGGCAACGAGTCGCGTTGTCGTAGTGTCAACAGGCCCTACTTCAGGATTTCCAGCAGCCGTCCACGGTCGAAGCCGATGACGCGCTGGCCGCGCACGATCAGCGTGGGCGTACCGACGCCGCCCTGCGCCTGGTAGTCCGCCAGGCATTGCGAACCCCGCTCGATGAAGCATTCCTGGAAGGGAATGCCTTCCTGCTTCATCCAGCGCCGCGCCGCCAGGCAATAGGGGCAGGTCTCGGACGAGAGCATGCGGATGTCGCCCGGCTGCACATGTCGCGCGAGCAACTCGCCGTCCCGATCAGCCACATGGCCGCACCAGGCTTGCGAGCCCAGCCAGGCCAGGGCAACGACGGCGAGCAGGGACAGCGGCGGCCACTTCATGGTCCCGATGCTAAGCGCCCGTCAATACACCTCGGGCACGATGAGGTTCTGCGGCACCGGATGGCGGATGTAATCCTCGCGGCGTTCGCGCGCGGGCAGCTCGATGTCGGCATGCGGCACTTCCTTGTACGGCATCTGCCCCAGCAGGTGGTGGATGCAGTTCAGCCGTGCGCGCTTCTTGTCGTCGGCCTTGACCACCCACCAGGGCGACTCCGGCGTGTGGGTGCGCTCCAGCATCACCTCCTTGGCCCGGGTGTATTCCTCCCAGCGGCGGCGCGACTCCAGGTCCATGGGGCTGAGCTTCCACTGCTTGAGTGGATCGTGGATGCGCCCGAGGAAGCGCACGCGCTGCTCGTCGTCGCTGATCGAGAACCAGTACTTGATGAGCTGGATGCCCGAACGCTGCAGCATGCGTTCGAACTCGGGCGCGGAGCGGAAGAACTCCTCGTACTGCTCGTCAGTGCAGAAGCCCATCACGCGCTCGACGCCGGCGCGGTTGTACCAACTGCGGTCGAACAGCACAATCTCGCCGGCCGCCGGCAGGTGCGACACATAGCGCTGGAAATACCACTGCGTGCGCTCGCGGTCGTTGGGCGCCGGCAGCGCCGCCACGCGGCAGACGCGCGGGTTCAGCCGCTGGGTGATGCGCTTGATGACGCCGCCCTTGCCCGCGGCGTCACGGCCCTCGAACAGGATGACGACCTTGTGGCCCGTGTGCACCACCCAGTCCTGCAGCTTGACTAGTTCACTCTGCAGGCGGATCAGCTCGCGGAAATAGCGCTTGCGCGCGCCGGCCTCGTCGAGCGAGACATCGCTGGGCATGGCGCCGTAGTCGCGGTCCTCCAGCTCGAGTTCCAGCTCCTCGTCGAAATCGTCCTGCAGATCGCGGTGAATGCGCTTGACCAGCTCGTCTTCGATGTGGCTCACGGAGGCTCCCGGCGGAAACCCTGAAAGCTAGGCCGGCGAAGTGGCGGGCCTGTGACAGGCCCTGGCCGGGGCAGTGAAACCCCGGGGGTTGACGGCTTCGTTTACAGGCGTAATCATTCGTCATCGTTTACACACGTAATCATGAACAAGACGCCCCCACCCATCAGCGAGGCCGAGGCGCAGGTCATGCGCCAGCTATGGCAGCGCTCGCCTCAGGCCGCCGACGAGATCGCCGCCGCCATCGGCGAGCAACAGGGCTGGGCCCTGGCCACCGTCAAGACCCTGCTGAACCGCCTGTTGAAGAAGGGCGCCGTGACGGCCGAGCGCGATGGCCGGCGCTTCCTGTACGCCCCGGCCATTCCCGAGGACGCCTGGGTGGCCGACACCGGCCTGTCGCTGATCGACCGCCTGTTCGGTGGTCGCCTGGCGCCGCTGGTGGCCCAGTTCGCCTCCGAGCGCAAGCTCAGCGCCGACGACCTCGCCGCGCTGAAGGCGCTGCTGAAGGAGCAGGAACGTGGTTGAGGCCGACTGGCTGGCCTTGCTGTGCCGGCAGGCCCTGTTGCTCAGCCTGGGCGTCGCACTGCTGTGGGCCCTGCGCCGGCCGCTGCTGCGCTTGCGCGCCAATGCCGTCTACGCCTCTTGGCTGCTGCTGCCCGCGTTGCTGCTGACGCCGCTGCTGCCGCGGCCGACGCAGGAGCCGCTGCAACTGGTGCTGACGGCCACAGCCGCGCCGGGCGCGCCCAGCCTGGCCGCCTTGCCCGGGCCGCCGCCCAATCAGGCCGCCCTCTGGCTGGCGCTGTGGCTGGCAGGCACTGCCGCAGTCGCAGCCGTGCAGGCGGGCCGGCAATGGCGGCTGGCCCGCTTCGGCGAGCGTCTGCCGGCCGGCAGCAGCCCTGCTCTGGTGGGCCTGCTGCGCCCGCGCGTCGCACTGCCGGCCGATTTCGACCGGCGCTTCTCGCCCGCCGAGCGCCAGCTCATCCTGGCCCATGAACAGGTGCACCGCGAACGCCTGGACAACCTCTGGAACCTGCTGGCCTGCGCGCTGACGGCCCTGCATTGGTGGAACCCGCTGGCCTGGTGGGCCGCGCACCGCATGCAGGCGGACCAGGAACTGGCCTGCGATGCCGCTGTGCTGAGCAGCCACCCGGCCGGCCGCCTCGTCTACACCCAGGCGCTGATGGCAGCGCATGGGCTCCAGCCTCCCCGCGCGCCGCTGGCGAGCCGTTGGGGCAGCTCCCATCCCCTTGTCGAAAGGATCGCCATGTTGAATCGTCCCCAGTCCTTGCCGCGCCGCCGCGCCGCCGTTCTCGGCCTGGCCATGCTCGGCGTCGTCGGCCTGGCCTATGCAGCGCAGAGCGAGCCGCCCGCGGCCACGGCCGACGCAAAGCAGCAGTTGCAGAAGGTCGACATCCGCCTGAACCTGACGTCAGGCGAACTCAAGTCCGCACCGCGATTGATCACGGCCCTGGGCGTGCGCTCGCGCATCGAGTGGGGCCCGACGCCCGAGGAGACCTGGCGGCTGGACATCACGGTCACCCGCCTCGAGGACGGCCGCCTGCAGGTCCTCACCCTGCCGAGCTATGCCGGCAAGGCCCTGGGTCAGCACATCGGCGTGCTGGCCTCCGGCGAGAGCTTCGGCCACCGCCTCGGCGGCGCCGACGGCGTTCCCCTGCTGCAGATGACGCGCGTCGTCACCCTGCTGCCGGCCGACTTCAAGATGCCCACCCAGGAATCCAAGCCGCGCAGCTGACGCGGCAACTTGCTCAGGGAGAACCGTGATGACCCGACTGCTCGAGATCCTGCTCCACCAGACCCTGTTGTTCAGCGCCGCCGTGCTGCTGCTGGCGCTGCTGCGTCCGCTGCTGCTGCGCCTGCTGGGCGCTGGTGCGACCTATCTGGCCTGGCTGCTGGTGCCCTTGCTGATGACCAGCCCCCTGCTGCCGGCGCCAGCCACCCCGCTGCTGGCGCCGACGGCCGCGCCAGTCAGGTTGGTCGCACTGGTTGGCCAGGCCCTGCCTGTCGCACCGGCCACGCCAGCCGCTCCGAACCTGACGGCGCTGGCCGTCGTGATCGCCTGGGCCGCCGGTGCGCTGCTGATCGCGGCCAGCCTGGTGCTGCTGCAGCGCCGGTACCTGGCCGGCCTGCGCCGCGACGCCGACGGACATTGGCTGGCGCCCTCCGGAGCCAGTCCCGCCGTCGTCGGCATCTGGCCGCAACGCCTGGTCCTGCCGCGAGACTTCGAGCAGCGCTTCGACGCGTCGGCCCGGCGCCTGGTGCTGGCCCATGAAGCCGTGCACGCGCGCCGCCATGACAACGCCTGGAACCTTCTCGGCGCCGGGTTGCTGTGCCTGCAATGGTTCAACCCGCTGGCCTGGTGGGCCTGGGGCCGGCTGCGCGGCGACCAGGAACTGGCCTGCGACGCCGCCGTGCTGACGGCCGAGGCCAGCCCGGCGCCTCTGGCGGCCTATGCCGAAGCAATGTTGGCCGCGCATCCGGCTGGGCTGCAGCCGGCCCTGGCCAGTGGCTGGGCGGCCCACCACCCGCTGGTGGAGCGGGTGCGCATGCTGTCGCGCCATCGCAGCGCCCCGCGTTGGCAGCATGCGGTGGCAATGCTGCTGGTGCTGAGCCTGGGCGGCAGCTGCGCGCTGCTGGCTCGCGCGGCTCAGCAACCCGCGCTCACGCCGGCTGCGAAAGCGCCCGTCGGGCAGGGTCTGATCTTCGAGGTGTCATCGCAACTGGGTCAGAACGACTGGACGCGACGCACGGTGACCATGCCCGGCAACAACATTTCCATGGCCGGCGGCCCCTGGGGCGTGTTCATGGACGTGATGCAGCCCTCGTCATGCATGAGGCTGACGCTGCACGGCTTCGACGACGGCAGCTTCCGCCTCACCGGCCAGGTGCTGGACGAAACCTGCCAGCGCGTGCTCGGCGACTGGCGCGAGCTGAAGGTCGACGGCAGCGTGGTGCAGTTCAATGCCACGACGCCCGACGGCCCCCTGCAGGCCCATCTGTCGGCACGCCTGTTCGACCCCAAGGACTCGCGTCTGCCGGCGCAGATGAGGGCCGAACTCGAAGCCTCGCAGCAACTGAGCCCGGCGCAGAAGCAGTTGCAGGCACAGCAGCGCGAGCGCATGGCCGAACTGCACCGCGAGCAGGAAGCCCAGGACCGCGCGTGGCGCGCGGCCCGTGAGGCTCAATCCGCCTCGAACTGAGGCGGGAGGATCGGGATCAGACCGCCGCGGTGACGACGATCTCGACCTTCCACTCCGGCCTCGCCAGGCCGGCGATGACGGTGGCGCGCGGCGGCGTGTGGCCGGCGGCGACCCAGGCGTCCCAGGCGGCGTTCATGCCGGGGAAGTCGGCACGGTCGGCCAGGTAGATCTGGGCACGCAGGATGCGGCTCTTGTCGGTGCCGGCACGCGCCAGCAGCTTGTCGATGGCGGCCAGCACCTGGGCCGTCTGGCCGGTGATGTCGGCGCCGGCGTCCTCGGGCACCTGGCCGGCCAGGTAGGCGACGCCGTTGTAGACGGCCATCTCGGACAGGCGGGCGCCGATGTCGAAGCGTTCAACGGGGGTGGAGGCGGTCATGATTTCTTCCGGGTCTTGAGAGGTTTGACGGCTGCTGCCGCGGCGCCGGCCTTTGCGCCGAGCTTGCTCTCGGTGCCGGACAGCAGCTTCTTGATGTTGGCCGAATGGCGCCACACCAGCAGCAAACCCATGATCATCAAGGCCAGCGCGGTCGGGCCGGCTTCCCAAATAAGCAACTGATATATCGGCGCCAAGGTGGCCGACACGATGGCCGCGAGCGATGAATAGCGGCTGAACCAGGCAATGATGAGCCAGGTCGCCAGCGTCGCAACCCCTAGCAGGGGGTTGAGCCCAAAGATGACGCCGGCCGCCGTGGCCACGCCCTTGCCGCCCTGGAAGCGGAAGAACACCGGCCACAGATGGCCGAGGAAGGAGCCCAGGCCCGCCAGTGCCGCCGAGCCCTCGCCCAGACCCCAGCGCGGGCCCCAGATGGCCACGGCCAGCACCGGCAGATAGCCCTTGAGGGCGTCGAAGACCAGGGTCAGGATGGCCGCGGCCTTGTTGCCCGAGCGCAGCACATTGGTGGCGCCGGGGTTGCCCGAGCCATAGGAGCGCGGGTCTGACAGGCCCATGGCGCGGCTGACGATGACTGCGAAGGACAGCGAGCCGATCAGGTAGCCGGCGAGCGCGGCGAGCAGGGGAAAGAGGGTCGCTTGCATGGCCGCCATTGTGCTGTGGCAGCGCCCCCGAATCGCCGACGGTGACCGGGGAAGTTCCCGCAGGCGAGGCGCCGGAAATGGAAAAGGCCCCGCAGGGCGGGGCCTTGGCCGCGAGGCGCGATCCGGCTCAGGCGCGGCGGCGGCGGGCTGCGGCACCTACGCCAAGCAAGGCCGCACCGACGAGCAGCGCCGATGTCGGCTCGGGCAGGTGCTTGCCGTTGGGATCGCCGATGCTGGCGCCGGCCAGGCAGAGGCGGTCAACGCGGTTGCCTTCGTCCAGGAACAAGCAGCCCTTGGTGTCGATGGCCACATAGTCGCCACGATCGGCGCCGCCGGGGGAGGCTCCCGTCGCCAGCGTGATGATCGAGTGGGTACCGGAGTCCCACAGATCGACGTCACCGTTGTTGTTGTTGATGACCAGGTCGCCATTGAGGGCGCCGCCAGTGATGACGCCGGTGCCGTCGGCACTGCCGCCCGGCACCGAGATGAAGGCGCCCGACGTGGCGCCGGTGGCGATGTTGTAGCCTTGGATGCCGCCCGACTGCTCGACGTAGGCGGTCAGGCCGTCAGGAGACACTGTCACACCGTCTCCGTTGGCGCCAGCGTTGATGACGCGATAGGTGCCGGCACCGCCAGCGCCCAGCGGGTCGATGTCGATCAGGCCGGCGCCGCTCGTGGCGATGATGTGACCGTTGGGAGCCCCCCACGAGCCCAGGAAGGGCGCCGGCACACCGGTCAGCACATGGTTGACCGTGCCGTCATTGTTGAACTGGACGAAGTTGCCGCCGTTGCCACCGTAGGCGATGCCGCCGGCGCGGGCGTAGGCCTGGGTGCCTGAGCTGCTACCGGTGGAGCTGAGGGCCGAACCGGGCGACTGGCCATCCACGTTGTTGAACACATAGCGGGTGCCGCTGACCGACACCAGCACATTGCCATTGGCGGCGACCGCCAAGCCGAACGGGCCGCCGCAGCAGCCCCCGCCAGTGATGGTGTGGAAGTCCGCGAAGGTCGTCAGCGAGAAGCCGTCGCTGGTGCCCGCGGCGGTGAGGGTGAGGCCTGCCTGGGCAGGACTCGCGAGCGACAGGGCCGCGACAGCGACGCCCCAGGTCGCCGCGATACGAGTGATGAGTCTCATGGCGTTTTCCTTGATTGAGTGAACCACGCCAAACCCTCTGCATATTCCGGGCCACCAGTCACAAATGACTGACAGAATTGAATTTCCTCAAACTAGGGGGGTCGTTTGGCCGCCGCGCATGTAACGTTTGTCGACAGCCCAAGCTTGCTGCAAACCTTCATCCGTCGGCGAACGCGGATGCCTTCAATTCGCGCAGGCCACGGGCCTCGCACCCAGCAATTCAATCAGCACCTGGGGTGCAATGCCCACCAGGTATCCGCGCCGTCCGCCATTGATGCAGATCCTGGGCAGCTCGAGGATGGACGCCTCGACGAACACCGGCATGGCCTTGCGCACGCCGAAGGGCGAGGTGCCGCCGACCTGGTAGCCGCTGTGGCGCTGGGCCACCTCGGGCTTGCAGGGCTCGACCTTCTTGCAGGGAATCTGCCGCGCCAGCTCCTTGAGGCTGACGGTGCGGTCGCCATGCATCAGCACGATGAGCGGTTCGGCCTTCTCGTCCTGCATTACCAGGGTCTTCACGACGGCGTGTTCGTCAACGCCAAGCTGCTTGGACGACTCGGCCGTGCCGCCATGCTCGACGTAGTCATAGACATGCTCGGTGAAAGCGACACCGGCGCGCTTCAGGGCCTGGGTGGCCGGGGTCTCGCTGACGTGGCTGTTCTTCTTGCTCATGGATGGCATTGTCGCGGCCACCCTTGCACGGCCCGCCTCACTTGGGGTCTGAGCCGAGCTGCCAGACGCGTAGCAGCCGCTCGTAGGGAATGGTCAATCCGGGGGGCTTCTCGTTGGCCAGCCGCGGCTGTGCGGCGCCGGGCAGCGCGGCCCAGTCCGAGCGCTCGGCCGCCAGTTGAGGCGCGCAGGGGCTGATCTGGCTGCGCTCCAGCTGGCCCAGGGTGCGGTCCATGGCGGCGGCGAGCGCGTCCATGGCCTGCTGGGGCGACAGCTTCCCCTCGGTGGCCTGCCCGATGTGCTGCCACCACAGCTCGGCCAGGGCGGGATAGTCGGGCACATTGGGGCCGGTCGGCGTCCAGTAGATGCGCGAGGGGCTGCGGTAGAACTCCACCAGGCCGCCCAGCCGCGGCGCCAGCTCGGTCAGGGCGCGGGAGCGGATGTCGCTCTCCCGGATGAAGGTCAGGCCTTCCAGCGTCTTCTTCAGCGACACCGTCTTGCAGACGCAGAACTGCGCATACAGCCAGGCCATGCGGCGGCGCTCCAGCGACGTGTGGCGCAGCAGCGTCCAGGATCCGACGTCCTGGTAGCCGCGCTGCATGCCCTCGCGCCAGTAGGCGCCGTGGGGCGAGGGAGCAACGCGCCACTTGGGCCGGCCGTCGGCATGGTTCACCGACAGGCCGCTCTTCAGCATGGAGGCGGTGAAGGCCGTGTACCAGAAAATCTGCTGCGCGATGCTGCCCTGGCCGGGCACCGGGCCGGCCTGGTTGAAATCCAGCTCGACCGAGCCGGGCGGCGCGAAGCGGCGCATCCAGTGGAGGTAGCGATCCAACGCATAGACGGCCGCCGGGCTGTTGGCGCCGCCGCCGCGCTTGATGCTGGCACCGACCGGGCGGCAGCCTTCCATGCGGATGCCCCACTCGTCCACCGGCAGGCCGTTGGGATACCCGGGGCTGCCCTGGCCGGCCATGGACAGCCAGGCGTCGGTGAAGCGCCAGCCCAGCGAGGGGTCGCGCTTGCCGTAGTCCATATGGCCCCAGACCCGGTGGCCGTCGAGCTGCTTCACGTCGTCGGTGAAGAACTCGGCGATGTCCTCGTAGGCCGACCAGTTCAGCGGCACGCCCAGGGCATAGCCATAGCGCCTGGCGAAGCGCTGCTGCAGGTCGGGGCGGCTGAACCAGTCGTGGCGGAACCAGTAGAGGTTGGCGAACTGCTGGTCGGGCAGCTGGTAGAGGTCGCCGCTGGGCGCCGTGGTGAAGGCCAGGCCGATGAAGTCCTTCAGGTCCAGCGTGGGCAGGGTCTGGGCGCGGCCCTCGCCCTTCATCCAGTCACTGAGCACGACGGTGGAGCCATAGCGCCAGTGCGTGCCGATGAGGTCGCTGTCGTTGATGTAGGCGTCGTAATGCTGCCGGCCGGTCAGCATCTGGTCATGGATGCGCCGCACCAGGTTACCTTCGGGGATGGTTTCGTGCTGGACCTGGATGCCGGTCAGTTCGCTGAAGGCCGCTGCCAGGACCTTGGATTCCCAGACATGGGTGTCGAGGATTTCCGAGACCACCTTGATGCGCTGGCCGCGGAAGGGCCGGGCGGCCTGGATGAACCAGGCCAGCTCGGCCCGCTGGGCGCCGCGCGAGAGCGTCGACGGCTGGAACACGTCCAGCCAACGCTCCAGCGCATCGCCACCCGCGCGCGACGGCGTCGCCAGCGCCGGCAGCAGCGCCGGCGCCAAGACAGGCAGCATCGCCCGGCGCGTCAACCGGGCCATTGCACGCCCCTCAGCATTTCCGCGGGGATGCCATAACTCTCCAGCAGCGCCGCATAGGCCGGGCCGAGCTTGTACTTGCGCAAGGCCTCGCCGAAACGCCGCGCCAGCGCTTCGTGGCCCAGGCGGCGCGAGAAGCACACATAGAGCTGGCCCGGCGCGATGGGCGTCGGGTCGGCGCCCAGCTGGGCCCGCCAGCCCTCGCGGCGGATCAGATGCTCGGCCACGCCGGCATGCACCAGGGCCAGGTCGACGCGGCCGGCCAGCAGCATGCGCAGGCATTGCTCATGCGTGTTCACGGCCTGGCGGTGGAAATAGGGCGCCGCGTTGAAGTCCGGCGGCAGGCTGTAGCCGGCCACCACGGCCACGCTCTTGCCCTTGAGCGTGAACAGGCCGTCGAAGACGAAGGGCTGGCCGCGGCGGAAATACAGGCGGCTGTAGGAGGCACTCAGCGGCTCGTCCGGAAAGGCCAGCAGCTCCTCGCGCTCGTTCAGGTCACCGCGCGTGCCGCCGATCACCGCGTCGAGATTGCCCTGGGCCACGTCCCGCAGGGCGCGCTTCCACGGCATGATCAGCAGCTCCGCGTCGAAGTCCAGCACGTCGAGCACGGGCCGCACCACCTCCCAGTCCAGGCCCTTGGGCCGCCCGTTCTCTACATGGCTGAACGGCGGGAAGTTCTCCGCTGCCAGACGCAGCACGGGCCGGGCGGCCCGAGCCGCGTGGGGCCCCGCCAAGGAGGCAAGCATCAGGGCTCGACGCTGGAGCATGGCGACAGGGTGGAGTGACGCCGCAGCATACGGCCCGGGGGTCGGGGCCGCACCACCTGCTTGCGTCAGGTCTTGCCCCCTTGCGCAGGCGCGGCATCGCGTCCGCCTGAATGACTCGCGTCATTGCTTGGTGGAAACAAATTATTGTTTTACAGTAAGTTTTTCCTGTCTTACGAAGGCCACCATGCCCGACTCCTTCTCTGCCGACGGTCTGCGGCGCATCCGCCGCCTGGCCTGGGTCGTGCGGTTGCTCTGCCTGCTTGGCGTGGTGGTCATCGGCACCCTGCCCTTCATCTTCTGGGCCGACGCGGTCTGGGTGACCGAAGTGGCAGCGCGCACCTGGAACCTCGGCCGGGTGCAGTTGGACCTGGGCTCGCGACTGTGGGGGCTGGCCGCCTCGCTGCTGCCCACGTCCGCCAGCCTGTTCGCGCTGTGGCAGATGTGGTCGCTGTTCGGCTGCTTCGCCGACGGCGAGCTGCTGGCCCGGCGCCCGGCCCAGCATCTGCGCCGCCTCGGGCTGGGGCTTTGTGCCCTGGCCGCCGCTCAACCACTGAGCCATACGCTGGCGATCCTGGCGCTGACCTGGGGCAACCCCAAGGGCGAGCGCCAGCTCTGGCTGGGCCTGACGGGTGACCACTACCTCGCCCTGCTCTTCGGCCTGCTGCTGCTGGCCCTTGCGCAAGTCCTGCACGAAGCCGCCCGCGTCGCCGACGAGAACGCTGAATTCATCTGATGCCCATCATCGTCACCCTCGACGTCATGCTCGCGCGCCGCAAGATGCGGTCGCGCGAGCTGGCCGAGCGCGTGGGCATCACCGAGGCGAATCTGTCCCTGCTCAAGAGCGGCAAGGTGCGCGGCGTGCGCTTCGACACCCTGGCCCGCATCTGCGAAGTCCTGCAATGCCAGCCCGGCGACCTGCTGGCCTGGGAACCCGGCCCCGAGCCTCCCGAAGAAACGACCCATTGACGATGCGATTCCTGCTTGCCTGCCTGCTGGCCGCGGCCACGGCCACCCATGCCCAGACCGATGTTCTGCCCGCCGTGAAGACGGACCTCAAGCGCGACAAGGGCGTGCTGCCCTATGCGCAGATCAACAGCCTGCTGACCAAGTTCAAGCAGCATGGCGAAGGCCTGTTCCGCATGGACTTCAAGGTGCAGGCCGACAAGACCACGGTGCCGCTGGCCGATCTGCGCATGGTGGTGCGCAGCGACGAGGCCGACCACCCCATCCTCATCGATGGCGAAGGCCGCTTCGAGCTGCCCCTGCTGGCCGAGGCCGAAGCCAAGACTGCCGACCTCGCCTCCAACAAGGGAGAAGCCAAGGTAGCCATCAGCGGCACCATCGAACTGACCGTACCGCCCGAGCAGCTGAGCCTGGGCAAGGTGCGCCAGGTCATGCGCGTCGCCCGCACGCTGCGCGAGGAACTGCTGCCCTGGTATCTGCGCTGGCTGTTCCCGCGCATCGAGGCCGTGCGCATCTGCAGCGCCGCGCCCGACTGGCAGCTGCAGTGGCAGGAGAACGGCCAGTTGCTCGGCCTGCCACTGCCCGTCACCGCCGACGAGCGCGACCCCGAAGCCGGCAAGGGCGCAAAGGATCGCTCCTGCGCCCTGCTGACCGGCCAGGAGAACTGGCCCGACGCGGCCCGCCTGGTGCCGCCGGCCGGCACCAGGCTCAGCATCAAGTTCTGACGGCCATGGACCACCGCTGGATCGCGCGCATCGCCGTCGCGGCCCTGCACCTCGGGCTGCTGGCGGCGCTGTGGATGCACAAGCCGCCTTCCTTCGGCGAGCACGACGACAGGCGGTACACGACGGTGCGTCTCATTGCGCCTCCCGCACCGCGCCCTCCGCCACCGCCCGCCGCGCCCAAGCTGGAAGCGCCCCGGGAGACCAGCAGGCCTGCCATCCCGCCGCCAGGCGCCGGCATCGCACCGCAGCCCGCGCCCGAGACCGCGCCGCCGGCCATCACGCCGCCGGCCGTCACGGCTACCGCGGAGCCACCACGCACGACGCTGCGCCTGACGCTGCCGCCCGGCTATGCTGCCTCCAGCGCCGCGGCGCGCAACCCGGCGCTGAGCGATCCGCGCAGCAACACGCCGCGCGTGACGCTGGAGGACCGCATCGCCGACGCCACCGGCGGCGCCGGCGCCTGGGTCGAGGAAAGCAGCGGCGAGAATCGCGCCCAGTCCGTCGGCGCCCAGGGCGACCACCGCACCGTCATGCGCCGCGGCAACACCTGCGTGGAGATCTTCCGCTCGCGCATCAGCGACACCGATGCCTTCAACGGCAACGTCGCGCCGCGGTCCGTCAGCATGGTGGGCAAGCCCTACAAGTGCAAGTGAGCGACGGTCAGCCGTTCGCGCAGCGCCTGCCCGCCCGCGCCGCCCTGGCGCTTGAGCTGGCGGAACAGCGTTTGCCGCGAGCCCAAGCCGCAGCGCGCCGCCACGTCATCCAGTGACAACGACGGGTCGCCCAACAAGCGCAACGCATGGGCAGTGCGCAGGCGCGCGAGGCGCGCCATTGGCGTGCAGCCGTGCAGCGCACGGAAGCAACGCACGAAGTGGTACTTCGACAGGCGCGCGCTCGCCGCCAGTTCGTCCAGCGTCAGCGGCTCGGCATGGCAGCTCAGCATCAGGTCCATCGCGCGATCGAGGCGGCCGAGCAGTTCGGCATGCTGTCTGCGGCTCAGCGATGCCAGGCGCTGGCTGCGCGCGCGCCAGCCAGGTTCGGCCTCCAGCATTCGCCACAGCAGGGCCTGCAGGCTCTCCTCCAGCCAATCCTCGTCATCGGGGTCAGCCAGTTGTTCGCCGCGGCTGGCGAGCACGGCGTCACGCAGGCCTTGCAGCAGAAGCCCCACGCCTTCGTCGGCCGGACGCAGGTGCTCGGCAAAACCGTGCGAGAAGTGCCCGCATTCGCCATCGGCGGCCAACGCCTCGGGCAGGCTCTGCTGGGCCGCGTGCGCCAGCTCGGCCACCATGTCGGGACGGAAGAACACGCCCAGGCTGAGCACGGGTTCGGCACTGCTGATGCGCGCGCCGTAGTGGCCACCCTGGTTCAAGATCAGGCAATGGCCGGCACCGACGCGTAGCCGCCGCCCGGTGAGCAGGTAGTCCTCGCCATCTCCCCCCCAGGCGCGCTTGATCGACAGGGTCTGCGTGTGCGGCGGGAACTCGACGCGCCGGGCCGCACCCATGACGATGGCGTTCTCGCGGCCCCAGTGCTCGGCAAACCAGGCCCGGAAGCCGGCGTTGGCCGGCGTCAGGGGGCGGGGCGCCAGGTCGGGTAGCTCGCGCAGGATCATGGCGGGGCAAGTCTAGGCGCGCCGCCGGCGCCGCACCGTTGCAAATCTTGCGCGGCGAACCCGGGCGTTGCGGCGCAATCGCTGCAACGCCGTCCGCCGGACCCGCCCATAGCCTGAGGCCACCTTCAACACGGAGCCCTCTGGCCATGACCCGACTACTGCCCATGGCGTTTGCCGCCGCCCTCCTCGTGCACCAGGCCCAGGCCGCCGAAAGCCTGGACCGCGTGGAGATCACCGGTTCATCCATCAAGCGCATCGACGCCGAGACCGCGCTGCCCGTGCAGGTGCTCAAGCGCGAGGACATCGCCCGCAGCGGCGTGGCCAACGTGGAGCAGCTGATGCAGTCCGTCACGGCGATGGCCAGCTCGGGCGGCAACCTGGTCTCGGCGGCCTCGGGCGCCACCACGGGCAGCATCTCCTCGGTGTCGCTGCGCGGCCTGTCCTCGCTGCGCACGCTGGTTCTGGTCAACGGCCGGCGGCTGTCGCCCTACGGCATCGGCTTCACCAACGACTCGGTGTCGGTCGACATCAACAGCATCCCGCTGGCCGCGATCGAGCGGGTCGAGATCCTGAAGGACGGGGCCTCCAGCGTCTACGGCTCGGACGCGATCGCCGGCGTCGTCAACTTCATCCTGCGTGTCGATTACCGCGGCACGGAAGGCGCCGTCGGCCTGGGAATGGCCACCCAGGGCGGCGCGGGCATGAAACGCGCCAGCCTGCTCTGGGGCCGCGGCGACTTGCCGAGCGACAGCTACAACCTGATGCTGCTCGCCTCGGCACAGCAGGAGGACGGACTGTTCGGCCGCGAGCGCGCCTTTGCCCGGCACGCCTACGACGTCGCCGCCGGCAACGACACCACGTCGGGCAACACCTTCCCGGCCAACATCGCCGCCGCGGATGGCAGCTTCGGCTCGCACAACCCGACGGCCGCGACGGGCTGCGTCGCGCCCTACTCCTTCATCGACCCGCTGCGCTCGGCGGCATCCTGCCGCTTCGACACGGCGCCGCTGGTGTCGCTGGTGCCGGCCGTCAAGCGCGTGAGCCTGTTCGGCGCGCTGCGCTTCAAGCTTGGCGCCCAGCTCGAAGGCCTTCTCGAGGCGGGCATCAACCGCAACGAGAACCGCACGGTGATCCAGCCGGTGCCGCTGTCCGACCAGTTCAACCTGCCGGCCAACAACGTGCTCTACAACCTCGATCCCTACCGCGTGCCCGGCGGCATCAGCGCGAGCACCATCCTGCTGAAAGCCGGCAGCCCTTACTACCCGACCGCCTTCGTCCAGCGCCTCAGCGGCGGCCCGACACCGGACCTGCTGGTGCGCTACCGTGCCGCGCTCTCGGGCAACCGCGACATCACCGACATCGCCACCTCGCCGCGCGCCACGCTCGGTCTGCGCGGCGAGCTGGCCGGCTGGGACATCGACACCGCGCTGCTGCGCAGCGAGAGCCGGGTGCGCGAGCACAACAACGACGGCTGGCCCATCCTCTCCAAGCTGCTGCCCTTGCTCAACAGCGGCCGGGTCAACTTCTTCGGCGACAACACGCCGGACATCACGGCCCAGATCCGCGGCGACAACTTCGTCGGCGACGCGTTCAGCGTGCACACCGCGCTGACAAGCTGGACCGGGCGCGCGTCGCGCGAGGTCTTCGAACTGCCGGGCGGCCCCGCGGCGATCGCGCTGGGTGCCGAGCTGCGCAGCGAGCGCTACGACTTCCGACCCAGCCAGGCGCTCGCCGAGGGCGACATTGCGGGCTACGGCGGCAACATCGCCGCCACCAACCGCTCGCGCCGCGTGGATGCGGTGTTCGGTGAGGTCAACCTGCCCGTCATCAAGGGCCTGGAGTTGAACGCCGCAGTGCGCCTGGACCGCTACGGCGGCGTGGGCTCGTCCACCACGCCCAAGCTCAGCCTGCGCTGGCAGCCGGTGCACGCGGTGCTGGTGCGTGCGGCGGTGGGCCGGGGCTTTCGCGCGCCCAGCCTGGCTGACCTCTACACGCCGCCCACCACCGGCGTGACCACCCAGGGCCAGACCGACCCGCTGCGCTGCCCCACCACCAATGACGGCATCAAGGACTGCCAGACCCAGTTCGCCACCACCAACGGCGGCAACGACAAACTCAAGGCCGAGAAGTCGCGCAACGGCAACCTTGGCCTGGTGCTGGAGCCCGCGCAGAACCTGTCGCTCAGCGCCGACCTGTTCCGCATCAGCCTCTTCGACACCATCTCCAACGGCCTGACGCCGAGCTTCATCCTCGGCGACCTGGGCAAGTTCGGCGTCTACGTGCAGCGCGGCCCGGTGGACCCGGCCTTCCCGGCCCTGCCCGGCCCCATCGTCAACATCGACCAGCGCAACCTCAACACCGGCCGCACCGAAGTGCGCGGCGCCGACTTCGACGCCCGCTGGCGCCTGGCCCTGGGCAGCGCCGGGCGCCTCGCGCTGGCCTTCAGCGGCACCTACTTCGATCGCTTCGACAGCGAGAACCCCGACGGTAGCTTCAGCGCCGGCGTGAGCCAGGTCGGCCCGGCGGGCGGCATCATCCCGCGCCTGAAAACCTACCAGGCCGCAACCTGGAGCACCGGCCCCGTCGAGGCCACGCTCGCGCTGAACTACCAGCGCGGCTATGACGACCTGCCCGGCGCGCTCAGCGGCGCGGCGCGCCGGGTGGCGTCCTACCGCACCTGGGACGCGCAGCTCGGCTACGCCGGCTGGCTGCCCGGCATGAAGTGGACACTGGGCCTGCGCAACCTGCTCAACACCGACCCGCCGTACAGCAATGCCGGCGGCCAGACCTCGTTCCAGTCCGGCTACGACCCGCAGTACGCCGACCCGCGAGGCCGTTTCATCTACGTGAACGCCAGCTATGCCATCCACTGAAGCCCACGCCAAATGGTCAATCGCAGTGCTGCTAACCGCCTTACTGCAAACCGCCAGCGCTGCCCCGGCCAAGGCGCACTGGTTCGACTTCTGGGTCGGCCAGTGGACGGTCAGCTGGGTCAACCCCGACGGCAGTCCCGGCCGGGGACGCAACCAGATTCGCAAGATCCTGGAGGACCAGGTCATCGAGGAACAGTTCGAAGGCGAGGCCGGTAGCACGCCGCCGGCCCTGCTGGGCCGCTCGCTGACGGTGCTCCAGAAGGGTGCTGGCGAGTGGCGCCAGGCCTGGGCCGACAACCAGGGCGGCTTCTTCGCCTTCACCGGCGGCCTCGACGGCGAAACGCGCTATTTCGCGACCGAGTTCAAGGCGCTCAAAGGCCAGCGCATGCGCTTCTACGACATCCAGGCCGACAGCTTCACCTGGGACTGGGAGGGCAGCAACGACGGCGGCAAGACCTGGACGCTGCTCTGGCGATTGCACTACCACCGCGCTCGGTCTTGAGGTCGTCACTAGACTGGCGGGTCTGCATCTCCCGGCCTGACCATGCCCTTCTCGACCTGGCTGCTGTTCTGCGGCGTCGCCCTGCTGGCCACCTTCTCGCCCGGCCCCGGCGTGCTCCTGGCCATTTCCAACTCGGTGGCCGTCGGCCCCAGGCACACCATGTTCAGCTCGCTGGGCAATGCGGCCGGCCTCTTCATCGTGTCGGGTGCGGCAACGGCCGGCATGGGTGCCCTGCTCGCCGTGTCGGCCTCGGCCTTCCTGGCCGTCAAGCTCGTCGGCGCCGGCTATCTGGTCTATCTCGGCATCAAGCAATGGCGCAGTGCACCGCTGCGCCTGGATGCAGCGGCTTCGCCCAACCAACCGACCACGCCCCGCAGCCTCTTTCTGCAAGGCCTGGGCGTGGCTGTCACCAACCCCAAGGCCATCCTGTTCTTCACGGCGCTGTTCCCGCAGTTCCTGGTGCCCGGCGTGTCCCTCGTGCTGCAGACCGTGCTGCTGACGGCCACCTTCACCGCGCTGGCCCTGGTGTCGCATGCCTTCTACGTCGGCCTGTTCCGCACGCTGCGGCGTCTTCTGACCGAGGCGCGGAATATGCGCCTTTTCAACCGCATCTCGGGCGGCCTCTTCGTGCTGCTGGGGCTGAGCCTGCTGAGGCTGCGCAACCGCACCGCCTAGGCAGCAAGCTGGCGCAGTTGGAAGACGTTGCCCTCGGCGTCCCAACCGTCCAGGTGCGTGGCACCACGCCACGACCAGGCGGCGTCCGGGCTCTGCAGGCCACCACCCAGACGCTCGACCCAGGGCCGCAACGCCTCAATGTCCGGCACGCCGAACGACAGCTTGATCGGAGTCTCCTCGCGCACCGGCGGCGGCTGCGCGATGACGATGGTGGCCGCCAGCGCCGGTGGCGCCTGCACGATGGTCAGCTCCAACGCCGCCGTGCCCATCCGCACGAAGCTGTCGCCTGACTCGATGCCGGGCAAGGCCAGCAGTTGGGCATAGAAATCCGCCAGGCGCCGCGCGTCCTTGGCGTAGACGACGGCGGTAAGCGGCAGCATCACGCCACCGTCGCCTGCGCGGCAAGCTCCTGCTCGCGCAGGCGCAGCACGCGACGCTGCACCTTGCCGGTCGTCGTCATCGGCAGGGCTGCTATGAACTCGATCTCCTTCGGGTACTCGTATGGCGCGAGACGAGCCTTCACATGGGCCTGCAGGGCCTCGATGAGGGCCGCATCGCCGGCATGCCCCTCGGCCAGCACGACATAGGCCTTTACGAGTGCGACACGCTCGGCATCCGGCTTGGGCACGACGGCGGCATTGGCCACGGCCGGGTGCTTGAGCAGGCAGTTCTCGATCTCGCCGGGGCCGATGCGGTAGCCCGCGGCCTTGAAGACATCGTCGGCCCGGCCCTCGTACCAGAGGGTGCCGTCGCGATCGCTGCGGGCGAGATCGCCGGTGCGGCACCAGTCGCCCGTGAACTTGGCTTTCGTGGCGGCCTCGCTGTTCCAGTAGCCCAGGAAGAACACCGGGTCGGCCATGCCATGGCGGTCGCAGGCGTTGACGGCGACCTCACCGATCTCGCCCGGCGCGCATTCCCTGCCCGCGTCGTCGATGACGGCCACTCGATGGCCCGGATAGGCCCGGCCCATGCTGCCCGGCTTGGCCGGCCACAGGGCCTGGCAGTTGCCGACGACGTAGTTCATCTCGGTCTGGCCGAACATCTCGTTGACCGGCACACCGAGCGCGTCGCGGCACCAGCTGAACACGGCGTCGCCGACGGCCTCGCCGGCGCTCATCAGCGCGCGCAGCTTCAGCCCGTGGCGCCTGGGCCGCGGCTCGGCCTTCATCATGGCCTTCAGCGCGGTCGGGAACAGGAAGGCGTGCGTGACGCCATAGGCCGCCATCAGCTCAAAGGCCTTGGCGGCAGAAAAACGCCCCTGCCAGGCCACGATGGGACGGCCGAAGTAGAGGGTGGGCAGCAGCGCGTCCATCAAGCCACCCGTCCACGCCCAATCCGCAGGGCTCCAGAAGACGGCGTCGCTGGGCTTGCCGGCATCGAAGGGATCGAAGCCGAACCAGTCCTGGCTGGCGACGAAGCCGGTCAGGTTGCCGATCAGCGCGCGCTGCGGCAACAGGGCACCCTTGGGGTTACCGGTGGTGCCGCTGGTGTAAATCAGGATGGCCGGATCATCGGCCCGGGTACCCACCGGCTTGAAGCGGGCCTCCTCTGCCTGCAGGGCCTCCATCCAGGGCATCTCGTCGCAGTCCACCGGGCATTGGCCGACAACCAGGACGCGGCGCAGCGCCGGGCAGCGGGCCTTGACCTCGCGCAGGGCTGGCAGGGCCTCGCAGGCGGCGATGGCGAGCACGGCACCGCTGTCCTGCAGCCGGTATTCCAGCGCCTCGGCGCCGAACAGCATGGACAGCGGCATGGCGACCGCGCCGATCTGCTGGATGGCGATATGGGCGACGGCCGTCTCGAAGCGCTGGGGCAGCACGATGGCGACGCGGTGGCCGCGCCGCACACCCTGGTTCAGCAGGGCGTTGGACAGGCGATTGGCGGCGCGCTGCAACTGGCCGTAGCTGTAGTGGGCGCGGCAGCCGCTTTCACTGTCGAAATGGATGGCCGTGGCATCCGGCGTGTCGCGCGCCCAGCGGCCGCAGCAGGCCTCGGCGATGTTGAACTCCGGCGGTACCTGCCAGCGAAAGGCGGCATGCAACTGCTCGTATCGGTCTTCCGCCATGGGCCACCCCGGGTTGGGACAAGGGGGCGAATGCTAGCCAGCCCGTCCCTACCCGGCCTAGTGGATTGCCCGCATTTTGGGCCGAGCGACGGGTCGCTCCCTAGCCGGCCCGCTTAGCGACGTGCTCGCGGCTCGATGCCGCAAGCTTCGCCATCCCCTGGGGGGACAGGCCAGCCTGCCCCGCGTTCAGCGCGGCCAGCTGGGCGAGGGGCTCACAACCCCAACCAAGCGGACGGAGACCACATGCTGGGCCGGTCGCCGTCGGCATAGCGCTCCAGCGCCTCGCCGGTCAGGCGGCAGATGCGCCAGTCGGGCATGACCTCGGCGCCCAGCTTCTGATAGAAGCGGATGGCGTCCTCGTTCCAGTCCAGTACCGTCCAGTCGAAACGGCCATAGCCGCGCTCGCAGGCCAACTGGGCCAGCTGGATCAGCAGGGCCTTGCCCAGGCCGCTGCGGCGGTGGGCGGGCCGCACGTAAAGGTCTTCCAGGTAGAGGCCGGGCTTGGCCAGGAAGGTCGAGAAATTGGTGTAGAACAGGGCGAAGGCGACGACCTCGCCATTGATTTCGCCAACCATGCACTCGGCCACCGGGTCGTCGCCGAACAGATGCGGCTCCAGCTTGTCGGGCGTGACCTCCAGCAGATGGGTCAGATGCTCGAACTCGGCCAACTCGCTGATCAGCTGGACGATGGCTTTCAGGTCGCGCGGCTCGGCGGCGCGGATGTCGTGGTTGGGTGCGGGCATGATGGCTCCATTGTCGGCGGACTGCGGTGTCCTACAGTGCGGATATGCCCGATGTCTACACTCCGCGCCGCGCCCATCGCAGCGAATTCCTGACCCTGCGCGGCCTGCGCCACCACATCCTGCGCTGGGGTCAACCCTTGCCAGGCCACCTGCCCCTCGTCATGGTGCATGGCTGGATGGACGTTGGCGCCTCCTTCCAATTCGTCGTCGATGCGCTCCAGGACGAACGCGAGGTCATCGCCCTGGATTGGCGCGGCTTTGGCCTCAGCGAGACGACGGGTGCCGACTGCTACTGGTTCCCCGACTATCTCGGCGACCTCGACGCCCTGCTGGACTTCCTCAGCCCGGATGGGCCGGTCGACCTGCTCGGCCACAGCATGGGCGGCAATGTGGCCATGAGCTACGCCGGCGTCCGTCCGCAGCGCATCCGTCGCCTCGTCAATCTCGAAGGCTTCGGCATGCCGGACGTCGCGCCCGCCGCCGCGCCGGAGCGCCTGGGCAAATGGCTGGACGAGCTCAAGGACCCACCGTCGCTGCGCCCCTACCCCACGCTGGCCGACGTGGCCGAACGCCTGCGCAAGAACAACCCTCGACTGCCCGCCGACAAGGCGGGCTGGCTGGCCCGGCACTGGTCTCGCGAGACGCCAGAGGGCTTCCAGCTCAATGCCGACCCGGCCCACAAGCTGGCCAATCCCATGCTCTACCGCAAGGCCGAGGTGCTGGCCTGCTGGCAGCGCATCGCGGCGCCAACCCTGTGGGTCGAGGGTAACGACGACCAGCTGACGCGCTTCTGGGGCACGCGCTACCCGCGCGCCGACTTCGAGGCCCGCCTCGCCCTGGTGCCCGACCTGCGCCGGACGGTACTGCAGGACGCTGGCCACATGCTGCACCACGACCAGCCCGAAGCCCTGGCCGCCGCCCTCGAAGCCTTCCTAGCCTGATCGCGCCAGGCCGAGTAGTCGCCGGACTCCGGCAACCTCGTCGCCAAGCTCGCCGCCGGCCGCATCCAGGCGGCCATCATGCCGAGCGTCATCCATCTGAAGTTCGGCCGCGAGGGCAGCCTGCCGCCGGGCACCGTCATCGTCGACCTGCCCAAGGCCGGTGCCGAGGCCGTGGGCCTGCACCTGAACCACAACGGCGTCAGCGACGAGGATGTGCAGCTGCTGCAAGCCCATCTCGCTCTGCTGCGTCGCGTGGGCTGGGTGCAGCAGCTTTATGCACGCTACGTCGGCGAGGCGGAGGGAAAACGCCTGTTCAGGAACGATGCTCGCTAGCCTCGACCTCCAGCCTGTCCATCGCGCGGGCATAGATGACGACGATGACGCAGAAGCCCAGCAGGGCACCCTGCGAGGCCAGCCAGAAGGCCAGCGGCCAGCCGAACACCTCGACGTTTAGCTCGCGGGCGAAGAACACTGGCGCAAAGCCCACCACGCCCCAGGCCAGCAGCAGCCAGACCGTGAGGCGGCGGGTGCGGCGCCAGTAGGTGTCAATCATCCAGAAGGCCCCATTGCTGCAGCATGAAGGTGTAGGTGCGTGCAGTTTCCTTCAGGGCGTCGAAGCGGCCCGAGGCGCCACCGTGGCCGGCCGACATATTGATGTCGAACAGCACCGGTCCGCTGCCCGAATTCACCGTGCGCAGCCTGGCCACGTATTTGGCCGCCTCCCAATAAGGCACCTGGCTGTCGTTGATGGCCGTCTTGGCCAGCATGGCCGGGTAGGCGGCGGGTTTGAGGTTGTCGTAGGGGCTGTAGGCGCGCATCCAGGCGTACTCGTCGGCCTTGTTCGGGTTGCCCCATTCGATGTACTCCTCGGTGGTCAGCGGCAGGCTGGCATCCAGCATGGTGTTGATCACATCGACAAAGGGCACCTGGGCGACGACGGCCTTGAAGAGGTCGGGACGCAGATTGGTCGCCGCGCCCACCAGCAGGCCGCCGGCGCTGCCGCCGTGGATGATGAGCTGGCTGGGCTCGGTGTAGCCCTGCTTCACGAGGGCCTCGGCGCAGGCGACGAAGTCGGTGAAGGTGTTCATCTTCTTGCCGAGCTTGCCGTCGAGATACCACTGCCGGCCGAGGTCGCCGCCGCCGCGGATGTGGGCGATGGCATAGATGACGCCGCGGTCCAACAGCGACAGCCGGCTGCTGGCAAAGCGCGGGTCGGTCGGGAAGCCATAGCTGCCATAGCCGTAGAGCAGCAGCGGCTGCGGGCCGTTGCGGCGCTTGTCCTTGCGCCAGACCAGGCTGACCGGCACCTTGGTGCCGTCGGTGGCGGTTACCCAGATGCGTTCGCTGGCGTACTGGCTGGCGTCGTAGCCGCCCTGCACAGGCGCCACTTTCAGCAGCTCCAGCTTGCCCGTGGCCAGTTCGGCCTCGTAGGTGCTGAAGGGCGTGGTGAGGGAGTTGTAGGCGAAGCGCACCCGCGGCGCGTCGAACTCGCGCTGGTTGCCAAGCGTGGCGTTGTAGGCCACCTCGTTGAAGGCCACCTCGCGCGATGCGCCGCCGGCCAGGGGATAGAGACGCAGCTTGACCGAGCCACCTTCGCGGATCTGGGCAACGGCATGGGTCTTGAACGCCACCACCTGCTCGATCATGGCGTCGCGACGATGCGCGATCAGCTCGCGCCCGCGCTTGAGGCCCTGGACACCTAGCAGCGGCCCCCTGCCCGCCTTCATGGGCAGGCGCAGCAGGCGGTAGTTCACGCCGCGATCATTGATGCGCAGCAGCAGTTCACGGCCGAAGGGCGTGACGGCGTATTCCTGGCCCACCCTGCGCGGCAGCACCTCGCGCCAGCGGCCTTCGGGCTGGTTGGCGGGCAGCACCCGCCAGTCCATGGTGTCCTTGGACACAGAGCCCAGCATCAGCGTGCGGCCGTCCAGGGACTTGGTCAGCGACAGGTTGAAGAGCTCGCTGGGTTCCTCATGCACCAGCACGTCGGGCGTAGCAGCGCCGAGCCGGTGGCGCCACAGCTGGTGCGAACGGCGGGCCTCGTTGTGGCGGATGTAGAACAGGGTTTGGCTGTCAGCCGCCCAGACGAAGGCGTCGGCATGCGGCGTGGTGGCCACCACCCGGTCATCACCGCTCGCCAGGTCGCGCACATGCAGCTCGAAGTCGCGCGCACCGCTGCTGTCCACGCCATAAGCCAGCAGTCGGTCGTCGGGACTGACGGCCAGGCCGTTCAGATTGACGAACTTGCGGGTCTTGGCCAGCTCGTTCATGTCCAGCAGCAATTGCTCGGGCGCCTGGGCGTCATGCAGACGCGCAGGGCCCTGTGCCGGGCGGCGGAAAAAGATGGGGTACTGCTGGCCAACTTCGGTGCGGCTGCTGTACCACCAGGCGCCCTCGCGCTGCGGCACGGCCTCGTCGCGCTGCTGGATGCGGCCCTTCATCTCCTCGAAGAGCTTTTCCACGGCCGCCTCATGGGGCTTGTACCAGGCCTCGGCATAGGCCGCCTCGGCCTTCAGATGGGCCTGCACCGCGGGGTCGTCCTTCTCGCGCAGCCAGAAGTAGTCGTCGATGCGACGGTCGCCGTGCACGCTGACGTCGCGCGGCTTCTTGGCCGCGACCGGTGGCGTCGGGGCATCGGCCAGGGCCGGGCTGGTGGCCCAGATCAGGCTGGTGGCGAGGGCGGCCGTCTGGGCCAGCGCGCGCCAGGAGGACATCAGAGGCATCTTGCATCTCCCGACCGGGCGCCGCCTACGGCAACCTGACCCCGGCGGACGCGAGTGTGCCCCATGCGAAAATCAGCCCTTTTTGAACCGCTGTGCCCGTCATGGACATCGAACACATCAACCAAATCGGCAACACCCTGGCCGACCTCGCAGCGCGCACCGACGCGCTAAGGGGGTATCTTTGACTTCGACCGCAAGGCACTGCGCCTGAACGAAGTCAACGCCTCGCTCGAGAACCCGAACGTCTGGAACGACCCCAAGCGCGCCCAGGAACTGGGCAAGGAAAAGCGCGCTTTGGAAACCGTGGTCGACACGATCACGCACCTGACCACCTCGCTGGCCGACAACGCCGAGCTCTTCGAGATGAGCAAGGAGGAAGGCGACGAGGCCGGCATGCTGGCCATCGAGGCCGATGCCGCGCAACTGCGGGCCAAGGTCGAGGAGCTCGAGTTCCGCCGCATGTTCAACAATCCGGCCGACCCGAGCAACTGCTTCATCGACATCCAGGCAGGCGCCGGCGGCACCGAGGCCTGCGACTGGGCCGGCATGCTGCTGCGCCAGTACCTAAAATACTGCGAGCGCAAGGGCTTCAAGGCGACTCTCGAAGAAGAGACGCCCGGCGACGTGGCCGGCATCAAGAGCGCGACCATCAAGGTCGAGGGCGAATACGCCTTCGGTCACCTGCGCACCGAGACCGGCGTGCACCGCCTGGTGCGCAAGAGCCCCTTCGACTCGTCCGGCGGCCGTCACACCTCCTTCGCGTCGCTGTTCGTCTACCCCGAGGTGGATGACTCCATCGAGATCGACATCAACCCGGCGGACGTGCGCACCGACACGTTCCGCGCTTCCGGCGCGGGCGGCCAGCACATCAACAAGACCGACTCGGCCGTGCGCCTCACGCACATCCCGACTGGCATCGTCGTGCAATGCCAGGACGGCCGCAGCCAGCACAGCAACCGCGACGTCGCCTGGCGCCGCCTGCGCTCGCGCCTGTACGACCATGAGATGAAGAAGCGCATGGAAGAGCAGCAGAAGCTGGAAGACACCAAGACCGACGTCGGCTGGGGTCACCAGATCCGCTCCTATGTGCTGGACCAGAGCCGCATCAAGGACCTGCGCACCAACTACGAGACCTCGGCGACGCAGAAGGTGCTGGACGGCGACCTCGACCCCTTCATCACTGAATCCCTGAAGCAAGGCGTCTGATGCGCTTCGGCCTCGCACTCGCCCTGGCCGTGGCCGTCAGCGGCCAGGTGTTCTACCAGCTCACGGTGAAGGGCGTCAGCCATGGTGCCAACCCCGTGCTGTCGCTGCTGGCCTTCTATGCCGGCGCCATGGTCCTGTGCCTGCCGCTGTTCTGGCTGTTCCCGCTTGAGGGCGGGCTCGCCCGGAATCTGACGGCACTGAACTGGCCGGTGCTGGGTGTGTCGACCTCCATCGTGCTGATCGAGCTAGGTTTTCTGCTCGCCTACCGCCAGGGCGGGGCCTTGCAGAGCTTCTACATCACCAGCGCCTGTGCGACCGCCGCGGCCCTGCTCGTCCTCGGCGCCGCCTTCTACGGTGAGCCCGTCTCGCCTTCCAAACTCGCCGGCCTGGGCCTTGCCCTGGGCGGCATCTGGCTGCTCAGCCGGCCCTCCACTTGAACCGCTAGGAACCCTCATGCGTGAAGGCACCGCCCCCCTGATCCAACGCCTGGACTACCAGCAGCCGGCGTTCTGGATCCGCCAGGTCGATCTGACTTTCGACCTCGACCCGGCCAAGACCATCGTCACCAGCAAGATGCAGGTCGAGCGCAACCGCGCGGTGGCCCATGGCCCGCTGCGCCTGCATGGCGAAGAGCTCAACCTGCTGCGCGTGCTGATCAACGGCGCCGGCGTCTCCTTCCGCCAGGAAGGTCACGAGCTGATCATTGACAACCCGCCGGACGAAGACTTCCCGCTGGAGATCCGCAACACCATCTGCCCCGAGAAGAACACGGCCCTGTCCGGCCTCTACACCTCGGGCGGCAGCTTCTTCACGCAGTGCGAGGCCGAGGGCTTCCGCCGCATCACCTATTTCCTGGACCGGCCCGACGTGATGGCCGTCTACAAGGTCACGTTGCGTGCCGACAAGGCCCGCTTTCCCATCCTGCTGGCCAATGGCAACCTGGTGGACAGCGGCGACCTCGACAACGGTCGCCACTTCGCCGTCTGGAGCGACCCCTTCCCCAAGCCCAGCTATCTGTTCGCCGTCGTCGCCGGGGACCTGGTCGCCCGCGAGCAGCGCGTGCGCACCCGCGCCGGCAAGGACCATCTGCTGCAGGTCTATGTGCGCCGCGGCGACCTCGAGAAGACCGAGCATGCGATGAACAGCCTCATCGCCTCCATGGTCTGGGACGAGGCCCGCTTCGGCCTACCCCTGGACCTGGAGCGCTTCATGGTGGTCGGCGTGTCCGACTTCAACATGGGCGCCATGGAGAACAAGGGCCTGAACATCTTCAACACCAGCGCCCTGCTGGCCTCGCCGGCCACGGCGACGGACGCGGACTTCAACCGCATCGAGTCCATCGTCGCCCACGAGTACTTCCACAACTGGACCGGCAACCGCGTCACCTGCCGCGACTGGTTCCAGCTGTCACTGAAGGAAGGCCTGACCGTCTTCCGCGATCAGGAATTTAGCATGGACATGGCCGGCACGCCTTCGGCCCGCGCCGTCTGCCGCATCCAGGACGTGCGCCAGCTGCGCGCCATGCAGTTCCCCGAGGACAGCGGCGCCATGGCCCACCCGGTGCGCCCGGACAGCTACAGCGAGATCAACAACTTCTACACGGCCACCGTCTACGAGAAGGGCGCCGAGGTCGTGCGCATGTACCAGACCCTGGTCGGCCGCAAGGGCTTCGAGGCCGGCATGAAGCTCTACTTCGAGCGCCATGACGGCCAGGCCGTGACCTGCGATGACTTCGCCCAGGCCATCGCCGACGCCAACCCAGGTTCGGCCCTCGCCACGCGCCTGGACGCCTTCAAGCGCTGGTACTCGCAGGCCGGCACGCCGCGCGTCAGCATGCGCGGCGAGCATGACGCCGCAGCGCGCACCTTCACGCTGCGCCTTTCGCAGACCACGCCCGCCACGCCGGGCCAGGGCGACAAGCAGCCCCAGGTCATCCCCATCGTCATGGGCCTGCTGGACCGCCACGGCAACGCCCTGGCGCTGAACGCCAACGGCGACACCGAGCAGGTGCTGGTGCTGGACCAAGCCGAGCAGACCTTCGTCTTCGAGAACATCGACAACGAGCCGGTGCCCTCGCTGCTTCGCGGCTTCTCGGCGCCCGTGGTGCTGGACGACGGCCTGTCCGACGCCGGCCTGATGGTGCTGATGCGCCACGACAGCGACGCCTTCAACCGCTGGGAAGCCGGGCAGCGCCTGGCGCTGAACCGCATCCTGCACTCGCTGCGCGCCGGCCAGCCCCTGGTGCTGAGCCCCGTCTTCATCGAGGCCATGCGCGGCATCCTCAACCATGGCGAACTGGACCCGGCCTTCAAGGAACTGGCGCTGACTCTGCCCGGCGAGGCCTATATCGCCGAGCAGCTCGACGTCGTCGACCCGCAGGCCATCCACGCCGCCGTGATGGCCGCCCAGACCCAGCTCGCCAGCGCCCTGCGCGACGACTGGGTCGCCGCTTTCGAGGCCAACCAGATCCAGGGCGGCTACACCCCTGACCCGGTCTCCTCCGGTAAGCGCGCCCTGGCCAACCTGGCCCTGTCGATGCTGGTGCTGGACGCACAGGCAACGGGCGACACCGTCTGGCCGGGCAAGGCCTACCAGCGCTTCAAGGACGCATCCAACATGACGGAGCGCCTCGGCGCCCTGGCCGCCCTGGTCAACGCCGGTGCCGAGCTGGCCAAGCCGGCCTTGGAGCGCTTCCACGCGCTGTTCAAGGACGATGCTCTGGTGGTGGACAAATGGTTCGCGCTGCAGGCCCGCGCACCCGAGGTCGAGGGCCGCGTCTTCGCCCGTGCAAAGGCCCTGACCAAGCACCCCGACTTCACGCTGAAGAACCCGAACCGCGCGCGCAGCCTGCTGGCGTCCCTCTGCATGTTCAACCCGGCCGCCTTCCACCGCGCCGATGCAGCCGGCTATGTTTTCTGGGCCGACCAGGTGCTGGCCATCGACGCCATCAACCCGCAGCTGGCCAGCCGCATCGCCCGCGCCATGGACCGCTGGACCGCGCTTGCCGAGCCCTATCGCGCGGCCGCCCGTGAGGCCGTCGCCCGGGTCGCCGCCAAGTCGGACCTGTCCAGCGACGTGCGTGAGATCGTCGAGCGCGCGCTGGCCTCGGGAAGCCAGGCATGAGCCGCGTTTCCCTGACCCAATACCTGGTCGAGCAGCAGCGCGAGCACGGCCACATACCGCAGGAGCTGCGCCTCTTGATCGAGGTCGTCGCGCGCGCCTGCAAGCACATCGCCATCGCCGTCAACAAGGGCGCCCTGGGCGGCGTGCTGGGCAGCGCCGGCAGCGAGAACGTGCAGGGCGAGGTGCAGAAGAAGCTCGACATCATCGCCAACGAGGTGCTGATCGAGGCCAACGAATGGGGCGGCCATCTCGCGGCCATGGCCAGCGAGGAGATGGACAGCATCTACGTCGTGCCCAACCGCTATCCGCAAGGCGAATACCTGCTGCTGTTCGACCCGCTGGACGGCTCGTCCAACATCGACGTCAACGTCAGCATCGGCACAATCTTCAGCGTGCTGCGCAAGGTGGGCCATTCGCGCGGTGTCAGCGACGAGGACTTCCTGCAGCCCGGCAAGCAGCAGGCCGCAGCTGGCTACTGCGTCTACGGCCCGCAAAGCATGCTGGTGCTGACGGTGGGCGATGGCGTCGCCATGTTCACGCTGGACCGCGAGACCGGCTCCTGGGTGCTGACCCAGGACGAGGTGCGCATTCCCGAGGACACAAAGGAATTCGCCATCAACATGTCGAACATGCGCCACTGGGCGCCGCCGATGCGCCGCTACATCGACGAATGCCTGGCCGGCTCCACCGGCCCGCGCGCCAAGGACTTCAACATGCGCTGGGTGGCCAGCATGGTGGCCGACGTGCACCGCATCCTGACCCGCGGCGGCATCTTCATCTACCCCTGGGATCAGCGCGAGCCCGACAAGCCCGGCAAGCTGCGCCTGATGTACGAGGCCAACCCCATGGCCTTCATCGTCGAGCAGGCCGGCGGCGCGGCCACCAACGGCGTCGAGCGCATCATGAATCTGCAGCCGACCAAGCTGCACGAGCGCGTGGCCGTGGCCCTGGGTTCCAAGAACGAGGTCGAGCGCATCACGACCTATCACCGCAACGCGAACTGATCATGGCACCGGCTGGTCAATCCAGCCGGTGATGATCTTCACCACCTCAGCCTCCGTGCCGATGAAGCCGTGCCAGTGCAGGGCCTCGCAGACGTCGCCCATCGGGTTGGCGCCGCCCTCTACCATCACCAGCTTCTCCACCGGCGCGGCCGTCAGCCCTTTGAGGATGTAGCCGACATCGCGCGGCAGCGTCTGCCGGCATTCGTCCCTGGCGTGGTGCAGCACCAGCACCGGCACTCGGATGGCAGTCAGGTCCTGCCGCGGCACAGCGCCGGGCTTGTCCCAGGCCACGATGCTGGACGTCAGCACCAGCCCGGCAGTGTCGCCCTGCATGCGGATGGCCGTCGCCGTGGCCGACACCGTGCCGCGGCTGGTGCCCACCAACCAGACTGGCGCGGCGGACTTCTGCTTGACCGCTTTGAGCACCTCACGGATATCCGTCATGTGGGCGGCCGAGATACGCTCGTTGTAGCCCAGGTCGGGCGCATCGCTGGGCTTGCCGAAGATGGCCACGTCACAGCCCTGGGCCAGGAAGTCGCCCATGGCGCGCACCAGGAAATTGCAGCTCATCGGCCAGCCTTCTTCGACGCGGCCGAAACCGCCAATGCCGCCGGGAAACAGCAGCAACGTCGCCTTGGCCCCTTCGGCTGCCTCCCAGAACAGCGACGTCACAACGCCTTCGCGGGTGGAAACGTCAAGGCGCTCGCCCGCCGCCTGCGCCGGCCCCAGCGACGCCAGCGCCCAGCCAGCCAACAGCCATTTCGCGGTCTTTGTCATGCGACGGAGTTTGCTGGTCCAGCACCGAAAAGCAAGCCGATCTTGGCGGCTCGCCGCACTTGGGCTATGATCTAGGGCTTCGCCTACCTCTCAAGGTTTGCGTTGGGCCGGCATAGCTCAGTTGGTAGAGCAGCGCATTCGTAATGCGAAGGTCGGGGGTTCGACTCCTCTTGCCGGCACCACCGAAGTATCCATTTGGAAAATACCTTTTAAAGTCAACGACTTACAGAGGACTTCGAGCTTCACAAGCCCCTTGAAAGGGGCTTTTTCGTTTTCCGGTGTGCCACATTTGTGCCACAGAGTTCGGTGCCTTGTAAGGGCACCTGAACCCTCGGGGCCGCTGGCGAAACCAACTTCAAGCGGGCCCGGACCTGCCCAGCCGCCATCTACGCCCACTTTACTCCCGTAAGTGCCGGCTTCTAAGTGCGACAGCCACGCTGCTTAGTGGAGCAGTAGCGAGGACAGACTAGCAAGCACGCCGGAGCACGCAGTCAACGGCCAGGTAAGCCATCTCGTGACAATCATGCTGTCATACTCGGCTGATCGAAACGGCGAAGCAAGAGGGGGCGATCGAGATGGGGACAGAACTTTCACGCCGATTGAAGGAAGTCCGCACCTCCGCAGAAAAGCGCCAAAAAGATATGGCAGAGATCGCCGGCATCACGCGATCCGCATATGCCTTCTGGGAAACCTGGAACGCTGAAGAGCGGACGCTACCCAACGCCGATCAGATCACCGCTATTTGCAAAGCGTTCGGCGTATCCGCTGATTGGCTGCTCGGTCTTACGAGCGAGCAAGAAGCCCGCCAGCGCGGCAATGAGTCCCCTGAAGGTCGGACGGTGGTTGTGGTCCGGCCGGCCAGACATAGAAGCCGAACATTGGCTCGCTTCTGGGCGGACGTGGCTGACGCAGTCATTGACGTTGATCCCACGAGGGAAGCTGCGTTCGACGTAGAACTGTCAAACGGCTTGCTGGAAGTGCGCCTCGACTACGGCAGCAAGTCACTTCTGGCCGCTTTGATCGATGGCGAAACGAATGTGGTTGAGAGCTTGGGCAAGCTGGTCGCGACGCGGCAGGTGATGCGATTCGACGAAGCACAGATGCTGCTGCTCGTCCATGGGGTTAGAGACGTAGCAGCGCTAAGAGCGCTTTGCAGACAACTCACCTCGGTTGAGGTGATAGCCGTCGAGACGCCGCTTGAAGCGGCCAAGGGCATCCTTTCGATCCCAGCCTGAGGCTGAAGCGTGCCGGGATTCAGCGAAGTCGAGTGCCAAATTTGTGCCAACCGAAAGGAAATTCCTTACGCGACAGCCACTTAGCCGTGACAGTTGGGGCCTCTTGCCGGCACCAAGAATTCGAGTGATGACAAGGGCTTGGCTTCGGTCAGGCCCTTTGTCATTGGGCGCCGCGGGCAGGCGGCATGCCACCGGAAAGCTCCGGACCTGTAAGCTGCCTCCATGAGGATTGCATGCATAAGCTGGGGCTCGGTCGTCTGGAAGCCTGGCGTCTTGCACTGCGCCGGCCCCCGGCAGGCTGGCGGACCGCATGTGCCGATTGAATTCGCACGCACGGTCCAGGATGGGCGACTGACCCTGGTCCTGGTCGAGGGGACAGCGCCGGTCCCGACACGATTCGTCGAGCTGTCGTATGCGACCGCCGAGCAGGCCCAGGAGGCGCTGGCGGGCCGCGAAGTCAGCGGTGTCGAGTCCATCGGCCTCTGGCCAGGTCCGGAACCGAAGTATCCCGTCGGCGCGGCGGCCATTGCCGCGTGGGGCTCCGCCAGCGGGTTCGACGCCGTTGTCTGAACCGCGCTCAGGCCCAAGTTCCGCGGTAATTTCGGACAGGTTCCCGAAGACGCCGACGCGGTGATCCGCTATCTGCGCGACCTCGACGAGGAGACGTCAGCTCGTGCGCGCGAGTACTTCTGCAACGCGCCGGCGGAGGTGCGCACGCCCTACCGCGCCGCCATCGAGGCAGAACTGGGGTGGCGGCCAGCAGGCAACCGCTGAAGCGTCACTGCGCAGCGCTGCCCTGTCACGCGCTCCGGCCGGGCGAACAGGTGACGCCGCTCTTGATCGGGGCGCCGTTCATGCCCCCCATTGCGCCCTCCCTGAGTGGCGGACCACTCTGAGAGAAGGCCATCGGCTTGTGCGTTAGGCCAAGGCGCCGGAGCAGGCCTGCGTCCGCCGAGCCGGCAGCTCCAACCCCATACCCCGGCCTCGTCCGCTCGTCCTACGCGCATGTCGGACCTCGTCCACTGTGCCGCCAACACCTGCCAGCCCATGCTTTATCTGCCTTCTGCAATCACAGGGCTTCAGCAACTCGGAGTCTCGCAATGACGATCGACACCTCTGCCACCCCCACCATGGCCGACGTCGCCCGCCTGGCAGCGGGCGGAGGCATCCCGAACGGTATGCACCTGGCGCATGCCCGACGGCCCGGCGGCAGCAGCACGGGCCGGCTGATGCGGCGCAGCCGCACACGCACGGCAGGCATCCGCTTCGAATGGGTGGCACGCACGACCGGACCGGTGCTGCGCGTCGTCGCGACCTGGACCGACCACCACGGCCAGCCCCACCACACCTCGTTCTCGGTGCAGTGCAACGGGCTGGAAGGAGCGCTGGACCGCGCCATTGCCGCGCGCTGCTCCTGCGGCGCGCCGCCGCCGGACCGAGACGACCTGCTGCGGCGCCTGCAGCGGGAGTTCGCCACCGCGCCGCTGGCGGCAGCTTTTTTGGCCGGCATGGCGCCGGGCCGCACCCTAGCGACCGCTCAGGGCAGCTTGGCCAGCATGGCCGCCTCGGTGGACTCATCCCAGGCTAGCGGGTAGAGGCAGCGGGCCTGGGTCAGCAGCTCGGGCCGGCCTCCCCACAGGGCGATCTGCTCACGCACCGTCGCGAAATCGATGCTCATCAGCACGGCCGGGGCGTTCACTCGCGGGTTGTGGCGAGCCGTCGTGTAGGGCAACAGCGCCAGGTAGCGACGGTAGAAGGCGACGTGGCGCGGGTTGACCTCGATGACGAGGCGCTCGCAACGGCCGCGGCGATGAGCGTGCAGATAGCCGAGATGGAAAATCTGGGCAAGCACGCGCTTGGCGTTGTGGGAATGACGGTCCACGGCAAGGCTGCCGAATTCGCAGAGCCTCACGCCGGCGCCGCGCCACTCGGCGAGCTCGGCTTCAAACAGCTTGTCGGCGTGCAGGCCGCCCGCGCCGTCGAAACGCACGGACAGCGTGCCGACGATCTGCTCGCCATTGCGAGCAGTGCAGACGATGTCGCCATCCTCGTTGCGACTGCTGTAGCGCTCCTTGGACATCGCCAGGCCACGATCCGCATAGCGCCGCTCGACGAGGTCGTAGGCGTCGCCCTCCAGCGAACCGAAATCGCTGTCCAGCTCCAGCGGCGGGCCGCCGTTGGGGTTCAGCGGCATGCGGCGGCTTTCTTCGAAGTTAGGGATCATCAACAGCATCCTTGGCGCCCAACGCGCTGAGGGGCGGAGTCTAGGGATTGAAACGCCCAATTTCGTTGAAGCTCACAGACCGATACATCTAATTGGGGGGCGGCCAGGGGTTTACCCTGTCGCCAAGAACTGCTACGACGACGACGTTTGGCGGGTGTTTTCGGCCTGAGTCGGCCGGCATGCGAGGGTCTTCGTGACCGTAGGCGCCGGGCTGGAGGTGCGGCAGGCGATGGCGCCAGAACGCTGGCCGCTCCTCGGTCGCCACCGCGGCCGGCGGCTCATCGACGCGGGCCGGCAAGGCCGTTGCGTCGTTGACCGGGGCCGTCAAGGCCTCGGGCAGTCAGTCCGGCAAGCGCCCTGTCGGCGCCCACGAGAAGCTCGGGCAAGGCCGGGAGCATGTCCATCGTGGCCTGGGGCTGCGACAGGCTTCGGCGCGCCAGGGCCAGCGCCGCACGCACCTCCAGCAGGGCCTGCTCGAAAGCAGGCGCTTTGAACAGCTTCGTCGGGCCAGCATAGCGGCCAAGAAAAAGGCCACGCAATGCGTGGCCTCGGGGCGAAGGCGTCGCGCGATCAGGACGCGTACTTGCTGACCAGGCGGTTCATATTGGTCAGCGACAGGCGGTGCATCTCGATCATGGCGATGAGGCCGTTTCGATGCAGCTGCAGCACCTTGTCGTCGGGCAGCTCGGTGTACTTCTTCTCGTCCAAGGCCATGAAGCCTTCGACGTCCAGCTTCTCGTCATTGGGCAGCGTGGCCTCGAAGCGCATGTCCTGCAGCAGGTCCAGCTCGACGAGCAGGTCGCAGATCAGGCGGGTGCGCTCGGCTTCCTGCTCGAAGTTCTCCAGGAAGGACTTGGCGTTCAGCAGGAACTCGGTCGGCTGGCCGTCCTTGAACAGGGCCTCGCCGGTCGTCTCGTTGAAGGCGGGCCACTTGATGTCGTAGCAGACCGCCATGTTGTCAGTCTTCCCGTCCAGGCGGGCCATGGCGAAGGGGTAGCGGCGCACATAGGCAGGCACATAGCTGCCGGTCCACTTGTCGCCGTCGACGAAGAGGTTGGAGCCGGACTTCAAGCCCAGCACTGCCAGGGGTGCCACGGCCTGCTTGCCATCGGGGCCGGGCTGGCCGGCGCGCACGAAGACGATGGGGTATTCCTTGCAAGCGTCGGCAAATTCGACGGCGGCCAGGAAGACCGAGTTCTGGTCGGCCACGCGGGTCACGACGGATTGCGAGGTGTCCAGCTTCAGGTTCTTGTGGACGTCACGATCCAGCGGCAGCAGGTCGCCGTACATCGGGGGGTTGCTCATGTTTCTCTCTCTCCAGTTTCCTCGGCCAGACGACTGACCAGCACTTTGTCCACACGCTTGCCGTCGAGGTCCACGACCTCGAATCTCCACGCGTCCCACTCCACGACATCGGTCGTGCGCGGCAAGCGCCCCAGCAACAGCATGATCATGCCAGCCAGGGTGTTGTAGCGCCCACGGTCCTCTTCGGGCAGTTCCTTCAGGCCCAGGCGGTCCTTCAGCTCGGGCACGGGGATGAGGCCATCAATGAGCCAGCTCCCGTCCTCGCGCTGCACCGCCCAGGCATCGCCATCGCTCGGGGCGCTGAACTCCCCGGCAATGGCTTCCAGCACGTCGCGCACGGCAATCACGCCCTGCACCTCGCCGTACTCATCGACGACGAAGACCAGGGGCGCGTCCGAAACGCGGAAATGTTCCAGCAACTCCATGCCCGACAGCGTCTCGGGCACAAAGAGGGGCGCTTCCAGGCCTGCCGTCAGGTCCAGCGGCTGGCCTTCGAGCATGCGGGCCAGCAGCGTCGGCGCATTGACCACGCCCAGCACGTCGTTGAGGCCGCCGCGGCAGACCGGATAGCGGCTGAAGCCATGCTCGCGCAGCACGGCCAGCACCTCGGCCGGCGTCGCCTCGGCGTCCAGCCAGGCGATCTCGGCGCGGGGAATCATCATCGAGCCGATCTGGCGCTCGTCCAGGCGAAAAACATTGCGCACCATCTGGTGCTCATGCTCCTCGATGACACCAGCGTCCAGGCCCTCTTCCAAGCTGGCGGCGATCTCTTCCTCCGTCACGCCGCGCTTGCCCTTGTTGCGCAGGCCCAGCAGGCCCAGCGTCGCCTCGGTCATGAAGCTCAGCCCCCTCACCAACGGCCGCGCGGCGATGGAGATGAAGTTCATCGTCGGCGCGACGAGGCGGGCCACGGTCTCGGGGTAGATCTGGCCAATGCGCTTGGGCACCAGCTCGCCGAAGACGATGGTCAGCAGTGTGATGATGACGACGACCAGGGCCGTGGCGGCGATTTCGGTCGCGTGCGGGTTCAGGTGGAAGGTCTCGGTCAGCCAGCGCGACAGCGGACCGGAGAAGGCCGCATCGCCGACGATGCCGTTCAGCACACCGATGCCGGTAATGCCGATCTGCACCGTGGACAGGAATTTGGTGGGATTGTCGTGCAGGTCCATCGCGGCCTGCGCACCGCCCTCGCCGCTCTCCACCATCACCTGCAACCGGGCCTTGCGGCTGGCGGTCAGGGCCATCTCCGACATCGCAAACAGGCCGTTGATCAGGATCAGAAAGAGAACGAGAGCGGTATCCATCGAAGGCGCCGGATCAGGAATCCCCTGGTGGCGCGCGGTTAAAAACGAAGCCCGAGAGACTATCAGAACGGCATGACTCGTCCCACCGTGCGATCCCTCTCTTCGGGGCCGGCGCGGTGCTGCCCGGACAATCGATCGCATGAATTACCTGATCGGCGATCTCCAGGGCTGCTGCGACGCGCTGGAGCGGCTGCTGCAAAGCCTGGACTTCTCCCCCTCGCGCGACCGCCTCTGGCTGCTGGGCGACCTCGTCAACCGCGGCCCGGCCTCGCTGAAGACGCTACGCCGCCTGGCGGCCTTAGGGGCGGCCGCCACCTGCCTGCTCGGCAATCACGACCTGCATCTGCTCGCTGCCCACCATGGCGTGCGCCGGCCGCACCGCGGCGACACCCTGGACGACATCCTGGCCGCCTCCGACCGCGAGGCGCTGATGGACTGGCTGCGCCGGCAGCGCATGGCCGTCTACGAGGCCGGCTGGCTGATGGTGCATGCCGGCGTCGTGCCGCAATGGAGCCGCGACGACACTCTGGCCCTGGCTGCCGAGGTCGAGGCCGTGCTGCGCGGCCCCGCCCTGCCCGACTTCTTGCAGGCCATGTATGGCAACGAGCCGGCGCGCTGGGATGCAACGCTGACCGGCAACGACCGGCTGCGCCTCACGGTCAACGTGCTGACGCGGCTGCGCTTTTGCAGCGCCGAAGGCGAGATGGACTTCAAGACCAAGGACGGCGCCGGTGCCGCGCCCGAGGGCTTCATGCCCTGGTTCGAGGCGCCCGGCCGCCGCACGGCCGACACGCCGATGGCCTTCGGCCACTGGTCGACGCTGGGCCTGCTGGACCGCCCCACCCTGCTCGGGCTGGACACCGGTTGCGTCTGGGGTGGCCAGCTGACCGCCGCACGCGTGGACGGCGCGGACCGCGAGATCATCCAGGTGCAATGCGAGCAGGCGCAGAGGCCGGGACAGTGAGCCGGAGCCCTTAGAATGCCGAGTCACGGAAGCGTGGGAGAGTGGGTTAAACCAACGGGCTTGTTCAATCGGCGGCGCTGGCGGCGATTGCGCCGAAGTTCATGCCGCTGGCGACGTGAACGCAGGTAAAGCCACCTCGCGACGATTCTTGCGGCACAGGAGGCTTGGGGGAGTGGTTTAACCCAACGGTCTTGAAAACCGTCGGCCGGTCAAACGGCCCGTGAGTTCGAATCTCACAGCCTCCGCCAAAGCACTAGGAAATACGGGCTCAAGCGGCCCGTTTTTCGTCCCTACCCATCATCCGACCCATCTACGGGTTATGCGACGGGCGGTCGACGCTGCTGGGACGTGTCGCCGGTTTGAAGGCCCGTCAGCGGCCGAGTGTGGCGCCACAACTCCAGCCCGCGTTCGGCGCGCCTGATCTCCGGGACCACTCCCTGCCCGCCGGCGGGGGTGCGGTTTTGCGTGAAGAGCCCTCCGGGTCCGCTGCGTCGAAACGGCCTTGGCGTTCAGAGGGCTTGTGCAACACTCATCACGTCAAGGCGAGCGAGCAGAGGTGGCCCGTCGAAATGCCCGTGGATTTCACGCAACGATCGCCGCGCAATTTACCGTTTCAAACGGTGCGAGTCCTGGTGGCCAATGGGGTCTGCTTTCAGGCCTTGGACTTGACCGAGGAGGAGCGCGGCAAATGCACTGGGGCCCTTTATCTGCACGTGCATCGTGAGAGCCGACGCTGCTATGTCGGGATCACGATTCAAGAGACTGCGGCACGCTGGTTCGGCGGCATTGCATACAAAAGAAATCGGCGCTTCGGTGCGGCCTTGCGAAAGTACGGTTGGGAATCATTCGACACGTACATCTTGGCTTTGTTCGACGATCGCGAATCCATGAATGCTGCCGAGGTCGAAGCGATCGCTGCTGCCGGAGGGCACAAGTCGCCCTTCACCTTCAATCTATCACCGGGTGGCGACCTCGTTGCCGACAACGACAAGCCGTTGATTGGGACCGAACTTTCATCTGGGAAGACGGTGCGATTCAAGTCGGGTTCGGATGCCGCTCGCAAGCTGGGCCTCAACGCTGACATGCCAACGGCGGTCGCAAGGGGGGAGCGCAAGTCGGCTGCAGGCTGGTGGTTTCGCTTCGAAGGCGAGGACCGACAACCGCCCAAGATTTGGGGTGAGGCGCTGAGAGTAGAGGCCGTTCGGGCCATTCAAGCAAAGCGCGTCATCGCCTTGAACTTGGACACGGGGGAGGAACTCCCATTCGAAACCCTCAACGCGGCGGCCGCGGCTCTTGGCATTGAGCAATCGCAAGTATCTGCCGTCGCATCAGGTCGGAATCTTTCAGCGCGAGGCTGGTGGTTCAGATTCGAGGGCGAGGCTCGGCAGCCGCCGCGCATCTATGGACAACGCGCTGGGCGCCTCTTGCTCGATAAGACTGTGTACGCAGTGAGCCGACTGTCGGGACAACGGATGGAGTTCAGAAACTGCACCGTAGCGGACCAAGAGTTGCAATTGCACCGGGGAGCTGCCGCAGCAGTCGCGTCAGGAGATCGGGCATCGGCGGGAGATTGGTGGTTCTCTTACGATGCGAACGCCGAAGCACCGATGGACTTCGGTGCCGTGCTGGTCGCGAAGGCGCGCTCGAAGCCGATCATCGCTGTAGACCTCTCGACAGGTGAAGAGACGCGCTTTGCCAGCGCTAAGGACGCGGCGCAGGCGCTGGGCTTGAGCCGAGCTGCCATCAGTCACGTAATTACCGGCAAGAAGTCCCGAGCGAGGGGATACACATTCCGACTCGAATGACAGGTCGGCGGCCAACCTCGGTAGCGGATACGGTCAAATTGCAAACGCTCCGGGCGGGCGTTCATTTCGAAGGCTGACTCCAGGTAGCCATCTCGCTCCATGTGCGCCAGCAGCTTTTGCAGGCTTTCAATCACCCAAGGGATGGCGAACGGGGGCAGGGATATGCCTCTGCGGCATGGTCGCGGTCTGTCTTTGTCCTTCGGGAAGTACCAATACCTAACATCGACGTAGACCTTGCCCCGATATGAACCTGCCGAAACGCGCAACGGTTCGCCCAAGACCGTGATCGTGCTGTCAGCGGGTGCTCCTGCACCATCCTCACCGCCCGCTCACGCACCTTGGGCGAGAACTTGTTTCGACTTGCTCATGGCTCAATCCTCTCAGAGTGTTGATCAAGCTCGCTTTTGCGCGTGGAACTGATACATGCCGATGAAGGCCGAGGGATGGGCCTGCTCAAAAGCCTCCCACGCGGCGAAGTCCGCCAGTGAATCCGGCGAAGGATGGAGCGCCTTGAAGGCGGCCTCGATGTGCCCAGGCAGCTCAAAGCCCAAGAACTCCAAGCCGCAGGAAGCCAACAGAGCGCGCAGGCCCGGGATGTCGAAGCACACCTCGTGGGCGTGCATCGCCAGATCGCGGAATTCGCTGAGGCTGTAGAAGTCATTGGCCTCCACCAACCCAAAGGCACCAAAGCCTGGGTTGGAGCGGATCGCCCGGCGCAGGGCGCGAAGCGACTCTGGCGATCCATCCGACCCCATCGCCTCGGCCAAGGCCCGCGCGTCGAAGACGGCCCGGCGCGCCAGGTGCGAGTAGAGGCCCAACTTCATGACCCCTCCGGCTTTTAGCTTGGTGCAGAGCTGACGCAGCGCCGCCTCGGGGTCGGCCATGTGATGGATCACCCCGACGGATTCGACCATGTCGTATGCGCCGGGCATCGCATCCAGCCGCGAGATGTCGGCCTGGCGGAAGGTGGCGTTGCCCAAGCCCAACGCGGCAGCCTTCTCGGCCGCGTAAGCAAGGCTTACCCGGGAGAGGTCGATGGAGTCGACGCGAGAGAGCGGGTAGAGCATCGAAAGCTCGCAGCTTTGTTGCCCGGTCCCGCAGCCGGCGACGAGGATATCCCAGCCGCCGCGCGCGTTGGCCGCAGGCATCGACGCCGCGCGCGCCGGGTAAGCCGCTCGCAGCGCTCCGGGCGCGTCGCCGAAAGCCGGGCGGACGAAGGCAAGCGACCAGCGCGGGTAGGGGTTTTGCTCATACTGCGACCTGACGGCCGAGGAGACTCCATCGCCGATCGGGGTCGCGCAGACGATCGCCGCCTTCAATGCCTCGGCCCGCATGGGCTGCTCCACCTGGATGGCCCAGAGCGCGGCGGCGGCGGGATCGGCCCAAACCCACGCCGCGGGCAGGCCCGAATCCGACAGGCTTTGGCGTGCGCCTAATATCCCCAGATCCATCGGGCTGGGGGCCTTCCCTTTGGCCAGGCTATCGCGCAGGCGCGCGAGAGCGCCGAGCGCCGCCTGCCGATCCGATTCGTCCAAGTCCCACGCGAACTCGTTCAAATGGCACTGGCAAGCGATCGCGCAGGCGAGCGCTCCGAACTCGCCGCGCAGCTCCGGAGCCTGCATCTGCGGGAGGGCAAGCCAGCGCCGCGCGCGGGTGAACAGCAGCTCTGCCTCCAGCCCGGGAATTTGGGCCGAGCGCAGCAAGGCGCAGGCCAGCGGGTTCGCCGAAAGGGCGCGCAAAACCGCCAAAGCTTCTTCAGACGAAAGCTCGTCGGGAGAGAGGGCGCGCGCGATGGCGGGGTCGAGCAGCAGCAGCGACATGGCGGGCCGGGCCAAATGGATCGGCCGGGTCCACGGCTCGGAGAGCGCGCGGGCGAGCGCCTCGGAGAGCCCCGGCGGGGAAGCCCCGAAGCGCATGTGCTGGGCGCAAGCGCAGAACGACTCCCGGGCGTCGAGGGAGTCCGAGAGGCGCAGGCCCGCGAGCGCGCTGGCGATGGCGTCGTCGACGCGCCCCATCGCCTTGTAGACGGCCGAGAGGTTCGAATGCGGCAGCGGCTGGGCGGGATCCACCTCGCGGGCGCGCTCCATGAATTCGGCCGCGCGCGGCCAGTCCCCCAGGGCGAAGCAGGCCGCCCCAGAGAGGTTCAATGCGTTGAAGTCGCGCGGGCTCGATTTCAATATCGCGGCGTAAGCCGCGAGGGCCTCGGCAAAAAGCCCTTGGCGATGCAGGGCGAGCGCGCCATGGATGTCCAAAGCCTTCGGCGCCGCGGACGGGGCCGGCGCCTTGCCTTCGCAACACTTCTTGAATTTCCTCCCGCTGCCGCACGGGCATGGGTCGTTTCGTCCGACGTCTCGGCCGGGCATGGCTCCTCCTCGCAGAGGGCACGATAGGGCATCGAAGCTCATCCGTCCAGCCAAGGGCATCTCTTGGATAGGCGAATCTCGCTTATGAGGCAGGCTTTCCCAGCATCAAATAGGCCGCCAAACTCGCCCAACCCCTGCTCCTCTGCGTATTCCACTGATCGCGGACAGCGGTCCGGGCGATCGCGAACACCCTGGGTGGGGCGCCTGAGTGACGGCCTGGATGGTAGGTCAACTGTCCGCCATCGTTGCGGAACGCTGTCCGCCAACGACGCTGGCGCGGCAGCGCCCAGCGACATCGCCGGCTGGCCTGCGCCGGACTGCGTCAGACCCGCACGCTCCAGGCCTCGGCCCGCCAGCCATTTGCGCACCAGCTTCGCGTTCAGTCCGCGGGCCATCGCCACCGCAGCGATCGACGCACCGGGCTGCGCGCACTGCGCCAGGACCTTCGCGTTGAACTCCGCCGCGTGCACTCACCTCGTGCCTTGCCGAACATTGGGATGCATAGGTGACGGTGGCGTTGACCAGGGGCGCGCCGGTGGCGGGCGACGATGTGCCGCCCCCTCTGCCGCCACCGCCTCCAAAGGTGGTGAGCAGTGGCTCAGGATCAGGGCGGCAAGGCGGTACAGCACGGCGCGGGCGGAAATCTGGCTCGGGTGAGTGAGCCGCGCCGGCCCAACCGGCGGTGGGCCGTTAAAGGGGCGAAATCAGCGGCTGAATTGCACCCAGGCGAGCTCCAACCAGTTGTCGGGGCGGTGCACGGCCGTGACGTTGGCTCGCGCGCCCCAGGGCACCACCTGGCGGTGCAGCGGGATGATGTTGACCTGCTCGCGCAGCTCGGCGAGTGCGCCGCGGATCAACTGCTCGCGCTTCTTGGGATCAGGCTCGACGCTGGACTGGGCGGCTACTGCGTCAGCCTTGTCGTTGCGAAAGCCCCCGAAGTTGTAGTTGCCGACGCCCTTGTCACCGCGCGTGCGGTAGAGCGGCGTCAAGATGCTTTCAGCGTCCGTCACCGAGCCACCCCAGCCATACATATAGAGGCTGGTGTCGTACTTCTCGAGCTTGGGGAAGTAGAGGACGCGGGGCATGGCGTTGACCTTGACCCTGACCTTCAGCTGGGCCCACATGGAAGCGAGGGCCGTGCAGATCTCCTCATCGTTGATGTAGCGGTTGTTGGGGCAGTCCAGCGTGACCTCGAAGCCATCGGCATAGCCGGCCTCGACCATCAGCTTCCTGGCCGCGGCGAGATCATGCGGAAGGCGGGTTTGCAGCGCCGGGTCGTCGAAGGAAGCCAGGCCGGAGGGCGTCAGCGCGCCCGTGGGCACCGACAGGCCGGCCATCAACTTGGTGCGGATGGCCTCGATGTCGATGGCCTGGTACAGGGCCTTGCGAACGCGCACGTCCTTGAAGGGGTTTTTGTCGCCCGGCACATTGCCGTAGAGCAGCTTGTCGCGCGCCTGGTCCATGCCGATGAAGACGAGGCGGTTCTCCGGCCCCTCGATGACCTTGACACCGGCCGTGTTGCGCAGGCGGGCGATGTCGCGCGGGGCGGGGTCGAGCACGAAGTCGACCTCGCCCGAGACGAGCGCGGCGAGACGCGTCCCGTCGGTCGCGATCGGGGTGTAGACCGCCTCCTGCAAGTTCCCTTGGAACTTGCCCCACCAGTTCGGGTTGCGCTTGAGCACGGTCTTGATGCCGGGCTGGCGGCTGGCCAGCATGAAGGGGCCGGTGCCGTTGGCGTTCAGCGCCGTGAAGCTCTCTTCCTTGTTCTTGAAGTCCAGCGGCTTGGTGACTTTGTGGGCCTCGCACCATTTGCGGTTCATGATCCAGAGCTGGTCGATGTGCTGTAGGAAGATGGGATTGAAGCTGACGAGCTGGAAGTCCACCGTCAGGTCGTCGACCTTCTTCGGCGTGCCGACGGCGTTGGCCCAGACGGCAATCTGCGAGGTCGGCTCCTTGGCGCGTTGCACCGAGAAGACGACGTCGTCGGCCGTCAGCGGCGTGCCATCGTGGAACTTGACGCCCGGGCGCAGCTTGAAGCGCCAAGTCAGCGGCCCGGTCTGCTTCCACTCCGTCGCCAGGCCCGGCACCAGGCCCAGCCTGGCGTCGCGGTTGGTCAGGCGCTCGTAGATCTGGCCGTTGACCATATTGGTCAGGCTCTCGTTCTGCGAGTCCGGGTCCATGGTCTGGGGGTCCCCTTGGCTGGCCCAGCGCAGGGTCTGGGCCGATGCGCCGCAAGCCAGCGCCAACAGGGCCACCCCGATCCATCGCTTCATTGTTGTTCTCCCAACTGCATGCATGCTCGGCAGTTTAGGAGGGCGGGAAAGCCCTGTATCCGCGTTTAGCGTTGGGCGATCAGCGTTTTGCGTTGGGATTCCAGAGCTCGTCGAGATGCCCGAAATTCCAGTTCTCGGACGGCTCGCGGCCAGCAATGCGGTCGGTGGACGTGGACAGGTCGATGACCTGCAACGGGATGGGCATGCTCGACTTGGTTGAGTAGAAGACCTTGACGCGCGGCGCTACCAGGGAAGCGGCGTTCTGCTCGACGACGACGGCCAGGCGGCCGGACTGCAGGCGCACCAGGGTGCCGGTCGGGTAGATGCCGACGCTCTTCACGAAGGCCTGGAAGATGGCCGGGTCGAACTGGCCCTTCCACTGCGACATGCGCTGCAGCGAGCCGGCCGGGTCCCAAGCCGCCTTGTAGGGCCGCGTCGACGTGATGGCGTCGTAGACGTCACAGACAGCGCCCATGCGTGCCAGCAGGCTGATCCGCTCGCCAGCTAGTTTGTGCGGGTAGCCGGTGCCGTCCATCTTCTCGTGGTGGTGCAGGCAGACGTCCAAGGTCGAGGCCGGCACCTTGGAGCCGTCCTTGAGCAGGTCCCAGCCGCGCTCGGGGTGGCCGCGCATGACGGCGAACTCGGCGTCGGTCAGCGCGCCGGGCTTGTTCAGCACCTCCAGCGGCATCTGCATCTTGCCGACGTCGTGCAGCAGGCCGGCCAGACCGGCCTCGCGCTGCTGGGCTTCGTCCATGCCCAGCTGCCGTGCCAGCGACACCATCAGGCCGCAGACGGCGACCGAGTGCATATAGGTGTAGGTGTCTTTGTCCTTGAGCCGGGCCAGGCTCAGGAAGGCGGACGGGTTGCGCGCCAGCGAGGACGTGACCTCGTCGACGATGGGCAGGCAGACCTCGCTGTCGATGGCCTTGCCCAGGCGGGCCTCGCCGAACAAGGCCGTGACCGCGACGCGGGCCCGGTGCAGTACCTGGGTGGCGCGGTCGAGCTCGGACTCCATGCTGACGCGGGGCTCGGGCACGGGCGCAGCGGCCGGTGCCACGGCGGGTGCCACCGTCTCGACGACGACGGCCGGCGCCGGGGCGGGAACCGGCGCGACGTCCTCGCCCTTGCTGTCGTCTATCCACACTGCCGGCACGCCGCTGGCCTTCAACGCAGCCAGGTCCGCTGGGTCGGTCAGCACGAACTTGGTCTTCCAGAAGGGATGGGAGAGCCAGGCTCCCTCCATCGCTTGGAGGTACATGCCCAATCTCACCTCGGTGGTGGCGACCTTCTTCAGCATGACAACGTCGTTGATGTAACGCCGAGTATCCCCGCTGACAGCGCCGGGCACTGTGCATCCCTGCACGCTTTTGCGCTGGAAACAAAAAGCCGCCCAGCGGGCGGCTTGCAGTACAGAGCGCAGCAGATCAGCGGAACTTGCCCTCGGGCACGGTGGCCAGCTCGGTCGGCAGGCTGCTGATATAGGCGGCGATGGTCTTCAGCTCGGCATTGCTGAACTGCTTGACCTGGCCGGCCATGACGCCGTTGCTGCGGCCGACGCTGGCGTTGTGCTCGGTCTTGTAGGACTTCAGGGCCACGCTCAGGTAGTCGGCGTGCTGGCCGGCCAGCTTGGGGTAGCTCGGGTCGATGGGCTTGCTGAAGTTGGCACCGTGGCAGGACACGCAGGCGCCTTTGGTCAGCAGCTCGGCGACATTGGCCGGCGCGGCAGGGATGCTGTCGGGCACGGCCGGCAGCTTGGCCTGCTGCTCGTAGAAGGCGGCCACGTCGTTCATGTCCTGCTCGGTCAGCGAGCCGGCGATGCCGCGCATGGTGGGGTGCTTACGGTCGCCCTTGGCGTAGGCGGTCAGCGCCGAGACGATGTACTTCGCGTTCTGGCCCGCGATCATCGGCACCTTGTGGATCTCGGGGAAGCTGGCCTGGTAGCCGACGATGCCGTGGCAGCCGATGCACATCGCGATCTTCTTCTCGCCGGCCTTCACATCCTGGGCCTGGGCGGCAAAGGCGCCGAAGGCAGTGGCCAGGGCGAGCGAGATCTGCAGCAGTTTTTTCATGGTCCTAGAGTCTTAGGCTTGGTGTCGTGTTCCAGAGCGGCGGCGATTATAGGGGGCCACCTATACTGGTCCGGACCCCAGCCTGCCCCGGTTTTCCCCATGAAATTCCAAGGTTCCGACCAGTACGTCGCCACTGCCGACCTGATGCTCGCGGTCAACGCCGCCGCCAAGCTGCAGCGCCCCCTGCTCATCAAGGGCGAGCCCGGCACCGGCAAGACCATGCTGGCCGAGGAGGTCGCCTCCGCTCTCGGCATGCCGCTGCTGCAATGGCATATCAAGAGCACGACCAAGGCCCAGCAGGGCCTGTACGAGTACGACGCGGTCAGCCGGCTGCGCGACAGCCAGCTCGCCGGCATCGAGGGCAGCGACCGCGTGCGCCACATCGAGAACTACATCGTCAAGGGCGTGCTCTGGCAGGCCTTCGAGGCCGACCAGCCGGTCGTGCTGCTGATCGACGAGATCGACAAGGCCGACATCGAGTTCCCGAACGACCTGCTGCGCGAGATCGACCGCATGGAGTTTTACGTCTACGAGACGCGGCAACTCGTCAAGACCAAGCACCGGCCCCTGGTCTTCATCACCTCCAACAACGAGAAGGAGTTGCCGGACGCCTTCCTGCGCCGCTGCTTCTTCCACTACATCAAATTCCCCGACGCCGAGACGATGAAGAAGATCGTCGACGTGCACTTCCCGACGCTGAAGAAGGACCTGCTGGCCGCCGCGCTGAAGAACTTCTACGACGTGCGCAACCTGCCCGGCCTGAAGAAGAAGCCCAGCACCTCGGAGCTGATCGACTGGCTCAAGCTGCTGGTCGCCGAGGACGTGCCGGTGGACGCCCTGCAGGCCAAGGACGAGAAGGTCAGCATCCCGCCGCTGGTGGGCGCCCTGCTGAAGAACGAGCAGGACCTGACCCTGTTCGAGAAGCTGGTCTTCATGCAGCGCAACAACCGCTGATGGCTCAGGACCTCGACCGCGCTCTGCGCGAAGGCCTGGCCGACGCCGTCGGCTTTGTCGGCGGTGCCCTGGCCGGCTGGTGGCTGGGCCGCCACTTCGGCATAGATTTCGTCGCCAGCCCCGACTGGAACGCGCAGCAGATTCTAGGCCTGGTGCTCATCGTCGCAGGCTGCGGCATGGGACGTTTCCTCGCGCGCCAGCTGATGCTGAAGGACAGGACTTGAAGCCCGTGCTACCCACCACCCTCGCCGCCGACCCCATCCGGCTGGTGCCGCTGACGCTGGAGCATGTACCCGGACTGCAGGCCGCGGCCGCCGATGGCGAGCTCTGGCATCTGCGCTTCACCAGCGTGCCGGCACCGGACGAGACCACCGCCTACGTCGAAACCGCCCTGGCTGGCCAGGCCGCCGGCCACCGCCTGCCCTTCGCGGTGCTGGACGCCGTCAGCGGCGAAGTGCTGGGTTCGACCAGCTATCACGACATCGTGCCGGCGGTGGAGCGCGTCGAGATCGGCTACACCTGGTATGCCCAGCGCGTACAGCGCAGTGCCGTCAACACGACGGCCAAGCTGCTGCTGCTGACGCATGCCTTCGAGACCCTGGGCGCCCGGCTGGTGGGCTGGCGCACCGACAACTTCAACCACGCCTCTCAGCGCGCCATCGAGCGCCTGGGCGCCAAGCGCGACGGCGTGATCCGCCACCACGCGCTGCGCCGCGACGGCACGGTGCGCGACACCGTCATGTACAGCCTGGCCCTGGGCGAATGGCCCGAGGTCAAGGCGCATCTCACCTGGCAACTCACGCGACAGAGACCATGAAGAACAAAACCAGGGCCTTCGACGTCGATGCACTGTGGGCCCTGGATCGCATCGGCGAACCCAGCCTCAGCCCCGATGGCGCCCAGGCGGCCGCCAGCGTCACGCGCTATTCGATGGAGAGCAACAAGGCGCAGAGCAGCCTGTGGTTGTTCTCGACGCTGGGCGGCGAACCGCGCCGCCTGACCGAGGCCGGTGAGAAGGACGGCAACCCGCAGTGGAGCCCGCGCGGCGACCTGATCGCCTTCGCGACCAAGCGGGAGCAGGCCGGCGTGCGTGACGAGGAGACCCAGCTCTACGTCATCCCGCCTGACGGTGGCGAAGCGCGACGTATCGGCCAGGTGCCCACGGGCGTGGAGTCCTTCAAATGGTTCCCCGACGGCCGGCGCATCGCCTTCGTGTCCTGGGTCTGGCCCGGGTTGAAAGCGGCTGCCCAGGCCGAAGCCCTGCGCGACTTCAAGGCCCGCAATGAGAGTGCCTACGTCACCGACGAGGCCCTTTACCGCTTCTGGGACCACCACCTGCCCATGGGCCGCGTGCCGCATCTGCATGTGATGGACATCGACACCGGCAAGGCCCGCGACCTGTTCGAGGGCACGGCCTGGGAGCTGAGCCGCGCCGAGCCCGATGCGAATACCTTCGACATCGCGCCCGACGGCCGTCGCATCGCCTTCGCCTTCGACCCCGCCGCCGACAAGCAGCTGGACGGTCGCTTCGCCCTGGCCGAGATCGACGTGCGCACGCGCCGCGTCGAGACCCTGCTGCAGGACGCCGACTGGGATTTCTCGGCGCCGCGCTACAGCCATGGCGGCGGCCATCTGGCCTTCCTGGCCAGCCACCAGGCCCTGGGCCACAACCGCCCCAACCAGCTCGCCGTGCTGAACCAGCAGGGCCAGTGGGCCGTCTTCAGCGAAGACTGGGACCACGAAGTCAGCGCGCCGCTGCGCTGGACGGCGGACGACCAGAGCCTGCTGTTCGCCGCCGAGGACCGCGGCCGCCGCCATCTCTGGCAGTTCATGCTCGGCAAACGCCTGGCCGAACCCATCTTTGAGGGCGGCCATGTCGGCAGCTTCACGCTGGCCCAGGACTTCGTCGTCATCAACCACGACGGCGTGCAGTTCCCGCCGCGTCTGTCGGTGCTGGCCGACGACGGCCTGCGACGCATCGAGGCGCTCAACGACGAACGCCTGGCCTCGCATCGCTTCGGGCGCCACGAGGAAGTGACGATCCAGGGCGCACGCGGCGACGACGTGCAGATGTGGCTGATCTACCCACCCGGCTTCGACGGGAAGAAGAAGTGGCCCGTCTTGCACGCCATCCACGGCGGCCCGCACACGGCCTTCGGTGACAGCTGGCACTGGCGCTGGAACCACCAGGCCTTCGCGGCCCAGGGCTATGTCGTGGCCTGCGTGAACTACCACGGCTCGTCCAGCTTCGGCTTCGAGTTCCTGGACAGCATCACCGGCCACTGGGGCGAGTACGAGCTGCAGGACGTCGAGGCCGGCACCGACTGGCTGCTGAAGAAGAACTGGGTGGACCGAAAGCGCATCGTCGCCACCGGCGGCAGCTATGGCGGCTATATGGTGGCGTGGATGAACGGCCATATGAAAGCCGGCCGCTACCAGGCCTATGTCTGCCACGCCGGCTGCTACGACTGGCAGGCCATGTATGCCGACGACGCCTACAACTGGCATCGCAAGGAGCTGGGCGCGGCCTACTGGGACGACCCGGCACGCGTCGCCGCGCAAAGCCCGCATGCATTTGCCAAGCACTTCAAGACACCCACCCTCGTCATCCACGGCGCCCTGGACTACCGCGTGCCCGACGCCCAGGGCTTGGCTTACTACAACACGCTAAAGTCCCTCGGCGTACCGGCCCGCCTGGTCTGGTTCCCGGATGAGAACCACTGGGTGCTGAAGCCACGCAACAGCCGCCTCTGGTACGGCGAGTTCTTCGGCTGGCTGGCCAAGCATCTGCCGGCGCGGTGATGCAGCGGCGCGCCCTGCTGAGCGCACTGGCCGCCGCTTGTTCCGGCACGGCGCTGGCTGCCGCGTCGCGCAGGCCGAGCAGCGCCGCCTGCAGGCCCATCTGCGCTTCCTGGCCGACCCTCTGCTGGAAGGCCGCGAAGCCGGCACCCCTGGCTTCGATGTCGCGGCCGCCTATGTGGCCAGCCAATTTGCACAACTCGGCCTCAAGCCCCTGGGTGACGCCGGTGGCTACGCCCAGGCCGTGCCGCTGAAGAGCACCCGTCACGCCGCCACCGCCCCCACGCTGGAACTCTGCCGCGGCGAGGCCTGCGAGCACCTGGTCTGGCTCGACGAATTCAGCACGCACCCCGACATGGCACTGGCCCATGCCGAGATGAAGGGCGAACTCGTCTTCGTCGGCTACGACATCGAGGCACCCGCCTTTGGCCTGGACGACTACGCCGGCCTGGACGTGAAAGGCAAGATCGTCGTTTCGCTGTCCGGCCGGCCGCCGAGATTGCCGTCCGAGGAGGGCGCCCACTTCGGCAACGGTCGCACCAAAGCCGAACTGGCAGCCCGCCATGGCGCCATCGGCGTCATCAGCCTGGCCACCCCGCGCAGCGACGTGGTCGCGCCCTTTCACCTGAACCGGCAGTATGCGGACGCGGTCTCCATGGACTGGCAAGCGCCGCAAGGTGGTGGCGGCAACGACTTGCCCGGCATCCAGGGCTCCGCCACGGTCAGCGTCCAGGCGGCGCAGCGGCTGCTGGCTGGGGTTGCCCAGGACTACGCCGCCCTGGTGGCCGACGCCGAGGCTGGCCGGCCGCTGCCGCGCGGCAACCTGGGCCTGAGCGCCCGCCTAGTGCGCGACAGCGTTCATGGCCAGGCGCTCAGCCACAACGTGATCGGCTGCATCGAGGGCGGGCGACGCAAGCATGAGTTCATCGTGCTGACCGCCCACCTCGACCATCTCGGCCGCAAGGGCGAGGTCGTCTACCCCGGCGCCATGGACAACGCCATGGGCGTGGCCATGCTGCTGGAAACCGCGCGCCTGCTGGCCCAGAGCACCGGCGCGCTGGACCGCTCCGTCCTCTTCATCGCATTGACCGGCGAGGAGAAGGCCCAGTCCGGCTCCTCCTATTTCGCCCGCCACCCGAGCGTGCCGGTCGAGTCGCTGGTGGCGGCCATCAACATCGACATGCCCGTGCTGCTGCACGACTTCAAGGACGTCGTCGCCCTCGGCGCCGAGCACTCGACGCTGGGCGCCGCCGTCGAGCGTGCCGCGCGCAGGCTGGGCCTGCAGACCTCGCCCGACCCCATGCCCGAGCAGAGCCGCTTCACGCGCTCCGACCAGTACAGCTTCGTGCGCCTCGGCATCCCGGCACTCATCCTCGGGCCGGGCGGCGCCTCGTTCCAGGCCAGCGAGGACGGTAACGCGCTGATCCGCGACTTCCGCCGCCAGCGCTACCACCAGCCCGGCGACGACCTCAGCCAGCCCTTCCACTGGAGGGCCGCGCAGCGCTTTGCGCAGCTGCATTGGGAATTGCTCAGGGAAGTCGCCCAGCAGGCCGAGCGGCCAGCCTGGCTGGCGGGCGATTTCTTCGGCCAGCTTTACGGCCGCTAACTCATCCAGTCGATGTCCGTGCACAGCACCCTCAGCCCGTCGGGCGTGGGGCAGGCTACGGACAGGGTCACGCACATCTGCGCGCCGTGCAGGCTCAGATAGGGCCGCGTCATCTGCGTGACGCCGGGCTCCTCCAGCGCACGCCGGAAATACGGCCGCCGTGCCCAGCGCGCCTCGCCCGCAAGCCCCAGAGGCTCGAAGCGCGGGTCCTGGGACAAGTCCTTCACGCCCGGCGGCACCATGGGCTCGGCCACATGGCGGCCCTGCTCGTCCAGCAGGAAGCAGACCTGCACGCCAGGCAGGGCCAGCAGCCCGGCGCAGGCCTCTGGCAAGGCCTGGCTCGACAACTGGTGCTGAGCTTGTTTCAAAGCCTCGCGATAGGGCGCCATATGGGCCGCGTGCACACGCCGCGTGTCGGTGTGGCGGCCGTCCAGCAGCTCCCAGATCTCCTCGATCTCGTCGGACACGCCCTGTGGACCCAGCATGCCCGGCACCGGCCGGCCGAAGACAAAGCCCTGCACCATGTCGACATCCACGTCGAGCGCCAGCAAGGCCTCGTCGCGCGTCTCCACGCCCTCCAGCAGCACCAGGGACCCGCACTCGTGCAGCAGCGACACCATCTGGGCCAGCACGCGCGCAATGCGCGGCGAGCCGCTGGCGCGGCGCAGCAGGCTGCGGTCCAGCTTCACGATCTCGGGGTGGATATGCCAGATGCGATCGAAATTGGAATGACCCGCGCCGAAGTCGTCCAATGCCAGCAGGCAGCCGGTCTGGCGCACATTGGCAACGGCGCGCTCGAAGTCGGCCTCCTGGGCCATGACGTCCTCGGTCACCTCCAGCACCAGCCGGTGCATTGGCAGGCCCAAGGCCTGCATGGTGCGCACCGAGCCCTCCAGGACCTCGATCTGCTGGGCTCCACGCACGAAGACGGCCGGGTGGATGTTCAGGAACAGCCAGCTCTGATCGCCGGCCTGGTGCACGAAATTGTGGACATGCAGCAGCCGGCACAGGCGGTCGGCCGCCCATTGCTGCTCGAAGCTGCGCAACTGCTCGAAGAACTTGATCGGCGACACCGCGTTGCCGGCCGCATCCGACACCCGCAGCAGGGCCTCGTAGCCGACCGCGCGGCGGTGCGGAAAGCTGAACACCGGCTGGAAATGGCTGTCCAGCTGCCACTCGCCCTGGCGCGCCCGCCAGCGGCCGTCTTCCCTCTCGAGCGACTCGACGAGGCGCAGCAGCATGGCGTCAGCACCGGGCGGCGCAATGGCTTTCAAGGGCGGTCCTGCGGTAGCGACATGCGGCCCATACTAGCTGCGCCCCCCGCATAGTCGCGGGAATATCGCACTGCATAATCGTTTTCAACCCTGTCGCACCTCTGCCAAGCGCCGATGCCGATGTCGCTCTTCCACCCGCTGCCTGCCGTCAAGCAATGAGTGAAGCAGCCGGCGCTTCACCAGGGCCTGACAAGCCGGAAGATCCGATCGAGCCCACGGTCAAGATGGGCCCGCCGCTGACGCCGGGCCACACCCTGCCGCCCGGCACGCGCATCCACGACTACCGCATCGACCGGGTGCTGGGCGAAGGCGGCTTCGGCATCGTCTACCTCGCCACCGATATCGCCCTGGAGCGCCAGGTCGCCATCAAGGAATACCTGCCCTCGTCGATGGCGGCGCGCGCCGGCCAGTCCATGACGGTGCTGGTCAAGTCGACCGAGCACCAGGAAACCTTTGCCATCGGGCTGAGGAGCTTCGTCAACGAGGCCAAGCTGCTGGCCCGCTTCGACCACCCCGCCCTGCTCAAGGTGCATCAGTTCTGGGAGCAGAACGGCACTGCCTACATGGCCATGCCCTACTACCAGGGACAGACGCTGAAACAGGCCCTGAGCAAGCTCGGGCGGCTGCCGACCGAGAAAGAGGTGCGCGCCTGGCTGATGCCGCTGCTGGACGCGCTGGAGGTGCTGCACAACGAGCACTGCTACCACCGCGACATCGCGCCGGACAACATCCTGCTGACCGACCACGGCCCGCTGCTGCTGGACTTCGGCGCCGCGCGCCGCGTCATCGGCGACCTGACGCATGCCCTGACCGCCATGCTCAAGCCTGGCTTCGCGCCCATCGAGCAGTACGGCGACATGCCCGGCGTCACCCAGGGGCCTTGGACCGACATCTTCGCCCTGGCCAGCGTGCTCTATGCCGCCATCAGCGGCAAGCGCACCGTGGCCTCCGTCGAGCGCCTGCTCAACGACCAGCTCCAACCTCTGGCCACCGTGGCGGCGGGCCGCTGCGGCAACGCCTTTCTGGCCGCCATCGACCGCGCACTGGCCATCCACCCCAAGGACCGCCCGCAGTCCATCGCCGAGTTCCGCAATCTGCTGACCGCCGACGACACCCAGGTGCTGGACCTGCTCGAACTGGGCGGCATGCCCGACGACGACAGGACCGTCGTGCTGCAGCCCGACTTCGACCCGACTCAGGTGGCGCCGGGCAGCATCGTGCCGACGCGCACGGAGCCGGCACGCCCCAAGACCCAGCCGCCGCCGCCCGCCACTCGCCCTCAGCCAACCGCCC
>Ga0194137_10000101_pt1 | contig 54913 bp, 50 predicted proteins | sample TARM_MetaG_T3_14_FD_134025 | JGI IMG/M metagenome (GOLD analysis project Ga0194137, IMG submission 134025) | Freshwater microbial communities from Pennsylvania, USA, analyzing microbe dynamics in response to fracking - TARM_MetaG_T3_14 (version 2) | ecosystem: Environmental > Aquatic >...
CAGCTGCGCGCGCAGCTGCCCTTCTATTCGCAGGAGATGGTCGACCTCGGCCGGGTGCAGTTCTTCGGCACGGCTTCCACGGCCGCGCAGCGCGCCTACCAGCCGGCCGACATCGTGCGCTTCTTCAGCAGTGACCGCGTCACCGACGACTACAGCTACGCCTGGCCCAGCGGTCAGAGCGTGCCGCGCGAGGATACGGCCATGCTGGCCGAAGAGGCGCTGATGCAGCTGCGCCATGGCGTGCTGCGCGATGTCGCGGTGACGCCGCATCTCGTCAGCGGCTCGAGCGCCGACCTCGTCGTGGCCTGGGGGCAGCGTGGCCGTGTGGGCGACGCCGCCATCAAGCCGCGCGTGGCACTTGTGCTGTCCCAGACCATGCCCTGGCTACCCGCCGGCTTCACCGACGGCCTGGCGGCGCCGATTGAATTGCGCGCAGGCCTGACCTGGGGGCAGAACCTCGACCAGGGCGCGCTGGCGACGGGTGTGGTGAAGCCGCTTTCGGCGGCTGAGCGGGCGCTGGAATCCGACCTCGACAGCCAGCGTCGCAGCAGCCGCAAGGCCGCCGCGTTGATGCGCTAATTCACGCGGGCCAAGCGCCGGGCCGCTCCCAAGTCGGCCCGCTCAGGCGATGTGCTTGCGGCTCGATGCCGCAAGCATCACCGTCCCCTCGCGGGACCGGCCAGGGTATTCCTTGGACGAGGGGCTTCAATGCCCGCTCGACAGGACTTCGCCGGCCTTGAGCTTGTACGCGGTGCCGCAATAGGGGCACTGGCCCTGGCCGCCATGGGTCAGATCGATGAAGACCTTGGGATGGTTGCTCCACAGCGCCATCTTCGGATTGGGGCAGAAGACGGTGCCGTTGTCGTTGCAGTCCTTGGCCGTCACTTCAACGGTGGCGGCGGGCGTTTGGGTGGTGCTCATGCTCTTGCTGCTCTTAGACCGCGGTCAGCCATTCGGTGTACTTGGGGTTGCGGCCGTTGACGATGTCGAAGAAGGCCGACTGGATCTTCTCGGTGATGGGGCCGCGCGAGCCCGAGCCGATCTCGACGCGGTCCAGCTCGCGGATGGGCGTCACTTCGGCGGCGGTGCCGGTGAAGAAGGCCTCGTCGCAGATATAGACCTCGTCGCGGGTGATGCGCTTCTCGACGAGCTTCAGGCCCAGGTCCTGGCAGACCGAGAAGATGGTGTTGCGGGTGATGCCGTTGAGCGCGCCGGCCGACAGGTCGGGCGTGTAGACGACGCCGCCCTTGATGACGAAGAGGTTCTCGCCCGCGCCTTCGGACACGAAGCCCGAGGCGTCCAGCAGCAGGGCCTCGTCATAGCCCTCGTCGACGGCTTCCATGTTGGCCAGGATGGAGTTGGTGTAGTTGGACACCGTCTTGGCCTGGGTCATCGTGATGTTGACGTGGTGGCGGGTGTAGGAGCTGGTCTTGACGCGGATGCCGCGCTTCATGCCGTCCTCGCCCAGGTAGGCGCCCCAGCTCCATGCGGCCACCATCAGATGGACCTGGTTGCCCTTGGGGCTGACGCCCAGCTTCTCGGAGCCGATCCAGATCAGCGGGCGCAGATAGGCGCTCTTCAGGCCGTTGGCTTTGACGACTTCGCGCTGGGCCTGGTTGACCTGTTCCTGCGAGAAGGGGATCTTCATGCGCAGGATCTTGGCGCTGTTGAACAGGCGCTGGGTGTGTTCCTGCAGACGGAAGATGGCCGTGCCGTTGACCGTGTCGTAGGCGCGCACGCCCTCGAAGGCGCCGCAGCCGTAGTGCAGGGTGTGGGTCAGCACGTGGATCTTGGCGTCGCGCCAGTCGACGAGCTCGCCGTCCATCCAGATCTTGCCGTCGCGGTCGTGCAGGGGGGCGGGAATCATCGGGTACTCCAGGGGCTGCGTGAAAACCGGTGATTTTACGAAGCTCCGTCGGCGCGGATCAGCCGCCACTCGACGAGCCTGCCTTTCACGAGCTTGACTTCAACGGCGTCGCCGCCGGCATCGCGCCAGGCAAAGGTCTCGGGCGCCTGCTTGACGCCGAGGCTGCCGGTCAGCGTGATCAGCTCCACCAGCTTCATGCCGGCGTGCAACTGGCTGTTCAGCATGACGGCATTGGCGACTGAACCCAGGGGCGCCTCGCCGGCCGTCTTCATGACCCGCATCAGCCGCGAGATCTGCAGCAGCAGCCAGAAGATGATGCCCGTCGTCGCGAAGATGACGCCCTGCCAGCCGAGCAGCACGCCGCCCAGAATCAGGCCGGCCAGCGCCAGGCCCACGCCTATCCACGGATTCACGATTGCGGATCCTGGTTGCCGTCTTCGCGTGCCCAGGCATAGGCCCGCTCGACCTTGGCGATCCGCAGCGTGTAGTGCGCATACCAGTCGCTGCGGCCGGTGTCGCGGGCTATTCTGTGCTCGGCATGGCGGCGCCAGGCGGCGATGTCCTCGGGGCTGCGCCAGTAGGACACGGTTAGCCCCAAACCGTCCTCTCCACGGGCGCTTTCCACGCCGAGATAGCCGGGCTGCTCAGCCGCCAACGCCACCATGCGGTCGGCCGTGTCGCCATAGCCCTGCTCGACGGGCGTGCGCTGGCTGGTGAAGATGACGGCGTAGTAGGGAGGGGTGGGCAGTGCGCTCATGGCGCACATGCTAGGGCCTGTCGGCGCTAGAGCCGCGTGACCTCGACGCTGTCCGACGAGCGCTGCGTCGGGCCGTGATAGACCGCCTCGATGTTGTTGCCGTCGGGGTCCAGCACAAAGGCCGCGTAGTAGCCCGGGTGGTAGTGGCGCGGCCCCGGGGCGCCGTGATCGCGGCCGCCAGCGGTCAGGGTCATTGCATGGAAACGCCTCACCTCATCCTCGCTGCGGGCATGGAAGGCCAGGTGCAGATGCGAGACCCGGCCCTCGGCCTGGTCTACATAGAACTCGTCGGCGAAGAAGCAGCCCGGCGCCTCGCCGAAGGCCTCGAGCCGGCCGATGGCCTCCAGCGCCGCGCGGTAGAAGCGCCGGCTGGCCGCCAGGTCGCTCACGCGCAGATGCACGTGATCGATCAGGCGGCCGCAGTGGTCCATGCCAGCCCTACTTGTTGGTCTTCAGAAGCACGCAGCGCACCCACTGGCCGGATTCGAGGGCGTCCTTGTGGCCGTTCAGGAACTGCTCGGCCGTCGAGTTGCGCGCCGTGAAACACATGCCGTGCAGGATGCCCATGCGCGGCACGGGGCGCGACCATTTGCGCTCGACCACGCCGTTGAACCAGGACACCTGCTCGTCGTCATCGTCCACGTCGGAGCGGCCCAGCAGCAGCACGACCTCGTATTTGTCATCGGTCAGCGGTTCGGCGGCGCTGGTCATCACCTGCAGGCCGCCGTCGCTCATGTTCAGCACCAGACCGGCCGGCCCGCGGCTGAATTGCACTGGCTTGAAGACCCAGCCGGGCAGGGAGTCGGCGTCATGCTGGGCGGCGAGAAAGTCGGTGCGCGGGTGCTGCCTGAGGTTGGCGGGATCGGACATGGGGCTCCTCCTGTGCGTAGCCCCAATCCTAAGCAGACTTTGGAAGGCACAAAACAAAGGCAATCCCGCGTCCCCCCAAGCCGTTCTCGATGCGCATGCGCCCGCCGAGCCGGATCGCAGCCTGGCGCACGATGGCCAGGCCCAGGCCGCTGCCGCTGACGGCCTGGCCCGGCGCGCGCCAGAAGCGGTCGAAGGCGCGCTCGCGCCACTCGGGAGGGAGGCCGGGGCCGTCGTCGGCGACGTGGAGCTCCAGGCCGTCGGCGACCTGTCGCAGCGCCACCTCGATGCGCCCGCCCGCCGGCACATAGCGCAGCGCGTTGTCGAGCAGGTTGTGCAGCACGGATTGCCAGGCCGGCAGCGCCAGCGTGACGTGCAGGGCCTCGGGCGCCTCCAGCGACAGCTCCAGCCCTCGCGCCGCCGCCGTGTCGCCGGCCGAGGCCAGGGCCAGTTCCAGCAGCGGCACCAGGTCGACGGCCTGGGCCTGCACCTGACCGCCGCCGGCGTCGTCCAGCACGGCCAGGTCCAGCAGTTGCTGGCTGAGGTGGGAGGCGCGTTGCAGCATCTGCACCATGGCGGCTTCGGCGCGTTGGCGGGCCTCGGGCGCGTCGGCGCGCGCCAGCACATGGGCCTGGGTGGTCACCGCGGCCAGCGGCGTGCGCAGCTCGTGGGCGGCCTCCTGCACAAAGCGACGCTCGCGCTCGACGCGTCGGCGCAGCTGGGCCAGCAGGCGCTCGAAGGCCTCGGCCGGCGGGCGCAGCTCGCGGTGGGGCGGCCGCACGCCTAGCGGCGCCAGGTCTTGCGGGTCGCGCGCGGCCAGCGCCCGGGTGAGGCGGCGCAGCGGGGCCAGGCCTGTCCACAGCGCGATGCCCAGCGGCAGCAGCACCAGGGGTAGGGTCAGCAGCAGCTTGTCGAGGATGTCGTCCGTCAGCCGCCACAGCAGCGGCGCCAGGGGCTCGGCGGGTTCGGCGATGACCAGCGTCCAGGGGCCGGCGGGCTGGGTGACGACCCAGTGCGTCACGTTGCCCACCGGCCGCTGCGTGACGGGCTCCGGCCCGGCGGCGAAGGACTGGGTCGCCGTGGGCGGATAGGCGGCGAGCACGGCGCCCGAGGCGTTGCGCAACTGGTGGATGACGGGGCCGGGCGGCTGGCCGGTGCGGGCCCGCCAGCGCTCGTTGATGCGCGCCAGCGACGTCATCAACTGCCCGGCTTCGGCGGCGTCGGTCAGCGGGGCCAGTTCGGGGGCCCACAGTTCGGCGCGGTTGTGGATGGCCAGGTCCTGCACATAGGACTGGCGGGTCTCGAGGTAGTCGTGCAGCAGCAGCACGAGCAGCACCAGCAGGAAGGCCAGGCCCAGCGCGCCGACGATGCGGCGCATCAGGCTGGGCTCACGCAGCCAGGCGGTCATGGCACGAGGGCGTAGCCCACGCCACGCGTCGTGCGGATGCGCTCGGGGCCGAGCTTCTTGCGCAGATTGAACACATGCATTTCGATGGCCGCGGCGTTCAGCGGCTCCCCCAGGGGTTCGAGCTTCTGCGCGATCTGGCTCTTGGGCACGACCTTGCCGGCCGCGCGCGCCAGCTCCAGCAGCAGCTGGAACTCGCGCTTGGACAGGTCCAGCGCCTCGCCGGCCAGTTCGGCCGTGCGGGCGCCGGGGTGGATGCGCAGCTCGCCCAGGGTCCAGACCTCGCTCGCCTGGGCCGCGCAACGGCGCAGCACGGCGCGCAGGCGCGACACCAGCTCCTCGGTGGCGAAGGGCTTGACGAGGTAGTCGTCGGCGCCGGCATCCAGGCCGGCCAGGCGGTCCTGCAGGGCGCCCTGGGCCGTGATGACCAGGATGGGCGTGCTGCAGCCCTGGCGGCGCCAGCGCGCCAGCAGCTCGAAGCCGCTGCCGTCGGGTAGGCCCAGGTCCAGCAGCACCGCGTCGGCCTGCAGCTGATCGACACGCGGCGGCGCATCGGCCGCGCGCCGCCCCCACTCGACGCTGAAGCCGTGCAGCTGCAGCGCCGCGAGCAGGGCGCGGCCGAGGTCCAGGTCGTCTTCGATCAGCAGGAGGTGCATAGGAGGTTGTCGGGCCTGGGAACGGGTCCAACTCGGAGGGCCGGGGCGAGTTGCGGGGTGATTCTGCGTTGCCGACTCGTTGCGTAGCGAGCTACGCGGCCTCGCCGACGCCTTGCCTCACCCCGCAACTCGCCCCGGCGCGGGCCCGCTCCGAGGCCCGACAACCTCCTAAAACTTGTAGCGCAGGGTTGTCGAAATGCCGTTGATGACCGAGCCGCCTTTTTCGCGGCTCATGCCCAGGTACTCCCAGGCCAGGCCGAGGTGCCAGCCGGGGGCGAGTGTCGTCTCCAGGCCGAGGCCGCCGTAAAGGGCCGTCGTCGAGCCGCTGGCGACGCGTGCCGTGGCCTCGCCGGCGCCCGTGAGGCTGCTCTGGTTGCGCGCCAGGCCGAGGCGGCCGACGAGGGCGAAGCGCTCGTTCAGCGGCAGCGTGGCGCGGCCGGCCAGCAGCCAGGAATGGCCGTGGCTGGTCAGCCGGCCGTCCTGGCTGCCGAGGCGGTAGCTGTAGCCCGGTGAACCCTGATTGACGTAGCCGGCCTCGACGGCCCAGCGGTCGTCCAGTTCATAGCCCAGGCGCAGCGCGCCGGACAGCGAGTGGCCCTTGGCCGAGTCGCCGCTGGCCGTGGCGCCGGGCACCGTCATGTCGTAGCGGCGCGCAAGGCTGCCGCCTTCGACGTAGAGGCCGTCGGCTCGGGCGGCGGTGGCGGAGATCAAGAGCAGGCAGGCAAGAGGAAGGAAGCGCATGAATAACCCGGTAGCGGTCGAAGTGATGACCGGGTCATTCTTGGAAGGCGAAGCTTTGTCTTTCCCAAATTGCGTCAGTGGAGTCCACGCAAGACCTCGATGGCCTGCTCGACGCGCTCGATGGCGTGGATGGTCAACCCTTCGATGGCCTTCTTGGGTGCGTTGGCCTTCGGCACCACGGCGACGCTGAAGCCCAGCTTGGCAGCTTCCTTGAGCCGCTCCTGGCCGCGCGGGGCCGGGCGCACCTCGCCGGCCAGGCCGATCTCGCCGAAGGCGATGAAGCCCTTGGGCAGGGCCCGGCCGCGCAGGGAACTCTGGATGGCCAGCAGCACGGCCAAGTCGGCGGCCGGCTCGCTGATGCGCACGCCGCCTACGGCGTTGACGAACACGTCCTGGTCGCCCGTGGCCACGCCGGCATGGCGGTGCAGCACGGCCAGCAGCATGGCCAGGCGGTCGCGGTCCAGGCCGACCGAGAGGCGCCGCGGGCTGACGCCGCCGCTGTCCACCAGGGCCTGCAGTTCGACGAGCAAGGGCCGCGTGCCTTCCAGCGTGACCAGCACACAGCTGCCCGGCACCGGTTCGGCGTGGGTGGACAGAAAGATGGCGCTCGGGTTGGCCACGCCCTTCAGCCCTTTTTCCGTCATCGCGAACACGCCGATCTCGTTGACGGCGCCGAAGCGGTTCTTGATGGCGCGCACCAGGCGGAAGCTGGAATGGGTGTCGCCCTCGAAATACAGCACCGTGTCGACGATGTGTTCCAGCACACGCGGGCCGGCTAGGGCGCCTTCCTTGGTGACATGGCCCACCAGCACCATGGCGCAGCCGCGCGCCTTGGCCGTTCGCGTCAGCTGGGCCGCGCATTCGCGCACCTGGGCGACCGAGCCCGGCGCCGAGGTGAGTTGTTCGGAGTACAGGGTCTGGATGGAGTCGATGACGCAGAAGTCCGGCTCTTCGGCCTCGAGGGTGGCCAGGATCTTCTCTAGGCCGATCTCGGCCAGCACCCGCACCTTGTCGCCGGCCAGGGCCAGGCGCCGTGAGCGCATGGCGACCTGGGCACCGCTTTCCTCGCCGGTCACGTACAGGACCTTGACCGTCTGTGACAGGGACTCCACTGCCTGCAGCAGCAGCGTGGACTTGCCGATGCCCGGGTCGCCGCCTATCAGCACGACGCCGCCGGCCACGATGCCGCCGCCCAGCACGCGGTCCAGTTCCTCCTGGCCGGTGGGCGTGCGCTCGAAGTCGCTGGCCTCGATCTCGGACAGGGTCGCGACGGGCTGACTCCTGGCCAGGGACTGGTAGCGGTTCTTGCCGCCGCCGGTGGGTTCGGCGGCGGTCTCGGTCAGCGTGTTCCAGGCATTGCAGTGCGGGCATTTGCCCAGCCAGCGAGGGCTGGTGCCGCCGCATTCAGTACAGGTGTAGATGCTTTTGGTAGAGGCCATCAGTGCATTGTCGAGGGCTCTTTGAGCGTGAACCGCTGTATCGCAAGATCTTGCTTGGCGCGCCCCAGTTCGACGAAAGGCATCAACGCTCAAAGAGCCTAGTCGAGGCGGGCCGCACCCAGGCTGTCAGCAGCAGGGCCGCCGCCAAGGCGCAGCCCGCCGAGAAGCCGAAGGCCAGCCTTGCCGAGCTGCCCTCCCACAGCCCGCCGAACAGCAGCGACGCCGGCAGCAGCAGGGCACCCATGGTGAGGTTGAGCCAGCCGAAGGCGGTGCCACGCTGCTCGGGTGGCGTCAGGTCGGCGAGCAGGGCGCGCTCCACGCCGTCGGTCGCGGCCATGAAGATGCCGTAGAGACCGAAGAGGGCGTACAGCGGCCAGCCCGGCGCGGCGAACCAGCCCATGCCGATGTAGAAGACGGCGTAGGCGAGATAGCCGGCCACCAGCAGGCGCACGCGGCCGACGCGGTCGGACAGGCCGCCCAGTGGCACCGAGAACAGGGCCGCCACGCCCGAGACCGCCGCCCACAGCAGCGGCACCTGGGCCTCGGCCACGCCCAGCTCACGGGCACGCAGCAACAGGAACATATTGCTGGAATTGCCCAGCGTGAACAGTGCGACGACGACGAGGTAGCGGCGCAGCGGGGCCGGCAGGCCGGCCAGGGTCCAGCTGAAGCGCGGCGGCCTGGCAGCCGGGGGTGGCGCGTCCTTCACGGCCAGGGTCAGCGCCAGACAGAGCAGTCCGGGGATGACGGCCCACAGGAAGACCCGGCCCAGTGGCACGCCGGCGCTCAACAGGGCCCAGGCCAGCAGCGGGCCGATGACGGCACCGGCGTTGTCCATGGCCCGATGCAGGCCGAAGGCCAGGCCGCGCTGGCCGGCATCGATGTTGGCGGCCAGCAGAGCGTCGCGGGGTGCGGCACGCACGGCCTTGGCGATGCGGTCAGCCAGGCGCAGGGCCAGCAGCGAGGGCCAGCCGGTCACGAAGGCGATCAAGGGCCGCGCCAAGCCGGCCAGGCCATAGCCTGCCACGACCCATGGCTTGCTGCGCCCGCTGCGGTCCACCATCACACCGGCCCAGAGCTTGAGCAGGCTGGCCATGGCCTCGGCGACGCCCTCGATGAGGCCGAGCACCCGCGGGCCCGCCATCAGCACGCCGCTCAAGTACAGCGGCACCAGGGGATAGACCAGCTCGCTGGCGCTGTCGTTGACAAGGCTGATCAGGCCGAGCAGCCAGACGCTGCGCGGCAGGGAGAAAAGAGCCTTCAGCATCGGGCTCTAGATCGGACTTCCGACTCGTGAGGGGAGGACGGTGAAGTCCTCTCCGATCAGCCCCAGCTTGCGCACGCCATTGCGTTGGGCCGCGGCCAGCACGGCCGTGACGGCGCCGAAGTCCGCGAGCTTGTGCGGTTGGACATGCAACTCGACCTGGTTGGTCATGGCCACGGCGGCCACGGCCTGCAGGCGGGCGTCGAGCGCAGCGCGGCTCGACAGGATCTCGCCGTTCCAGGAGACGGTGCCGTCGAAGTCGACGCGCAGGATGTGGATGACGGGCTCGACGTCGATGGACCCGCCGCAATGGCCGGTGATGTCCAGGCTGACGGCGTGCAGGGGCGGCGGCAGCGCAGCGATCCACACCGCCAGGAGCGACAACACTACGCCGGCGAAGGGTGTCATGTTGAGGGTCAACAGTGGCTGCGGGTCTGGGTCCCGCGACGGGTTGGCCATGGTGCTGCACAAGGGCGAAGGGTGGTCGGTTCGATGATGCCAGCTTCGCAGCCGCATGCCCTGACTTCCGATGCCTGGGGCCGCTGCGTGCTAAAACCCTGGCCCCCGCGGCGCGCAGTGATGCCGCGGCCTGGAGGTAGTCATGGAGTTCTCGGTCTGGTTGGCCTTTTTCGCAGCATCCTGGGCCATCAGCCTGTCGCCCGGCGCCGGTGCGGTGGCGGCGATGAGCGCCGGCCTCAGCCATGGCTTCAAGCGCGGCTGCTTCATGACCTTCGGCCTCATTCCCGGCATCCTGACCCAGGTCGTCCTGGTCGGCGCCGGCCTGGGCGCCCTGATCGCGGCGTCGTCGCTGGGATTCGCCCTGGTGAAGTGGGCCGGCGTGGCCTATCTGATCTGGCTGGGCGTGCAGCAATGGCGAGCGCCGGCCAAGCCGCTGGCCGCGGCGGCTGAGGGCGCCGTCCACGTCACACGCCGCCAGCTGGTGCTGCGCGGCTGGGCCATCAACGCGGTCAACCCCAAGGGCACCGTCTTCCTGCTGGCCGTCGTGCCGCAGTTCCTGGACCTGCATGCCCCGCTGGCACCGCAATACCTCGTCATCGGCGCGACGCTGGCCTTCACCGACCTCGTCGTCATGACCGGCTACACCGCCCTGGCCGCACGCGTGTTGGCGGCGCTGAAGAGCGAGCGCCACATCAAGACGCTGAACCGCGTTTTCGGCTCGCTCTTCGTTGCGGCCGGCGCCCTGCTCGCGACCTTCAAGCGCGCGGCCTGATGACGGACGTCAAAGCCGCGAGCCGCCTGCCCACCTGGTTCCTCTTCCTGGCCCCGGTGCTGATCTGGGCCAGCACCTGGCACGTCATCCTCTACCAGCTGGCGTCGACGGTCCCGGCGCTGACCTCGGTCGGCTGGCGCTTCCTGATCGCCGCGTTGATGCTGGCCGCCCTGGCCCGCAGCCGCGGCGTGTCGCTGAAGCTGCCGCGCTATGCCCACGGCTATGCGCTGGCCACCGGCGTCATCCAGTACGCCGGCAACTACTGGTCGGTCTACGAAGCCGAGCGCCTCGTGCCCAGCGGCCTGGTCGCGGTGCTTTTCTGCCTGATGGTGTTCATGAACGCCCTCGTCGCCTGGCTGCTGTGGCGCCAGCCGGTGAGCCGGCGCTTCCTGGTGGCCAGCAGCGGCGCGGTGCTGGGCGTGGCGCTGATCTTCTGGCCCGAAATCGCCTCCACCGGCGCGCGGCCGGATGCGGCCCTGGGCCTGGGCCTGAGCTTCTTCGCCGTCGTCGTGGCCTGCATCGGCGGCTTCTTCACTCTGGTGCTGACGCGCCGCGGCCTGCCCCTGCTGCCGGTGCTGGCCTGGAGCATGGGCTATGGCGCGGTCTTCCTGCTGGGAATGTCGGTGGCGCTTGGCCATGGACTGCCCTTCGACGGGGCCTCGACCTATGTGGGCAGCCTGGTCTACCTGGCCGCCTTCGGCTCGGTCGTCGCCTTCACGCTGTATTACAGGCTGGCCGAGCGCCGCGGGCCGGCCCAGGCGGCCCTGGTGGGCGTGCTGGTGCCGGTCATCGCGCTGATCGTGTCGGCCGCGCTGGAGGGCTGGCAGGCCACGCCGCTGGCCATGGGCGGCATGGCGCTGTGCCTGGCCAGCCTCTTCGTGGCGACGCGGCCGGCGCGGCCTTGAGGCCTGCCGGCTTGCCTGGAATCCTCGCTTGACGCTGCCAAACCGCGCTGCCGATACTGGCCGCGCGGGGAGGGAATGCCAGACACGGCCGGCTTGGCGCCGGTCCGTTCATCCGCGCAAATCCAGATCCTCGCGTCCACCAACCGACCAAGGGGAAGGGTTCATGAAGCACAGTACTTTTGCGGCGATTGCCGCCGCGCTGAGCCTGGCTGTCTTCGCGGGCGCCGCGTGCGCCGATGACCAGCAGGATGTCTGGAAAGTCGAAGAGCAGCAATGGAAGCTGGCCGCCGCCAAGGACAGCAGCTGGATAGACACCGTGGTCCATCCCAACCTGCGCTTCTGGGAGGTGGGTGCGCCGATGCCGCGCAACAAGGCGTCCTTGCAGCACTGGGCGCGCTACGACAACAACAATTCCACGACCCTCGAGTACGAGCTGCTGCCCATCTCGACGACCATCACCGGCAATGTGGCCGTCGTCCAGTATTACTACATGATGGCACGGGAGAACGCCAAGAAGGAGCGTGAGACCTTCACCGGCCGCTACACGGACATCCTCGTGAAGGAAGGCGGCAAGTGGCTGTTCCTGGCCTGGACCGGCGGGGACGATCCGAAGAAGTGATGCGCCAGCGCGCCGGCGGGCGTGACTGGAAGTCTCCCGTGCCTGCCGGCCTTGACACCGCTGCGCCAGGCCTTGCCTCCCAGCCGCCGTTGCCGCGAACGGCAGGTCGGCTTGGCCGCCCGCAGCTGCTCGGCCGGCGCGGCTTCACAAAGCGCCATGTTCCGCCTGCCGGGAAGGGTTACCCTGCGCCCGCCTCAAAAGGGAGAACACATGAGCATCGCCTGGACGCGCCTGTGCGGCGCCATCGCCCTCGCTGGCGCCACCCTGCTGGCCCAAGCCGCCGACAAGGGCGCACCGCCCACGGTGGCGAAGCCCGTCACCGACAGCTACGGCGAGCTCAAGGTCAGCGACCCCTACCGCTGGCTGGAGAAGACGGGCGACGCCCAGGTCAAGCAATGGAGTGCCGCCCAGGACAGGCGCACGCGGGCTTATCTCGACAGGCTGCCGGCCCGCAAGCCGATGTTCGACTGGCTGATGAAGCAGGCCGCGGCCAGCTCCAGCGCTTTCTACAGCCTGCACGCCACGCCGGGCCAGCTGTTTGCCCTCTACAACCAGCCGCCCAAGCAGCAGCCCATGCTGGCCGTGCTGGGCCAGGACGCTGACCCCGCCAAGGCCCGCATCGTGCTGGACCCCAACGCGCTGAACCCCAAGGGCACGACGGCCATCGACTGGTATGTGCCGGCGCCGACGGGCAAGCTGGTGGCGGTGTCGATGTCGGAGGACGGCAGCGAGGACGGCTCCCTGCACCTCATCGACGTGACCACCGGCAAGCGGGTCGACAAGGTCATCCCCAACGTGCAGTACCCGACCGGCGGCGGCAGCCTGGCCTGGAACGAGGACGGCACGGGCCTCTGGTACACGCGTTACCCCGGCGCCAAGGAGCCGGCCGAGCGCCGGCACTTCTACCAGCAGATCTACTACCACCGCGTCGGCGATGACCCCGCCAAAGACGTCTATGTGCTGGGCAAGGATTTCCCGCGCGTCGCCGAGATCGCGCTGGACGCCCGGCCCGGCGCGCCCGGCGTCATCGCGTCGGTGGCCAATGGCGACGGCGGCGAGTTCGCCCACTACCTGATCGCCAAGGACGGGAGCACGCGCCAGGTCACCCGCTTCGAGGACAAGATCGTCGCCGCGGCCCTGGGCCCGGATGCCCTCTACCTGATCTCCCGCCAGGGGGCGCCGCGCGGCAAGCTGCTCAAGCTCGGCCTGGACGGGCTGTCGCTGGCCAAGGCGCAAACCATCGTCCCGGAGTCCGACGCGGCCCTGGAGCCCGGCGGCGAGTTCGGCGCCGGCAACATCACCATCACCCGAAACGCCATCTATCTGCGCGAGATCGCCGGCGGTCCCTCGCGCGTGGCCATCTACGGCCTGGACGGCAAGCCCAAGGGCCAGCTGCCCCTGCCCGAGGTGGCGGCCGTGGACGAAATCGAGGTGATGGACGATGGAAGCCTGCTGGTCGCCGTGAAAACCTATCTCGAGCCGCAGCAGTTCGTGCGTGTGTACGAGGCCAGCGGCAAGAGCACGCCAACGAAGCTGCGCCAGACCAGCCCGGTGTCCTTCGCCGACGTGGAGGTCGTGCGCGAGTTCGCCACCTCCAAGGACGGCACGCGCATTCCCCTTAATATCGTGCGCAAGAAGGGCCTGAAGCTGGACGGCAGCGCGCCGCTGCTGCTCAACGGCTATGGCGGCTACAACGTCAGTGAAGTGCCGCACTTCCTCGGTGCGGACACGCGCATGTGGCTGGATGCCGGCGGCGTCTACGTCATCGCCAACCTGCGCGGCGGCGGTGAGTTCGGCGAGGACTGGCACGCGCAAGGCGCGCTGACGAAGAAGCAGAACGTCTTCGACGATTTCGCGGCCTCGGCGCAATACCTGGTCGATAGGGGCTACACCAGCAACGCCCGCATGGCGGCGATTGGCGGCAGCAACGGCGGCCTGCTGATGGGGGCGGTCGTCACCCAGCATCCCGAGCTGTTCCGCGCCGTCGTGTCCATAGTGGGCATCTACGACATGCTGCGCGTGGAGCTGGACCCGAACGGCGCCTTCAACGTCACCGAGTTCGGCAGCGTGAAGAACCCCGAGCAGTTGGAGGCCCTGTACGCCTACTCGCCCTACCACCATGTGCAGGACGGGGCCAACTACCCGGCCATCTTCATGGGCGCCGGCGAGACGGACGGTCGCGTGAATCCGATGCAGTCGCGCAAGATGATTGCCCGGCTGCAGGCGGCGACGGGCTCGGGACGGCCGGCGCTGCTGAGCATCAACGCCCATGCCGGCCATGGCATCGGCAGTTCGCTGTCCATCCGCATGGGCCAGACAGCCGACCTCCATGCCTTTCTGTTCGACCAGCTGGGCATGAAGTTCGCCAGTCAGTAATCCTTCTGACGGCGCCCGGCCTTGATGTCGCTGCGCTTGGACTTGCCCTCCAGGCGCCGCTGCTGGGAGCCATAGGTCGGCTTGGTCGCGCGGCGCGCCTTGGGCACGTGGGCGGCGGCCCGCACCAGCTCGATCAGGCGGGCGACGGCGTCGGCGCGGTTGCGCTCCAGGCTGCGCGAGTCCTGGGCCTTGATGACGACGACGCCGTCCGCGCTGATGCGCTGGTCGGCCCAGGCCAGCAGCCGCGCCTTGACGGCCTCCGGCAGGCTGGAGGCGCGGATGTTGAAGCGAAGATGGACGGCGTTGCTGACCTTGTTGACGTTCTGGCCGCCAGGGCCGCTGGCGCGGATGGCGTCGAACTCGAGTTCGTCCGGCCGCGGCGTCCAGTTCAGCTCAAGCATTCCGAATCGGGACCCGAGGGGCGACGGCGCACATCAGCTCATAGCCGATGGTGCCGGCCGCGTGTGCCACCTCGTCGATGGGCAGGCGCGAGCCATGCGGGCCCTCACCCCACAGCGTCACCTCGCCGCCGAATCCGCTGGCCGGCAGCTCGCTCAGGTCCACGGCCAGCATGTCCATGGAGACCCGCCCCAGCGTGCGGGTGCGCTTGCCGTCGACAAGGATGGGGGTGCCGGTGGGCGCATGGCGCGGGTAGCCGTCGGCATAACCGCAGGCGACGATGCCGGCCCGCATGGGCTTGTCGGCCGTGAAGGCGCTGCCGTAGCCGATGGTCTCGCCCGGCTGCAGCTGCTGCACGCCGATGATCCTGGAGCGCAGCGTCATGGCCGGCTTCAGGTCCCAGTAGGCGGCGTCGTGCTCGGGGAAGTCGGGCACGCCGCCATAGTTCATGATGCCGGCGCGCACCCAGTCCTGGGCCGTGCGCCCGGGGTGGCGCAGCGTGGCGGCGCTGTTGGCGATGCTGCGTTCGCCGGCCAGGCCCTCGGTGGCCGCTTCGAAGGCAGCGAGCTGGTGGGCGATGCCGTCTACGCCTTGCCGCAAGCTGTCGGCGTCGGAGAAATGGGTCATCAGCCCGATCTCGTCGACCTGGGGCAGGGCGTCCAGCCGCGCGTAGGCGGCGCGGAAGGCGGCCGGCGTGAAGCCCAGGCGGTTCATGCCCGAATTCAGCTTCAGGAAGACTCTGTGGGACTCGTGCGTCTTGTGCATGGCCAGCCAGTCGATCTGTTGCTCGCAGTGCACCGCGTGCCAGAGTTTCAGGCGCGAGCACAGTTCCAGGTCGCGCGGCTCGAACACGCCTTCCAGCAGCAGGATGGGGCCGCGCCAGTCCAAGGCGCGCAGGCGTTCGGCCTCGGCCAGGTCCAGCAGCGCGAAGCCGTCGGCAGCCCGCAGGCCCTCGAAGGCGCGCTCGATGCCATGACCATAGGCATTGGCCTTGACGACGGCCCAGACTCGGGCGTTGGGAGCTTGCGCGCGGGCGCGGCCCAGGTTGTGGGCCAGCGCTTCGGTATGGATCAGGGCTTCGATGGGACGGGGCATGGCCGGATTTTGCGCCCGGGTTCGAGGCCGCATCGCCGAACTGGGGGCGTGCTATAAACCCGCGCCGCACCCGTTCGGCAGCCTACTCAGAGACAGTTCAGGATTGCGCCTCGCCCGATGAAACGCGGTTTCTACACCATCATGTCGGCGCAGTTCTTCAGCTCGCTGGCTGACAACGCGCTGTTCGTCGCCGCCGTCGAGCTGCTGCGATCTTCCGGCGCTGCCGAGTGGCAGCGCGCCGCGCTGGTGCCCATGTTCGCCCTGTTCTACGTCGTGCTTGCGCCCTTCGTCGGCGCCTTCGCCGACGCGGTGCCCAAAGGCAAGGTCATGTTCATCTCCAACAGCATCAAGGTGGTCGGCTGCCTGATGATGCTGTTCGGGACCCACCCGCTGGCGGCCTATGCCATCGTCGGCCTGGGTGCAGCGGCCTACTCGCCGGCCAAGTACGGGATCCTGACCGAGCTGTTGCCGCCCTCCCAGCTCGTCAAGGCCAATGGCTGGATCGAGGGCCTGACCATCATGTCCATCATCCTCGGCGTGCTGCTGGGGGGGCAGCTGATCGGCGACCGCATCTCCCACCTGCTGCTGTCCATCGACATGCCCATGGTGAACACCGGCATCGACACGCCGCCCGAGGCCGCCATCGCCAGCCTCGTGGGCCTGTACGTGCTGGCGGCCCTGTTCAATCTGCGCATTCCGCGCACCACCGCGCCGCTGCAGCCCTTCGCGCACAGCTTGCTGGGCCTGGTGCGCGACTTCTCGGCCTGCAACAGCAAGCTCTGGCAGGACAAGCTGGGCCAGATCTCGCTGGCGACGACGACCCTGTTCTGGGGCGTCAGCGGCAATCTGCGCTACATCGTGCTGGCCTGGGCCGCCGCCGCCCTGGGCTATGGCACCACCCAGGCGTCGTCCCTGGTCGGCGTCGTTGCCATCGGCACGGCAGTCGGGGCAGTCGCCGCGTCGCTCTATTGCAGGCTGGATCGCGCCACGGCGGTCATCCCGCTGGGCATCGCCATGGGCCTGCTCGTCATCTTCATGAACCTCATCCACAACGTGTGGGTGGCGGCACCCTTCCTGATCCTGCTGGGCGGCATCGGCGGCTATCTCGTCGTGCCCATGAATGCGCTGCTGCAGCACCGCGGCCACAACCTGATGGGGGCCGGGCGCAGCATCGCGGTGCAGAACTTCAACGAACAGGCCTGCATCCTGGGCCTGGGCGCCTTCTACACGGCCATGACGCGCTTCGGCCTGTCGGCCTTTGGGGCCATCACCATCTTCGGCATCGTCGTCGCCGGCACGATGTGGTGGATCCGCCGCTGGCACCAGCGCAATCTCGTCCAGCACAAGGAAGAGGTCGAGCACCTGCTCGACCTGGCCCGCACCGACCACCTACCGCAGGACAGATAGAGCACACCCCCTACCGGCTGACGCCGGCCCCCTTCGAGGGGGCCGACAGTGGCCTGGCAAAGCCAGTTCCACGGCAGCCGCTGGAGGAGCGGCCTCGCTATGCGGGCCTGTCAAATACTCAGGAGTTGCTGCTCGAGCCGCGGCCCTTGCGGCCGGTGGTCACGGGGATCAGGTGCTTGCCTTCCAGCACGGCCTCGATGTGCTCGCTCCAGGCGCGGGCGATCTTGAAGCAGCCGCTGTGGTTGAGGTGGATCTCGTTGTGCCAGTCGCCACTGATGCCGGTCGAGCCCGGGGCCGCCAGGGCCAGGGGCACGGTCGTCGAGTCGAAGACGAAGAGGCCGGGGAAGGCCTCCTTGTCGGCGGCCATGCTCTTCAGCAGCTGGGCCAGGTGGAAGACCATCAGCCGGCTGACGGCCGCCCAGTCGGCGGCGGGCACGCCATAGGCCTTCAGGGCCGGGTAGAGCCAGGGGCCGCTGGCGCCCAGGTCGTCACCGCCTTCGGCGCCGGCCGGGCGCGGCATGGGCACGGCGTAGCAGTGCATGAAGACGGGTTTGCCGGCGGCAGGGCCCTGGTCGCGCAGGCTCAGCAGGTGCTTGACGTTGGCGCGCAGGTATTCCGAATAGGTGGCCCAGCCGGGCTCCGAAAAATAGCGCGCGACACCGGCCGCGGGTGCGCCCCATTCGGTCTGGCGGCGCAGCAGGCGCAGCTCCAGGGGGATGGGTTCGCCATTCCAGTTCTGGGCCGGTGTGCGGGCCGCGGCAATCAGGTCATTGCCGCCGACCGACAGCAGGATGCCGTCCCAGGCCGGCGCGTCGGGCCCGGTCAGCAGCCGCACGAAGTCGGGGCTGGACTCCAGGTCCACCATATGGGAGAGGGCGTTGCCCGTGCCGGCGCAGTTGACGGCGACCGTGGGGGCCTTGAAGACCAGCTCCTGCAGCAGGTTGGCGTGGGCGTTGAGCTTGGCACGAGCATTCGAGAACCAGGAGTCCCCCTGGGCCAGCAGTTTCCAGCGGAAGGCTGCGAGGTCGGGCGGGGTGCGACCGGCCAGGTCGGCCGGGGTATAGCAAGCCAGGTGATCCATGAATGCGTGGGTGTCCGAAGTTGCTGACCGGAGCCTGTCCCTGAGGGAGGCCTCGTAAGTTCGCGCGATTGGAAGGCCAGCCGCGCGGGCGGCGCCATGCTACAAACCCTCGGGCCGCCCCGGGGTTAGCATGGTCGGCCTTTCTAGGGAGGAAGCCCATGAGCGAGAGCGTCTTCGACTTCCAGGCCGTTTCCATACGCGGCGAGCCGGCCGATCTGGCCTCACAGCGCGGCAAGGTGCTGCTCATTGTCAACACGGCCAGCGAATGCGGTTTCACGCCTCAATTCAAGGGCCTGGAGCAGCTCTGGGCGGACTACGGTCCCAAGGGGCTGGTCGTCATCGGCTTCCCGAGCAATGAGTTCGGCGGCCAGGACCCGGGCAGCAACGACCAGATTGCGAGCTTTTGCGAGCTGAACTACGGGGTCAGCTTCCCCATGATGGCCAAGATCCGGGTCAACGGCAGCGAAGCCCATCCGCTGTGGAAGTTCCTGAAGAGCGAGAAACCCGGCTTCCTCGGCACCGAGGCCATCAAATGGAACTTCACCAAGTTCCTGGTCGGCCGCGACGGCCAGGTCATCAAGCGCTACGCGCCCAATGACCCGCCGGAGAAGCTGCGCGGCGACATCGAGGCGGCGCTGGCCGCTTCCTGAGGCGCGTCAAGGCGGCGGTGCCCGCCACAGCCAGCGGCCGCGACCCCGCCTGACCTGGCCGGCCGCCTCGGCGGCGCCCAGCAACTCGTTGGCCGTCTGGCGCGACAGATTGGCCAGCCGGGCCAGTTCGGCCTGGGTGGCCGTCACCTCCAGCCAGCCGTCGCCGGCCGCACGGCCGCGTTCGCGGGCCAACTGGGCCAGGGCGAGGGCGAAACGCTCGGCCGCACCCTGGTGGCGGGCCGCCTGCAGCAACCGCAGCGTGCCGTCGTAGCGGCGCGCGAACTCGGCCAGCAAGGCGCGCGCGAAGCCGGGCACCTCATCCATCAGCCGCGTGTAGGTCTCGCGGCCGAACACCAGCACCTCGCTGGCACCGCGCGCGATGGCTTCGTATTCCGACGGTTGGCCGGCGGCAAAGGCCGCCAGGCCGAAGAGCCGCGGCGGCCCGACGTTCTCGATTACCGACACCGTGCCGCCGGCCGCCGTGAAGCGGGTCTCGATCTCGCCGGCCGCCACCGCGTAGAAGGCCGTCGTGTTCTGGCCCTGCACGAACAGGCTGCGTCCGTCGGCCAGGCGTCGCCGCGCGATGCCCGCGGCAATGTCTTGCGGCAGCGCGACGCCCGGGAAATGGGCGTCGAAGACACCTTGCAGGGCGAGGTCTTGGGACATGGCGCATTGTCGGCTGGCCGACACATGCCGGCGCCGGCCCTGCCTATGCTGGCCGCATGGACAGACAAGCCCTCTCGACGCTGCTGGGCCGCTTCGGCCGCGAGGAATGCGGCCAGGAACCCCTTTACGTGGCGCTGTGCCGCGTCGCCGCGGCCGATGACCGGGCGCTGGCCTTGCTGGCCGAAGCGCCGCCCGAGCAGCGCAAGGTCAACCTGCTGCTGGCCGCCCTGCACGAACGGGTGCTGGCCGGCGCCGCGCCCGAACTGGCGGGCTACTACCGCAGCGCCGGCGGCGGTCGCGAGCCCGACGAGGGTCTGGCCGCCGCGCTGGCGATCTGCCTGGAGCGCGAGTGGCCTGCCCTGTTGCGCCATCTGCGCGCAGGCGCCACGCAGACCAACGAGGTCGCCCGCGGGGCCGCCATCTGGCCGGCTCTCGGCGAGGCCGCGCGCGCGACCGGTGCTCGCCATCTCGCCCTGCTCGACCTGGGTTGCAGTGCCGGCCTCAACCTCGGCGTCGACCAGTATTCGCTGCGCTACCGCGACGACGAGGGCAGGGTCCACGACCGCGGGCCCACCCGCGACGGCCGGCGCGCCGAGATCGAGTCGCGCTGGCTGGGAGGCGCGGCGCCGCCCGCGGCCGCCGACTGGCGGCTGGCGCTGCGGCACGGCCTGGACCCCGCGCCGGTCGACCCCCGCGACCCCGGGCAGCTGCGCTGGCTGCAGGCCTGCCTGTGGCCGCATGACGGCGCCCGCCGCGAGCGCCTGGCCCGCGCCGCGGCCCAGATCGCGACCCTGCCGCTCGCCGTCAGCCAGGCCGACGACTGCATCGACGCCATCAATCCCTGGCTGGCCGGCCTGCCCGCTAGCGTGCAGCCGGTGCTGCTGACCAGCTGGGTGCTGTACTACTTCTCGGACACCGACCTCGCCCGGCTGCGGGCGACCGTGGACCGCCTGGCCTTGAGCCATGGCCTGGCCTGGATCTGCGGCGAACTGCCGGCGCTGAGCGCCCAGTCCGGCCCCGTACTGCCCCTGCCTGCCCTGCCGCCGGAAGAGGCCGCCTCGTCGGCCACGTTGTGGACACTGCGCTGGGCCGAGGCCGACCGTATCGCCGAGCGATCGCTGGGCTATAGCCACCCTCACGGACGCTGGATCGCCTGGCTTGGATAATCGCGGCTCCCCAACGGAGCTGCACCCATGTTCGAGCATGTCGACGCCTACGCCGGCGATCCCATCCTGAGCCTCAACGAGGCCTTCCAGAAGGATCCCCGCGCCGGCAAGATCAACCTGTCCATCGGCATTTATTTCGACAACGACGGCCGCATCCCCATGCTGCCCTCGGTGCGCGCCGCCGAACTGGCCGTCGTCGAGGTCGCCGGCGCCCGGCCCTATCTGCCCATGGAAGGTGCCGCCAACTTCCGCAGCGCCGTGCAGGCCCTGCTGTTCGGCGCCGACCACCCGGCGATTGCCGCCGGCCGCATCGCCACCATCCAGGGCGTCGGTTCCAGCGGCGGCCTCAAGGTGGGCGCCGACCTGCTCAAGCGCTACTTCCCCGACAGCAAGATCTATCTGTCCGACCCGACCTGGGACAACCACCGCGCCGTCTTCGAAGGTTCGGGCCACAGTTGCGAGACCTATCCCTATTACGACCCGGCCACCGGCGGCGTGCGCTTTGACGCGCTGCTGGCCTTCTTCAAGGCCCTGCCCACGCGCAGCGTCGTGCTGATGCACGCCTGCTGTCACAACCCCACCGGCGTCGACCTGAGCCAGGACCAGTGGCGCGCCCTGGTGCCCGTCATCCGCGAGCGCCAGCTGCTGCCCTTCCTGGCCCTGGCCTATCAGGGCTATGGCGACGGCATCGAGGAAGACGCCTTCGCGCCGCGCCTGCTGGCCGACGAGGGCCTCTCCTTCCTGATCGCCAACAGCTTCTCCAAGAGCATGAGCCTGTACGGCGAGCGCTGCGGTGGCCTCAGCGTGGTCTGCCCCGATGCCGACCAGGCGGCCCGCGTGCTGGGCCAGATGAAGTTCATGATCCGCCGCAACTATTCCAATCCGCCCATGCATGGCGGCCAGATCGTCGCCAAGGTGCTGACCGACCCCAAGCTGAGGGCGACGTGGGAGGCCGAGGTCAAGGAGATGCGCGAGCGCATCCAGTCCATGCGCCGCCAGCTGCACGACGTGCTCGTCGCCAAGCTGCCGGGCCGCAACTTCGACTACTTCCTGACCCAGCGCGGCATGTTCAGCTACACCGGCCTGACCGCCGAGCAGGCCGAGCGGCTGAAGACCGAGTTCGGCGTCTACATCCTGCGCTCCGGCCGCATGTGCGTGGCCGGCCTGAACACGCGCAACGTCGAAGCGACGGCCGAGGCCATGGCCGCCGTGCTGGCGGGCTGAGAGCCGAGTCATGCGCTGGGGCGCCGCTGGCTTGGGTGGGTTGCTGCTAGTCGCCGGCCCTGCCGTCGCCGCCGAGCCGGTCGTGGACAGCATCGTCTGGCTGAACAGCGACACCCTTGCGAAGCGCGAGGGCGACAACCTCGTGCGCCCTTCCGACATGATCGCGGCCTGGCTGCAGGCTCACCTGGGCCCCGTCGAGCTCAAGCGCTCGGTGGCCAACGCCGAGCGCAGCTGGGCCTTGATGCGCCAGGGCGTGAAGGCCTGCATCGCCAACGCGGTGCGCCTGCCCGAGCGCGAGAGCCTGGCCTACTTCAGCACCATCTGGCTGATGCCGCCACCCCAGCTCGTCGTGCGCCGCGAGCGTCGCGATGTGTTGCCGCTGGACGCCCACGGCGCCGTCATCCTGCCGGATCTGCTCGCCGATGCGTCGCTGCGTGGCGTTGTCGCTCAGGCGCGCAGTTATGGCGCGAGCCTGGACGCCCAGCTCGCGGCCAGCCCGCAGCTGGGCCGCGTGAGCGGTGGTGACTTCGGCAGCAACCTGCTGCCCATGCTGGTGCAGGACCGCGCCGACTACACCTTCGAATATCCCAACGTCATGGTCGCACTGGGCAGCCAGCGCGGCGCCGAGCTGCCCCTGGTGGCGCTGCCGCTGCGCGGCCTCAACGAACCCGTGCCCAGCGGCGTCGCCTGCCCGCGCACGCCCTGGGGCCATGCGGCCATCCGCCTCATCGACAAGACGCTGGGCACGCCGGCCGGCGCCGCCATGCTGCGCGAGGCCCTGCAGCTGACGCTGCCGGCCGACACCCAGCGCGCCTACCGCGAAGCCTTCGATGCGCATTTCCAGCGCCGCGCCGCACCCACGCCGGGGCTATGACCATAACGCCCGGTGATGGCCGCCGCCACCGCTTTCATTGGTCCCTGAAGCTGGCGGTCTTTACGCTGCCGGCCAGGACAAGAGCCCAGGGGCAGGATGAAGCATTGCGTGGTGATCGGCGGTGGCGTGGTGGGCCTGACCACTGCCTGGGCCCTGCTGGAACGCGGTCACGCGGTGACCCTGATCGAACGCGACGCCGAGGTGGCCCAGGGCGCCAGCCGGGCCAATGGCGGCCAACTCAGCTACCGCTATGTGTCGCCGCTGGCCGACGCCGGTGTGCCGCTAAAGGCCCTGCGCTGGCTGCTCGACCCCGACGGCCCGCTGCGCTTCAAGCCCGAGGCGAGCCGGGCGCAGTGGTCCTGGCTGATCGCCTTCCTGCGCAACTGCCGCGGCCCGGTGAATCGCCGCACCACCGAGAGGCTGCTGGCCCTGGGCGCCTACAGCCAGGCTTCCTTCGCCCGCCTGCAGGCCGAGGCTGAGCTGGGTGACAGCATCGCGCTGCGCACGCCGGGCAAGCTGGTCGTCTACCGCAAGCCGGCCGAGTTCGCGCGCGTGGCCGCCCGCGTGAAGGGCAGCGGCGCCGAGCAGGCCCTGTCGCATGACGACTGCGTGGCGCTGGAGCCGGCCCTGACGGACACCGAAGCCACCCTCGCCGGCGGCATCTTCACGCCTGGCGAGGCCGTGGCCGACTGCCACGCCTTCTGCACGGCGCTGTACGAGAGGCTGGGCCAGCACGAGCGCTTCCGCGGCCGCGTCGGTTCGCGCGTCGACGGCCTGCAGCGCGATGCCCAGGGCGCGGTGTTGGGCGTGCAGACCGAGATGGGCGGCATGGGCGCGGACGCCGTGGTGCTGGCCGCCGGCCTGCACAGCCGGGCCCTCGCGGACACTGTGGGCGTCGAGCTGCCCATCTACCCGCTCAAGGGCTACAGCCTGACCGCGCCCATCCGGCCCGGCCACCGCCCGCCCGAAGTCAGCGTGACAGACTTCGAGAAGAAGATCCTCTATGCCCGCATTGGCCAGGACCTGCGCATCGCGGCCATGGTGGACCTCGTCGGCGACGACCTTGGCCTGGACGGCGGCCGCCTCGCCTCGTTGCAACGTTCGGTGCGCGCCACCTTCCCGCATGCCGCCGACTACGACCGCGCCACGCCCTGGGCCGGCCTACGCCCGGCCACGCCCAGCGGCGCGCCCATCCTCGGCCCCAGCGGCGTCTCCGGCCTGTGGCTCAATGTCGGCCATGGTGCCCTGGGTTTCACGTTCTCCTTTGCGACGGCCAACATCGTGGCCGAGCTTGTTTCCGGGCGCGCCAGCCCCTTGCCACTGGAAGGACTCAGCCTGTGACCGCTGACGATCTCGCGCAAGCCCTGCGGGCCGCCGTGCGTGCCCAGCATTTCGAGCAGACGGCCGACAGCCGCCAGGGCGGCGCGCCGCTGGGCCTTCATCCCAGCATCGACTTGGCCGTGGCCGTCTTCCCCGTGGACGCGGCACCGGTCTGCGCCAATGTGCTGTTTTCGCGCGAGCATCCCGAGGGCCTGGTGGCGCACTTCGACGGTCCGGCGGGCGCCGTCGACAACATCGGCTTCAAGGCCGATGTGCGCAATGCCGCTGGCGATTCCTATGCCTGGTTCCCCGAAGCGGACTGGACGCGCATCGACTTTCCGGCCTGGTTCGGGCCGGGGCCGCGCTTCGTCGCGCCGTATCCGGCTTCCCTGCTGAAGATGATGGTCGCCGTCGGCATCGGCCGTCTCGTCGACCAGGGGCGCAGCGACTGGACCCTGCCTCTCGCCTACGACGGCCAGATCCGCGCCATGGCCGACTGGCTGCACGACATGATCATCGTCAGCAGCAACGAGGCGACGTCCGCCCTCGTGGCCCATTTGCACCAGCGCGGCGCCATCCGCCGCGAAGGCGGGCGCGAGCTGCACAACGAGCTGCACGAGGTCTTCAAGGCGGAGGGCCTGCCGGGCCTGATGATCGCCAACACCCAGACCGACGGCGGCTGGGGCAATGGCGCCGGCGCGGGCGTGGGCCAGATCCAGATGACGGCCTGGGACGCCCTGCGCCTGATGTGGCGGCTGGACGCCGACGCGCCGCCCGCGCCCTGGCTGCCCGCCGGCGAGCCGCCCCTGCTCAGCCCCGCCAGCCGTGCCCGCATCCGCCGCGCTCTGGACGAACAGACGCTCAACGAGATCCTGTCGAGCCGTTCGCTGACGGCCCTGCCCGGCTGGGTCGAGGGCATCCCGGCGCGTTTCGCCCACAAGACCGGCACGACGGAGAACTACGTCAGCGACGCCGGCATCGTCAACGCCGATGGCGGCCTGCACTATCTGATCGCCGTCACCACCAGCCTGGGCAGCCGCTACCGGGCCCACGAGAACGCGGCCACCACCTGGCGACTGCCAGCCCTGGGCGGGGCCGTTCATGCATGGCTGAAGGCGAATTCCTGATCCCGCCGCTGCGCCCGGGTGCTCACCTGGCCGTCATCGCCCCGGCCGGGCCGCCCAAGCCGGGGCGGCTCGAGCCCGTCGAGGGCTGGCTGCGCGAGCGCGGCTACGCGGCCACGCTGCTGCCGAGCTGCTTCGGCCCGCCACCGCTGGACTTCCTTTCCGCGCCCGACGGCGTGCGCCTGGCCGACGTGCACACGGCCTTTGGCGATCCGCGCTTCGACGCCGTGCTCGCGCTGCGTGGCGGCTCGGGCTGCATCCGGCTGCTGGATGGCATCGACCTCGGCCTGCTGGCGCAAACGCGCAAGCTGCTGATCGGCTACAGCGACCTCACAGTGCTGCATGCCCTGCGCACGAACGCCGGCATCCCGTCCCTGCACGCGCCCATGCCGGCCAGCGACTGGGGCCTGCCCGGCGCCGGGGCCGACACCGAGGCGCTGTTCGAGCGCTTGGGGCGCGGCTGGCGGCGCGGCGATCTGGTCGGTCGGGCCGAGCCGCATGGCCTCAGCCACGGCAGCCGCGCGCAAGGCCGGCTCATCGGCGGCAATCTCGCCATGTTCTGCGCTCTGCTGGGCACACCCTATTTGCCGCAGGTGGACGGTGCCATCCTCTTCATCGAAGACATCAGCGAGGAGCCCTATCGCGTCGACCGCATGCTGAGCCAGCTGCGGCTGGCCGGTGTGCTGGACCGCATCGCCGGTCTGCTGGTGGGCAGCTTCAGCGGCGCCGAGCCTCCCGAAGCCGTGCTGGCCGACCATCTGCCGCGGCTGCGCTGCCCGGTGCTGGCCGGCTGGCCCTCGGGCCACGGCCAGCCCAACCGGCCGCTGCCGCTCGGCGTCATGGCCGAGATGGACGTGGCCGCCCGCAAGTTGACGCTGCATTAACATGACGTCCTTCGCCTTCCTGTCAGACAACAGCTTCCTGAAGGCGCCGCGTGGCGACGTCGTCATGCCCTTCGCGGTGGCCGGCATTGCCTGGGACGGCAGCGTCACCAACCGCCCCGGCGCGCGCTTCGGGCCACGCGCGATCCGCGAGGCCAGCCACATGCTGTGCGATGGCACACATCCCTTCTTCGACGTGACGCCGCTCGGCCGGCTCACCGACCTCGGCGACTTGGCCCTGCCCAACACCAGCCTGGCGCGCATGCGCGAGGCCCTGGAGGCACAGGTGCCGGCGCTGCTGGCCCGCCACCACATGGCCTGGCTGGGTGGTGACCATGCCATCACCCTGTCCCTGCTGCGGGCCTACCGGACCCAGCACGGCCGGCCGCTGGCGGTACTGCATTTCGACGCCCACTGCGACACCTGGCCCGACCATTTCGGCGAGCCCAGCGGCCACGGCAGCTGGGTCTGCGAGGCCATGCAGGAGGGGCTGGTCGTGCCCGCCGGCTTCGTGCAGTTCGGCATCCGCTCGGCCGCCGAACGCGGGCCGCGTGAGTATGTTCGCGACCAAGGTGGCCTGATCTACACGGCCCGCGAGCTGCGCGGCCTGGAATCGCCCGCCCAGCTCGCGTCCGCGCTGGACGCCGTGCGCGGGCGCATGGCGGCACTGGGCCACCCTCCGCTCTACCTCAGCCTGGACATCGACTGCCTGGACCCGGCCTTCGCGCCCGGCACCGGCACGCCCGAGGCCGGTGGCCTGACGACGGCCCAGGTCTTCACGCTCCTGGAGGAGCTGGCAGGCCTCGGCTTCGTCGGCATGGACTGCGTGGAGGTCTCGCCGCCCTACGATCATGCGGAGCTGACCAGCCTGGCCGCCGCGCAGTGCGTGTGGACCTATCTGTGCGGCCAGCTTGCCGTCAGGGACAGTCGCCCGCACGGCTGAGGCGCAGCGCCGAGAAATCGAAATCGGCGGCGCCCAGGGCCTGCAGGCGCAGGCCGTCGGAGTCGCGCATCACGCGGGCGTCGGACTGGATCGAGGGATCGTCCCAGCGGAGCTGCACCTCCCCGCCCGCGGTCTGCACGAGGCGGCCAGTCAGCCGCGGCGAAGCCAGGCTGCGCCAGCCCAGGCTGGCGTCGCGGGGGCAGAGCTGCACCTCGCCGAACCAGGCATCGCGCCAGCGGCCCTGCAGGGCCCGTGCGGCCTCGGGCGCGAGGGACTGGGCAGGGGCCGGCATCGCGGCCGGCGGGCTGGCCGGGCGAGGCGGCCGCACCGGTGGCGCGGGCAGTCCCAGGACCTGCTCGACGAGCCGCATCAGGCGGGCCCGGGTGGCGGGCGCGTCTGCGTTCAGGGCGATCGCGTAGGCGCTGCGGCGCGCCGGGTCGACGGCCAGGTAGGCCGCCACGCCGGCCAGGCCGCCGTAGTGGTCGATGCGCAGGCCACGGGCGTCGCCGATGAATTGCAGGCCCAGGCCGTAGGCCTCCATGGCCTGCAGGGCGCCATCGTCCGGCGCGAAGCGGTGCGCGACCAGGGCTTCGGCACGGTGCAGCTCGCGCCAGCCCGCCTCGCTGAGCCCCGGCGGCCGACCGGCCGGCGACAGGTGGTAGCGCAGCCACGGCTGCAGGCCGCGGGCGCGGCAGCGCAGCCCGCCGGCGGCCGCATCCAGGCCTTCGTCGACCTGCCCAGGGTCGGTGCGCACGGGCTCGGGACGGCCGCTGGCCATGCGGTGCGGCTGGGCCAGATCCGGAAGGTCGGCGCGGCTGAAGCCGCCCATCGTGCAGTCCATCCCCAACGGCTTGAACACCCGCTCGGCGACCAAGCGCGTGAAGGGCTGGCCTGCGGCCCGGCTGATGGCCAGGCCGGCGAGGGCGTAGTTGACATTGCTGTAGTGGAAGCCCGGCGCCTCGCGCGGGTCGCTGCGCAGGGCGGCGATGCCGGCGACGAGGTCGGCGCCCGTGTAGGCATTGGGCTGGGGCCAGAGTAGGGCTTCGAGGCGATCCAGGTCGAGGCCGCTGCGGTGGGACAGCAGCTGGCGCAGCGTGAGGCCGGCCACGCGCGGGTCGGCGTCCACCAGTTCCGGCAGCCAGCGCGACAGCGGTGCGTCCCAGGCGAGACGGCTTTCTTCCACCAGCAGGGCCGCGGCCAGGGCCGTCACAGACTTGGACAGGGAGCCGAGCTTGAACAGGGTGTCCGGCCCGACGGCGTCCTCGGGGTGCAGCAGGTCGCGCCGGCCGACGCCGAAGGCCAAACCCGGGCCTCCGGCCTGGAGTGCGGCCACGGCGGCGCCGGGCACGCCGGACTCGCGCAGCTCGGCGGCCACCTGCGCCGGCAGCGGCGTTGCGGCGGCCGCCGCCAGGGGGAACAGGCCCAAAAAAAAGGACGCCAGGCGGCGTCCCTTCGAGGCTCGGAACAGGCCGGGCGCCATCACCAGAACTTGTAGCTGGCGCGCAGCAGGAAGCTACGCAGGCGCGGGTCGCCGACGCGGGCATCCCAGCCGGCCCCCGCCACGTTGTCGACGTTGTGGCCCGAGAACGGCGGCTTGGTGTCGAACAGGTTCTTGATGCCGGCCGTCAGCGTCAGGTTCTTGATGCCGGTGTAGCTGGCCGTCAGGTTGTAGAGGGTGTAGCTCGCGATCTTGGACTGCAGCTGCGGCGGCGTGAAGCCCACGAAGCCGCCGACCTCCTCGTTGTAGCCGCTGCTGTAGAGCTGCTGGAAGGTGCTGCTCCACACGCCCTGGCTCCAGCTGACGGTGGCGCTGTGCTTCCAGCGCAGCTTGAGGTCGTAGCCGAAGTCAGGGCCGCCGAAGTCGTTCACGCGCTCGACCCAGGGGTCGTTCGGGCTGAAGCGGCTCTTGTAGCTGTTGGTGTAGGTGCCATCCAGCGAGGCGGTCCAGCGCCCCCACTCGCTCTTGGTGCTGAAGTTCAGGCTGACGTCGAAGCCGTTGGTCTTGTCGCCCGCCAGGTTGAAATAGGGCGCCACGACCTGGGTGATCTCGTTGGTGACGGGGTCGCGCACCACGTATTGCTTGTAGCGATCGTAGTTGTTGATCAGCGCCAGCCCGGACAGTGCAGAGATGCGGTCGCTGATCTCGATATTCCAGTAGTCGAGGCTGGCCGTGAAGCCTTCGATCGGCGACACCACGATGCCCAGCGAATACTGTTTGCTCTTCTCGGGCTTGAGGTTAGGGTTGGAGCGGGTGGTGATGTCGGGGCGGATGCCGCAGCCGGTGGCTTCCTTGCCGGTCGGGCACAGTACCGGGTCGTTGATGTCGGAGTTGAACTGGCCGGTGGTGTCGCCACCGTACAGCGGGTCGTAGTCCGGTGCATGGAAGCCCCGGCTGTAGGAACCGCGCAGCAGCACTTCCTTGGCCGGCTGCCAGCGCAGCGCGGCCTTGGGATTGGTGGTGCTGCCGAAGTCGTTGTAGCGGTCGTAGCGGGCAGCCAGTTGCAGGTCCAGGGTCTTGACCAGCGGAATCTGCAGTTCCGTGTAGACCGCCTTGATGTTGCGCGAGACGCGGTCCAGCGATGGCACCGAGGTGACGCCGTTAACGTCGGGTGCAGCAGTCTGGCCGTCGGTGAAGCGGTAGGTCTCGCGGCGCACGTCGAAGCCCAGGGCCGCCGCTACGGGGCCGGCCGGCAGCTCGTAGATTTCCTTGGACATCACGCCGTCGAGTTGCGTGACGGTGGCCTTGCCGCCATAGAGGTTGTAGCCGCGGGCGCTGGCACCGTCGATCAGGGCCATGGCCTCGGCCGTCTGGGTCTGGCCGGGCAGCAGGAAGGGGTTGATCTTCCCCGTGGACATGGCGTCCTTGAGCTTCTGCGTGAACATATTGCCGCTGCCGTAGACGGTGTTGGCCGTGCTGGACGCTGCCGACACGCCGAGCTTGTAGTCCCAGCCCGCGAACAGACCGTCCACGCCGGCCAGCACGCGCGAGGTCTCGGTCGTCGTTTCCTGCTGGCGCGGGCCGCAGGGGATGCAGCGCCAGCGGATGCGCTCTGGCTTGCTCGGGTCGAACACCACGCGGCCATCGTTGACGGTGCCCGGCAGCCGGAAGTACTGGGGAAGCAGCGTGGCCAGGTTCTGGTAGTACGGCCCGCTGGCCGGGTAGTTGTAGGCGCCAGAGGTGAGCTGGATCTCGGTGTACTCCACCATCGACTTGCTGCGCGAGGCCACGGCCTCGACGAAGCCGGTGGTGTCGGCGTTCAGCGCGACGCTGCCGCGGCCGACGAAGTTGGTGTTCTGGACCGGCTGCATCAGGCTCCAGCGCTTGCCATAGTCGTAGGAGCAGGCTTTGTTGAAGGAATTGTTGCCGGTCACGTCGCCTCGGTAGGCGTACATGTCGGGCACGCTGTCGCACTTGCCTGTCAGCGCCAGGTAGCTGGCGCGGTTGTATCGCTGCGGATCGCCGGGCAGCGTGTAGCTGCCACCGAGCGCCGTGCCGCCGGCCGCGCCGATGTTGGCGTACGGCGTGCCGGTGGTGTCCGGGAACAGGCCGCGGTCGGGTTGGATGCCGTTTTGGAAGCTGCGCTGGTAGCCGCGCAGGCGCTGGGTGTCGTCATAGGTCAGCGCGGCCATGACGTTGAACCTGTCCGTTGCCAGGTTGCCGGCGCCGAACAGCACCGAGGCGCGCGAGATGTCACCACCGCCGTGCTGGGTCTGGTCGGTCGACAGGCTGGCCTCCAGGCCCTGGTAGTCCTTCTTCAGGATGAAGTTGATGACGCCCCCGATGGCGTCGGTGCCATAGATGGCCGAGGCACCGTCCTTCAGGATCTCCACCCGGTCCAGGGCCGCCAGCGGGATGCCGTTGAGGTCGACCGACTGGCCATTCAAGCCGTGCGTGGACAGCCGCCGGCCATTGAGCAGCACCAGCGTGTATTGAGAGCCCAGGCCGCGCAGCGAGGCGCCCGAAGCGCCGTTGTTGTGCGGCTTGGTGCCGGACGTGGCCGCAGTGAAGTCGCCGCCCTGGTTGGTCGCCAGGTTGTCGATGCCGTTACCGTTGGCGCTGAGCTGCTGCAGCAGCTGCTCGGCCGTCGTCACGCCGAGCTTGGCCAGGTCGGCCGCCTTGAGGGTTTGCACCGGCAGGGCGCCCTCGTCCTGCACGCGCTTGATGCTGGAGCCGGTGATCTCCACCCGCTCCAGCTTCGTGCCGTCGCTCTGCGCCACGGCCAGGCCGAGATGCGCCCCCATGCCCAGCACGGCCAACTGCGCGACCAAACGATTCAGCTTCATCTCAGTTCCTCAACGGTTTTGTCACTGGATGGAATGTTGTCGTCGGGCCGGGGCGGCGCGCTAGGGGGCGGCACCCCAGGTGTTGCGTGCTTTTCAATGAATGCTTGTCGGCGCTGCATAACCTGCGGGAATGCAAGCTGCCATGAAAGCGCATCCCGGTGCGGGCCGGCACCTCTACAGTGCCGGCCATCCCCTTTCTGAGACCCTGCGATGCGACTGATCACCGAGGCCGAAGTCGCGGCCACGCTCGACCCGGACAGCGCCGTCGCGGCGCTGCGCGCCGCGTTTGCCCAGCACGGCCGCGGCCAGGCCCAGGTGCTGGCCCGCCACCGCGCCACCGCCAGCCACGAAGGTGCGGCCCTGGCCATCAGCGCTATGGGCGCCATTCTGGGCGCCGACGGCGAGCTGCCGGCCGTGCTTGGCACCAAGGTCTACTCGGCGCGCAACGGCAAGTACCACTTCCTCGTCAGCCTGTTCTCTGCCGACACCGGCGCGGTCCTGGCGACGCTGGAGGCCAACGAGTTCACCCGCCTGCGCACGGCCGCGGCCAGCGCCGTCGCGGCTGACCTGCTGGCGCTCCCGCATGCGAAGACGCTGGCCGTCTTCGGCGCGGGCATCCAAGGCCGGGCCCACGCCGAAGCGCTGACGCGGGTGAGGCGCTTCGAGCGCGTCCTCGTCTGCGCGCGCTCGGGCGCCGAGGCCTTTGCCGCCGAGCTGAGGTTGTCTCTCGGCTTGCCCGTGAAAGCCGTCGACGCGGCCACGGCTGCGAGCGAAGCCGACGTCATCGCGACGGCGACGCGGTCGGCAACGCCGCTGTTCGACGGCGCGCTGGTGAAGGCCGGTGCCTTTGTCGCCGCGGTAGGCTCCAGCACCGCTTCGGCGCGAGAGCTGGACGACGCGCTGCTTTCGCGCGCCGCCCTCATCGCCGTGGAATGGCATACCGCCGCCCAGCAGGAAGCCGGAGACCTCGTCCAGGCTGGGCCCGGAGTCGTCACCGAGCGCGTCGTCGAACTGGGCGAACTGATCGTCAGCCCGCGGCCGCGCGGCGCCCAGGACATCGTCGTCTACAAGAGCGTCGGCATCGGCCTGGAGGACGTGGCCCTGGCCCGCCTCGTGGCGCACCGCCTGGGCGCCTGCTGAAGTGAAGATGCCCCTCGTCCAGTCTCGCGCCGATGTACGGGGGCAAGCCCAGCCGGTCTTGCAGACCGCGCAGCCGACAGAGCGGCTGCTCATCGGCAGGCGTGACAAGTCCTCAGGACTTGTCATGTCAGGCCTCAGCCCCCTGGGGGACGGTGATGCTTGCGGCGTCGAGCCGCAAGCACATCGCCAGACGGGCCGGCTTGGGAGCGGCCCGGCGCTCGCCCCGAAAGCCCGGTTGGCGCGGTGGCTCACGTTTGCGGCGGGTCTGGTTTGGCTGGCCGGCTGCGCCACGACCTCGGTGCCCGACCCCGTGCAGGCGGCCCTCCACCAGGCCGGCCTGCCCGCCGACAGCCTGGGCTTTGTGCTGCAGCCCCTGGACGGCTCGCGCCCGGCCCTGCGCCAGCGCGCCGATGCGGCGATGGCGCCGGCTTCGACGATGAAGCTGGTGACGGCTACCGTGGCCCTGGACCGGCTCGGCATCAACCACCGCGGCCGTACCGAGCTGCTGGCAGCTTCGGTTCCTGTCGCAGGGATCATCGACGGCCCCCTGATCCTGCGCGGTGGCGCCGACCCCGACCTGGACTGGCCAGCCCTGTGGTGGCTGCTGCGCCAGCTGCGCGAGAGTGGCGTGCGCGAGATCCGCGGCGGTCTCGTCGTCGACCGCACGCTGTTCAGGCCGACCCGCCTCGATGTCGGCCTGCCGCCCTTCGACGAGGCGCCCGAGTTCGACTACAACGTCATCCCCGACGCCCTGCACCTGAACGGCAGCCTGCTCGACTTCGAGCTGCAGGCCACGGCCGGCGGCGTCACGGCGCGCACCCTGCCGGCCCTGTCCGGGCTCAGCGTGGACGCGAGCGCCATGACGCTGTTGACGCGGCCGTGCAAGGATTGGGACGAGGACTGGAAGCCCGCCCGCGTGCAGCCAGCCGGCGACGGCTGGCGACTTTCGTTGCAGGGCGCCTTCCCGGCCGGCTGCAGCCAGCGCGCGCCGCTGCAGATCGTCGACCGGCAGTGGCTGGTCACGCATGCGCTGCGCCAGTTCTGGACCGAGCTGGGGGGCAGCATGGCGCCGGGCGACGTGGAGGGGCCGGCGCCGGCCGGCGCCGCCGCGCTGGCCACGCACCGGGGCCGGCCGCTGGCCGAGGTGCTGCGCGGTGTCATGAAGTACAGCGACAACGCGCTGGCCCGCCTCATCTATTTGCAGCTCGGCGCCCAGGCGGCCCAGGCCGGCGAGGCGACGCTGGCGGCGTCCGAGCGCGTCGTGCGCGACTGGCTGGCCGAGCAGGGCGTCGACGCGACAGCGCTGGTGCTGGACAACGGCTCGGGCCTGTCGCGTAGTGAACGCGTCAGCCCCGCCCTGCTGGCGGGCGTGCTGAGCGCGGGGCAGCGCGGCGCCCACGCGCCCGAGCTGCTGGCGACGCTGCCCATCGCCGGTGTCGACGGCACTCTGTCGCGCCGCCTCAGGGACGGACCGGCTGCGGCCCGAGCACGGCTCAAGACCGGCACGCTGCGCGACGCCGTCGGCCTCGCCGGCTTCGTGTCCGACGCCAGCGGCAGACCCTGGGTCTTCGTCGCCCTGATCAACCACCCCGAGGCGGCGGCCAAGGGGCAGCCGGTGCTGGACGCCCTTGCGAACTGGGTGGCGGCACAGCGCTGATCGGCCGGCTTCAGGCGACGGCGGGCTGCAGCAGCCTGATCGTGCCGGCCTCGGCATCCATCTCGGCCGGCGCCCCCACCGGCACCGTCACCTTGCGCTTGATGTGGCCGATGGCCGCGCCGCGGTAGACGGGGATGTTGAGTGGCAGGAAGTAGTCGTCGAAGACCTCGTCCAGCGTCAGGCTGCCATAGCCTTCGCCGGGATTGCATTGGGTGAAGCGGCCGAGCACGACGCCACCAAGCTGCGACAGCGCGCCGGCCAGGCGCAGCGTCGAGAGGCAGCGATCGATGCGGTAGATGTATTCGTTGATGTCCTCGAGGAAGAGGAGGGCGTCGCGGCAGTCGGGGAAATAGGCCGATCCGGCCATGGAGGTCAGCACCGTCAGGTTGCCGCCCACCAGCCGGCCCTGCGCCTTGCCGGCGCGCACGGTGGTGATGCGCTCCTCGCGGGCGATGAGGTCGTCCACCGGCATTGCCACCGGGTTGCGCAGCACCGCGGCCTCGGCGTTCATCGCGATGGATTGGAAGCTCTGCACCGAGTAGTCGTTCCATTCTGACGCCGCCACCGGGCTGTGGAAGGTCACCAGGCCGGTCTGGCGGTGGATGGCGTTGACGAGGCAGGTCAGGTCGCTGAAGCCACCGAAGAATTTCGGTCGGCGACGGATCAGCTCGTAGTCGAGCTTGTCGACGATGCGGTTGCAACCCGAGCCACCGGTCACGGCCAGGATGCCGGCCACCGCGTCGTCGGCAAACATGGCATTGATGTCGGCGGCGCGCTGGGTGTCGGTACCGGCGAAGGGGCCGCGGCGCGCGGCAACGAATTCGCCCAGCTTTACCTTGAAGCCCAGGGCCTGAACGACCTCGACGGCCATCTTCAGCGGCTCGCGCTCGAAGGTTGCGTTGGCGGGGCTGACGAGGCCGACGGTGGCACCGGGGCGCAACCGCGGTGCTCGCAGCGTGCTGGCGGCGGCCTGGGCCGGACGCGTCGCCGCCAGCAGGCCCGCCAGGGCGGCGCTGAAGTGCAGAAGTTGACGGCGAGACGGTTTCATACGTTTGCAAAGAATGAGAAATGAGGGGTGCACCGCATACTTGGTCGGGTGGACTCGTCGACCTCTCGCGGCATTGTGTCCGTCCTGGTGGCGGCGGTGCGGCGTCGTGCGCTGCCGATTGCTGCGGCACTCATAACCGCTGCCGCCCAGGCCGACGTCTGCCCCGAACGCCTGCGCATCGCCTTCCCCGAGGGTTCGGCCGAGCCCTTCATGCGCGGCCAAGGCGAGGATTTCCAGCACCCGCCCGGCCTGCTCGTGGACTGGATGCGCAATGCCCTGCGTGAACAGGGCTGCCTGGAAAAGGCCGAGATGCTGCGCCTGCCGGTGCGCCGGCTGCGCGCCATGATCGAAGGCGGCCAGATCGACATGGTCGCCGGCGTCGGCGAGGGCGGGCCCGTCGCGGCCCTGCTGGCCCTGCCGCCCCGGGAAGGGCGGCGTGGCGAATTCGACTTCAGCCTGGGTGCGGTCGAGTATGTGCTGTACGCGCGCCGGGGCAGTGGCATCGCCTGGGACGGGCAAACGATTTCCGGCCTGCCAGCGGATGCGCGCGTCGGCGTCACCGCGAGCACGCGCACCGAGATGCTGGCCCGCGAGCGCGGCTGGCCGGCTGACCCGGCACCCAGCCATGAAAGCGCCTTGCTCAAGCTGGCGGCGGGCCGCACGCCAGTGCTGCTCATGCACAGCTATTTCGTCGATGACAGGCTGCGTCGCGATCCGCAGCTTTCCAAACAGATCGAACGGCTGCTGCCGGCGGTGGAGAGGCGCCACCTTTTCATCGGCGTGGCGCCGGCGCTGGTGCAGAGCAACAAGGGCTTCACGCTGCGGCTGTGGCGGGCTCTGTGCAAGGAGTCTGCGGCGTCCAAGGCCGACGGGGCCTGCAAATTGCCGCCGGGCTGAAGTGAATAGGCACGGCGCCGGGAGGCTTGGGTGATTCTTAAGATCGCGGCCGATGCCAAAACCCGCGTGCCACGTCTGCGCCATCCGCCTGACCCTTGTACTTTGCTGCACCGCTCTGGCAGCCCAGGCACCGGTCATGGCAAGCCCGGCCGGCGCGCCCGATCGACCCGCCGAGAAGGAGGCGCCGAGCACGCTGCCCGGCGTGTCGGTTGAAGGCGCGAGAAACGAGAACGCCGCGCGCCGGGCCTCGGTCGCCGGGCGCATCGTCATCGACCGGCGCGACATCGACGCTAGCGGCAGCAGCACCGTTGGGCAGATGCTCCGCAACGAACCGGCGATCACCATTGCCGCCGATGGCCGCCTGAGCCTGATGGGCTTGCCGGGCTACACCAAGCTGCTGCTCGACGGAGATCCGCCACCCAATGGCAAGAGTGTCCTCGACCTGGATCTGTCGCAGGTGGAGCGCATCGAGATCATCAAGTCGGCCACGGCCGAGACCGGGGCCTTCGGCATCGCCGGCACGATCAATATCGTGTCCCGCCGCATCGACCCGCGCGCCGAGCAACAGCTTCGGCTGAATCTGGGCAGGGGAGCACTGGATTCCAGCGCGCGTGGCGCCTGGACGCTTAACCGCCCGGGAGACGCGGATGGCTTTGGCTACCGGGCCACGGTGTCGGCGAGTCGACGCCAACAGCGCGAAACCAAGAAGGAAACCGTCGCTGCCGGCGGTGACCCCGCGAGCCTGCGGCCTCTATGGGGCGGTGGCGCCGCCACCGATGCCGTGAAGGAGCATCTCAATGCGTCGTCGACGCTGCGCTGGGTCCTGCCGGAACGCAACAAGCTCGAGGTTAGCCCCTCGGCCGTCTGGCTGCGCAACAGCAGCGCCAGCGCGATGCACTACGCCGGCAGGGCAGGCGGTGAGCCGCCGGCCGACGCTTTGCTGGAAGGCGGGCACAGCCTGTTGGTCTCCTATTCCGGCGACATCCTGTGGGCGCATGAGACCGAGCGGGGCCTGAAGCTGGAATTGCGTTGGGCGCCCACGCTGATGCACGAGCAGGCGCGCGCCACCCAGGATGTGATGACGGGCCCGGCGCTGGCCCGCTACGCCGATCAGTACGCGCGCACCATGCATCTGCAGCACCTCAAGCTGCGCGCGGATGGCGAGCTGCAGCGCGGGCATGACCTCAAGGCCGGGGCGAGCGCCAGCGCGTGGGACGGCCAGGGCGACGTGCGCGCCGAGGTGAATGATCTGCCGGACCTCAGCCTGCTCGCCTTCGGGACCACACAGGGCGAACACAGTCGGCGGTTCAGCGGCTTTGTGGAATATGACGGCCAGATCTCCAAGGCCTTCGCGATGAATGCCGGGCTTCGCCACGAGCATCAGAAGGTCAGGATGAATGAAGGATCCATCCGGACGCTGGGCGGCTATTCGCTGCTCGCGCCTTCCCTGCATGCCACGTACAAGATCGACGAGGCCGGCAAGCGCCAGATCCGTGCCAGTGTCGCCCGTACCTTCAACGCACCCTTCAAAGATCAGCTTCTACAGCGCCCATCTCAGGTCAATGCGCTGGCCAGCTGCCCGCCAGCGCAGCTTTGCGGCCCCAACAGTGTCGAACGGGCGGATGTCGCCGGCAATCCGGACCTCCGTCCCGAGCGATCGCTGGGCGTCAACCTGTCTTTTGAGCAGCAGTGGGGCAGCGACAGCCGTGTCAGGGTGGAAGCCTTCAGCCGTTCGATCCGGGACGTCTTCGTGACCGAGACGCGGCTGCAGGTCGTCCCCTGGGCTTCGACCGCTCGCTATGTGAACCGCCCCGAGAACCTCGGGAGGGCGGAGGTGCGCGGGCTCGCGCTGGAGTCCAGCCTGCGCCTGGACGAGTTGGAGCCCGGCTGGCCGAGATTCAAGCTGCGCACCGGCCTGCAATGGGCGCGATCCCGCCTGACCGAAGTGCCCGGTCCCGACAACCGCTTCGCGGGCCAGGACCCCTGGAGCGCCAAGCTGGGCCTGGACTACACGCCCGCAGGCGCGACCTGGGATTGCAGCCTGAACGCCAGCGTCTCACCGGCCGGCTGGGTGCGCAGCGCGCCGAATCAACGCTACTTCGAGAGCCGGCGCCGTGACTTCAGTGCCGAATCGAGCTGGGCTCCGAATGCGCGGCTCAAGTGGCGGCTCGCGCTTCGCGACCTGATGCCTCGTGACCGAACCCGTGTCGACGAGTTTGAACAGGGCGGCGGATTCATCACCCGCAGCGCCGAGACGCGCGCTGCGATGAGCGTCCAGCTCAGCGCCGAGTTCAAGCTCTGAGTCCCATCGGGCGGCTGTCGCGCGGGAGCATCGCAACCGTCCTCAAGGTGAATCTTTTCGTTCTTCGCAGGATTGACGCTGCAGCAGCGCGCTCGCTATGTTGCGCGATCTCGCGAAGAACAAGAGGAGCACCTCGTGAAGCACCGCCTCATCGGCCTGCTGCTGGCGCCACTGCTGCTGTCCGGCTGCATCAGCACCACGCCCCAGGCCCGCCTGGGCGACACCAAGAACTGCACGGCCATGGTGGCCGGTGGCTTCCGCAAGGTGGCCGAAGAGCGCGGCGAGCGCTTCAACGGCAAGGTCGGCGAGGACGTCGCCCGCTGCCGCGGCGGCGACAAGGCCGTGGCCTTCCGCAACACGCCCTATGTCGACTGGGCCCACTACTGGGCCACCGGGGACAGCGCCACGCTGCTGCCCGGGACGACGGGCGTCGGGGGGCATCTCGGCCCCAATGGCCGCGGCATCGATGGCGCCCTGCTGGACCTCGAGTACCAGCGCATGGAGCTGATCAAGTTCAACCTGTTCGACAACTCCGGCAGCTTCGCCGACTACGCCCTGGGCCGCAACGGCGTGCCCGGTACCGCTATCAAGACCTGGCCCTCGATGCGCCTGCCCAAGGATTCGCCCTTCTATGCGGCCGTGGGCGGCGATGACCCCCAGCTCTGCCAGGGCGAGCTGATCCGCTGGCGCCAGCTCAGCGGCATCTGCAATGACATCCGCAACCCCAGGATGGGATCGGCCGGCGCGCTGTTCGCGCGCAATGTGCAGTTCGAGGCCACCTACCCGGACATCAGCGACGACCAGCTTGCACGCAACCGCCACGGCGACCGCCTCGCCCTGCTGCGGCCCGACCCGCAGCTGATCAGCCGCAAGCTCTTCACGCGCGCCCAGAGCGACCCGTCCAAATGCCGAGATGGCCAGGGCCTGCCGGGCAACTCGGTGGACGCCCACTGCGACTACCAGAAGGCGCCCTTCTTCAATGTGCTGGCGGCCTTCTGGATCCAGTACATGACGCATGACTGGTTCTCACACATGGAGGAGGGGCACAACGAGAACCAGTGGATGTCGGTCGGTTGCTCGGGCGATTCGGCCAAGCTCGGCTGCCGGCCCGAGGACCGAATCGACCGCGCCTTCGTGGCCGAAGCCGGTGCGCCGCCGCGCTACACAGCGGCCGATGGCACGAAGCCGCTGGCGCGTGCCTTTCGCACCCATGCCAACAACAACACCGCCTGGTGGGATGCCTCGCAGATCTATGGCTACAACGAGGTCTCGCGCCAGCGCGTGAAGCGCGACCCGGCCGAGCCGGCGAAATTGCTGCTGCTTCCCGGCTCTCGTGGCGGCGCCGGCGAGGCCCAGGGCCAGTTGCCCGTGTTCGCGGCGACCGACCCCATCCTGCCGCAATGGGCCGGCCAGGGCGCGGCCGCCTTCCCGGACAACTGGAGCGTCGGCGTCGGCTTCTACCAAACGGTGTTCTCGCGCGAGCACAACGCCTTTGTCGCCGAGTTCCGCCGCCGCGCTGCGGCAACGCCGGACGGCGACAGCGGCCTGCGCGACCCCGCCAACCCGACGGTCGTGATCAGCTACCGCGACGTGTCGCCCGACGTGCTGTTCGAGGTGGGCCGCCTCGTCGTCGCCGCCGAGATCGCCAAGATCCACACCATCGAGTGGACGCCGCAGCTGCTCTACGACGAGCCTCTCTACCTCGGCATGAACGCCAACTGGGGCGGGCTGTTCGAAGGCCATCCCTGGGTGGAGAACGCACTGGAGGCCGTTGTGGTGCAGAACTTCGGCAAGAGCACCGATGCCAAGAAGGCCGGCCAGTGGTACTCGGCCCTGGCCTCGGGCCCGGGCATCTTCGGCCTGGGCGCGCGGGTCTACAAGGACGACCGCTTCTTCGCCCGCCACGATGCGAAGAAGGACGACAACTGGGACCTGGCCAACCCCGAGCATGTGAACGGCGGCGTCAACCACTTCGGCTCGCCCTTCAACTTCCCCGAGGAGTTCGTCAGCGTCTACCGCCTGCATGCCCTGGTGCCCGACCTTATCGAGCTGCGCCACTGGGACCAGGACCCCAACCGCATCGCCGCCAAGGTGCCCGTCATCGAGACCTTCCGCGGCAAGGCCACGCCTGCGCTGGCCAACGAAGGCGTGGCCGACTGGGCACTGTCGATGGGCCGCCAGCGCCTGGGCCTCTTGACCCTGGGCAACACGCCGGCCTTTCTGCAGAACCTGGCCATCCCGCGGCTGCAGTCCAGCACCGGCAAGATCGACGTCGCGGCCCTGGACATCATCCGCGACCGCGAGCACGGCGTGCCGCGATTCAACGAGTTCCGTCGCCAGTACGGCCTGCGCCAGCTGACCAGCTTCGACGAGTTCATCGACGCACGCCTGCCCGCGGACTCGCCCGAGCGGGCGCGCCAGCACAAGCTCATCAACGACCTGCGCGGTATCTACGGCCAGCACAAGTGCGATGCCAGCAAGGTCATCACCGCGGCGCAGAAGAATGCCGACGGCAGCCCCATCAACGACTGCCTGGGCAAGCCTGACGGCAGCCTGGTGGACAACATCGAGGACGTCGACACGGTGGTGGGCTGGCTGTCCGAGTTCACGCGGCCGCATGGCTATGCCATCTCGGAGACGCAGTTCCAGGTCTTCATCCTGAACGCATCGCGCCGCCTGTTCAGCGACCGCTTCTTCACCAGCAGCTTGCGCCCCGAGTTCTACGGCCACCTGGGCATCGAATGGCTGATGAACAACGGCCCTACCGGCAAGCAATTCGAGGCCAAGGAGAGCAATGGCCACCGCATCGAGGTGTCGCCCTTCAAGCGCGTGCTGCTGCGCACCGTGCCCGAGCTGGCGCCCGAGCTCAGCCATGTCGTCAACGCCTTCGACCCCTGGGCCCGCGACCGCGGCGAGTACTACGGCCTTGGCTGGCAGCCGCGCCAGGGCGCCGAGAGCGACCCGGCTTTCAAGCAGCCTTGAGGTGAAATCGGGGGCATGAGTTCCGACCCGCCTCCGCTCCCCCACCTGACCCCCGGCCGCTACCGTCACTACAAAGGCGGCGAGTACGAAGTGCTTGCCGTCGCCCGCCACAGCGAGACGCTGGAGGTCGTGGTCGTCTACCGGCCGCTGTACAACGACAGCGGCTGGTGGGTGAGGCCCTACGAGATGTTCACCGGTACGCTGGAGGTGGGCGGTGTCGTGAGGCCGCGTTTCGAGCGCATCGGCTAGACGACGCTGACGCGATGCGCGCCAGCCGACTGTTGTCCATCCTCATCCTGCTGCAGCTGCGCCCGCAGATCACGGCCCCGGCGCTGGCGCGCGAGTTCGAGGTCTCGGTGCGCACCATCCTGCGCGACATCGACGAACTGTCGGCTGCCGGCGTGCCCGTCTATGCCGAGCGCGGCCGGGGTGGCGGCTTCAGGCTGCGCGAGGGCTTTGCCACGCGGCTCAACGGGCTGCTCGGCGACGAAGCCCAGGCCTTGCCGCTGCTGGGGTTGCCCGGCGCGGCCAGCGAGCTGGGGCTGGGCGGGGCGTCGCAGCGCCTGCGACTCAAGCTGCAGTCCGCGCTGCCCGGGGACACCGCGGCCCTGGCCGGTCGATTGCAGGCCCGGCTGCATGTCGACCCGCTGGACTGGTACCAGGGTGGCGAGCCAGCTGCCCACCTGCCGGTCCTGGCCCAGGCGGTGCTGGAGTGCCGCCGCGTTGAGCTGGACTATCTGAGCTGGAAGGGCGAGCGCCACTGGAAGGCCGAGCCTCTGGGCCTGGTGCTCAAGGGTGGCAGCTGGTATGCCGTCATGCGCGCCGGCTCGCGCACGATAACGCTGAAGGTCAGCAACATCAAGGCGCTCGGCGTGACGCAAGAAAGCTTTGAGCGCCCCCAGGATTTCGAGCTGGCGGCCTGGTGGCAAGCTTCGCTGCAACGCTTCGAGCGCGAGCTGCGGCCGCAGACGGCGCAGCTGCGCGTGACGGCGGAGGGCCGGCGGCGCCTGGCGGAGAAGGGCAGCTACGCGGCACAGGCGGTGGCGACGGCCGTGCCGGAGCGGCCGGCAAGCAAGCAGCGCTGGGCGCGTGTCAACCTGCCCATCGAAAGCCTGGACCAGGCCGCGCGGCTGGTGATGTCGCTGGCGCCCGAGGTGGAGGCCCTGGAGCCGCCAGCGCTGCGCGAGCGCATCGTGTCCTGGGCGGATCAGCTCGCGCGGCGGCACCGGGCATAGTCCCACCCATGCGCATCACCCTCGAATTGCCTGACCGGCCAGACGTCATCGCCCTCATCTCCGAGCTGGACGCCTACCAGGACAGCCTCTACCCGCCCGAGAGCCGGCATGCACTGGATCTCGCCTCGCTTAAGCAGCCCCATGTGCTGTTTGCGGTCGCGCGCGACGAGGCTGCGGCGGGCAGTGGGTTGGGGGGCCATCGTGCTGGGGGCGCAGTTTGGCGAACTCAAGCGCATGTTCGTCAGCCCCCGGGCCCGCGGCCTGGGCGTGGCCCGCCGGCTGCTGAACTTGCTCGAGGCCGAAGCTGTTGGCAAGGGCTGCCGGACCGTCATGCTGGAGACTGGCCCCTATCAGCCCGAGGCCTTGGGCCTGTATGCCGCCTGCGGCTATCGGCGCTGCGGTCCCTATGGCGACTATGCCGACGACTCGCTGAGCGTCTTCATGCAGAAGACGCTCTAGAGCACTCGGGGCAGGTCCCGCCTGACCGCCACGCGGTCGCCGAAGTCGAAATGCCACCATTCGGTCGTGATGCCGTGAAAGCCCGCCTCGCGCATGGCCGCGCGCAGCCAGCCGCGTTCGACGAGGTGTTCGGGTTTCAGGGCGCCCAGGGCCAGGTGTTCGGCCTCGTGGTCGGGATGGGAGGTCAGGGACATCTCGTCGAAGCCGCTGCCCATGTCGACCTCGCGTCCCTGTGGGTCCAGCAAGGTCAGGTCGACGGCCATGCCGAAGCTGTGGATGGAGCCACGCTCGGGATGAGCGAGATACATCGTCAGCGGCGTGCCCTGCAGCTCGTCCCACAGGCGCTGCTGCACGCGCTGCGGACGCAGGGCGTCCAGCACCAACAGGCGATAGCCGGGGCGACGCTCGGCCAGCCAGGCGGCGGCGTGTTCGAGGGCGCCTGCAGCCTCGCGGCGCACCCAGGCGCAGTCGATGCCGGCATAGACCGAGTGGCCGACGAAGTTGTCGGCCGTGGCGTAGCGCAGGTCGACGGCGATGCCGTGCTTGAGCGTGGCCAGGCGCCGGAAGTCGGGGTGAGCGGCGATGTCTTCGATGTGGATCACGGCAGTCGAGCGAGGTGTTCGTGCGCGGCGGCGGTGATGAACTTGACGAGGCGGCGCGAGGCCTGGCCCAGCGGTGCGCTGGCGGCGCTGAGCAGATAGAGCTGCACCGGCACGGCGGGCGACAGCGGCCGCACGCGGACCTTGCCGGCGTCGGCACTGGCCGCGGTGAAGGGGTCGACCAGCGTCATGCCGACGCCGGCCTCGACGAGGGCGCGGGCGAGCTGGTAGGTCTGCACGGTGATGCGGCTGGCCAGGGGCTGGCCGAGGGCCTCGCCGGCGTGGTGCAACAGGCCGGCCAGCGGGTCGTCGCTCTGCAGGCCGACGATCTCGGTGCGGATGTCGGCCAGGCCCAGAGGCCCCTCGCCCTTGGCCTCGGGGCTGCCCAGCGGGCACAGGGCTACCATGGTGCCGCTGGCGATGGCCTCGGCCTTGATGCCGGGATGGCGCGGGTCCTGCAGCGACAGGGCGAGGTCGGCCTCGCCCAGCAGCAGGGCCGACACGATCTCGCGCGTGTGGTGGGTGGCCAGCGAGCAGCTCGCATTCGGGTAGGCCTTGCACCAGGGCGTCATGGCCGCGGGAACGATGGCCATGGCCAGGGCTGGCGTGGCGACGAGGCGCACCTGCTCGCTTTCGCCGCTCTTCAGGTTGGCGGCCAGGCGCCGGATGCCGACGAGGTCGCGATTGAGCTTGTCGATCTCCACGAAGAGGCGCTGGGCCTCGGGCGTCGGGTAGAGCTTGCCGCGCACGCGGTCGAACAGGGGCATGCCGAGCTGCAGCTCGCAGTGCTGCAGCACCTTGGTGACGGCCGGCTGGGAGATGTGCAGCAGCTGGGCGGCGCCGCTGATGGTGCCGGCCTGCATGATGGCGTGGAAGACTTCGATGTGCCGCAGTCTCATTTCCGGTAGACACCTTCGAAGTCGACGGAGCCGTTGGGCGCCATCTTGAAGCCGACGACGTCATTGCGGATGGGGATGTAGACCGTCGAGTGGGCCATGGTGATCCAGGGCCGCTCGTGCTTGAAGATCTCCTGGGCCTTCTCGTAGAGCACGATGCGCTTCTTCTGGTCGGGTGTCGCACGGGCCTCGTCGATGAGCTTCTCGAACTCGGCGTTGCAGAACTTGATGCCGTTCTTGTTGGCCGCGCAGCTCAGGTTGGGCGTCAGGAAGTCGTCGGCGTCGCCGGTCTCGCCGCTCCAGCCGCTCATATAGACGTTGTGCTCGCCGTTGTTGGCGCGCTTGAGGTACTCGCCCCACTCATAGGTCTTGATGTTGGCCTTGACGCCGATCCTGGCCCAGTCCTGCTGAATGAGCTGGGCCATCAACTGGCCGTTGGGGTTGGTGGGGCGCTGCACCGGCAGCGCCCAGAGGTCGATCTCGAAGCCGTTGGGATAGCCGGCCTTGGCCAGCAGGGCCTTGGCCTTGGCGGGGTCGAACTCGTTCTTCAGCTTCTTGTTGTAGCCCGGGATGGCGGGAGGGAAGGCGCTGACCGCCTGCATCGCATCGCCGCGTGGGAACAGTGCCTTGAAGATGGCTTCGCGGTCGACGGCGATGTCCAGGGCCTCGCGCACCTCGCGCTTGTCGGTGGGCGGCTTCTTCAGGTTGAAGCTGAGGTAGGAGATGTTCAGCGCCTGGATCTTCTCGATGCTGATGTTGGGGTTGTTGGCCAGCCCGGTGACGTCGACGTCGCGCAGGGCGGCCGTCACATGGCATTCGCCGGCGGCGATCTTCTGCACCCGCACATTGGGCTCGCGGCTGATGCTGAACACCAGCATGGGTGTGGGCTGCTTGCCGCCCCAGTAGTCGGGGTGGGCCTCCATGCGCAGCACGTCGTCCTTGGCGTAACTTTTGAACTTGAAGGGCCCCGTGCCGACCGGCTGGACATTGATCTGCGAGGCTTTTCCGTCCTTCAGCAATTGGGCGGCGTACTCTGCCGACTGGATGCCCGCCCACGCGAAGGCTAAATTCGCGACGAATGTCACATTGGGCTGACGAAGCCGGAAACGAATTGTGCGGTCGTCGATCTTGTCGATGCCCTCGATCAGCTTGGCCAGGCCGACGTTTTGCGGATAGATGAAATTGGCCGGAAACGCCTTGTTGAACGGGTGGTTGGGGTCGATGAATCGCTGAAAAGTGAACAGCACATCATCAGCATTGAGGTCGCGGGTGGGCCTGAACCAGGGGGTGCTGTGGAACTTGACGCCGTCCCGCAATTTGAAAATGAAGCTCTTCGCGTCGGGCGAGATCTCCCAACTGGTGGCCAACTTGGGCACCAGTTCCGTCGTGGGTCGTTTGAAGCCGAGCAGGCCGTCAAACATCTGGGTGCCGACGATGTTGGTGCTGGCGCTGTCCCACATTCCTGGGTCAAAGCCCTCCGGACTGGCGTCGGCACAGTAGATCAGGGGCTTTCCCTGGGCTTGTGCGGCGGGTGTGCCGGCCAGCGCAAAAAGGGTCAGCAGGACGGCGTGAGAGGGCTTCATGACAGGGGGTTTTTCAGAGGAAGAACGGGCGGGAATTGTTTGGATCCCGACCCGTCACGACAAGGGCTGCAAAGGTCGAAGCGCATAACCCAAACTTATACCTTGAGGCGCCCCTAGTTCGTAACGTTTAGCCACGGTCTGGTCAACGGCAGCCATCAGAATTCGCCCCGTCTACAGGCCGCCCCCGGTACCGAAGTGCAGCGAACTGCGCTGCTAAGGATTGCTCTGCCATGAATGCCCCCCAACGCCGTAAGTTTCTGCAGTATTCAGCCGCCCTGGGCGGTGCCGCTCCCTTGGTCGGTTGCGGCGGGGGGGGCGGCGGCGACGCAGTTGCGCAGCCGGCGTCGTCGGATATTCCGGCCAGCGAGACCGCCGGGATCAAGCTGCCCAGCACCCCCATCCCCGTCACGCCGGCGCCTGCACCCGCACCGGCTCCGGCGCCTGCTCCCGCGCCGGTGGTCACGCCGACGCTCGGCCTGTTCACCGGCGCGATGCAGTTCAGCCTCATCAGTACCAAGACCCAGGCCAAGGCGCCGTTCAGCCTGGGCTTTGCGTTCAAGCGCGGTGACATTCCTGCGGGCAGCACGGTGGGCTCCAACCTGTCGGTGCTGCAGGTCACGCCGCGCACGACCTGGCCCGATGGATCCCTGAAGTTCGCCCAACTGGCCGGCTTTGCCGACCTGACCGCCAACACCCTGCAAACCGTCCGGCTGCGGGTCATTTCAGGCGCCGCTGTCGCCGGTGCCCCCTTGAGCTTGGCGGATCTAAAGAAGACCGGCGTCACGGCCGAGATTGGCGCCGGTGCCCTGGGCAGTGTCAGTTTCGGCGCCGCCGATTGGGATGCCCCGCTGAGCACCTGGGTCAGTGGCCCGCAGATGTCGTCCTGGGTCTTCCGCAAGCCCGTGGGCAGCGACGCCCACCTGGTGGCCTGGCTGGAAGTGCGCCTCTTCGCCGGCGGTGCCGTCGAGGTGTTGCCCTGGGTCGAGAACGGTTATCTGATGGTCGCCGGACCGACCAACAAGGCGGCGACCTATACCTTCAAGCTCAATGGCACGCAGCGTTTCTCGGCCGCCATCGATCTGCCCCATCACTGCCGCACGCCCTTGATCAGCGGCACGGCGCTTTCCTATTGGCTGGGTGTCGATCCGGATGTGACGCCGCGTCATGACCTGACCTATCTGCAGGCGACGGAACTGGTACCGACCTACAGCGCCCGCGTCGATCCGAGCGCCGGGGTTGCGCAGGCCTTGGTGACCAGCTACACGCCGCTTGGCGCGTCCAATTTCAACTACGACGGCGACAGCATGCCGGCCGCTGGCTACCAGGAACCCATTGGCTTGCTGCCCCAGCACGATGTGCTCTACCTCACCTGCGAAAGTCCCGCCACCTTCGGCGCCGTGGTGCGCAACGGCTTCGCCGCCGGCCGTTATCCCATCCACTATCGGGACGAGAAGACGCAAAGGCCGCTGCGCTTCTCGCAATATCCCAACCTGGTCGTGAATGAGAACAGCCCGATGCGAGACATCGGCAGCTCAACGCGCAGCCAGTACACGCCCGCGCCCAGCGGCAAGGTCCCGCCCACCTGGGACTGCGCCCACAGCCCCTCCGTCGGCTTCATGGCCTATCTGGTCACTGGGCGCTGGTATTTCATGGAGCAGGCGCAGTTCGCGGCCACGGCCAACTACATCAACCGCAGCGACGGAGACGGCCTGCGCAATGGTTCCCTCGGCTTGGTGCAATCCTGCTTCCAGGTGTGGCAGACGCGATCAACGGCCTGGATGTGGCGTGCGCTGGTGCATGCGCTGACAGTCACGCCGGACAGCGACGCCGCGCTACAGCAGGAGTTCATCAACTCCGTGCAGGCCAACATCGAGAATTATCACTCGCGCTACGTCGCCCAACCCAACAACCCCTTCGGTTGGACCCAGGAGGGCGAGGGCTATGCCAACGAAATGCAGTTCGGAGCCCCTTGGCAGCAGGATTTCGTCACGGCGGCCTTCGGCTATTCGCTGGCCCTGAACATGCCGGTGAGCGCCGCCTCCGCCACCAAGCTCGACGCCTTCTTCCGCTGGAAGGCGCGCAGCGCCATCATGCGCCTTGGGCCGGCCAATGGATTCTGGTATGTGAACGGTGCTCCGTACACCATGAGCATCACGCCTGTCGGCGTGCCGGATTACGAACATGGCAAAGGCCCCTGGTTGGCAGACGATGCGGCCGTCTACGCCGCTACCTACGCCACCCGGGGTGCCGACTTCGGCACCGTCGAGGGCAAGCTCGCCGGCGGCATCCTCCCGGGCGAGCGCGCCTACTGGGGCAACCTCTCCACAGCCATGGCCTATGCCGTGCGGCACGGGGTGGCTGGCGCGATGACCGCGTTTCAGCGCCTCGTCAACGCCAGCAACTATCCCGACCTGCGCGACGCGTTCAACCGCGCGCCGGTCTGGTCCGTTGCACCCCAGCGCATCCAGCCAGCCTGGCTGGCCACCAAGCCGTTGAACACCTGGTTCGAGATCTCCAATACGGCGGGAGCCGGCGGCGCTTCCATCGATGCCTTCAGCGGCATGGCCATCAACGAGCGCACCAGCGAGATCATCATCGCCTGCGCCGGCGGTCACACCGACTCCTCTGACAACCGCGTCGTGTCGATCAGCCTCGCTGCCGATGCACCCAGCTGGACCGTGCGCATGAAGCCCAGCGCGAACCCGTCGGCCAACGTCGCCTATTACGCCGACGGCGTCCCGAGTTCACGGCACGTGTACAGCTCCGTGCACGTGGTGCCACAGCTGAACCGCCTTATGCTCTTCGGCAATCGCGCAGCCTATGGCGCGGCCTACGACTTCGCGAAGCTCGATGCTTTCAACCTCGATACCAACACCTGGGACAAGGCCGGTACCTGGGCGGACATGCCCTCTGGCTACTACGGTGCCGCGCAGATCCGCGCCACGGGTGAAGTCGTGACCACCAAGCTCAAAAAGTGGTCGCCGGTCGACAAGCAGTGGACGGATCTTGTCGCCAATGGGGGGGGCGACTCGGTGCGCTGGCCCATGGCCTTCGACGCCCGCCGCAATCAGATGTTCTGCCTGCAATGGGGCGACGGCCAGGGCTACGACCCTCAGCAGATGGTGGTCAGCCGCGTTCCGCTGGGCAGCGGGCGGCAGATCGCCGTTAGTTTCAATCCCAGCAGCGCGCTGACGCAATGGTTAAACGAGAAGCCCACCTATGCCGCCATGGACTACGACCCGGACGGCGATCGCTTCCTGTTCTACAACGGCCAGGGCGACGCGGCGGGCCGGGTCTACGTCATCACGCCCAACGATGGCAATGTGTGGGACATGAGCCTGCTGACTCCTGCGGCCGGCAGCGCCAGCCTTCCTGCCAGCGGGCCCGGCGGCCTGCAAAACCGCCTGCGCTACATCCCCGCTCTGCGCGGCTTCGTGCTGCTGGCCCGCGGCAGCGCCAACCTCTACTTCCTGCGCACGGCCTGACAGAATCGGCCCAGCATGTGGGCCGATTTCCAAGCATTGACCTTCCAGCGTGACGGCGTCACGCTGTTCGCTCGCCAGGGCGGCCCGTCGGATTCCGGCAGGCCGCCCCTGCTGCTTCTGCACGGCCACCCGCAGACCATGGCGATGTGGCACCGCGTCGCGCCGACCCTCGCCAAGGACCGCCGCGTCGTGCTGATGGACCTGCGCGGCTATGGCGACAGCGACCGGCCGCCGGCCGGTGAGGGCGGCGCGGCCTACGCCAAGCGGGAGATTGCCCAGGACGCCGTTGCGCTGATGCAGTTCCTCGGCCACGAACGCTTCGCCGTGCTGGCCCACGACCGCGGCGCCCGCGTTGCGCACCGCCTGGCGCTGGACTATCCGCAGACCGTGACCCAGCTGATGCTGCTCGACATCGCGCCCACCCTGGCCATGTACGAGGGCACGACCGAGGCCTTTGCGCGCGGCTACTGGCATTGGTTCTTCCTGATCCAGCCGGCGCCGCGGCCCGAGCGCCTCATCGAGGCCGACCCGCTGGCGTATCTGCGCGAGGGCATGGGGCAGAAGGGCGATTTCTTCGACAAGCAGGCCTGGGCCGAATACGAGCGCTGCCTGCAGCGCCCCGGCTCAGCCGCGGCCGTCTGCGCCGACTACCGCGCCGGCGCCGGCATCGACCTGGAGCACGACCGCGCCGACCGCGCCGCGGGCCGTCGCGTGACCCAGCCGCTGCGCGTGCTGTGGGGCGCCAGGGGCATCGTGGGGACTTGCTTCAAGCCACTCGAGCTCTGGCAGGACGCCGCCGACAACGTCACGGGCCGGGCCGTCGACAGCGGGCACTACATCGCCGAGGAAGCGCCCCACGTGGTGCTGGCCGAGGCCGCCGACTTCTTCAACGAGGACTGATCGAAATGCAGAAGATTGCCGTCATCGCCGGCGACGGCATAGGCCAGGAGGTCATGCCCGAAGGGCTGCGCGTGCTGCGCGCCGTGGCCGAGCGCTTTGGCCTGCCGCTGCGCTTCGACGACTTCCATTTCGCCGACTGCCGCTACTACGAGCAGCATGGCCAGATGATGCCGGACGACTGGAAGGCTCAGATCGGCGGGCACGACGCCATCTTCTTCGGCGCTGTCGGCTGGCCGGCCACCGTGCCCGACCATGTCAGCCTCTGGGGCTCGCTGCTGAAATTCCGCCGCGAGTTCGACCAGTACGTGAACCTGCGCCCCGCGCGCCTGCTGCCCGGCGTGCGCTCCCCGCTGGTGGACCGCCAGGGTCAGCCGCTCAAGCCCGGCGACATCGACATGTGGATCGTCCGCGAGAACACCGAGGGCGAATACTCCAGCGTCGGCGGCCGCATGTATGCCGGCACCGAGCGCGAGATCGTGCTGCAGGAAACGGTCATGAGCCGCGTCGGCATCGACCGCGTGCTGCGCTTCGCCTTCGAGCTGGCCGCCTCGCGCCCCCGCGCCAGGCTGACCTCCGCCACCAAGAGCAACGGCATTGCCATCACCATGCCGTATTGGGACGAGCGCGTCGAAGCCATGGCCGCGCAGTTCCCCGGCGTGGCCGTCGACAAATTCCACATCGACATCCTCTGCGCCCATTTCGTGCAGAAGCCCCAGCACTTCGACGTCGTCGTCGCGAGCAATCTGTTCGGCGACATCCTGTCCGACCTCGGCCCGGCCTGCACCGGCACCATCGCCGTCGCGCCCTCGGCCAACCTGAACCCCACGCGGGAGTGGCCCAGCCTCTTCGAGCCGGTGCACGGCTCGGCGCCCGACATTGCCGGGAAGGGCATCGCCAACCCCGTCGGCCAGATCTGGGCCGGCGCCATGATGCTGGACTTCCTCGGCCACCGCGCCGCCCACCACGCCGTCATGTCGGCCATCGAAACGGTGCTGGCCGACCCGGCCGCGCCTAAGACGCCCGACCTCGGCGGCACGGCCTCATGCACCCAGCTTGGACAGGCGATTGCCCGGGCTGCGAGAATCACCGGACCATGAAGCCCGTCGCCTACACCCGCGCCCAAGGCCTGCCGGCCCTGCTCCAGCAACGCATCGCCGTGCTCGACGGCGCGATGGGCACCATGATCCAGCGCTACAAGCTGACCGAGGCCGACTACCGCGGCGAGCGCTTCAAGGACCATGGCAAGGACCTCAAGGGCAACAACGAACTGCTGCTGTTCACGCGCCCCGACGTCATCCGCGAGATCCACGAGCAATACCTGGCCGCCGGCGCCGACCTCATCGAGACCAACACCTTCGGCGCCACCTCGGTCGCGCAGGAAGACTACCACCTGCCCGAGCTGGCCTACGAGATGAACCTCGTCGCCGCCCGGATCGCCCGCGCCGCCTGCGACAAATACTCGACGCCCGACAAGCCCCGCTATGTCGCCGGCGCCCTCGGCCCCACGCCGCGCACCGCCTCCATCAGCCCCGACGTCAATGACCCCGGCGCCCGCAACATCGACTTCGACACCCTGCGTGCCGCCTATTACGAGCAGGCCCAGGGCCTGCTGGACGGTGGCGCCGACGTCTTCCTCGTCGAGACCATCTTCGACACCTTGAACGCCAAGGCCGCCATCTTCGCGCTGGACGAGTTGATGGAAGCCACCGGCGAGCGCCTGCCCGTCATCATCTCGGGCACGGTGACCGACGCCTCCGGCCGCATCCTGTCGGGCCAGACCGTCACCGCCTTCTGGCATTCGGTGCGCCATGCCCGCCCCATCGCCGTCGGCCTGAACTGCGCCCTTGGTGCGACGCTGATGCGTCCCTACATCGAGGAGCTGGCCAAGGTGGCCGGCGAGGTGGCGGTCAGCTGCTACCCCAACGCTGGCCTGCCCAACCCGATGAGCGACACCGGCTTCGACGAGACGCCCGACGTGACGGCGCGCCTGGTGGGCGAGTTCGCCCAGGCCGGCTTCCTCAACATCGCCGGCGGCTGCTGCGGCACCACGCCCGACCATATCGCCGCTATCGCGAAGGCCGTGTCGGCCTACAGGCCGCGCGTCAGCGGCGAGAAGTTCTTCAGCGGGATGCTGGACGCGGCCTGAGCGTTCAGGACGCCTTGGGCGCGCTCGCCGCCGGCCTGGCGCTGCGCTTGGGCGCCTCGCTGAAGTCGGCCGGCGGCTTCATCAGGGCCGGGTCGGGCTCGCCGCGCCTGATCTTCTCCAGCCGGTAGTTCTGCTCGCCCATGCGCGGGTCGGCGTCGCGGCTCATGATGGTCAGCATCAGCTCTGGCGAGCGCCAGACCTCGCGGCTGCTGACGATGGGCTTTTCGTTGCCGATCCTGCCGGCTTCGATGGTCCAGGTGGTGCGCTCGCCCGTCACCTTGACACCCTCGATCTCCCTGGCTGGCAGCGCCGTCGTCGTGCCGCCCTCGCGCGGCAGCAGCGGCGTCTGCAGCAGCAGGGGCACGGGCAGCAGCGGCGGCGTGGGCGCCATCATGGCTGCCGGCGGCGCGGGCAGCTCGCTGGCACGGACGACGCGCAGCTCGCGGCGGCGTTCCATCGCGCTGGCACCCGGCGCGGGCGGCAGCGGCGGCACGACGACTTCCTGTTCGATGACGATGCCTGGCTCGCCGGTCATGGCGCGGGCGCGCACGCGCTCGGCATCCACGCTGCGGGCCCGCTCGGCCACGCGGGCGCCCCACTCTTTCCAGCGCGCCGCCTGCTCCTTCATGCGCTCGCCCCATTCCTGCATCGAGGCCTCCCAGGCGGCGTGCGCGGCGGCGTCGGCGCCGGGAGCCCAGGCCGCCGAGCCGCGCAAGCGCTGCGCGCGCTTCTGCTCGGGGTAGATGACCCAGGCTTCCCTGGCCACCGGGTCGTTCAGATAGATGACCTTGGGGCCGCCCTCGCGCTGCACCTCGCGCCGCGTGCGGCCCTCGCCGTCGCGGCAGAGCTGGCTCTGCTGCTTGCGCACGATGCGGTTGCCGTCGGCCAGGGCCTGCACGTTCTCGTGCACGGCCGTCGCGCAATAGGGCGCGCCCTTGACGACGCGTTCGCCCTCCAGCTCACGCCCCGCGAAGGCCAGGGCCTGGTCGCCCAGGGCGATGCGCACCGGCATGTCGGACAGGGCCAGCTGCACGCTGCGCTCGACCTCGCGTTCGATGTCGCGCTCGATCAGGCGATCGGTCTCCAACGCGGTGGCCGAGGCGGCCATGGCCAGCAGCGTCAGGCAGGTCAGGGAGGTCTTCATGTCGTTCTCCAGGATCAATTGAGGATGCGCACGGCCAGCACCTGGCCGCTCGGGTTCAACATCAGCTCGGCGCGCACCGTCTCGTCGGCGCGGGCGGCGTCGAAGGGCAGGCCCAGCAGGGCCAGACGCTCGCGCGGCAGCTCGGTGGGCTGCAGCCAGACCGCCGCGCTGCGGGGCGCCGACAGCGCGGCGCGGAATTCGCCCTCGGGCACCAGCGGAATGAAGCCGCTGCCGGCCGGGGCCGCCTGGGCGATCTGGGTGCCGGGCGGGTCGAGCAGCAGCATGGCCGTCAGCAGCACGGCAGCCGTGGCGCCGAGGGCGCCGCTGCCCCAGGCCAGGAGGCGCAGCCAGCGCGCTTCATGGGCGTCGGCCGCCTCGGCGGCGATGCGGCAGGCGCGCAGCTGTTGCTGTTGCTCGGTCAGGTGGGCTAGCAGGACGGCGTCCTGTTCGGCGCCCGTCTGCAGCCGGGCGAATTCGGCGCGCGCGGGCCGCAGCCAGGCTGGGGTGTCGTTGTCGGGGCTCATGGTCGTTCTCCCACGGCGAGCAGGTCGGCCAGGCGCAGGCGGGCGCGATGCAGGCGGGTGCGCAGGGTGTCCACGCTGACGCCCGCGATGGCGGCGGCGTCCTCGTAGCTGCGCTCCTGCAGGTCCACTAGCACGATGGCCTCGCGCTGCGGCCAGCTCAAGGACCGGATGGCGGCCCACAGGCTTTGCCGCTGCTGGGACTGGCTCAGGCGGACATCGCTCGCCGGCATGGCCTCGGCGCCGTCATCGGTGTCCAGGGACTCGTCCAGCGGGATGTGGCGTCGCGCATCGCGCCATTGGTTAAGCAACTGGTGCCGGGCCATGCCGGCCAGATACGCGCCCAGTGAACCGCGCCCGGGCTGGTAACCCATTGGCCCGCGCAGCAACTGGGCGAAGGCCTCCTGCACGGCGTCCAGCGCGGCCGCCTCGTCGCCGGCCAGGGCCAGGGCATAGCGGTAGACCGAGCCGCTCTCGCGCCGGTAGACCAGGGCCAGGGCCTCGGCGTCGCCGTCGGCCAGGCGGGCCATCAGCAGGGCCTCGTCACCCGCCGCGGCCCCGGCCGGGGCGACGAAGCCGAGGCGGGTCAGCCAGCTCATGTCGGGCAACATGGGGTGAGGGCCTGCGGGGCTTGCATGTCGCTATTGAGCGTGGGCAGGCCCTTTCGTTACTCGAGAC
>Ga0194137_10000102_pt1 | contig 54531 bp, 43 predicted proteins | sample TARM_MetaG_T3_14_FD_134025 | JGI IMG/M metagenome (GOLD analysis project Ga0194137, IMG submission 134025) | Freshwater microbial communities from Pennsylvania, USA, analyzing microbe dynamics in response to fracking - TARM_MetaG_T3_14 (version 2) | ecosystem: Environmental > Aquatic >...
CCCAGCCTGCGAAGCCCTGAACGTTGAATACAAAGACTTCCGTAAACACCTGCTATCGGCTTTCAGCACCTGGTCACTGGTGAAGCAGGACGGCAAGTTGCCGGCGTCCCGATCGGACGCGCTGGCGGCCATCATCGGCTATCAAAGCAAGCAGGGGCAGCGGAAAACAGACAAGCCGACACTATGGGATCACATAGCGACGGATGTGCTGCTGGATTATGAGAAGCAGAAGCGAGAGGGGGGCTACGCTGATTTTGATGACCTCTTGCTTCTGCCAACCAAAGCGCTATATCAACACCCAAAAATCGCTGAAGCACTGGCAAGAAAGCATCAGTACATCATGGTCGATGAGTCCCAGGACACGAACTACATTCAGTACCTGATGATCAAGAAGATAGCAGAGCAACACGGAAACATAGTCATGGTTGGCGATGATGACCAGTCGATTTATGGTTGGCGCGGTGCCCGGGTGTCGAATCTACGCCGTTTCATGAAAGAGTTTAACGCCCCCGTTGCTCGCCTGGAGCAAAACTTCAGAAGCCATGACGCGATTGTTAGTGGCGCCAGCGCTCTGATCAGGCATAACCAATCCCGCCTCCCGAAGCAGCCATTTTCAGTGGATAGCGAAGGCGCACAGCCTCAGCTTTTCAGCACATCCACCGACAGGCTAATGGCCAACGAAATTGTCGAACGAATCAAGTCGCTCAGGGACGAAGGTGCAGATTATTCCGATGTCGCAATCCTTTATCGGACCAATCGTATGGCACAAGTGCTTGAGGGCCCCCTTAAACAGGCAGGCATCCCCTATTCCGTGGTTGGCGGCATGTCATTTTTTGAACGCGCAGAAATTCAAGCTGTGATCGCCTGCGTTCGGATACTGGAAAAATTCGACGACTGGTATGCGCTCAAGACGCTACAACCCTACATGGATGGCGTAGGCAAGAAGGGCTTATCCGACCTCGTTGATGCATTAAAAGAAAGAGACCAAAACCTCCTACTTTTTGCACTGGAAGACCCCAAGGAGGTGAAGACCTACGCTAAATGTGCGATCAAGGTGCATCAGCTGGTAAACAGCCTCTTGATAGCCGGCTTCAGAAGCGATGGGAGCGCAACGGGCGGGGAAATGGCCCGGCAGCTCGTGGAATGGGTTAAATCCGGCCCCTTTCGACTGCTTGAGCGGGAGAAAGATGACGTGATGCGCGATAAGCGCGAACAAAATCTGGAGATCCTTGTCGCGGAGATAGAAAAAGGAGGATACGACGACCAAACGTGGAGAACGTACCTTCTTGAAACTCCGGTCAGTGATTACATGAGCAGTAGAGATGATGCGGATGTGGTTACTCTGTCCACGGTACACCGAAGCAAAGGCCTGGAATGGCCGCACGTTATGGTGGCGGGCTTTTCTGATGGCATCATGCCCTTCGAGAGGGCGATGACCGGTTCTGACGGGGACGACGATGGAGGCGGGCGTCCGGAAGAGGAACGCCGGCTATGTTATGTCGCAATGACACGAGCAGAGCAATCCGTCACCTTTCACCATGCTGATCTGTATTATTTTCCGGGGTCAGAACCTATGAGCTGCGAGGTTTCACCTTACGCAAAGGAGATTGGCTTGGAACCGGCACAAGATTTGGATCAGGACCAAGCCTGTAACGCTCCGGGTTCGTTTTTGGGGCAAATCAGCATGAGATAATTGCCGTCCAGATAAAGCCCAAAATGGACCGGTAACCTTATGCTGATCAAAAACCTTCGTTTATATGATGTCGATGAAAAGGCCGAGTTAACGTGGAGCGCTGAAACACAAAGTCGCCTCAACGCCATCTGCGAGGAAAACCCTGCTCGGGAATGTCAGCATCAGGAAACATCGACGCTTGGGTGGGCGCCAGTGCTTGAGAATCAGGAGGACTGCCTGATCGAAGTTGGCGCATCCAAAGCCTACCTACTCCGGGCGATGTGGCACAAAAGGGTTTTGCCGCCAGCGGTCGTCAAAAAAGCACTGAAAGACCGGATCGCCGAAATTGAACAGGTTAGCGGCGAGAAGGTTAAAGGCAAGCGTAAGCGTGATATGGAAGATGAAATTCGGCTGGAACTGTTGCCGAAAGCCTTCCAAAAAACAGAAACCGCGCTTGTTTTAATTTTGCCAGAACGCCAACAGATTTGGTTTGACCAGGCAGCCGCAAAAAAATGTGAAGATATTCTTTCACAGATTCGAAAGCAGTTGGGCAGCCTGCCAGTACATCCTTCCGAATGGTCATCAGAGGTACCTCTTAAATCTTGGGCAACCCATGATAGCGCTATGCCGAGCGGACTTAATCTTGGCGGCGATATTCTGCTGGCACATCTTGAAGATGGCGTCACCAGCAAAATCACGATCCGCAAAGAAGACCTGGGCGATGACGATATCCAGTCGCTCATTCCCCCGCGAGAAATCAAGGAAATGGCTTTGACTGCCGTTGAGCATGCCGACTTCAGGATTAGCGATGAAGGTGTTTTGAAAGGTATCCGATTCGCGGAGGACATTCGCAGTCAACATTCCGATGAAGAAGGCATTGAGGGCCAGCTGTTTCTTGTGGTTCGAACCCTTTCAGAGGTTCTTGATCTGGTTACCGAACCAGCCGCTTAACATCAGATTTCAGGTTTAGAATATGCGCTTTGTGGATCGGGTTATCGATAACGTCGACAGTCTTTTGTATTTCATTCGTTCGAGCATTTTTCGTGGAAGTCCGCGAGAGCTTCTTGAGCTGTTCACAACAGAGGACGACTTCACGTTTGTTGCAAAGGACGGGACGCTGATCACTCTTCTTCGGGTAAAAGGCATTACGTCGAAAATGTACCCGAGCGAAATGAAGGAAGTCATTTATGAGCTTTCCACGCTGCTCGGCAGAGACCTGATCGGCAAAGGCGCGCATGACGTTTCGATTGGCTTTGAATTTGATCCGGATACAGCCTACCAGTACGCCAAAGACTCACTCGCTGCGACCAAAGAGACGGCAGAACGATTGGGGCTTGGCAATATGATCGGGCTTCTTCTGGAAGAAAAAGCGCGAAAAATGGCTGAGTTTTGCCAAGTGGAGTCATGCTATCTGGCAGTGTCTACGACACCGAAAGCTATTCACAAAAAAGATATGAAAGGTCAGCTGAAAGCCAGAGCTGACGCACTAAAGACATGGCCGGAAACCGCAGAAGCACTGTTAAATGATTACTCGTTCCCTGAGCTGAGGACTAAGCACACCGCCATGGTCAGCAGCCTGCTCAGACAACTTAAGAGCCTGCACTCAATGGGGAGCGGCGGGTTTCTCATGGACATGATGTCTGTGCGCGACTACCTGAAGGAAATCAAAAAGATCACAGATTTTGGGGCGGCGGAAAGCTGGACACCCCGCGTTGCCGAAAACATTTTCGAAGATATCCGGGTACCTCACGGAAGCAAACAGCTGAAGGGCAAAACCTTTGACTGGGTGATGCCACCGACGTTTGGGGAGCAACTGTTCAGCAGCAATGTCGAATCGATCGGTCTGCGTTACGCGGTGATGGGTAACCGGATCTACTACAGCACAGCGATGTCGGTGGGCCCAACATCACCAGAGACGTTTGATCATCTTGTCGAACATGCGGTCGCGGTGAGAGTGCCGTTCCGGCTTAACATTTCATTGACTAATGGCGGGCTAGGGGTTGATCAAATCAATGCAACTCTCGCGGGAACATTCCCTTGGGCGAGCAGCACCAATCAAAGAATCAAGACTGCGCAAAAGGCCCTCGACGACTATGAGAGACACGCTGGTGGAGTGGTGCCCGCCATGTTCATCACGGCCTCTACGTGGGCTCCAGCCAGGGGAAAAGTAAACGCTCAGCGAGAGGTTTCATACAACCTTAAAGAGATAGAGGAGCGGGCAACAAAACTCAATCGTGTAATCCAATCATGGGGTGGAGCTCAAACCACGGACGCGTTCTCCGCCCCGATTGAAGGGGTGCTAGGCTCAATGCCGGCAGTGTATGACAAACCCCTTGGCAACGTCATGGCCCCGACGATGCCGGACGCTATCGGGATGACTCCCCTATTCCGGGGAACCACGTCTTGGGGCCAACATGACGGCAATGTGCTTCTGCGCCAGTCAGATGGGCGATTTCTGCATTACCAGCAAACAAGCAGCCACCAAAATGCGTGGGTAACGCTGATGGTTGGCCCCATGGGGTTTTCGAAGTCGACTACCCTGAACACTATGAACCTCATGTATCTGATCAACCCTAGCGCGGAATCGGAATTGCCATTTTTGAGGTGTCTGGATGTTGGCCCATCCTCAAGGGCCATTATCGATATTATTCAGGAAAGCCTGGGTAAAGAGCACGAGCATCTTGCTCAATATATCCGACTTCAGAACACCAAAGATTATCAATTCAATCCTTTCGATACCCCATTGGGCTTAAATCGCCCGCTCCAGTCGCAGATTACCTTCCTCGTAAACCTGGTATCGACCATCTGTTACTCGATGGTAAGTGACAAATCCGTGGAAGGCCGCCTTCCAGGCTTGGTTACCTCTGCCATCAACAGGCTATACAAGTTATACGGCCCCAAACAAGAAGGTGGAGATAGGCCTCGTGAGTACTACGAGCGAGCCAACCCCTTGGTTGCTGGGAAGGTACGGGAGCATGGTGTCCATGTGGACGAAATGACCACTTGGTTCGAAGTCCGTGATGAGCTCTTTGAAAAAGGGGAAGTTCGCGCTGCACTTATTGCCCACCGCAAAGCAATGCCGATTCTATCGGATCTGATTTCTGTTGCCGCCTCCGAAGAAATGCGGGCAGATTACCCGGATATTATTGATGGGACCCCCCTTCTTGATCTATTTAGTCGCTCCATCCGAGAAGCGGCCGAAATGTTTCCAATGCTTCAAGGAGAAACCAAATTCGAGCTGGGCCAGGCCAGGGTGATATCTCTGGACATGGAAGACGTGATCCCCAAAGATGACTCCCCTCGATCACTTTGGCAAGCTTCGGTCGCGTTCTTTATCGGTTACGAAATCCTTACAAGAGACTTCTTTTTCCATCGTGACCACTTGAGGTCTGTACCCAAACTTTACCAACAATTCCACGAGCGGCGTGTACGTCGAGTGGAGACAGCAAGAAAACGATTCAGCATGGATGAGCGTCAAAGGTTTTCAGCGGTACAGGCTGCACAAAGCCAGGTTGACTCTTTGATAGCCGAGGGCAGAAAAAACAAAGTCGACATCATGGTGGCATCACAGCTTTTTAACGATCACACCCCCAAGTCGATCGAGCTGTCTTCAACCATCATGATTCTTGGTGCCGGCAACATGACGCCTCAGGAAGCCGACAACATTCGGACGCGCTTTGAGCTCACCGAGGACCAGATGAAGACAATCCGGCGCATTAGACCCCCCTCACCCAAAGGTGCTGAAGCGTTCTGTATATTCAAGACACGAGACGGCAACCAGGCGCATCACGCCTACCTGTCTGAGGGGTCTATATATCTATGGGCAATTGCCACGGAAGCAGAAGATCGAGCCATTCGACGCATCATGTATCAGCGGTTCTCTACGACCGAGGCGTTGCAGCGTCTAGCAAAAAGGTTTCCGGGGGGGTCAATGAAGAAAGAGATGGAGGCCCTGCTGGCAAAAGCATCATTGGAGTCGTCAGTCGACCAGGTAAAAGGCGAGGACATCATAGAGGACTTTGCCGAACAGTGTGCCGAGTTACAGCTTTAGATAGAACGTCACGGCACGGTTACGGAAACGTGAAATGCCGTTAACTTGACACAAAAGCGAACGAACAAAAACAAAAAAGGGAGCGGAGGTATCTGGCGCATCAAGAGGCGACTCGTATCATGCTCATCAAATAAATGCATGAGATCTGCATCACAAAACGGCCCAACCCGAGAACACCTGGACCAATACTCTAGCAAGGAACAACATGTATATTTTGAGCCATTCACTCAGCACCCGGGACGGGGAAACGGGTTTAAAGGACGTTCAGATCACATCTGAAATTCCGCAGCTCATGAAAAAGGATCGACTTGTTGAAGCTACATTTATTGGCACCGACGGTGAGACCGCAGCCTCATTTGCATGTTCTTATATCACGGTACGATCAGAGCTTGGGGATGAATTTCTATTCCCAATTGGTGCGGGGGGCAAAAGATGCAAGAGCAAAGGGCACTGTAGCGCCCTTCAGCATTTTTTTGAAGAAAGTGGAGAGCTTCGCTTAAATCTTATTGACGGCCATAGCGGAAAAGTCAAACAAGTCATTCTTCCAATTGAAGCATTCGAATCTGAGCGAGCATTTGTTTTGGCCGGCGTACATCACACTACTCAAAACGATCGCGCGCAGGGAGAGGTGAAGTGAAGCAGGTTACGGAAAACAGAGCAATTCCGGAAGCGATTGCAAAACACTTCACAGACCTGATTGAGCAAGGCTACGATATCGGGCTTCACGGGCCTGACACATCAGGCACCTTGAAAATCACAGACCAGGGCAAACTCGTTATCACACAAAGCGGCTCGGAAACGTGGAAAGGGGTAGAAGAGTTCGTTAAAGATGAGCTCGGCGCCAAAGAACATTTGGTGCGCCTTGCAGAACTGGTGAATCAGGTTGTCACATCACGCCACCGACCTGCCACCCAACCGGGCAATAGTTCTGATCGGGAACAGATGGTGCAATCTCTTGCTCATCACCTGAAGCTAAATGGTGCCGCAGCAGAAGCTGCCGGCGAGTCCTCCAGCCCAAAATCAGGGCCAGACCACTAAAGATATTGTCCCGCAGCGCACGAGACTGTTTTAGAGAGCATCGTCATCTGCAACAGTTTCAAGTGCGCTGAGCATTTCCATCAACAACGTGACGTCTTGCGGACGAAGAGAGCGCCTCACCAATTTGTCGATCAACCTATCGGACAAACGCACCAAATCACTCCGATTGCTCGGTATTATATGAGTTCTTAATAGATTCTGAATTTCCTGCTGGGCTTTTTCACTTTTCGTGAGGCGCCCAGTTAGATCGAGCATTGTTCCTCGACCAGAAATAAGCCAGTTCAGGTTAACTTTGGTGATTTCCGCCAGCTCGTTCACATATCGAGGGCGGACCACCCTACCCTTCAAAGCCTCGTATACAGAGCTCCGACCCAGCTTCAGGTTGTACTCGTTGGACAACCGATGATAAAGCTGCGCCGGCGTCAAACGAGCATGGCGCATAGCCGCCCACATTCTCGCTCCGAATGCCGCGGCTTCGGCGGCCCGCTGCTCTTCCGGCGTCAGGTCAGGCATATCCGTCATGGTTAATTTTCCCAATAGATCACTGAAAATAGTGTTAACAGTGTAAGAGAAAATAACCCACCGTTACGGCTCGGGAGCGAAAGTCCAACAAAATGGACAAGACGCCCATGTCCGTTTGAGCAGCAGGCATCAATGCCATAATTTTGATCGTGACAGCACCAAAACCACTATGTCACGAGGGAATAAACATGGCACTGCTCGCGCAAATTCAAGAAAAGAAAAAACAAGCCTACAAACCGTTCACCACGATTATCCAGGTGGCACGAATTGAAACGGACCGAGATCCGGCAAAAGCAACACTGTTTGGTAAAGACCTTCTCAATAAGGACGAGAATGGCGTTCCGCGAGAGGTGAGCGTCCGCCTCCACAAAGCAGGTGAAAATGGCTACCGGACTCTCAACGATTTTGGCCGAAAGTCCGGACTGGTTGCAACGAAGCCTGGCGGCATCATTCGTATTGACCGAGCTATCCGCAAAAACGATACGACATACGTGTGCAAACACCTACAGCGCATCGCTGAAGATGACACGATGATTCGCGAAGACCAAAACGGCGAGAAGCACAAGAAAAGCGTGATGGATGCCTGGGTTAAGGTCATTCCCGAAACCGAAGCGGGCGCAAGAAACACTGGACGCAAATATAAGGTGTTCAAAGGGAAAAGCGAGGCAAGCATTCCGCAGCACCGTGGGCGAGTGTACGCTATCCCAGCTGAGAGCAAGCCGGTAGAGGTCATGCTGGATGGTAAAAATTCGAAAGCGGCGATCGAGCAACTAATCGATCGAGCAATTGCGGACGCACCGGAAAAGTCCAACCCATTCCTACTTCTGCGCCAAGTTTCCAGTGACAACGGTAAAGAGACCGTGATCACCAAAGAAGTCCAGGCCAGCCGAACCCAAGGGGACGATAACGGGAACCAGCGCCTGAGAAGCGATGCTGAGGTAAAAGCCTCCTTCATGGCCAACCCGACCATCCAGGCAATTATGGGTGCGGCTATCAATGAGCCGATGACGATCAACACCGGATTTCAGGTAGATGTGTTTGGTAAAACCATTGGTGATAATGGAGAGCCGATCATGTCCCGCGTTCAGGAGCTCGCCAATGGAACTGCGCGCCAGTTCAAAAACCCTGAACATGAGAACAACCCTGCTGCACCAGAATTTCTACGTGGACGTCAGGAGTACTCTCGGGGAATTCTGGACATCGAAATCCCAATGGCGGATGACCGACTCAAGGCAAACGCTTACGGCTATGGTGCTGCTCCTGGCATCACAGCGTCTCCTGATGCCGGATTGAGCGTCACGCCAAACCCGTTTTATGCAAAGTTGAATGCCCAGCAAGCGGCAGCCCCAGCGCAGCAGGGACCTTCCAGCGCACCAGCGCAGCAAGCAGCTCAGCAAACGCCTGAGCCCGCACCGGCGGCAGCGGCAGTAGCTGCATCGGCTGCAGCTTCAGCGGCACCAGAGACGGTTGCAGCGCCGACAACTTCAGCGCCGACACCGGCTGAAATGGCGCAAACTGCCGAAGATCCAGCCGGCATCTCTGATGAAGAAATCGATGCAATGCTGGGCGATAACGACTTTGACAATGCGTTTGATCCTGAGCTGGACGACGTCGAGAGCTCCTTGCAGGGCCAAGGACTCTAAGCCCTCCCTGAGAGATAGCCCGGCGCCAAGCCGGGCTAAGCCATATAGCCAGCCATTATTCGAAACTGAGAATTTCCTATGTCCAACTCAAGCGAACAACTGAACAAATGGTTTGATCTGAGCGCCCTGGGGCTGTCGGTTCACATGAACGTTGCAGGACGCCAACAGCAAGTCGTTTTTTTAACGCCTGCCGACGACGACGAGCCAGTTGATGAAGCGCGAGATCGAATCGAGAAGCTTAGGAATCATCTTGAAGGACTCAATGGCACGAAGGCTGGCAACGGGACAATCACAAGCCAAGTATACAAGGGACACCTCTGGGCCATCGCATCGAACGATGGCGCTTTGGCGTCAAAAGGACAAATTTTCAATATTCTGAAATCTGCATTCGGCGATGCCGTGCAGATCAAGAATGTACCTAGAACCGAAATTCTGACCGATCGAGGCACACAAGCCCATGCGCGAATGCGCCACCGTGTGCGCCTTGAAATGGAGAACAACCTTCTGCTGGAGGTAAACGATCGACTCCCGGGCGATGCTGGTATTGTGCGCGGCCGCAACGGATGGGCCGCCAGCCTTTTCTTAGGCACAGTCCAGCCCGGCAAGCCTCAGAAAACATTACTCTCAGCCATTGAAGAAATCGGGAGACTCCGCGGCGATCGATTTGCTATTGAGGGAATGGAGGCCCTGATTCGCGAATACGACACCCGCCTGAATTCGATTAACGGCAGCCCTGAGGGAGATCTTACCGAACGAGCACAGCACTTGGTGACGAGCGGACTCAGCAAAGGCGTTAAAGACGCCTTTGACACCAGAGTTAAAGCCTTACTTGACTGGGATCAGATTAAGGCATCTCGAGAAATGCAGCATAACGATCTGGCTGTGCGGGAAGCCTTTCTTGGTAACGAACGTGACGATCTGAACACGCTGATAAAGAGCAAGCCCTCCTTTAAATCCCAGGCGACAGGCGCCCTACTCCAGATTGACCAGTACATCAATGGTGATCTGGAAGAGCTAAAGCAAAGCGCGGAAGAGGCGAATGACGCCGCAAACGAGATTGAGCAGCTACCACCAATTTCCGCAGAGGAAGCCGCCCACCTTTTTGGTCAAGGATCTCAAGATCAGATAGATGTCGAGCCCGCAACAGCGAGCGAAGCACCCAGTGGCGCCTGGTTCAAAACGCTATCCGGTACCAGGGCAATGGTGCAGTATGCCGCATCCAATGCTTGGGTAGACGCTGAGTCCCCAAGCATTCAAACGGCATGGTCGGACCATGCCGCTTTACTGGCAGTGTTTGCCCAAAAAGTAGCACGCTCAGAGGCGCTTGGAGCGGTTCGTGAGCAGGCAGCATTGTCGCTAATGGCCGCGGCATCATACTCTGAAGCTGATATCGATGTGCACCACATCGGCGATAAATCGATTGTTCTGGCAGGCAATCTTCCTGTCGCGCTATCAGATCAACCAGCACACAATCGGTATGCGGTACTGAAAGCCCTAACCGACCAAGAAATATCGGACGACCCCGCTGAGAACCCTTCACAAATTCCAGGCTTCGTGACTCTGGAAAAACTGGACACGGAGATAAAAAAACGGCAAGCAATCCTGGAAAACGCAAATTCGCCTGCAGAAAAGAAGTCGTGCGCTGATCAACTGGACCGGCTGAGAGACCTGGTCAAAGGTGTGCAAGCCAGAGACAGTCTCGGTGACACAGAATCATGGGTTCACGCTGTACGAGAAAGTGTTGCAGGCATCCCAGGTAAAGTGCCGTATGTGTGGAACCCGATCAAGATTGGTGACGAAGAGCAGCCGCATCTTGCCTTGGTCGGATCGGTTCGACTAACAAACACTCCGATTCACGTAGTCACCCTTTTCCGATCAGACGACGATTCCAGCTGGCTAATGAATCGCTGGCGGATTGACGCAAATAACAGCGTACAAACCACCACTCCCCCAGAAGGCAGTCTAGCTGCAGATGACCTCATTGAAGCCTGGGAAACGGCAGGCTTCCCTTTACAGGCAAAAAATAAGCAGACCATCGGGGACCATGGTAAGCTGAAATCAAAGGCTAATGATCAGGAGGCTGATAATGAGCACCCAAACACAAATGGAGTCAACCCCGATGCCGATGGCGATCAACGACATTCAGACAATTCCGCAGGCGGAGACGTACTGGGCGGACTTCATCAACAAGTTTCTGATCACGGAAACGGACGAACACGAATTCCAGGAGCTGCTGGAGACCTACGAGAAGATCCCACTGGGAACCATGAAAGCGGAGTTGGCGAAACCGGGAATCAGCCTGGAGCGTCAACAGATGCTGGAACGAATGATCTTCTTCGAGGAGGCCTCGCAGGAAATGCTCCAGATAGCGACGCTCAACGAGAAGGCGAGCAGAGCCAAACCGGAGAAGGAGGCGATGGTACCGCCAGCCTTCAAAGTGACGATGAAGAACGAGGAAGCGGCCTTCATACTGCTGGATCTGATCAAGAAAACGTGCAAACCGCAGATTCAAGCGGGGATGATCGGACTAGCACTGTGGGACGGACTAATGGAGGGGAATCCGGAAGCACTTCTGGAGTACGCCCAGAGGAATTGTCCGGAAGGCAAAATCAATCTGGAGCCGTTAGCCCAACGTCTGAAGGAACTGGGGCAACACTATCAGGAGATAGCCGAGACGGAGATGAGTCGCCTGAATCAAACAATGGCCCAGCCAACGAAAAGCGAAACGGATCAGAATCTGGCGGCCCCGATTCAGAGGCAGCAACAGATTCGGGAAATGGGGATGAAAGCGGCACTGGATCTGATCGGAGCACGCACACAGGGAACGAGCCCGCTCGATTAAGCGGATATCGCCACCCGGATTCACACGATCATAAAGGTAGGACACCCAAGGAACGGGTAACAGCCAACCTTGCCGCTTTGCGTGTTCTTTTCGATCTGGAAGAAGAAGGACGGGAAGCAACTCGCGACGAACAAGAGACCCTTGCCAATTACACTGGCTGGGGTGGCGTTCACCCCCAGATGTTTGATCGATGGGCACACAACCGCCCTTCTTATGTCTCAGCTGCCTACGATCAAATCGAACAATGGGTGACCGAAGGAAAACTATCTCGGGCAGAGCTCGAGCAGATCCGGTCTACCATCCTAAATGCCCACTATACCCATTCTGGCATCATTCAACCGATGTGGCAGGCAGTAGAACGCTTGGGGATTCATACGAGACGAATCCTGGAGCCCTCTTGCGGCGCCTTTAATTTCAAAGCCTACGAACCCGGCATCCTGGATGACAACACCCACTTTACCGGTGTTGAGCTGGATTCTGTTACAGCAAGAATTGCAGCCAAAGCCCACCCGGACGCGACGGTTATCGCTAAAGGCCTTGAGGATACCAAGCTCAAAGATGACTTCTTTGACCTTAGCATCAGCAACATTCCCTTCGGAGAGTACCGGGTGTTTGATCCTGAGCACCCACAATGGAAGCACACCATTCACAATTACTTTTTCCTCAAGAACCTGGAAAAACTGAAGCCTGGCGGTGTGGCGTCCTTTGTCACGTCACGATACGTTTTGGATGGTAGTGACGATGCGGTTCGCAAACAGATTATGGACCAAGCCCATGTTATAGATGTGGTGCGCCTTCCGGCCAAAACCTTCTCTAAAAACACACAGACCGACGTTGTAACGGATATCATCCTGCTCCAAAAGAAAGGGCCGTTCTCTCCGAGCTATAAACCGCTTGATATCCGCTCAACAGGATCGACAAGTGTTGTCTACGAGGGTAGCGATAGCATACTTAGAGAGGGGCGGACCTTTAACCCTGGCGATGAAGTCCCAGGACATAGAATTAACCAGATATATCTGGATCACCCAGAGCGGATGCTGGGCACTCTGAGGTGCGTAAAAGGTCAGTATGGCCCCACCCTTGAAGTGTTCAACGAAAACAGTGAAATTCCCGAGATTCAAACGGCATTAAGCCAGCACTATGAAAGTGTTTTGCCGGAAAACATTACTCAACCAACCCTCGAGAGCTCACTTGGTGCAACGCCTAATGGTAACGAGGCGCCAGAACAAGCCGAAGAAACTCTCGATTACATGCCTGGCGTCATCATCTACGACGACCAACAAGCTGCATTCGTGCACAGGCTGCCAAGCGGCAACGAACCGGCCGGCGTAAACAAAAGAGATTCGAAAAGGATGTTAGCTGCCCTTCCACTTATGGAAGAGGCTCGAAATCTTTTGTTAATGCAATCGGAGCCAGAAACTACAGATGACGAAATTACTGAGGCCCGCAAACACGTTGAGCAAATGTATGACAACTTCGTCAGCCAGTTCGGATACGTAAACGAACCTCGGAATGAGCGTCTATTTCAAAAAGACCCAAGGGGCGTTTTTGCCCTTGGCCTTGAAAAGTTCGATCCAGAAAAGAAGGTAGCTGAGAAAAACGACATCCTATTTAAGCGGATGATCATGCCGTCGGCAGAAGAGCCGACGTCTGCCGAGACACCTGCGGATGCACTTGGGTTAAGCCTGACGTATCGAGGCACAGTGGATATCGGCTACATAGCCAACCTTCTGAGCGAGCCGAACAATGGCCAGACCTGGACCTATGACGAAGTTCGGGACGCCCTGCTTAACGAGCAGCTGGTCTATGACGATCCGGAAACCAATACACTGCAAACGCCGGACGCATACCTGTCTGGGAACCTCAAACCACGCTTGGAAGCCGCCGAAATCGCCGCGCAGTCCGATCCGCAGTACGCTCGGAACGTGGAGGACCTGAAAGCGGCCTGGCCAACGCCACTAAAACCCTCTGAAATTAAAGTTGGCATCGATGCGGCCTGGCTCCCTCAAGACATCATGCAAGACTTCCTCAATGAAGTGATTGAGCTGCCAACCGAGGGGCCCCATGGTGTAGCGATCACCCGAGATCGCACGTCGCGTGTCTGGCGGATCGACCCAATTGCTGCCAACCGCAGTCGTGGGGATGTCATTAATCGCTTTGAGTCGATCACCCGCAATCGCTGGGGTACAAACAGGGCATCGGCCCTTTACCTACTCGACAAAGCCTTCACGAACACCATGCCAGTGGTTCGCGATCACATTCCGGGGACAGAAGACCCCAGGCGATATGTGGTCAACGCTGAAGAAACCTTTAAAGCTGAAACCAAACTTGAAGAGCTGAAAGAGGCGTTCGATCGCTGGGTCTACAAGAACCCCGAACGAGCGATACGCATTGCAGACTTCTATAACAGCAATATAAACACTGTGAAGCTGACCGAGCCAGACGGTTCGCACATGGTGTATCCGGGTATGGCGGACAAGTGGATCCCAAGAAAACACCAGAACGATCTGATCTGGCGAACAGTGAGTGGCCGAAACACCATGACCGCTCATTGCGTAGGCGCCGGCAAGACGTTTGAACTGATCGGGTCCGCGGTTCGAGGGAAACAAATGAACCGCTGGGATAAGCCCATGCTGGTGGTACCCAATCACATGTTGACCCAATTCGCACTGGACGCCCAAGCCATTTATCCCGGCGCCAAAGTGTTGATCCTGAACAATGAGCGAATGAAAGCCAGCAACCGGGCAGCGTTTGCAACACAAGCAGCCATGGGTGACTGGGATCTCATTGTAACCACGCACTCGTGCTTTGATCGGCTTGGCGTGCCGAAAGAGTTCGAGGCCAGGATTGTTGGCGGCGAGCTGCAAAAACTCAAGGACGCACTGGAGGCAGAGAAGGCGGATAAAGCAAACAGCGGCGACAAGAAGAGGACGCCATCGCAGCGAGACATCGAGGCAAAAATCAAAAGGCAAGAAGCCAAGCTAAAAAAACTGATGGCAGACGCCAGCAAAAATCAGGATAAAACCCTGGACCTCAAGCAGATTGGAGTGGATTTCATCGGTGTTGATGAGGCCCACTACTACAAGAACCTCGAATTGGACACCGCTAGCTCAATACCGGGCATGTCCGCCTCAGCTTCCGTTCGAGCCTGGAACCTTTACACCAAGTGTCGCTTCATGATGGAAGAGGTTCATGATGGCCCCTATGGCGTGATGCTGGCTACAGGCACCCCTATTTCGAACACTGTTGCCGAACTGTATACCTTCACCAGAATGATTCGCCCCGACATCCTTGAGGCCCAAGGCATCGCCAACTTTAACGACTGGATGGGCCTCTATGGGAAGGTCACTCACGAGATGGAGATTAAGCCTGAAGGGGGCGGCTATCAGATGAAGTCGCGCCTGTCGCGCTTCAAGAACGTCCCAGAACTGGTTAAGAATTTCCGGGCCTTCACTGACGTTAAGACTCTGGAGGACCTAAATCTGCCGGTACCCGAGGTGACCAGGGAGACCATAATCACTAAAGGCAGCGACTTCTCACGCATGTTGATGAAGTACATCGAGGCCCGAGCTCGGGGCGCCCGCAAAGCGATGAAAAAAGATGGCGGTGACAGCCTGTCCTTCGCAGAAAATCTTGGTGCTGCGATCCGGAAAGACCTGTATGGCGCCAACAAAAAAGAGTTCTGGATGCCGGCAGATGTGAACGCCGGAACGGATGAGTCCAACTTGGAAGGCGAGGCAGAGTCCAACGTGATTCCGCAAGACATCCTTCTTTCCATAGCCAGTGATGGACGCAAACTGAGCCTCGACCCAAGACTGCTTCACCCCCAATTCCCGGATTCAGATGAATCAAAGGTGAACAAGGTCGTTAACAAGGCTCTCGACATCTACGAAAGGTACTCCGATAGCAAAGCGGCGCAGCTTTTGTTCTGTGACTTTTCGTCACCAACCGGTAGCGGCTACTTCAACGTCTACGAAGACATCCGAAAGAAGCTGGAAGCCAAAGGCATCCCATCTAAAGAAATCGCCTACATCCATGACGCAAAAAGTGACGACGACAAAGAGGCACTATTCGCCAAAGTGCGCGCAGGGGATGTGAGATTCCTGCTTGGGTCGACAAACAAGATGGGCGTCGGTACCAACGTCCAGGAGAAATTGGTGGCCATTCACCAAATCGACCCGCCCTGGACTCCTCCCGGGGTTGAGCAGCGTAGTGGTCGAATCGTTCGCCAAGGCAACACATTTGACCAAGTGTATGATTTCTATGCCAGCGCGGAGGACTCATTCGATCTGTTTATGTGGCAGACCCTGAAGCGCAAGGCAACCATGATAAGTGAAGCCATGCGCAAGCCAGAGCTCTGTGAAAGGGAAATGTCCGAGGACTCTGAAATGAAGTTTGACGACATCCTGGCGGTGACTACCGGGAACCCCAAAATCAAAGAGTTCATTGAAGCCAAAATGGAGTTGATCAAGCTTAAAGCACGAGAGAGAAACCATCTGGACAATCGAGTGGATACAGCCAACCGCCACAAGCAGATGAAGAACGAACTTTCAGGACTTTACAGCAGACTCAAAAACGTCCGGGAAGAGCGGCAAATCGTGCTTCAGAACAACCAGCCGTTATCACTGCTTATCGAAGGGCCCCAGCCAGGACTTCAGGATGGCGATACCTGCCACGTCGGCGGACTAAAGGGGTTGGCCCACGCCCTGAAGAACCAGGCGAACTTGACGCGATCCTTCAGCAATCGAACGGTAGGAAAGCTGGGTGGACTAGAAGTCATAATGCACCGTAAGAGCGACCCTGAACCAGCAATCCTGATTCGTCGCCACGACGGAGAAGCCGAGCTAATCGTGGACGTTCGGGAGCTGGCGGAAGATGCGACTGCAACGGAAGGCCTGTTTGATGACGAAAAGGACAAAGAAGCCAATGACCCATTTTACCGCGCAGCCCGCTCGGCGGTTATGTATGTCCACAAGATCGCTCGTGGCCAGGCTCTCCAAGCTCAGGAAAGAAGATTGACCGAATTGATGGACAACTATCAACGATTGGGCGACATGCTTGATGACCAGTTCCCCGAGCAGGCTGCCCTTGAAGCCATCCAGAAGCGATACGATGAATTATTGAAAGAAGTTGGCGACGATATGAACGAGGACAAGGAAATGGATCCGACAGAGTTGATCGCGCTGGCCAAATACATTCATGCGAATACAGACACAGGTCTATCGCCAGAGACCCAGGAGCTTTTACAAGAGCGAGGGATTGATCTGGGCCCCGGGAAAAATGAACTCGAGGATGCGACTGAGCAACTGAGCCTCGCATAACCTAAGACAGCATGAACCGCCCCGGGCCCGGTTGTCGAAACCCCTGGGCGGTATCATGAACGGACATATTGAAAAGCAGAGACAGACAATGGAAGCAGCACGATTTCCCGACGGCTTTCCTCTTACCATCGGTGATCAGGAAAATCCGATTCAAATTATTGAAGACACCCTGTTCATCCGGGCATGCGATCACGGAATCCAGAGCGTTGACCTGTTCGACGCAAACCTTCCAGCACGCGATGCCTTCAAGAGCGCGGCGTTCCTGCCAATTTTGGGGGATTATGCCAACCACATGATCGGGAGAACGCTGCAGCTTCGCTTCAACACTGGCTACCACGAAAGCATCATGCTGGAGATTCTTGAGCAAAGTGGCGGCGACCAGGTAACGCTGAGAGAGGCAATGAACGCGGCCGCACTTCGAGCCAATCGCCCTGCCCTCTACAATCAAGCGAACCCTAAAGCCCTACTTGATAGCAGCCTCCAGGTACGCCACCAGGCCGGCACCCCTCTGTCAGTCACCCTTCTAATGATGGATCTGGCACTGGAAGCAAGTCGTGAGTACAGCCTTAAATATCAAGTGTCGATCTACGGTGAAGAAATGCCCGAAACTCTGGACCTCACACCAGTAGTCAACGTTCTGCAGCAAGTGAATGCGCAACCCCGAATTCAAATTCCGGCCAACCTCCCTACTCGCATGGCCGAAGCGGAAGGCATGAAGCGTGTCGAACAGGTTATTGGAGCACACCTGGAAAAGAGCGCCAACCAGGACTCACAGAAAGGGTAAAGACCTATGGACTATGACATCAATCCAAAACGTGTGCCCGCACAGGAAGACGATGCCGGCCCAGCTCAGGTGCCCTCCTCCACGGAAAACGACATGTCCGGGGCAGAGAAACAGTCGCCACCGCCTAACCCCAGCGGGGCTGGCGGATCATTCCTTGGCAAACTGATAAAAGATGAGGCCCAGTCGGCAAGCGCATCCAGCGCCGCCTACCGCTCCCTCTCGACCTTAAAAACAGTTAGCGCCGTTCTTGGCGGCCTGGTGCACCACACCAAGCGAATGACGCCCGAACAAATCAACGAGTCAAGCCAGCAAGCCCTCAAGCATTATGGGGAACAGTCCATAAAGCTGCATAAATTGCTCGGAACGCCCACTGAACGGTACGTGCTTGAAAGCATCACAGGCTCCGTTAGCAGCCTGATCTCAGAACATTTCCGAGTTGCCGGACCGGCCGCTCTTGAGGTTGACTGGGCGACAAAACTGTTCGAGGGATGCCAGATTGAGGGCATCCATGAGTTCCCAAAAGGTAACGATGGCTGGGCATCCTCGGAAGCAAAACGAACGTTGGCCACAATGAACGCCACCTGGCCAATCATCTCTGCCATTCAAAAACACAACCTCTTCCATGAGGACACGAAAGCATTGACACAACGTTTTACAGACAAGCTCTGGATGATGGTTTCAGAGACTCTTGAGGAAAACCCGATCGTTAGGAAGATGCCCGAGAACGAGCAAGAAATGCTCCGAAAAAACCTTCTAATGCGTTCCGGCCAACTGCTTGGTGATGTTTGGCTGACCAACATCCGTGAAGCTCTTCTTGAAATCCGAGAAATGGGAACTGAGGACCGGCGTTATACAGTGGCGAACGGGTACCCTCTAGACAAGATCGATCAGGAGTTCAATGAACAGTATTCTCTGCTTGAAAGGTCCTTCACTATTGCCTTGAACATCAACTATGACCAGGACCAGCTCTCCCACGAAACAACCCCCTCTCTAGGCTGACATCCGCAAGGGCTGGCGGACAATCCGCCAGCCATCCTGCGGGTTAGGGCAACGCCCGCAACCGGCAATAGCACAAGCGCTCCACCCCCGGTTTCAACCCTTGGTCGCTCTATATACTGACTCCTGTCCAATTAACCGAACATTGGCCCGAGCGATAATGGATTTACCACCACCAACCGTCCCAGTTACCGCGACAATCGAGCAAGTCCAAATGCTCGAAGAAAAAACTCCGTTGACAGAAGAATGTGTGACAGCAGCACTGCGGCGTTACGACGTTCACCCTGTGGTGTTGAGTCTTATTCTGAAGGTTGAGGGGGGGTATTCCGGTGCACGGATCAAAAATACAGATGGAAGCTATGACCTTGGGCTGGCACAGATCAATACCATTCATCTTCCCGAGCTCCGAAATTATGGCATCACGGAAAAGATGCTGATAAACAACGACTGCATCAGCTTCGGTGTTGCAACGTGGCATGTCAGGCGTGTCGCCCAAGACCAACGAATAGACACGCCGGAAGCGTTCTACCGGGTTGTAGCGCGATACCACAGCAAAACGCCAAAATATAATAAGAGCTACAGTCGAAAATTGATGTCGGCCGCGGAAGAACTAATAAAGGAAATGAGAGGCAATCATAGTGGCAGCTAATAGCGGACAGCCTGGTAACGATGGGCTTATAGATATGTTTTCGCCTCTTCTTATCGTTGGCGCCCTTTTTATCATCGTCTGGGCAATATGGGCTCTACATCAAGAGACCATTATTGCGCTGCTATTCAATGCGGTTCGCTTCATCTCCATTGCAGGGCAATACATTGCTTGGTTGTACCCAGACTCTATGGCGGCCAACTTTGGGAGCTGGAGCCAATCCTTGCACCTTGCAAATTACGGCGAGTACGGCTGGGACGCTGCAAAAATAATGATAGGCGTGATCAGTCATACGCTGGCGTTATTTATATTCCCCTGGATGGTGATTCGTGTGGCCTTCCTTAGTAAAGGGCATGTCGTTAATCGTTTCGTGCGGAATTTCAATCTGCAGATGCTGGCGAAACGCAACGCGCAATACTACGCGGCAATCCCCCCCATCCTTAACGAAGATTTAATTAATACACCTATCCACCAAGGCCCCTGGGCAATGGCGCGCGCCCCCATGGACTATTGTCTGGAGCATGGCCTTATTTATGCCCTTCAACGTCGTCACCAATCCGCGTCTCGACTTTCAGCTCTCCTTGGCACCGGGGGAGATGAGGACGGGAACGGGGATAAGAGAAGGTACATTAAGGGCTGGACTGAGAAGAAGATGGATTGGGCGCTTGAGAGTAAACGCGGCGCCCTCCCCCCAGCAAGCCAGATGCGACTTGACCGCGAAAGCTGCGACCAAAAACTTGTTGAACAACTTGGAACACTATGGTCGGGCAGCGGCAATTTAGATCAATTCGAGCAATGTGTGCTGGCAATTATTTACGTGGGAATTGGCGAGTCGCTAAATAAGGCGCGGGCACTAGCCTTGGAAAAAGCACAGAGCTTTCGACGAAAAGACCGGAAAGGCCGGCACAGACCAAAAATTGACATGTCTGGGATACCGGAAATTCTGGCCAAGTACGACAACCATCCTGTTATTAAGAAAGTGACCCGGCAGCATGCATATAAGACAACTGTGTTTTGTGGCCTGCTGGAAGCAATGTGGAAAAAGGGGATCTTCACGACTAGTGAAATCCTGTGGTTACGCCCGGTGAACCGGACACTCTTTTACTCTCTAAACCAATTAGGTGGAGATCGCCCATTTATAGAAGCATCCGGACCCTGGGCACACTACATCGTTGAAAAAACTGTCGGGCAAGCAGTGAAGGCACCCTGCATTGAGGCTGGCTCGGACGCCATTGAAGCAATGCTTTTTGAGGAGGAATGGATTGGCTCGAATGAAGGGTTAGCTAGTGAGATTGAAGTCAAAAAAGCCGCCTCATCTGTCAGCAATGACCCCGCTGACTATGTAACCTTTTGAATCGGTGCGCAGCCATGAATTACACATTTTTCATCCAGCAGACGAAACGAGACAATTCATCAAAGGTGCCTAGCGACAAATATCGGTTTATGTTGCTACCCGACAACTCGCGCGTGTCCATTCCCCCGGAAGACTACAAGCGCCTGATGACAATCAATAGTATTCAAACCTTCCTCAACCTTGAGCTTTCGGATAAAAATCGTCCGAGCTTCAAAGGTAGCTACATCAAGGTAGGAACCAAAATTTACCCTCTGATTGTTGTCACTACGGACAAAGATGGAGCCTTTCGTGTTCCGTTTGGCCCCGGACAATCAGGTTTGGAGGATATGAAGCGGACCTTCAGGGAGATTCAGATCGCCTTTAAACGGTTCGATAATCGCCGAATGGCTCAATTGCAAAGCAATAGTGCGCCTCGAATTGGCACAGGCGAACCCGCGAAGGAAGAGGTGGATTTGTTTGAAAAGGAAATGAAAGGCATGAACGACGGGGAGCCGTGGACGACCAAGCCATCGAATGCATCAAAAGCAGGCATTAAGTCGCCCACCAGGGAAACCACATCTGCACCGGTCGAGCGATCAAGAGCACAACAAAGCCCCCAGCGAATGAAAGGACGCGCAGCAGACCAAACACCCAAAAAACCTGCGAATAAATCTAAGTCGGGCACCCCATTAATCAGAGCGGTCCTTATGGGAGCCGCTATTTCTGTCGGAATTATCGGCGTTCTAACTGCCACAGGAGTTGCTGCGGCGGAATCGGTGCCCTCCGAGGAGGCTGGGAGCACCTATACCAGTGCAGATGAGCCAGGCATTGACCTGAATATCATCATCGCAACGCACAAACCGGTTGCGGCAGCCACCAGCGAAGGGTGTTCATTAGGACGTCTTACTAACTCGACCTCACAGGGCGAACCCTTCAAACCTACAGGGTTCGAAGGGCTCCAGCAAAAGCCCACAGTAAAGGAATAGAAGATGGCGGGTAACAAGCCGGGCTTGAGAGGCGTTTCAACGGACAGAGAGCTGAAGCCAGATCAGCTCTATCGGGACCTGCGCACACCTATGGAAGTTGTCGGTGAGTTCCTTTCCGACAATCCTGCGTTTGTGCAGATGGTATGCGTGGTACTTATGGTTCCTATTCTATTTTCGCGCACCTTCTTCATTCTGGTCTCTACACCGTTAATCATTTGGCTAACTATTTACCCTCGATCTAAATCACAGACTCTCCCGCTGCTGCTTCCCAGAGAAGCTGGCATTGAGGATGAGCACGATCCAAAGCCTGGGCGGCATGGCAATTTTAAGGCGAGAGGGCAAATCTTCCTTGGGAACACCAGATTCCTAAAGCGACCCTTCGAGGCGTGGCTTTCATTTTCGCATATGCTTCAGCACGTTCTGCTGGTTGGGTCTACCGGTGCGGGTAAAACAGAAACACTGGTTTCGATGGCTGCAAACTACATAGCTACGGGGTCAGGAATTACGTATGCCGACGCTAAGGCGGCACCAAAGCTCGGGTGGCAGATCTTTACCCTCGCACGGTATTTTGGGCGGGAAGATGACTTCAGAGCCCTAAATTACATTAAAGGTAACACCTCCAAAAAGCCGGATCGCGCAGAGCGCAGATCTAACAACGTAAACCTGTTTGCATTTGGTAGCGCTGAATCAATTATTCAGCTGATTGTATCTATCATGCCGCCCGGAGGCTCCGAGAATAAACTATTTTCGGAACGCGCAATCGGCTTAATCTCAGCGGTTATGCCCGCTCTGGTAGACCTTCGAGATGCCCATGGGCTTCTGATCACACCGTCCGTTATCCGCAAAGCGCTCGAACTGCCTCAGGTTGAAAAACTAAGGAAAGACCCTCGGATATCGCCAGAAAGTCGGGAGGCAATTCGATCTTACCTCGCATCCCTGCCCGGTTACCAAGAGGACGCAAAAGACAGTCGCGGCAACCCCAAAAAACAGCCCGAAGAAGTTGGCCGCCAGTTTGGTTTCGCGCAGGCATATTTCACGCGGTCGCTTTCGAGTCTGTCTGACACGTATGCCGACATCTACATGGTGGGTAGAGGGGAGATCAATTTCCTCGATATGGTGCTCCGGAGGCGCATCTGCGTAGTGATGATTCCGGCCCTTGAAAAAGCGCCGGAGGAACAGAAAAACCTTGCGAAAATTGTACTGGCTGCCCAAAAGAACGCCGTGTCGACGGGTCTTCCACCAGACATTGAGGGCCGCAAGGCAGATCGACTGGATGCACTTCCAACGACAGCGCAAACACCTTACGTACTCATCAATGATGAGTTCGCTTTCATGATGACTCCCGGCTACGGCACTTTGCTGGCTCAGGCGCGCGGCTTATCGGTGGCTGTAGTAATAGCCGGTCAGGATTATGCGGGCATGAAGCGTGAAGATGCTGATGAAGCGGAGCAGATAGCCGAGAACACGAAAACCAAGATTGTCATGGCATCTGAGGGGCTAGGGGCAACAGCGGAATTGATTAAACAAGTTGCTGGCGAAGCCACTGTTGCGTCAGTTGCAAGTTTCGCGGCCGATGAGCAGGCACTAACACAGACGTATAGAGACAACCAGAATGTAAATTTGGAGCGTCGCTCTCGAATTGACACCATGGACACCCGCTCCCAGGTTGAGGGCGAAGGGATCGTTTTTTGGCGTGACAAAATTGTACCGATCGCCATGTTTTATCACGGCCTCTCCGAAGACACTGTGGTTGATTACTTCCACATTCCTCGCCTGCTGGATGTCGGCTTGCCAGATAGGGGCCCAGGGGCGCGACTTGTCAAGAATGAATCCGCATATCTGAAGGGGATCAAAAACTGCGTAAAGGAAGGCTATTACGTGGTTGATGACGCGTTTACGCCACCAAAAGATAGCATTGCAAATTTGGTTGAACTAACCAAAACGCTGCGTACCGTGAGATTCAAAGCACTGGAAAAGAGGTCTCTGTTTTTGTTTGGAGCGCTCTTTTCGGGCGTTGACGAAGATGACCTGTTTGAGGCCTTGCAAGAAGAAACACGCAGAGCAGCAAATAAAGCGAACACCAGCTCACCGAAAAATCATAACGCACCCGCTAATGAAACAGGAGTTAGACGCCCGGAAACGCCTAATGCTGACAGCAAGAAAGGTCTGGGCAACATCGAATCCTCTGCAGCGACAACCAATAAAGACAACAAAGAACATCAAGGAGAGGATGCCCTTAGAAGTGATTCCCAAGAAACAGAGAGGGCGACAGCGCGTGCGACGCCTGAAACACCAGATGCTGGCAACAACGAGGCACCCGACACACCGGAGGTTATGGACGATCTTGAAGAGGTGGTTGAAGGAAACGCAGAAAGTGAGCACTCCATCGAGGAACAACAAATACGCATCACATCTCAGCTGAATCAGCTGTCGGACGACGAACCAGCTAAGGCGCTACTGTCTGGTGCCCCCTGGATGCTCGATGCGATGCTTTTAGCAGACAAAGAGATTACCGAGCAGGAACTTGAGATGGGCAAAGAAGTTGCCAACTCGACCGCACAGGTGGAAATGGCAATGGGGCGTGAGTCTGAAGACGCCTATGAGATAGGTATGCAAACCTCCAAGTCAGTGTTGAGGTCCATCAATTATCCGAACCCCGAAGCGGTACCACCCAACCTCCCAGAGGACGAAAGCTCCAGAAAAGCAATCATTGAAACGATGAGCAAGAACATCACGGCATGGCTGGACGCCTCTGAGGAGTAGGCCGGATTCCAGCTAACCAGACAAAATCGTGATGGTTCGATGATCACCCAGGAGAGGGTGAGGTAACCTCCCTGACATATAAGAGCAAACCCTGAACGTTAAGAGCGAGCGATGCGAGAGCGCACAACCATTAAGGAATGCCAAGAAACAGTGGCCATTATTGGGGAGTCCAAGAATGATCTCGAAAATGGGCAATACACCTTTGTAACGCAAACTGAGGCGGCCATTCAGGAAGCGGAGGTGGCCGGCAAAAGCGTCATTAGAGATTTTGCGGCTACAGCAGCTCTACTGGCGATAATGGCTAGTAAGCGCCCCTTCCACGCGATAATGGACGACCCTACTTGGGCCAACATGGCGGGCCCCCTCAAAGCAGTTGAAAATACACTTGTAGAGATGGTTGGTGATGAAAAGGTTAAGCCGCCAGTTTTCCCGACGACACCGTTAGACCTTCCTGAAGAGTTGATTCGTGACCGAATCGAACACCTTTTGAATCACCCAAATATCCGGGATATACCAACGCTCGAAGAGCTTAATGAATTATGGATGGCTTCAAACATGGAGCGAGAAATTGCTACTGAGCGATTTCGATCGGACTCTTTAGCGGCAACGTCCTGGGAAAACACCATTCAGAGCCTTGATGGGTGTCGAGACCTTAAAATAGAGGTTGAACGGCGACTATTCATGACAGAAGGAACTCAAAATGCCAGCCCATCAACGATGAACCTTTTAAGGCTGGCTATTCGCGAGCTGGAGTATGCCATTGAGCATCATCCAGACAATGCAACCACCCCAGCAACGCCAGCGTAGCCGGCGAAGCATTCTGGAGAGGGCATGAATAATTTCTCAGAACTTCGCGCCAAAATGAAAGAGCGTATCGATGATCTACCGCAGCGAAATGTGATTCGTGAGCATGTGATCGATGCGTGGATTGAGGGCGTTATCACGCTCGATCCCGCGAGAGCTCTTTGGCACGTTGATCGCCTCCGAGGATTTGGCGGGTCTGAAGCGGGCGAACTACTTCGCTTCAAACACGGAGAAGCGTTTTACCTCCAGTCTCCAGAAGACATCATTGCGAGTAAGCTGCTACTTCGCCTACCAGATAAAAGCAACATACACATGGCCAGAGGTACAGACCTCGAAGAAGTTGTGCAGAGAGCCTTCTGGCAACACACCGGACTCCGCAGCATTGCTGGCGAGCCACATATTGTTGAGGCCTTCAAGAAACCGCGAAACGATCTCCCAATGGCTGTAGGAAACCCTGACGATGTAGTGAGGGACGATCGAGGCAGGGTCTATATTCCTGATTTCAAAGTTCGGTCCTCATTGGATTGGGAAAGCGATATTGAAATGAATTACGTGGCCCAATGCCACTGGTATGCCGGAATCCTCGGAGGTAATGGCGGAATTAAAGCAGACGGTTTGATGTTGGCGGAGCTGGATATACCGAACGCAACAGCCGACGGAATGAGAGATGCTCTGAAATTCCTGGAAGGCGAAGAGCGCGAAGCCGCAATCGATAGATTTGCTTCTGTCATCAACGAGATGGGGTTACCAGGATTCGGGTTGCGCGTTACCCAATTTGACTATAGCGAAAAACTACTAAGCGACCTGGACGACATAGCCAGCACACTATGGGAAAAGCATGTCTTAAAAGGTCATCCTTTTATTCTTGAGAGTGATAGTAAGACGCCGTTACCAGAAGGCGCCGCAGACAGATTGCGCGAAATTGAGAGGGATTTTCTCAAATACAAAATGATCAAGGACGCGGCAGATGAACAAGATAAAGCCATTAGCTCTGAGGCCCAGAACATTCTTCGTGAACACGAGGCGGAGTCCTGGGAAGGGCAAGCTATCAGTGTAAAGTTTGGATACACACAGAGGTTTGATAGCGAGAAGGCTGCGATGTGCCTTATGGCGGATGGCGTGGAAAAAAGCGAGTTAGTCAAACAGTGTCCGCTGGAAGCAATTTCGGGTAAAGACCTTGATCCAGACCTTGCGGTATCTGTTCTTAGGAATCACGGGTTATTGAACGCTAGCGTGTTAAAGCCGCAATGGAACCCAACCGCGGTTAAAAAGCTGGTCAAAGCCCACGAGACATTAAACGAAGGTATGTTTACTTCTTCGGTTCCCAGGGCAGCTCTAGGCCAGACAAAAGAAGATAAAGCTTATAGAGCATCTCTTGTGGGCAACGTGAAAAATTCGCTTGAACAGATCACGCTCCCTGACAATACAGCGGCCAGAGAGAAGCCCGAAGAGGATATGGAAATCAGGGGCGCGCCAAGGTTGGCATGAGCAAAAAAAGCCAACCCCAAAAAAGGGCCTAACAGCAAAGGTTTAGGGAAAAAAATCACGAACATATCCACAGATTCTGTGGATAAGAATGGAGATAAAATGGTGTCACCCACTCCGCAGCCGAACATCACCATCTTTAACGCATCGGATCGCTTTTATATGTGTCGCCGAAAATTGCTAGACCTTGGTGAGAAACTGGAAAAAATCAGTACCAAGGAAAGCCCCGGTGTAATGGATCTTGTGGAGCAATACGCCCTGCTTCGAGTTCTCACTAATAAGACAGCCGATAAGGTTGAGAATGCCAGCTCCAGGAAAAGTGTGCGAATCACAGAAAGGGACCTATTGAATATAGAGCGCCTGGAAGTTTTGATTCACGAATTTCAGTCAACTCTTAACGAAGCGTGCCAAGAACTTTTGGCAGCATAAGGAAAAAATCATGAGCACCTGGCGAGAAAAGGCCCGCGAAGGGCTAAAGAAAACTGCCGAGTTTGCAAGCAAACATGGTGGTGACCTTGGAGTAACTGGCGGTGTCGTGGCGGCAAGCGTCGCGATCGGAGCGTTGGCCACCGGCCATGTTTCAGGTTCGGGTGAAGCATTAACGGTTGCCGAATCTGGCGCACGAAATGTACTTACCTTAGGAATCCTACACACAAGTGGGTGGTTGGGCGCAAAGGCGGTTGCAGACAAATTGTTGACAGAGATGGGTTCCGGGCAGAGGAATCTCTTTGGAGAGCAATGGGACCGAAAAAGTGCCGAAAACACGGATCCCAAGCGCGGCGCGTCTCTTCACAGTTTTGGGGAGGCAACGCAGTCCATACAGTTTAAAGAAGCTCTATCCGAAGTGTTGCAGGGACTTGAATCAAATCCAGATAGCAAAGCGGCGATGGTGAAAATGTTGAAAGAATCACCGGAAGCGCAGAGGCAGTTCATTGATCTATGGAACGCGAGGGAAACATCTCATAATGACCAGACGAATGAAGCAATCCAAAAACTGACAAGACCAAAACCGTTGTTACCAACGGGCGGCGAAAACAGTGATGAAGATGGCGTAACAGGGCCCGCTCCTGGGTGAAGAACCATTTGGGCTGACAGGCAAGGCTTGGGTGGTGTCCACCAAAGAGTCAGTGGACACCACTTCTAACCTGAAGCGCCAAGAACTAGAAATAGGCGGGGAGGGCCGCGCATTCATACGCCAGGCAAAGACATACCCATAACATCATCAAGCATCTGCATTCGTTTTCGTGCAGCCACGGTTACAGCGTCTCCGATCGGTATATCCTCAGCATTACGCAAGCCGATGGTTGATAACAACTCACCAGGGTTCACAACACCATCACCCATCATTAGAGCTCTAGCCTGCTCGAGCATCTCTGCTTCATCATTGAAAGCATGGCTAGAAGTGTGTTCGGTGCTATCTGAGGCGAGACTTAAATCGGCCTCCGGCGTGATGGGTGGAGCTCCAGACAACACACCTCCCTTGTGGGCATGCGATAACCCCTCCCTTAACAAAGGATTAGACGTTACATCCTCAACCAACTCCGTGGCACTGTGAACCTCTTCGCCCATGTCTTCCTGTTGATTGGGCTTTTGGCGCAGCTCATGCCGACAATAGAGTTCCCCAGCGCCTGTAGCAAAGCGATAAATCCGATCCCGGTCGCGCTCATGGAACAATGAGTCAAGAGCCTCCTCGTCATGGGCGCTTAGGACTTTAATCGTTGATTGCACGTCCTTTAGGCCATGCTCCTCAATCAACATCCTCAGGTCAACTTTGGCCCCATTTTCTTTGGCATCTTTAATGCGGTCCAGAATGACGTCTGCAGCCTTTCCTGCGACATACATTGCTAACTGCGTCTTTAGTGTCACGACCTACCTCCTAATAGCCCCGTGGGGAACTCTGCTTAATTTCATGGGTCATCTGAATTTGGTCGATTTCATATAGTGCGACGGTTTCCTTGGGTAGCAAATAGCCATCTCCATACGACTCAAAGAGTTTACGATAGAACTCAAGGACGCTTGAACGCTCATTTACCGTTTTCATCTTATCTTCACTATCGATGATTCGTTTTGCCAAATAAGGGTCTTTACGGAGGGCCTCTATTTCTTGGCAAAAGTGAATCTCGTACATTCGCCCGGTCTCACTTAGCTGTTGAGCGTACTCTTTTAATGGCATCTGGGTATCCTCTTCGGTTTTTACCCCGGGAGCCCCAACAGGGAGATTCATGGGTATATTGCTCGCGTCGGCAACGGAACCATATAGTTCAGGCTGCACCAGGGGCGCCCTCTGAATAACCTTCTGTAACATTAACGCTGCAATACGCATATCGATGGCAATTTGCATCTCTCTCTCAAATCGCCGAATAAAAGACCCCTGAAGAACACCAACCGAAGCCATAAACTCTCCTCCATAGACAACATAACGTGAAACAGTTCAGATGACGTTATAGCCTATGAGAATGCGCATTAAAAAAACTACTGCTTTTACAGGTAAATGGAAACCTAAGGAGCATCGTCGCGGAGTTCCGCGGCCAACAGTTGAGCGAGCATCAGGTTTAGATCGCGCCTTGCTTGCCAACGACGGTATTTGATATTGAGTAAATCGGCTTCCATAGCCACTAATTCACGAGCGGCATACTGCGAATCGACAGCTATCTTTTCACGCCATGCCGAGCTTTTAACACGATACGTTGACGACAACTCCAAGATAGACTCTTCACTGATTTGGGCCGAAGGTGCAGGGAATCCAATCATGTCGTGCATGTAAGCTACAGACTGCGAAGGCTCATACTTAGGCTTCCTAAGATCTGTGTATCGGCTAAGAACCCCATAGACCATGCTATATCGGAAGTCATGAACCTGAGCCCGAGTAAACTCGGTAATCACGCTAGGCCCGGTGGCTTCGGAACTCAAGGCCAATGCTGGCGATATGCTGTCGGAGACGGATAGCTGAAGGTAATAGTCAGCCATCGCTGACGGGGAAAACTCGCCATCATGACTTAGAGTTGAATTGGAGTCTGCCAGCAGGAGTCCGCCATTTACTAATTCGCCTATATTAAAGGTGCCTCCTGCCCCCCGCTCTGTTTCTGGCCTGGAGTCTGCCAGCTGCTGGAATGTCTTGGCAATTGTTGACTTGGAAACCTGGTCTAGGGGCCTACCCGACAGATCAATAGCACTTCGGGGCGGCGGAACATGCTTATCAGCAAGGTCGTCAGGCGCCACATTGATAGAAGTTGTCAAAGTGCCGCCCCCGAGCCTCCAATTCAGGGCCGCTTTCAGCCCGGAGGGAGCGGGAATATCATATTCGACGCCGCGATCAATAATTGCCTTCCCGTCACGATCATAACGAGGAGCGCCTGCTCCAGTTTTGCGCTCAACATCTATGGTGTTTTGAGTTTCAGGAACCTGGCGTAGTGCGTGCGATATCCGCTCCTTGGACCAATCGAGGGTTTCCACAATGTTACGCGTGGTGGTCGCTTCGGATGCGGAAATGGCGCTTGCAAGCGCAGGGAAGCCAATAAGACCGGTGTTAGGCTCCATACCAGTCGCAGCAAGCATTGCGCGCTCACTGACCGTTAAAGCGGTTCGAATCATGGCCATACCCGCTTGACAGTCCGCGTTTGCAAGCGCGCAACCGGAGGTATAGCCCGCAGCAAAACAAGCCGAACAGGGGTCAGCAGCACTCACGGGCCTAGACAGAGAGGTCAAGCCGATAAAGAGGAGAAAAGGCACAGAAAGGAATAAGCTAACAAGGGAGGCATTAGATCTCAGCACAAACTTACTCCTGCTCTCGTAATTTGGCAGCCAAAAGTTGTGCCAGCAGAACGACAGTGTTTCGGTCCTGTTTCCAGCCCTCAAACTCCTGAGCCAGCAATTCTGCTTTTGCCATTGCAAGGTCCTTCAATGCCCCGGATGTGTCCTTGCCGGACAACATAGCAATGAAGGTGGGGTCTTTAATCCGTTTAGTGGCATCCACCTCCATCCGCTGGCGCTTACTCAAGACAATGCTATCCGAACCCTCGGGCGGCTCAACACCCATATTGGCCAATATTTCCCAGTAGGCACTACCCTCTTGAACCTCCAAAACCGGAGTTTCGTAGGACAGGATTTGGTTCTGAGCCGCCTGAGCCAAAGACATCCTCATATTGAAGATAGACGCATCAACATTTTCGGAAATATCGGCAGGACTTTCCGGATCAGCAACCTGGGCAGGAGGTTCTGGATTGGTCGTTACAAAATTCACGAACGCAGCATCTTGTAGCTCACTATTCGTCATCGCGCCGCTACCCAAGGGCGAACCAGTAGCCAGCTTGGCAGGTGCTGCGTTTATGTTAGGGCGGTTTTGCAAATTGCGGTAGATGGCTTGGCGGAACATCTGACCACTATTACCACCGCGCGAATGAACATTAGAGGTGTTGTAGGCTTCCGCCCCACGCATCAGAGAGGCCTCCTGCGCAGTTGCAATATTTTCGGTTTGAATAACATCTGCAGCCCTCGCAACTGTTCCACAAGGATCTGTCATCTGGCGAGTTGGGTCCAATTCATTCCGCCGACGATCAATTTCCGCTTGTGTCTTGGGAAGTTGGCGAATCTCAGCCACCATAGCCTGAGTAAAACCTTCCAGCGCTGACACGATCTGCTGCGATTGCTTGGCGTTTGATTCTGTTACCGCAGACTGAACCCCCGCGAACCCGTCGTTAAGCGCCATAACGACTTCGCCAGAACCTTCAGCAACAAGCGTTGATATTTCGGTACCACTTTGAATGCCGGTCGGTACACACGCTGCGTTCGCAGTAGCCACAGAAGCTGAGATCAGCCCTGCACCAAAGACCAGCCTTAGCGATGAAAAACAAAAGCGCATATCGTTATGTTTCCTTTATGCTGAAAAACACCACGTTCCCAATCCAGGCAATGATGGATCCCTGCTGTCGAATTAAAATGACGAGCACCCCTTAACATCATTGGAGGTCGTCCTGATACTCTGAAGCCCTTTGTCTCAGGATGGCGGCCTGGTTTTGAATATGACTGCGAATATCCGCTCCAGAGGCATCCAGGGTTATTCCATCACTTCCATTGAACTCTCCCAGGATCTCTAAAGGACCCACGGTCTGGTTAAGCCCGCCAGCAACCTCTTCGCGAGCTCTATCTGCAATATCACCTGCCACATCACATGCATAGTCAGACAACGAATTACGAAGACTGCCAAGAAGTCCGCTCAAAGATGGTATTGGGTTTGGCGGTGCATGATCAGCAGCACTGAGGCACCGCTCGACAAGCATGCGAACATCTGACAGAGGATCTTGATCCTCTATGCGACCCGTAACGCCTTCGATTATCTGACCCTGGCGGCGAGAATGATCTTTTGCCGCATCTATCATCGAACAGGTTTCATCAGCAATGGCCGGCAAAGAAAAGCAAGAACTAATCAGTAGACTAACCAAGAGTGGGCGCCTCCCTCGCTCCAGGAAACGGTGCTCAATAAAAGTCCCAGTCATTGAAGCGCCCCATATTGACTTACGGCCGTCTCAGCCAGAGACAGAAGATAGGTTCTCCGCTCGGAAAAGTAGGTGCGAATGCGTTCACAACGGGCTACGTCGTAATACACCGGTACCTGTTCGCCATCCCGATCGGTCCGATAGTAAACAAATTGGTCACAATCGAAGGCATCAAACGTGCGCTTTAATTGATTGAGGGAAGCGGTTAGGGTTACCAAGCCATCACTGGCAACCTGCGACATTGCGACGGACATAATAGTGTCGTTTGAAGCCTCAACAGCCTCCTTTGGATAAAAATGATCCTGCTCCCAATACCGCGAAATATACTCGTAGGCTTTTCGCGTAAACATACCGGAGTCCGGGAGGACGCTAATTAAAAAGGGATCGTCCTGAGCATAATCCTCCTCTTCGTACTCATCGTCCCCGCCAAGCATATCGACATCATCGAGACCAAAGTCGTTCTCACAAAATGAGGTTAGAGAATTAAGGTTATCCATGATGCTTGAGAGCCAATTCGATGGATTGATAGACACATCAATTCCGAAATCCCCAACACAGCCACCCAAGTCACTCGTGAAATCAGGGACCTCTTCAACGACAGAGCGCACCACCCCATGTTGGGCCTGGTTATAGCCTTCCCGAACATCCTGAAAAATCGAGGATTGCTCAGAACCGTTAGCGCTCACAGACAACAAATAGGTAAAAGGCAAAACAATCAGCAAGCTGCAAGGGAATTTACCGATACTCATTGCGCTTCTCATTTAAACGTTGGACATACTCATCCAAACGGGTTGTGGCGTCATTCAACTGAGCATTCACATTAATACCGAGCTGACCCAGATAATCATTGTTAGCTGTAAACTCGCCCCATCGATCAAGCCCCGAAGAAATAGTGTCGTTAACCAGCTGACACGCAGATCCGACCCCGTTATTTGCGCCGGAGGAAGTGCCACCGTTGCCGCCCCCACCACTGCCGTCGCCGCCTTCACCCAACCCGGGTAAGCTTACATCGATGCCTAACCCTAGATCTCCAACGCAACCTGCAATATCCGGCGCATTCCACCCGCTTCCCTCAGAGCCATCCGGCTCCTCTAAGCCATAAATTTGATCCGCGGTTGCTTGAGCAATATCAGAGCTGGCCGAGTGCATTAAAGTTTTAGCCTCGTCAGCAAGGCATACCGAATTGCCCCCCTCTCCCAAAGAGGGCATCGCTACAAGTGCAAGCAAAAAACCAACCCAGGAACACACCACCCTCGTGGAATGAGCTCGAGAGGCGGAACCAGGACACTCAACCATTCAGACACCCGACAGCTTACGAGCGTCGCGCAGAGCATTACTCAGAAGGCTTGCGCGCTCTTCAGAAAAAAGCCGCTTCAAAATGGCCAACCGCTCAAACACCAAGAAGCGATCTACGGCCAACGTGGCCGCAGCGACCAACTCATGATCATCAACGCTCGACTCCATGATCGACGCACAGGCGGAGAGAAAGTCATTAATAATCTTGTGCCGATCTTCGTCCGCGTAGTGCAAGATCATCAACGCCGAACTTGAACGAAGCCAGGACATAATCTGGATTGCTTTCTCAGGCTCTCGCAGACTAAAAGCGGACAGAGCTGGTGAACCAGCCATTTTCACAATGACGCTATCCATTAGCTGCCGGATAACGGGCTCATCATCAAGCGTCCAAGTGTCCCGGCTATCCATGACCCGCAGGGTTTCTTCAATGACCGGATCTATCGCGGCCCAATAGCGCCCCGGACCGTCCGACCCAGGAATGGGAGGGCGATCATCTCCACAAATCGCAAACGTGTTATCCATAAAAATCCAGCCAACCAGACAAAGTGATCCGCCCGCATTTTCGAGCCCTTAATTAAGGAATAATATACATTAACCAAAAGCCTATGAACGTAGGTGGATCGAAGCACCCAACAGCAAGTGGCATTGATGTCGACACACGATACAAACGAGAGCACATCCAACGAAGCAGATAGCCCCCCTCCTTCAAGCAAGCAAAGCAGGGGTGCATCAATTATCAAGGCCACTGGCAGGCTTGCATCCAGAGCCAGTGGCTTGGATGTACTGGCGAAGGACGTCAGACGCGTTCGCCCTCAAAACCCCCAGATGTGGCGTCAGCTTTTCAGCGCGGAAGGGGCAAAACAGATCAAAAACAAAGTCCTGGGAACAAAAGTAGCCACCTCCCAGTATCGATTGACAGAAAAAGAAAAAAAAACCAAGCGAAAGAAAAACCTTGTTGGCAGCGCAGCTACCGCGTGCCTTGCCTTTCTAGCCGGCACATATCTTGTGGCGATATTGGGTGCCGATGACATTCATGGAGCAGCCCGACTCATAACCATAATGAGTGGGTTTGTGTTTTTCCTGATGGCAGCGATATACGGATTTATCGCTATTCAATTTGGCATAGCAATAACAAGTACTCCTAGCGCCCCAGAACACGAGACAAACAGGAAGAAATCCAAGCCCGGAGCGGGCGGAAAGGAAACGAAATCACAACGCGGAAAAGCTAAGGAATAGACCGCATGGCCAGATTCATGAATACAAGAGCAGCGTCCATTGTCATATCGACAGTGTTATCCGCTGCAATCATGCCAGCGCAAGCGAACTCTGGTTCCGTGGGAGATCCAGAGGATAATGGGCGTTTTGGCGGCTGGATTATCGACGCATTATTCCAATCGGGTACGATTACAGAACAGCCCGCCACACAAGGTCTGATTGGAACAATAATCTGGCCGCTCAGCATCGCATGCACGGTCGTAGCGCTCATCATCATTGCCCTAAAATCAATACAGCACCTACTGGTTGTTGCACAAGCAAAGGATGTGGACGCGTCACCGATCTCCATGACATGGAGCCCTATTCACATCTGCTTTGCTATTGCCCTCTGCTTGCCATTCCCTTCGGGGTATACAGCTGGTCAATATTTTGCGATCTGGCTTGCCCACCAAAGCAATCATCTAGGCAACATTACATCTGACAGAACAGCCCGCTTCTTCAATGAACAAGGCGTACCAAATCCGCCACCCCTACCTTCAGCACCGCGCCTGGTCAAAAGTCTGATCAATAGCGCCATGTGCATGGAGATTAATAACAATGTGCACGAATTCATGGAAGGTTATTCGAACAGCTCTGCAGCAAGAGTTATTCCGCGCGCAATGACAGCTGAAGAAATTGAGCGGAACAAGGTCAACATGACATCGGGTAACTTTGTACACCACGGCATTACGTTTGAACGGGAAGGCGAAAACATCATAGCCAACGGCGCAGCTGCCGGCCACTGCGGCGGGATCATCGTGTCATTCAGCACCGATAATTTCGATCTGCTTGAGGTCGGGCCAGCTCGTCCTAATGGAGTGGGCAATCTTGAGGTTGGTGAGATAGATCAACCCGGCATCACACAGCTATGGGGGCTGGTGGGACCGTCTGAGGAAACCCAGACAAACCAAGCACGCCTATTCTCACAGGCCAACAACCGCATCAGGGAAGAACTCCTAGCAATCGCACAATCGCCTGAGCTGGCATCTATCGCCAAAAACCTGCTTTATGACCAACAAGGCTCGATGGGCGCAACCACGGACCCGCAGGACCAAAATTATCTTGAAACGCTTGCCCGGGAAACCAAAGATAGAACTCTCCAATCCGCGTCCGGGGCATATGTGCTGACTGACCGGCTACAGAATATGATGTTCAGCGCGTATGCAGAAGCCCTGTCCGGAAACGTAACCACCGAATCGGCCGAAGGCGAGCGTTGGACAGACTCTATAGAACGCGTTGGCTGGCCTATTCTCGGCCTGTACTGGTTTCAAATGTCATCTACCAACCAAAGCATTCTTGAGGCGATGGCGCTTAAAGTAACTCCGATAAGTGATCAAGGCCGTGGAATCCTAGATCTTGCGCGCCTAACCAATGACGAAATGCTCGTAGCACGCGTGCAGCAACGATTTGCCATTTTCGAGTCGGCCTACGCGCAGAAGCTGCGGAATACGAGGCTAGACGCCCAAGTGGTTGGGGACAGGTCCGACGAAAATGCCGCTGCACTAACAAAAGTCCAAGAGCAAGAAAGCGCCATGGTACTGCGGGATATGTTCCCAATGGTCAAGGACAGCCTCATTGAAAATGCAGGACAAATGAGCAGTCGTGACGGCATCATGGGGTTCTTCGACGAAATAACGCGGAACAAAATATTCCCCTGGATTGTCAATTCGCTGCGAGAGGATCATATCGTTACGTCACTCGTGGAGACCGGGCACAATATCATCGCAGTTGCGGAAGCGGCCTACTTCGCGGACAAGTTATTTGAGGGCTGGAGTGGCACCGAAGAACGCTCTAGAGGCGTCCTTGAAAACGATGAGGATGAGAGCCTTTGGGACATGGCAAAATCAGGGCTCGACTCAATAATCTCCAGCACACCGGTGATTGGAACGATCTATCAAGGCGGAAAGGCGATAGTTTATGCAGTAACAGAGACCATTAAAGATGCGCTGGGCCTGATTCAATGGTTAATCTTCCCTGCGCTTTTCATGGCATTCTACCTGCCGTCCATGATTATGATTCAATGGTTGACCGGACTCGTTACATGGATGCTTTACATTGTTGAAGCCACCATCGTTATACCACTGTGGGGCATTCTGTTTGTGAGCGACCTGGGACAACAGGCCTGGGCCCCACAGTCAGCCCGCCAAGGCTTCGTGCACTTCTTGAGCATCCTTATTTATCCCTCACTGATGGTGATTGGGTTTATGGTGGCGTACCAAATTCTAGACCTGACCTCCATCTTCTTCATCGATTTCTTACTGATTGGCTTCATGAACGCTACAGCCGGCTACACCTTCGGCATAGTGTCCATGGTTGCTGGGCTGTTCATCATTGCAATCGCATGCTACCAAATCATTATGCGCGTATTCTCGATCACCCTTGAGCTGAACGACCGTATTATCTCCTGGATCGGTCAGAGGATGTCCTATGGCGAGACAGGCGTTGAACAACAGGCCCGAGCTGGAATGATGGCGGTAGTCGGTAAACTTGAGATGGTAAATCGCCCCGGAATGAAAGGCTCCGGTGCAAGCGACCTTGGTGGCGGTGAAAGCGGAAACCCAAGAGGGAGGATAAAGACGAAGTAAACCGCCGATCAAAGTGCCATGGATGGCGCTCAAGTGTATACCACAGCTAGACACTTAGGAAGACTTATGGTATTGTGACTCCATGAACGTTACAAAGGGTCAACACCATGAACACCAAAACAACTACAGCCCTAAAACCACCAAGCTCCTCTCAAGCGAAAGCACGAATCAAGGGGATTCTGAAGAGCCTAACAAACTCGGAAGCAACGGCATTCAGGGGCTCAATCATAACACCGCTAGGCTTGCTGATTGCCGCGGCAGCATCATTCCTAATTCCTTTTGGAATCTGGGAACTCCTTATGTTCTTGGATAACGCCGGTTTCTTCGAAACCCGAATTGGCGCCCCACTTCAACTTGTCCTCTTCTTTTTTGTGTTCATGCCAGCCTGCGGTTTTGCACTCGCCATGGGGATCATCATGCCCATCGTCATTCTAGCGAACATCGCCGGCAGACGCTTTGCAATGACCACAGCCAAAGCAGAGAAGGCCAATATCCACCTGTTTTCGCCAGCAACACAACCGGAGAAAACACTTGGGGAATGGACCTCCACAGCACTAAGCCAGGTGTTAATTATTGAACCGCTCTTTATTCTAAAAAAGGGAGTCCAACTACTAACCCTCCTAATGAAGAAAGTCCTCAAAGTAAACACAAAGTGGGTGACAGAGCAGGAAGCCTATTACCAGGACCAGATGGAAATTTTCAGATTCCTACTTCTAAACCACACCGAAGAGGAAGCGCTGGACTACCTATTTGAGTCGTCTTATGGAGCTCACTATGGTCCCGCGCACGAGCGACAGTGGTTCCACGGAAAAAATCCGAGCATTATCGCCAACCTGGATGCCAGCGAAAAGTCCGACCTCACGGCCGCCAGAAAGCGTTGGCTCGCAGGAACAGCCCAGAAAGTGCTTAGAGAGCTGGAATCAGAACTTGGCTGGCCTGAATGGATGTATAAAAAGCCCCAACCGGAAACGGCCGAGGCCACCAAAAAGATCCTGGCGGCCCCAGGCCCCTGCCGCCTAAGGAATGGCAGTGTGATAAAAGCGATGAAGAAAAGCCCACAGGGAAGGAAAGTTTTGATAATCGAATGACACGCGATTATCTGGGCAATCGTGAAAAAAGCTGCAACTGAAGCCGTTGTAGGTCTGAGCTAATAACGCCCAGACCTACCTCATAACGCTGCCAGCCGCGCCTTCAATGGTGAAAGCCCTGCAGAAGGTGCGCTACGCACGCCCTCCGAATGCGACTCCGCATTATCCTTTATATCAGCCGAACCAGCATTAATAGGCTCGCCAGGCTCATTCTCCGCGCCCGCCTGACCCAAAGACGGTGCACGGTCACGATCGCCCTGAGCGGAGTGATGCACTTGGGAGGCGGAGAGCGCAGCGCTCTCATGCTGACCAGAAGAAGTATTGGCCGAAGGCACAAGGTCCTCCCCCTGCCCCATAGCACGCAGAACATTGCTCAGCTGCCGGAAGCGCTGCTGCTCTTCGGTGGATAGCAAATGAGCGGTTGGGGTGTTCCCGGCCAAAACCATGCGAGACGTCGCCCGCAAGGCCGACATCACCCATTCATGCCGGGTCTTTGCGGGCATGGAAGACAAATAGGTAACCAGAAGCCGATCCAAATCTCTATTGCTGGATTGGTCGGGCCCCTCCGAATCAAGATAGAAACGAATGGAAACACGCCCTAGTGACATTATGAATACCCCATCACGCTGCGTTAGGTGCCGAATCAGCAAAATCAACAAAGGCCAACCTCTTTAACATACCGCGCGCGTTCGCAAACTCGTCACGAATGATAAGGCCATACTGATCTTCCCAGTCAGCGAACAGCGAGCGGCACAGCAGCGCACCCCCGCCAACCAATAGCAGAAACTGATAACCCGAAAGGTCATTAAGCTTGGATATGGTGAACTTTTTGATTTCCTGAACAACTGGAGTCGCAGCTTTCTCAAGCAGAGGACGAACGTCCACGGTTTTGAGCTCACCCTTGTTATGAGTTCGGATACACCCTTCCTCAAATGCCATATTAACCATCCACCCCGGGATCTTTGAGATGGAAAACCCCAGATCGTCGCGAAGATAAGAAAGAGCCATTTCAGAGAACGCCTCTGCAATATCAATCGTTCCCCTTTTCAAGGTTCCGGAGGCATCTTGAAGAATATTCAATTCGGGCGAAACGGCTGCCACATCATAAGTGGATCCGCCAAAATCGAGAATAGCGATAGGCGCCGCCAGGTCGTCTAGGCCACACGTTTCAATGCCTTTGTCATCGAGCAGCAAATCATAGAGAGCACTAATACCCTCCGGGTAAACGCGAGAGCTTGAAATATTCGCTACCGGCTGTTGCTCTCGATCCTGCGAGAACGCCTGGTATACGGTTCTTTGCATATTGGCAGCCTGCCCAGCAATCAATGCGCCATTGGCGTTACCGGTACGACTATAGTAGTCCCTCATAGGGAGAGCGGTTGCCAAGTGAAGCGTTTTACCGGCCATACCGGCTTTAACGAGGCCATGATTTACGAGAACACGGTTCTCGGTAGTGGTTCCGTAATCGCCGGACCTGATCGTGATTGGGTTGAGGATATGCTGATTACAAACAAATCTCTGGCCATCATCCGTTTCGTACATATTGGTTAGACCACCCGTTAAGTCGTTCTGGGCTTCCTGGTCGGTCCCTATAATAGAATTGTACTTTAGGGTTTGAATTGACCCTTGATCGTCAAAAAAAGCAATCTTGTGGGCGTAGTAGCCATTGTCATCCACCAAAAATATGATCGACTGCGAAGCCTGATTTTTCTTTTCCTTGCTCATGTGAAACCCCTGTTAACCTGTTCAACAAAATTACTCGCCGACATCAGAGCACCGACGTTAATTGCCCTTTATATTTCGCAACACTGGCCTGAATTTGCGTTACACGGCGTGCCGGCTGAACCCGCCAATATCCGCCATTAAGAACAAAACGAAGGCGTCGAAAAATGTCAGCCCAACGGTTGGCTTGCTTCTTTGTCCTGTAGATATCCAGTCCAAGGTTGATAAAGGCCACCACAACCATACTGGTATAAGGAAACATCAGGATTAGCATGAAAGGCAGCACACCTTTCACACTGACAACACCGCCGATTGTCGCGACCATAGACTTATCCGCCCAGCGGATCGGTAAGCCGTCGTGTTCGACTAAACCTAACTTCATGCATCAACCCTCATTGGCTCAATTCTGGTTGAATGCTGAGCATCAGCGGTGACATTCGCACTCTCGCTGGCATCTCGATCAACCTCATATTCGTGACGGTATTTCTGGTACAGGTCGGAAGTGATGCGGCCTTGATCGTAAAGGTTTTGAATGTCGCGAAAGAGAGGATTCCCGAAACACTCCAGGAGCTCATTCATTACCCGTGTAATCTGGTCCTCTGGTGTTGCATATAAGGTCTTTCGGATATCTTCACTTAAGACCAAATACTCACGAGCTGCTGCTCGGCCGCCATCGATTGTTGGCACGAGCGTCTGATAAAGCAAAACACGAGACGACCCTATCAGCCCGGAAAGAGCCCGCATTCGCTCATCAGAGGGGAAAACCCCCACCATACGACTCAGCATTTCAGCTACTGAATTGACGTGCACGGTTGTATAGACCGTATGCCCGGTTTCTGCGTTGGCGATTGCACCATGAATAGTTTCAGCATCCCGGGCCTCACCAAGAATGATGACATCTGGATGACGCCGAAGGGCGTTTGCGCTTGCATGAGCGTAATTTTTTAAGTGTGTATAGACATCTGACTGAGCAATCCGACCAGTCCGGTCTGGAATTGCCCGAAAATCAAATTCAATAGGGCTCTCATAGGTGAGAATGCGCTTCCCGTCTGGTTGAGTTAAAACATGACGATTCACCGCGCCCATAAGAGTGGACTTGCCGGACCCAGTAGCACCACCAATGATCACAATGCCGGTTCTCGGGAAAAGGTGCCGAGAAAGAGTTTCAGGTATGCCAAGCTGCTCCATCGTAGGTGGTATTTGAGCAATTGACCGCATGGTGATATCCAAACCGAGCGGGTTTGAATTTTTACCCATTGTCGCCGTGGCATTCACGCGGAATCGATAGGTTTTGGTTCTATCTTTGCGAACCGGGTACGTGAAGTTGTGGTCTTCGCCCTGCTGAAGCGTTGCGGAGGATGTAGCTTTGTGCATGGAGTTCAGGAGCTCCTGAACAGAGTCTAACTCTAGGGGCCGATTCCCCACATCATAGAGCCGCCCGTGACGCTGGACAGCCAAAAACTCGGAATCTTGGATGATCACATCATCGATGCCCCACTCATAAAGATCGATTAAAGCGTTATTGAATTTGTGGACATCAAACGGATGCGAGTCGTCGATAAAGGGCATTTTGGAATCAGACATAAATAAACGTCACCGAGAAAAAATTGAGATGCTGCAGTTATCGTGGGAGCATGCTGCTTAGATCCTGGGGTTCCGGCACCCGAGAAAATACTGGCTCGGAACTCCCAATATCGTCGTTTGAAAACCTCATTGGGTTTTTTATTTCTGCTCTCCAGAGAGCCCCCCAGGATTCGGTATCCTGAAACGAAGCAGGAACGGTGATCTGATAGACACTTTCACCGGCATTGAGAACGTTTCCGTCATCCGCCCTTGTAACTCGAGGGACACCGGCCACCATAACCGGCCGTTGGACAACACCGCGCGCTTCAAGGATGCGATAGGTGATGCGACCCTGAATATCTCGAACCAACTTATTGAGGTTATTCTCCCAAGACAGCTGAGCTTGCATCACGCCTTCTTTCCAACCTTCACGAACACCTGCCTTCCATATCTCCACTTCGTCAGCGTTAGAAGGCATCAGTTTCGGGTGTGGTGGCTGCGGATACTCGAACACCCGCCAAATATAGTCGCGCCAGGTTGGCGGCTGAGTAACAGCGCGAGGTTTTTCGCTCATTACATATTGAATATCCACGGTACGAAGTTCGGACTGATCATCGCTTAGATCAAAACGGCCGCGGCTTTGAGTGATTGATGGCAACAATAAATATTCGTCAGCGATGAAAGGCGCAAAATTGGCAATAACATCAAGCGTCCCCTCTTGCCTCTGAGTAAGCTCCCGCAACCGCTCGTAACGCCAAGCTAACCCCGTCTGGGCTCCAAATGCGATTGCCGCCTCACGAATCGAGCGACGCCGCATCGCACCTGAAGTTAAGCCGTCCTGAGGCTTAAAATTAGACCCTGGAGCAGGACGCGCCTCTAAAGCCTCCTGAAGCACGGGAGGCTGCTGTGCCTCAATCCAACTTTCGAGTTCGATGGAATCCATCTCAACAGCACCTAGTAAGTTATCCGCAAACGGTTCGATTTCACATCAAGTGTTACTGATGCACGACCGTTCGCCTGATAAGAAGCATCGACAAGAAAATCTGCTAGCGGACGTTTCGCACGCTGGAAAGCGACCACGACGGGAAGGGTTGGACGCTCTCCAACAAACTGGGGCTCATCGTAACCAGCAACCTTGGACAGGCCTCGCAGAAAGGGCTCTAGCTCGCCATAGAAGTCATCTTCTAAGACATAGACCTGTTGCCAAGCAACGGGGAATTCCGTCAATTCATACCGCTCACTGGTGGCTGCACCATCTTTAGAGATCCGAGCAGACTCGGCGTACGTGAGGATCCGGTACGACTCCTTTATTTCGTTTGCGGCTTCAGACAATTTGACGATTCCTGGATCGACCACGACCGTCAGCTCGTCACTAGTTGCGCACCCCACAATCCCCAGAAAAGCCGAAAGGGTCAATGTAAGAACCCCCCTCTTGAAATTAAACGATGCACATCCGCTACGTACTTTCATGTTTTGTTTCACCCTGGATATTTCTATATAGAGAAGCTCGACAACCAACAATTGTACTGAGCCTGAGACACTGCAACCGAGGGTGGAACGAAATCTGACGGGCCTGCCACGCGCACCAACCGTGGCAAAGAGGGCGAGACCGGCACGCCTGCCCAAGACGGCAGAAATGGCGAACCCACCAATTCTGCCAACGCCGGCAAACCTGCCAAAGCTGCCAAAGCTGCCAAAGCTGCCAAAGCTGCCAAAGCTGACACTACAGCAAATATGGAATGGGCGGCCAACAGGAACACATCAGGCAAAGCGGACGTCCCTGGCACGAAAACGAAACGATGTTTCGTCCCGAACTGGAAACCCGAATGCCTTACACGGGCAACAATCAAAGCGCATGCCGTTGACCAAAAGGAATGTTAGGTTTCATAAAGACCGGAGAAATGAAAGGGAGGCCCAAAAAAGGAGTCAGAAATGACAAAGGGTCTAGAAAGTGGAGCGAATAATGACAACAGGAAAAGTAGACGACAGGCCTTCTAATAGAAAGCGAAGAGAGGGGAGGTAGAGTAGCGAACAAAACTACCAGACGTGGAAAACACATAAAAGTGAATGTCGTCAGCTATTAAGTTAGTATGGAAAAAACCCACAGGGGTACTAGGGTGTAAAACACATAAAATGAGTCTCACGAAACTATGACCGTTAGAAAAATAGTGAAAATAGAGCTTACGGACAGGCCAGACGGCGTTTTAAGCCAGCTGGATGATCGAACCCGACAACTAATAGAGAAATTCTTCAGAGAACGCCTGCACAACACACTTATCAGAGACCCCCTGATACAAGATGAGCTTCTTAGGTGGCTGGATGAGGGAGAGTACAGCCAGGCGTCGATGGCGGTGAAAAGGCAGGACCTAAAGCGGTTCCGGATAGCGGCCCAAAAACACGCGGATGTGTTAGGTCGCATGGACAGGCCGTTAGAAGACATCCTTGCCAACAAACGCAATGCGGTATCCCAGGGCGCACAGAAGTCAGCGAAAGCTCGAATGATCAATCAGGATTTCCTGCGAGGACTGCAGATGAGGGTTCAGGCGGGCGACGTCACTGAGACGGAGTTTGAGGCGTACCTCGTCTTTATTGGCACGTTAATGACAGGTGTGCGGCCATCTGAATGGGCAACGAGCCGTATCGAGCGGGCGCTATTTATGGCCGAGGAAGGACAACCTCTACCGGTGCTTGTGGTTAGGACCGCCAAAACAAAGGACCATCAGGAAGAGCGAATAAGACACCTGATCCTGGATGGGTTTCAAGACAGCCAAATTGATCTGCTGGAAGAGTGCATCAATATCGGAAAGCGCCGGAACACCAGCTCGAAATTCGGTACGCTCTCGCGATCGTTTCGCAAGCTGGCTTATTCCACGACAGACACCGACGAGCATGCAAATGCATTGGAGAGCCTGGACATTGCATCGGCGCGGAAGATTTACACAGTTGAGGCGCGGCGGGCTAAGCGGACAAAGAAAGAAGTGGCAGCAGCATTGGGCCACACGACAATCATCAACATTCGCTCTTACGATCTGGGCAACCTTGCTGAAGGAAGGCAAATCACCCTACCCCTGGCTCGCGCTCGCGGAAAAGAAGTAGAGGCGGTTCGAGACACCTTGAAGGAATTTGCAGACAACAACTATAAAACTGTGCGTAGAAACCTGAGCGAGGATCTTCTGGACAACCCAGAGTAAGCCGATTTATGGGCGACTGAACCGGTAGTTAAAAGGCTCCTGAATCGTTCCGGAAGCGAGAGACGGCAAGCACTAGCATTATAATAAAGCCATCTTATAACGAGCATGTCGGGCTGGCGTTAAATCGAGGCGGACGGCCATCCGAACTCGCACCGTGAAAGACGCCCAACTCACAGAACGATACAGGTCACCTGGTGCAACCAGATAAGAAATGGCGAACCCCATTAGGACAGCGGCGCGAAAGGCAGCCCCAACTACAAATGTCCTCTAGCCACCCCAATTCACGGGCTAAAGCTCAGCCGTCATCAAAGCCGCGATCACCGGCCCCGAGAGTTCGCCCTGCAGAAAGCTCTGCATCAAAACTGGCGAGCCGTACTGTCACGAACGCTGAAGGGAGACGCCCCGCTCAAACCCCACCTCCTAGAGGCTCAAGTACGAGCTCTCGTTTGAGGGCGACCACCGACAGCAAAGCAGGACAACCCGACCATGTTTTGCCAGAGGTCATCCCATTAATTGTTAGTGATGCTCGTGGCCGGCAGCTGGAAGCGATTTACGGAAGTCGCCTGAAAATTGAACGAGGCCTGAAACCCGAAAAAGAAGCGGCACGGATAACAGGGCGCGAGGTTCACACAGCATTTTCAGACAGCCTCCGAACAGACCGATTCAAAGACACCGGTTACTGGTATCTTTATTCCAGCGAACTCACAAAGGTGACGAGATACCCTGAAGTTGAAGCCGCCCTACCTTGGCGATACCGGGTGTCGGGATCGTACATACGACTGCGCCAGCACCCCACGCCTCGATCGTTACCAGCGAACCTTTTAGGCAGCTGGATAGATCCCTCTATATCGGAGAAATTAAAAGCTGGCCTGATGAAGCGATTTGGTGGTCGCTGTCAGGCGTGCGGGGCGTTGAACACCAACGCCAGTGGTCGACAGACCGCCCCGGAACTATTGGTAACCTGGGAGCATGTGCCACACCTGAACGCTTCGCAAAAGGTAGGGATGAGAATAATGAAAGGCGTAGCGGGGGTGTGCAGCACTTGTTATGCATCGGCTCATTTAACGGGCCTGCGCCATGAGCTGACTCAGAACGACTGGAAAGCAGAAGCCTCAAAGGACGCTGAAGGCATTGGCGCCCTCGTTAAGCGTTATATCGCACAGTCCGCCAGCCTTATAGGTGCCACGAGAACTGCAACCAATCACGTTAGTGCAGGCCCCCACACCAGAGCATCAGCTCCCCTCACATACGATGTCGCGATTAGAAATCCACTACTCTGGCTTGGGTCACATAATCGTTGGCCACTATCAAAGCCTGCTCACTTCGAGCGCATTGGACACTGGCTCCAGTCGACAATTAGGAGCGCCGGCGAACTGGACGACTATGAATGGTTCGTAGATGTAAGCTGGCTCTATCAACCAGGGCTTTTGGCGAAGGGAGTTGAGGTGCCAATACACCATCGGCAAAAAGCGCGAGTGAAGCAGCCCCGCCCTGGCATTTTGGCCTTTAGTCGCCCCACCTCAAAAAAGAAGCCATAAGGCACCTCCTGCCAGAGCAGAGCATGACCGCCGACCTACAAAGGGAAGATGAAAGCGGCCGCTATCGATTAGCGCAATCGCACGCCGAAGGCAGCCTTAAAAGATAATTTGCGTGAAGGGGTCTGCTTCAATCATCCGTTGTCGAGACGATATCTGATGCATTAGCTCAGGAGGTATCGCAATCCCTTTAAGGCGTTCGGCAGTTGCAGGCCCCACACCCTTCAGGTGACCCAACCCGGAATCCTGGAAGAAAGCCAAAGACAGGTCGAGCCGACTGACAATGCCCTGGGCCTCCAGCTTTCGAATTACGCCCCGGTCAACCCCCGTAAACGCACGAATGAAATCAAGAAATCCCGGAAACGCGGTGTTTTGAAGATGGCTCTCAAAGGTAACGCCAGGCTGCTCAGCATCCCGTGTATAGAGATAGTCCTGCACACCGCCTACGAGCTTTAACTCGCGAAGCCATTGTGAGATCGCTTGTCGGCAATCAGATGGAAGGCAAACCTTATCATCAGCAGATCGGCTTGCAGCCCCCTCAAGGATCCGCCGGAAGCCTGTCATAAGCATTAGATAGAGGCGAGGCTCAAACCTGGGCGGATCATCGTACTCCGAAGGCTCTACATCACAGTCTTCAAGCGGAAGATCCACCAGGAAGCGCGGCTCATAGGCACGGTCATGACAGAGAATGCGATCGTAGGTTAAAGGAGCCAGGTCGCGATATTCAGATCCACGAATCGGAACCAGATGCCAAACCCCATAAGGGTGAACGGCCGGCCCCTCGACACACTCGGCAAAGGGTACCTGGGCAGGCGCTGGGGAATCGTCAGCTTCCATATTTCGCGCTTGATGGAAACCCTGCTTTACATGCGTTTCAAGATAGGCGGAATAATCCGAAAAACGTTCGTCAGAGTCGGGCTCCCGCGCCCCTTCCGGCAATCGCCCACCAGGAAACAGGGAGGCCACCCTGTAGTCATGGCCTCCGGGGGCAACGACAAAACGTCGGCTCCCGTGCATCAGCAAATACTTCAACGGTGTCCACTTGGCGATAACCGCGGAAAACTCCCAACACCAGGCAATATCAGAATCGTGATGGATGTCGAACCAGTCGATTGAGTCTCCGGTATCCCGAATCAACTGCTGATAGGAGTGAATCTTGAGCCCTTTCTCAAAAGCCACCTGCATAGCTTTCTGGTACCGCTCATTGGTCGGCATAGGACCGCCAGCCATGTGCTCAGGGTCATCGATAGAGTTTGCGTAATTGTCTTTCCAGTATGGCGACTTCTCGGGGATAGAGAATAGAAGCTCAAGCGCTTCATTCTGCCGTTTCACATGCGCCAAGGCATCTTCAGGGGCTGGCGGAATAAAACCGCCTGGAAGGTTAAACAGGCTGCACGCATCATCCACGCAGAAATCCTCTAACTCCATCGGGCCGGGGGCGCCTTCCAAACGGCCCCTCCGAGCGGAGGATACTTGAGGTAGATCGGAAAACCCGTTTTGACGAACGGCACTCAAAGGTGAGAAGCCCCATATAGTATTGATTAACGCAATCTGCGCAGACAAAAAGCACGCGATGCCACATGATGAACCCATTATATCAAGGCGGTCACAAAAAGAATGGGATCGGGGTGAGCCCCAAAAATACGGCTAATTGGACAACTTCAGCCCCGCGGGCAGGTCAGCCGGATAAAAACGAGTAAGGTATCTGGTAATCCCACGAACAGTTAAAGGTAGTTGTCGTGAGCAGCCAGCAGTTAGTAGACGCCCCCACACCAAAGGACGATCAACACATCCTGGAAGAGCAGCTTAATGATATTCGGGAGCGCCTGACAGCCCTACTCCAGAATGGCGAGGTGAGTCGTTACGCACTGGTGGACTGCCTCCACGACACTCGGATCATTATCCGGTCCATATCACTCCCCGAACCGGAACCCGGGGTTTCGATCGATCGCGCCCAAAGCGTGGCTGACCAGATTGCACAGACAAATCGCGACGATCAGAAAAACCCGCGCATACAACGTCACCGAATGACCAAAGAGGTTAACCGGCTGCTTCAGAGTCGGAATGAAACGCAAGACCAGCTAGAGGCCTCCATTCGCAAACTGATTCGCCTAACAAAAGACGCGCAAGAACACCTGGCCCCTCACCATATTGGCGAAGGCGGGGCATTCAGGGAATATGCGATCGAAGAATTACCTCCGGGGCGCGTACTGGAGATTCGGGATCAGTACCAACGACTGGGCGCACAACACCCAACCCAGCACGGGCTGGGTTTGTCGGGACGTACCGATTCAATGGGAATCGGTGCCGGTCAGGGCGCTGCAAGCGTTCATGTTGCTTATGAAACGCAGTCCTTTCCGGGACGCCGATGTGACAGGCAGCCTGATAATGTCCGAACGGCGTTAAAGGCGCTGGCGGACGGTGACACGCGGACGGCTCTGGTCATCAATGCACAGACGCCAGACGGCAGTCCAACCCTGGTAATGCCGGCGACAACCTCTCACGGGGTTTTGCCGGGACACGTCATCATGGTTGGGGAAGAGACTGCGCCGCTGGTAGTAGATATTAAGCGCCGCCTGAGCAATCCGACACCGGAACAGATTCACGATCGCCTTGTAAGTAACCTCAAACACCTGAATACCAGCCACGACCAGATGTCTCTAATTGATGAGCTGGACCACCTCCAACAATGCACACACGAGCTGTCAGGCGCCGATGACATTGGGGCGACCTTCGGATTGCAGGCCATGCAGGTTCGACTCAAGCAGATCCTGGCCAAAGTCAGCGTACCCACTCCGGAAGCGACTCGCACAGAACAGCAGACCCAAGTGAGAGCGCTCGAACTTGCCCACTTAATGGGCATCGAACAGGAAGTCCAGACATTTGCCCTACCCCGGCATCGTGGAACCTTTGCGCCGGAGTCATCCCCAGCCGCCTACCTTGGCGTCAAACGAAACCCACAGACCGGTGAATTTCGTTACGCCCTGGTGAACCGTATTGGTGACACTCTAAGCAGCGGGCACGGGTATGAAACCCACAAGCAGGCCTATCAAGCCGGTTTTCGGAGCGCTCGTGAGTTGAATGCGATTGGGCACAAACTCCCAACGCTGGCGGTCCGCCAGCCAGAGCATGGATCAGCGGTCAGCGGCTATCAGGTCATCGGGTTGTCTGGCCCGGCCGGAGGCCCGGTACCGACAACCAAACTTGGGCACTGGATGACGAACCGAAGCCGGGAAGCTATGACCACCACATTAACGCCAGAGCAGATCACCAGCACAAAGCACTGGCAGGAGCTGACACGAAAAACATTGGGCGAAGGCCGGTCCGAGGCTGACCGGGCATCTCTTCGCGCCTTCCTGGTAGCCACCTTGAATCCCGGTGAACCAGAACAGAAGATCGGAGAAGATCAGGCGCCATCACTATCCCGGGAGGGCATCACCCTTACCGGTACCGACAACGCGATCAGGGTTTCAGACTACCTACTGCAACATGGAACGGACGAAGACATCCGCCTCGCGGTTCAGCTACAGGTCCGAGCATCCGATCTTCAGGCAAGCGAAAAATCAGCCCTCATTGACCACCTCAGCAAAAGGCCGTCGTGTGCAGACTGGATTCAAGAGGGCCAAACGCTGATCTCTCCGGAGCGCACGCCGCTTTCGCTCCAGGTGCCGTGAAAGGTCTTGGGCACATGTGAAAATACCCATGTAACGACATCATAAAGACCCATGTGCGCGAGGAATCTCAGTGCTCCAGAATCAAAACGACACCGCGCCGTCGCAAATACTGGCGGAAAGCGAACAACACCCCCATTTTCAGCTCCCAAGAAAACCCAAAGTGGCAATGCTATTAACGTTCATCGGATGGGCCATCTGCCTGATCGGCATCGTTATGGGTGCCTGGATGATTACATCTCCAGCCGCCATTGCCGCTCCTGTGGTTTTCGGAAATATCATCTCCATCATGACAGCCTCCCTCTTCTTCATAGCAGCCGGCTCGACCCTCGACTACCTGAATCGAACAGCCCTGGCCATTGAACACCTGGCGAGCAACAGACGCACAGGGGAACACATTGAAGCCAACAATCCATCCACCCAACAGAAAGCATGACAACGATGAATATTGCCCCCATGACAGATGTTTTGACCGAAGATCACCTGAATGCGCTCAGGGAGGTAGTCTCTGTCGGCGCGGAAGAGTTGGCATCAATGCCGATCCGAAATGAACAACTACGCACTCAGATACACAGCGGCACCAAGGATATGGTTCTCAAATCGAACCAGGTCATTGACGAACTGAGCCGACATCTCGTTAAAGGAAGCGCACAGGCTGGCGGGCCTCGAGAACAGGCCACCGGATCCATAAACGCTATTGAAGCCGTGAAATTTGCAGTCAGTCAGCGGGATGATATTGCAAAAGCGTTCCTGCAGGATTGGCTGGCAGGCGATGCTGCGCGGCTGCGGGCCCGGTGGCCCAGCGCCTTTGAAAATAAAAACCAGCGGCCGTAATCAGTAGCCCAGCACTACCAAAGCGAGTCCCGCGGAATCGAGCGATTAGTCCGCGCGGACTCGAGCATGCATTCAAGAAGAATTTCCCGCATATCCGCTTTCCAATCAGAAGACATCGGCAACGCATCCCCAAGCACCGAGCCATCTGGCAACGGAAACGTGTAAACCCAGCAGTCGCCCTCTACATCCACGAACCAGGGAATACTTATCACCTGACCATCCAGCTGGATAGATTTTCGTTTAAGCGAAATACCGCGCCAAGATTGAAGAACCCCGGGGCCACTCAAGGCATCCTCAACCCTCCTGGATACAATCTGTTCGATCGTTGAAGCATGCCGTTTTTTAGCTTCCGCCAGCTCACCCTCAATCGCAGCAACGTCAACGTGAATGCCTTTTCGCCGCCCTCGCGACTTCCGAGGAACCTCATCATAGATGCTCGTGTGATCGGCCACCCACCGCCTCCGGAATCCCGCAACGTCATGGAGCTTGTTACGGATCCGCTCCTCGGTCACCGACATTTCAGTGCCCACATAGAGCATCTTCATGAATCGAGCACTTCGCCTTTCGCCACCACCGGCCCGCAGACTGATTCGCAGCTCATAAATGCCACGCTTTTTATTGAGCAGCCAGCGCACAGTTGCACCAGGAACACCCAACTTAATTCGCTTGCGAGGGTTTTCCGTTACCCTTAATCCAGACATCCTCTGAGCATCCAGTTTGCGCAATGCGGAATAGAGTTTACGGATAGCGACAGCGAGACTCCTGCCAGGAGAATCACCGCACCCACCATCCGAAACAAACTCAGAGTGGTAACCGGTAAGCTTTCGAGAAATGCGTATCTGCCAACCCTTCAGTGCATCATTGCGAACCACAAAAGTCGGAACTTCAAGGACATCCCCAGTTTTAATTTGCTGGCGATAATAGTGAACGACATGGCCAGAAACGGTATCCGTTCGAACAATGTCGCTTTTGGTTCTGCGTCTTGTCATAAACCGTCTGCATTAGGTAGGGACAACAAATACTAACACCGTCCCACATCGATAAAAAGTCTCTACTATAATTATCAACGTTTGACATGCGCGGCATATTGCCTATACTAGAGCAATACTAAAAAGACAACTAAAACCCAATTGGAGCAAACCGATGATTACGGAATCTGTTATTGAGAAGCGACTCGAAAAACGGCTTCACGACTTTCAAGAGGCCATCGAAAACCTTGCCGAGAAAGCCAGCGCACTGGTTGATGAATTCTTGGCAGATTGCGGCGACACCTCAGACTTCAGCCAGAAAATAGCATTCGTAAACCACCTGCAAGAGATGGATCGGCTTGCCCAGGGGTGCACAACGGAAGATATCAAGGCATCCCCGGGTGAAATGACTCAACTGCTGGCGGACTTTTGCACTGAGCAGAACCTGCCAGACCAGAGTGCTGACGACATCCTGGCTGGAAGCGGGGTTAATGGCTACACGCTCACGATCGAGCAATACGAATGGCTGGAGAATTTTATCCGTAAATGGGAATATCACCCTGAAATCTAAACAGGAAAGGAACCAAACACATGCGACACTTAGAAAAAAGGCTAACCAGCATTCTGGTTGTGCTGGCAGCGCTGGCGATGGCGGGATGCGGCGGGCCAACTCACCCAACCAAGGAAGAGATCCTGGCCGCAATGAACGAGCTGACTCTGACTGGACTGGAGGTGGTAGAGGTCAGTTATAGAGAGGAGCTTGGGCACAAAGAAGAAACCGAAACCTCAGCTGAACGCTTTTACGCCTACAATCTACGATACAAGATCAAGGTAACAGAAGATGCCCCCAGCATTTCCACGCTAATTGAGCGGCAAGAATTAAGACTGCAAGCTAAGCAGATGCTCGTAGTAGGCAATGCGATCAATCCGGCAAACTGGCCCCCAAAAGGCGACGTTATCGAGGGGCAATTCAGCTACGTCGGCTTTTCAAAACGACCGAAAAACCCACAAGATGAAGACGAAGGATACATCATTCACGCCTACCTAATCGAACAGGGTGAACGAAAAGCAAACCCCTACATAATAGACCCCGATCTTATCGCACAAAATAATGGAGAAGCTGGGGCATTTTATTAGAAAACACACACGAAAAGACCTAAAAAGAACAATACAGAAAGGTGGGGCTACAAACGGAAAGCGTACTTCAAGAGTGCCTTAGTGTATGAGAATAGTTGACACAAACGGCATATTGCCTATAATGGTGGCTAGTAGAGCGGGCCAACCCGCCAGCCACCAAAAACGGCAACCTTGGAGCAACCCATGTCAGTGCAAATCATTGAAGCCACCAGCAACACCCTCGCTCAGTCGAATAACGCCGCCACCACCTTCGAGCCCGCCCAAGCGCAAGACTTCACCGCTCAGTGCCAGTCTGCCGTGGACGCCATCAAATCGACCATGCAGCAGGTTCAGTTGACTACAGTGGCCTGTTCCTATGGGAAGGACAGTTCGGTCTGCCTGGCCCTGGCCCTGGAAGCAGCCACCCAGCTCAAGGCCGAGGGGCACACCCCCACGCTGAGGATCATCACCTCTGATACCGGCGTCGAAAATCCGGCCCAGACCAAGCTGGCCCAACGGATGTCTGCGCAGGCACTGCGCTTTGCCGAAACTCGCGGCCTCGATGTGGATCAGATCTGGGTAACACCAGACCCACTAAGCCACTACCTTGTGACGATGCTCGGCGGGCGCGGAACTGCCAGCGTTGCAGGCTCTGACGCGACATGCAGCGTTGAACTTAAAATCAAACCGATGGACCGAATTCGCCGGGAGCTGGCCTCACGTTTCGGTGCCGAGAGAATCGCCACCCTGATAGGCACCCGCTTTGAAGAGAGCGCTCAGCGCGGCAACGCCATGCGCGAGCGAGGTGAAAGTGCCGCCAAAGCGATTCGTACCGAGACTGGAAGCCTGCAGCTATCCCCGATTGCCGACTGGACGGAGACGGACGTGTGGAAACTTCTTAACGGTTCAGAGCGCCAGATCGGATTCGCCACTCTGGATTTTTCTGCAACCATCAGCATGTACGAGGCGATGGGCGACAGCACGTGCGGAACGGTATCTATTGCCCAAACAACGAAGACCACAGAGTCGCCTTGCTCGTCTGGTCGAGGCGGATGCTTCATCTGCCAGAAAGTCAGCGCTGACCACTCACTGGAAAACATGCTTGATCGGTTCCCCGCCTTCGAGCCGCTGGTGCGCCTGTCCAAAGCGATCCGCGCAGGTCACCTGGTACCGGACAACCGGAGCTTTCTGGGGAAGACCATAGATAATGCCGGCTATATCCGGGTGTTCTCATCTGCGTATGCGCCCCAATGGACCAGAAGCCTGCTCAAGTGGGTGATGTCCATCGACGCAACCGAAGACGATCGTGCCGCCGAGCGCTCCGAGAAGC
>Ga0194137_10000103_pt1 | contig 54358 bp, 51 predicted proteins | sample TARM_MetaG_T3_14_FD_134025 | JGI IMG/M metagenome (GOLD analysis project Ga0194137, IMG submission 134025) | Freshwater microbial communities from Pennsylvania, USA, analyzing microbe dynamics in response to fracking - TARM_MetaG_T3_14 (version 2) | ecosystem: Environmental > Aquatic >...
CATCCCGAGCGGGAACATCCATCCCCTCGGGACAGGACGTTCCCGCTTTTCCTTTTTGTGAAGGAGAAATCCGTGAATGTCACCCACTTGTCCAGTGCCGAACTGGTCAGCGAGTTACTCGCCACACCTGTTCGCCAAGCCCCCCTCCCTTTGCCCTGCGCCTGCGATGCAGCAGCGACATACCAGGCCGTTGAGCACGCTCCCCCTGAGCTGGCCCACAAACTCAGCATCGCACGTGAGCTGCTGCTGCGAGACATGCGCGCCAAAATGCTGGATGGACCGGTCATGGCGTCACCCAAGGTTGTCAAGGACTGGTTGTGCATGTACTGCGCCGGTTTGGAGCACGAGGTGTTCCTGGTGCTGTACCTTGACGCCCAGCATGTTCTGATCGAAGCCGAAGAGATGTTCCGGGGAACATTGACCCAAACGTCTGTTTACCCTCGTGAGGTCGTCAAAAGCGCGCTGGCCCACAACGCCGCATCCGTTTTGTTGGCCCATAACCACCCGAGCGGTCAATTGACTCCGAGCAGTGCAGACGAGCTCTTGACCCAGACGCTGAAATCCTCTTTGATGATGGTGGACGTGCGCGTGCTCGATCACTTCATCGTGGGAGGTGACCGCGTCCTGTCATTTGCGGAACAGGGTTTGCTGTGAACAGGCCCGCCACCCTAGCCCGCATGGCACAGCCTCACTCTTGCCAAGAAGGAGTACGCCTTGGATAAGACCATCGTGACCAGGTTGTTGGAACTGGTTGAGCCTCTGGCCGCCTTGTCGATCAGCCACTTGACGGCCACCACACGTCAGAAGCTGGCCAATGACGATTTGTCGGTCAATGTGTACCCGAACGACTATGGCGGCTTCGTCTATGTAGGCGCCCCGCCCTACACGGTGCCCGCTGAAAGCGACATGGCCATGATCTTCGAAGCGGCCAGGTTGGCTGGCATCGTCTGGCTCAAGTTCGACAGCGATGCGGCAATCGTGGACGGCCTGCCCATCTTCGAAGACACCGATCCCCTTTGATCCCCCACCGGGCGTCGCGCCATCAGGCCGACGCCCACATTTTTGGGCCATCTTCTGTCAGCCCGTGATCGCGCATCGCATCCAGGTCGATCACGGCATCAGCCATGGCGGTCAACTCCGGTGTTTGCGACACAAAAAACTCCCGCTGGTAGCCGCCCACTCGCAGCACCTCGCGCTTCATGGCCATGAACATGCGTTTGCGCTCCGGGTCCAGCGCACCATCGGCTTCGTCAGAAAACAAGGCGTCATAGCGCCGACCGGCATGCTGTGCAAGGTACAGCGCCACCGCCCGGGTTAGGCACTCGTTGACCCACACGCGCTCCCCTCCGCTCATCAGGCCCAGGCTCTTGCTGTCCCCCGACTCGCCGTCATGCACGACGATGTCAAAGCCCTCTCGTTGTTCGCCCTTGCCTGTCTCCACCAGCGTGAGGATGGACACGGTGAAGCGAGGGCCATAACAGGCCAGCAGCAAGTCATTGGCCAAGCCAGACAAAGCCGGGCCTGCGTCGTCAATGGCCAGAGCAATCAGGCCATCGTTGCTCATGCACCGGGCAAACAGGTTCCAACTTCCCAAGCTGTCCTCCGCTCGGGCCATGCGAGATTGCACCTGCACACGCCGGTCAGCCAGGGCCCGCGCCTGAGCCATCAATTCGATCCTGGACTGGGCATCGCGCTCGGCGGCCAAGTGGACTTGCTCTGCGGTGGACAAGGCCAGGCGCGCTTGGGCCTCAGCCTGGGCGGCAGCGGCCAGCATCTGATGGTCAAAGGGCGTTGGCAACCCGTGAAGCACCGCATCCAGGCGATTGAGCGCCTCCCGGAAATGCTGCGCCTGTTGCACCAGGGCATGCGCGATCCGCTGGCGTGTTGCCTCGATATGTTGGCGCTCGGCCTGCTCTTCGGTCGTCTCATTGCCTTGGGTCCGGCCAAGCTCTGCCATCAATGAGGACAGTTCAAGCTCAATGGACTGCAAGGCAGCGCGGGCTTGGCTGATCTGGCCCGCCCTGGTCGCCAGCAGCGACAAGCGAGACACCCGTTTTCGAGCCATGTCGCCCAAGCGTTCGGCCCGGGCCAGCGCTCGCGGCGCCTGGGCCAGCTCTTCGTACCGATGGCGGATCTGGGACAGTTCCTGTTCTGCCAGGGCCTTGTCCTGTGCCAGGCGACCTATCTGGCCTTGTGCGCTGGGCATCAGGGTCTTGGCTTCATGCGCATCCCCAAGCAGCTTGCATTGCCCTTGCAGATCGGTGCCCGCACAAGGCACCTCACCGACCAGGCCAAAGCGGTGCGCCAACTCCTGCGCCTTCAGGGCCGCCCTGCCCGCCTCCAAATCGATGCTGGCGAGCTTCTGCACCAGCAGACGTTCCGTGGCCTGTGCATCCCTCATCGCCTGAACCTTCTGTCGGCACCCAACAATCCCTTGTTGCCTGGCACTCAGCACCGCTTCGGCCAGAGGTAGGCGATTCATCGCACGCTGGACTGCCCCAGCTTCTCTCAGCACGTTCAGGCACTGGCAGCGTGATTGCATGAGCGCGCTTTGCCGAGACTGCGCTTGCGTCCGCCGACTGGTAATGCGTTGCGCCAAGCGCTCCAGGCCCTGCAAGGCATCCTGCTCCTGAGCCTTGAGCCCCTCGATGGCTCGCGTGCCGGCAACGACCAACGCCTTGCGCTCCTCAAGCAACTGCGCACGACGCGCCTCGGTGCTCTGGGACTGATCCCGTTGGGCCTGCAAGCGGGCATGGCCAACCCGATGCCCATCCAATGCCTGCTGCGCTTGTTGTCGCTCAATCAAGGCCTGCGCGACTCGGTCGGATGCACCTTGCAAGCGATGCAGCCCAGCATCCAGGCGAGCCTGCTCCGCATCCAGCCCGGCCGACTCCTGCCTGATGACCAACAGCCCGGCCTTGATCAGTTTGGCGGTGTCATTGGCCTTTTGCCCAAAAGCTCGGATTTCTTCTTGGCAGAGTAAGTCGGACAGCAAGCTCTTGATCTCGGCATTGCGGTAGGTGCTGAGCTGGCGCTTGCCCTGCGCTGAGAACGCGGAGGTGAAGAAGGTATCAGCGCTGCCACAGATCGCCTCCACACAGCGGGTGTAGGTCTCTACCTTGCCGTCAGACACCAGACCATCGTCGAGACAGACGGGGCGCCATTGACCCTCATCACTGAGCGCATGCAAATAGGCCTCGGTCTTGCGGCGCCCGTTGAGCCGGATCACCACTTGGGATCGATAGCACCTGCCTTCATGTGACCAGGTCAGATCCTTCTCGTTTTCCGGCAGGCAGACGTGGTCGTAGTAGGAAAAGCCGCCGGGGCCGCTCGAGGCCGCGCGTGACGGCATCGTCAGATAGGGGTGCATGTTGTCCATCAACGTGGTCTTGCCCCGCCCGTTGGCCCCGGCAATGGCGACGAGTTCAGCGCCATCGGCCAGGCGCTCGAAGTCCAGGGTCAAGACGTCTTGCCCCAGGCCATCACGGATGCCCCGAAAGCCTTTGAGGGTGAGTTTGAGAGGTTGCATGGTTGGCTCCAGCAGTTCGCTGCAACCAGTTTCAATCGTGCGCGCTCCTTGTCAACAACCTGATCCCACCTGCGTCACGACACGCCCGACTACCGATGCCCATAGACCTCGATCAGTCGTTACAACAGCCATCAAGTTGCCACCAAAACGGGTACGACGCTCCCCCGCAACAGCAATGAAGTGGTGCTACCCAACACCAGTTGCCGCAAGCGTGAGTGCCCGTTGGCACTCATCACCAGCAGACCGGCACCTTGACGTGCAACCGTGCGGCTGATCACAGCGCTGACATCGCCCTCTTCCAGAGTGACCGTGAACTCAAAACCTGCTTGACGCAGACGCTCACCAGCACGACTCAATCCCGCCTCATTGGCCGCAGAGCGTGCATCTGCGTGTACCAGGTGGCAGCGCATGCCTTGCAGCAATGGGTTAGACGCGACATGCCCCAGCAGCCTCGCCGCAGTATCACTGCCATCGTACGCGAGCACAAATGAAGTAGGCACCTCAAATTCGGGGCCTGTCATGACCAGCACAGGCTTGTGTGTTGAACGCAGCACGCGTTCGATGTGATGATCCAGCGCGCGTCCGGCCAGAAGGCGATGCTCCTGGCGCCCCATCACCAGCATCCGCCCAGAAACGTCTAACTCGGAGACCGTCTCTGCCAGTTCACCATGGCGCTGCAAGCACTCAACCTCGACCACGCCGGCAGCCAGGGCTCGTACACGCATGCCATCCAAAATCTGTCGCCCCTGTTCTTGCGCCAGCACACTGCGCCGATGATCCAATTGCGCCAGCTCCTGAAGCACGGATTCCTGTGCACCAAGCCCAATTTGCCCCGTTACATCCAGATGTTGGGCCGTTTCAGGGTGTCGCTCCAGCACCTGCAGCAAAATGAGTGGCGCTGAAAGTTTCTGCGCCGCCCACGCTGCACCATCACACAGGGACATCAACTGGCTGCGCGTGTCCACGCATGCAATCACTTTGTTTTGCATCGTCAATTCCCGTGCTCAATGACTTGTGGGCAATTTCGCGTCCGGCTTGTCGTGCTGCCCGAATCGATCGACCATCGTCGCACTGGCTTCGTTCAACCCCAGTACCTCCGCGTCCGCTCCTTCTCGGCGGAATTTGAGCACGACCGAGTCAAGTGCGCTCACGGCCGTGATGTCCCAGAAGTGCGCTTGACTCACGTCAATGCGAACACATTTGACGACTTCCTTGAAGTCAAAGTGCTCGATGAATGCGTCGGACGAGGCGAAGAACACCTGACCGGTGATCGTGTAGACACGCGTGCCCCCGTCGTCTTCAGTGTGCGATGCGACGCGCAGCACCCGGCCGACTTTGTTTGCGAAGAAGATACCCGACATCAGGACGCCGACGAACACCCCTTTGGCCAGGTCGTGCGTGCCCACCGTCACGACCACCGTGGCCAGCATGACCATGGTCGAGCTGGGCGGGTGCTCGCGCAGTTTGCGGATGGAGTCCCAACTGAAGGTGCCGATACTGACCATGATCATAACGGCCACCAGCGCAGCCATGGGGATCTGGCTGACCCAGGGCCCCAGGAAAACCACCAGGGTGAGCAGGAAGATGCCCGCCACGAAGGTGGACAGGCGCCCACGCCCGCCGGACTTCACGTTGATCACAGACTGGCCGATCATGGCGCAGCCCGCCATGCCGCCGATCAACCCGGTGCCGATGTTAGCCAGGCCCTGGCCCACGCACTCGCGGCTTTTGTCGCTGGGCGTATCGGTCAACTCATCCACGATGGCCGCCGTCATCATCGACTCCAGCAGGCGTACCACGGCCAGCGTGAGCGAATACGGAGCGATGATCTGGAGCGTCTCCAGGTTCAGGGGCACATCGGGCAACAGGAAAACCGGCAGCCTGTCGGGCAACGCGCCCATGTCGCCCACGGTGCGGATGTCCAGCCCCAGCCACAGCGCCACAACCGTCAACAACACGATGCACACCAGGGGCGATGGCACGGCCTTGCCCACCACGGGCAGGTATGGGAAGCCATAGATGATGGCCAGGCCCGCCGCTGTCATGGCGTAGACGTGCCAGCTCACGCCGGTCAACTCCGGCAGTTGCGCCATAAAGATGAGGATGGCCAGGGCGTTGACAAAGCCAGTGACCACCGAGCGCGAGACGAACCGCATCAACGCGCCCAGCTTGAACACCCCGGCAATGATCTGCCCCCCCCGTGAGCAAGGTGGCGGCCAACAGGTATTGCAGACCGTGCTCTTTGATCAAGGTGACCATGAGCAGCGCCATGGCGCCGGTGGCGGCCGATATCATGCCGGGGCGCCCTCCCGCGATGGCGATGATGACGGCCATGCTGAACGAAGCGTACAGGCCTACTTTGGGGTCAACGCCCCCGATGACGGAAAAACTGCCCCACAGGGGTGCACTCCAGTGCAATGAGGGTGTGCCGGGCGGGGATGAACATTTGCTCCATCATAGAAGGGCATGCTGCCAAAATCGCGCTCACTTCGCGGCGGACCACCCACCTGTGAAACACAAAACTCATGAGTCCGCCCTGAACAACTCGCAAGCCATTGATCTGCAAAGCGATTTCGGCTGAAGTGTGGTGCGATATTTGCAAGGAAACAAATACCGGCCCCACGCTTTCTTGCAAATTCTGCAGCCCATGAAGCCCCACACCCGCACCGCCAAGACCGCTGAGATGTTCCGCCCTCGACTGGACGAACAGCTCAAGATGCAGCACCCACTGATCCGCCTGGCCGGGTTGATGGATTGGGAACTGATCGAGCATCACTTCGCGGGCCACTTCACTTCTGGCCGTGGTCGGCCGGCCTTGCCACCCCGGCTGGTGGCCGGTCTGCTTTACCTGCAGCACGCCAACGATGCGTCCGACGAGATGGTGGTCAACACCTGGCTGGAGAACCCGTACTGGCAGTTCTTCACTGGCGAGACCTACTTGCAAACCGAGCTGCCCATTGACCCGTCGAGCCTGACGCGCTGGCGCAAGCGCATCGGTGAAGAAGGCGTGGAGTTGCTGCTGGCCGTGACCATCGAGGCAGCTCGAACCGCTGGCCTGATCAAGCGCGCCAGCCTGGACAAGGTGATCGTGGACACCACGGTGATGCCCAAGGCCATTGCCCACCCCACGGACAGCCGCTTGCTGGAGCGCAGCCGTCAGCACATGGTCAAGTTCGCGCAAGACCATGGCCTGAGCCTGCGCCAGAACTACAACCGAGAGGCGCCGCGCCTGGCCACGCAGGTGGGCCGCTATGCCCACGCCAAGCAGTACAAGCGCATGCGCGCTGCGATCAAGACGCTGCGCACACGGGTGGGCCGAGTTCAGCGCGATGTGCAGCGCCAGTTGGCCAAGCTGCCCGAGCAGGTGCAGACCAAGGGCCATGACCTGCTGCAACGTGTGGGCCGCATCCTGACGCAAAAGACCAAAGACAAGAACAAGCTGTACGCCCTGCATGCGCCCGAGGTGGAGTGCATCTCCAAGGGCAAGGCGCGCAACCCTTACGAGTTCGGCGTGAAGGTCACGCTGGCCACCACACTCAAAGAAGGTCTGGTGGTGGGCATGCGCTCCATGCCCGGCAACCCGTACGACGGGCACACGCTGGATGAAACCATCGAGCAGGTGGGCATCCTGGCCAACCAGCGGCCGCGCACGGTGATGGTTGACAAGGGCTACAAGGGTGCCGAGGTCGAGGGAGTGCAGATCCTCAGATCAGGCCAACGGCGAGGGGTGACACGCACGATGAAGGCGATGATCAAAAGGCGCAGCGCCATTGAGCCGACCATTGGACACATGAAGAGCGACGGCAGGCTCGATCGCAATCCACTCAAAGGTGCGCTGGGTGATGCGCTGCATGCCGTGCTGTGCGGCGCCGGGCACAACATCCGCCTGCTGCTGAGCCTGTTGAGGCTTTTTGTTGCCCATCTGCGGGCCATCGTCCTGGCTTGGCTGGGCCGCTCGGCCAGTGGCTACACCCCTCAGGTCGCGCTGGCTGCCGCGTGAGGCAATTGTTCAGGGCGGACTCATGAGCGTCAACTTCTTGATCGCATCCACGTCTCAAGCCTTGGCCACATGGGAGGCAGCAATGCCAAAGCTGCCATCGCTGCAGCCAGGTTAAAGACCGAATGCACCAATGCCACCTGCTGTGCAGGAGGGATGTGCTGGCGCAGGATCCAGGCGATGAGGGGTTGCAGCACGGTGGCAAACAGCAGAACGCCCAGCACGTTGAACCCCGTGTTGAGGAGCGCCAGGCGGCGCGCGGTGGCATCCAGGGCGGAACTGGCCAGGAACGCCGTCGATGTGGTGCCAATGTTGGCCCCCGCAACCAACCACACCGCGACACCGGGTGCCAGAACGGTCTGCGACACCGGCAAACCCGCCAAGCCGCTGACCACCGAGGACGATTGCACCAGCCCCGTCAGGACGGCACCCGCCAGCAACGCCAGGAGCGGAGAGCCCAAGGCCGCATGCCGCTGCGCCAGCCAGGGGCCCGCCGCCAGCGGGGCGAGCCCCTGTGAGATGAGGTCAAGCGCCAGAAAGATGAGCCCGAAGTAGAATAACGCTTTGCCATACGGACGCCAGGGCCGTGGACCGATGAGCGACCACGCGCAGCCCAGCGTCACAAAGAGCGGACCCAGACCGGACACCTTCATGGCTACCAGCCAGGCGGTCAGAGTGGTGCCCACATTGGCGCCGATCATGACCGACACGGCGCTTCGCTCTGTCAATGTTCGGTTGTTCGCCAAACCCACCGCCATTGAGGTCACCGCCGAGGAGGACTGCACCAGTGCCGTGAACACAGCCCCCAACAGCGATCCACGCCAGTCAGATCGGGTCAGGCGCTGCAGCGCCAGGCGCAAGCGCTCGCCGCCCAGTCGGGACATCTCATCCGAAAACGCTGACAAGCCATGCAGGAAAAGCATGATCGCCGCCAGCACCGAGAAGATCCAGGTGAGCAAGCCGTCCACCTCACATGCTCCTGATGCGACAGTGTCTCAGCCAGGCCTTCTCCACCTCGACCGCCAGGAACTTGATCAGGCCGATCAAGCCAATGACAGCCCAGGATGCGATGTCCAGCGGAGCCGTCGCAAACACCGCTTGCATCGGCTCGGCATAGGTAAATGCCAGCTGAAGCAGGATCAGCACGGCGCACATCCACAGGGCCACGGGGTTGCCACGGAAGGTGTCCAGCGTGAACGCATGCGCGGTGAACCGGCGGACATTGAACAGGTACACCAGTTCGCCGACCACCAGCATGTTGACCGCCGCTGAGCGCGCAGTCTCGACGGAGCTGCCCCGCGCCAGCTCCCACTCGAACACCGTGAAGGTGGCGGCCACCATCAGCGCGCTGACGTAGGCAATGCGAGAGGCCAGCACGCGTGTGATCAGAGGCTCGCCTGGGTGCCTTGGCGGACGGTGCATGACGCCTGACTCGGCAGGCTCAAAGGCCAGAGCCAAGGCCAGCGTGACGGCCGTGACCATGTTGACCCAGAGAATCTGACCGGCTGTGACCGGCAAGGTCAGTCCTGCCAGTACCGCCAGCAGGATCACACCGGCCTCACCGCCGTTGGTGGGCAACATGAACAGCAGCGACTTCTTGATGTTGTCAAAGACGACTCGCCCTTGGGTGACCGCACGCGCCACCGTCGCAAAGTTGTCATCGGTGAGCACCAGGTCAGAGGCTTCCCGTGCTGCATCGGTGCCTTTGAGGCCCATGGCAACGCCGATGTCTGCTGCCTTGAGCGCAGGGGCATCGTTGACGCCGTCGCCGGTCATGGCCACCAGTTCGCCTTGGGCTTGCAGGGCGGCCACCAGGCGCAGCTTGTGCTCTGGGCTGGCTCGGGCGATCACGTCTGTGGCCTGGATGCGCAAGCCCAATTGCTCGTCGCTCAGGCCAGCCACGACCTCGCCCGTGAGGGCCTGGTCTGCGTTGAGGCCGAGTTGCCGCCCAATGGCGGCCGCAGTGACCACATGGTCGCCCGTGATCATCTTGACTCGCAAACCTGCCCGCTGGCATTCAGCCACCGCCTGCTTTGCCTCTTGCCTGGGCGGGTCGATCATGCCGACCATGCCCAACAAGTTGAACCGTGGCTGTATGTCCTCAAGGGACAAGCCCTCCAGGTGATCCGTCTCATCGCTGCGCGCCAGCGCAAGGACCCGCTGACCGGCCTGAGCCGCCGCATGCATGCGGTGCTCCCAGGCGCCGCGATCCAGCGGTAGCCCCGAGCCTTCATGTGTGCACAGATCCAGCACCCGCTCTGGCGCCCCTTTGAGCATCACCGTGCGTCGATGCCCCCCGTGCAAGGTGGCCATGAAGCGATGTTCCGAATCGAATGGGACCTCATCGAGCCGAGGGTGGGACTGAATCAGTGCCTCAGGCACCACCCCAGCCTTGCAAGCCATGGTGAGCAGCGCCCCCTCGGTGGGGTCGCCGAGCATTTGCCAACCTGCTGCTGCGTCCCTGACCAGTCGGGCATCGTTGCACAGTAAGGCGCACTGCGCCAGGGCCTGAATGTCCGAAGCCATCCGGTCCACCGCTGTGCCGCCCTGGCGAAACTCCCCCTCTGGCGCATGCCCGGTTCCTGTCACCTCAAGGGTGCGTTCGGGCAACATCAGGTTGACGGCAGTCATCTCGTTGCAGGTCAGGGTGCCTGTCTTGTCCGTGCAGATGACCGTCACCGAGCCCAGCGTCTCGACGGCAGGCAAACGCCTGACCACCGCGCGGTTGCGCGCCATGTTCCGCGTGCCCATGGCCAACACGATGGTCACGATGGCGGGCAGACCTTCCGGAATGGCCGCCACGGCCAAACCCACAACGGCCAGGAACAGCGCCAAGGGCTGCATGCCATGCCCGAAATACCCCAACAGGAAGGTCAAGACACCAATGACCACGATGAACAGCGTGATCTGACGAGCGAATTGATCCAGTCGCCGCGTAAGGGGCGTCGCCAGGGTTTGCACCTCGCCCACCATGGCTCCGATGCGGCCGATTTCGGTGCTCACGCCCGTGGCTACCACCACACCCGCACCCTGCCCAGACACCACCGTGCAGCCCGCGTATGCCATGGATGCACGGTCTGCGAGGGGCGCAGATTCGGGGACAGCCGCATGATCTTTGTCGACCGGCAGCGACTCGCCTGTGAGCGCTGATTCGCTCACCCGCAGGCCTTTGGTGCGCAGCAGCCGCACATCCGCAGGCACATGCGCTCCAGCCTCCAGAAAGGCGATGTCCCCCGGCACCAGTTGCGTTGCGTCCACTTCCTGGCGCACACCCTGGCGCACAACCATGGCTCGTCTTGGCAACATGGCCCTGACCGCATCCAGCGCACGCTCGGCCTTGCCTTCCTGCACGAAGCCCACCAACGCATTAACCCACACCACGCCCAGGATCACGCCCGCGTCCACATGGTCCCCCAAGGCGGCAGTCACCGCCCCGGCCACCAGCAGCACGTAGATCAGCGGGTTGTGGAACTGCAGTGCAAAACGCAACCAGGCACTTCGGCGCTGGGCGGCTGGCAGGCTGTTGGGGCCATGCGCTGCGAGGCGTTGCCGGATCTGCTCTGGGTCCAGTCCGTCGCGTTCAGACACGGACAGCTCGCGCAGAACATCTTGCGCCGAGCGCGCGTGCCACCCACCGACCGCGCAGGCATCTGGCTCGTTAAAGCAGGGGCTGGAACTGTGCATGGTGCGTGCGCCTTGGCTTCAATCACAAAAAGGTGGCCGGGCCATCCATCCCGCTCCAAGAATGGACGGCCCCGCAGCGGCGACTTGCTGCATGGCCGGCTTCACGTCGCCTTGCCAACTCCTGCTTGGCAAATTCAGTGGCTCCATGTTCGTAGATGGATCAAAGCAAGCGGAACGCCAGCACCGCCACCAAGGTGGGTGGTAATGCTGCAATCAGTAGCCCCAGGGGCTGGATCGCGTTGTCCGAAAACTTCTCTTTCAGGATGGCGGCCCCCGCCGGGTTGGGTGCGTTGGCGATCAACGTCAGGCCGCCCCCTGTGACGGCACCGGCCACCAGGGCCACCTTGAATTCGTCAGTCAAGCCCTCGACCAGCGACCCCAGGTAGGTCAGCGCGGCGTTGTCGGTGATGGCGGTCAGCGCCGTTGCACCGAAGAAGACCGCGTTGGCATCCATGCCCATGAGCACTGGCTCCAGCCACCATTGCTGCTGCCCGCCCAGTATCACCAGCCCCGCCAGGAAAAATGCAACCAACAAGGCCTCACGCAGGATCAAAGGGTTCTGGTGGCGCTGGTAGGCGGTGGCAAAACCCAGGAAGAACAGAAACAACCCCATGAACACCGCTGGGTGGTGCGCGAACACCACCACCAGCGCCAGCATGACCAGGTGCACCAGCACCACAGCAAAGGGCACCGGCGCGGCATCGTCCTTCGGACGGGCAGCCATGTGCCCCAGTTGCTTGCGAAAGAGCAGCATCGCGCAGCCTGCGTTGACCAACACCGCGACGGTGGCTTTCCAGCCGAAGGTGGAGATCATGAACCAGGTGTCCCAGTTCCACTTGGCGGCCACCATCAGCACGGGAGGCGCCGCAAATGGGGTCAAGGTGCCGCCAATCGAGATGTTCACGAACAGCACGCCCAGCGTGACGTACTTCAGCTTGTTGGACACGTCCCTGGCGAACAGCGTGTCGCGCAGCATCAAGGCGGCCAGTGTCATGGCCGCAGGCTCGGTGATGAACGAGCCAAACACTGGCACGACAGACAACACCAGGAAGTACAGCGCCATCCCCTGCGGCAACGGCACATAGCGAGCCATGAACCGCACCAGCGCCCCGGCAAACTGCAGGATGGGGCGCGTGGCGGCGATCACCATGATGGCGAAGACGAACAGCGGCTCCGTGAAGTTGCGGCTGTCGAGATAGGCCGTGGCCTCTTCCTTGCCGCTGATGCCGAACATGAACAGCATCAGCACCAGGGCCCAAAAGCCGAAGACGACTTCAACCTCGCCCAGCAGGTGCCACATGCCCGCATGACGCGGGTTCGTGTGCGAGAGACGCTCGAAGAATTTTGTGGAGAAGGTGTGGAGGACGGCCAGGGCAAACAGCGTGGCGCCAATCACCTGAATCAGGGTCGGTTGGTTCATGAGGGGTCGCTGTCAAACCGCGAGGCGGCCCGACCTTCGCATGAACCTGCCCATCTTGCGCTACGGCACAAAAGCGGGACACCCGGTAAGGAGTTTACCTCATCAGATTTAATGATCGAAGCTAGCTACCGGTTGTCCAGCACCCGATCGGCAATCTCACCGGGCTGGGCTTCTGACAGCTCAGCCAGACAAGCCAACATCGGCGCATCCGTCACACCCGTTGCCTGAGCCCAAGCCACAACCTTCTGTTCCAGGCTGTCCAACTGCGAAATGCCTGCCGCCCTGGTGCGCACCACCGGCACGATGCGCCCTTCCAGCTTGACCTCGGCAGCCGTCCCCAGCGCCTGCTGAATGGCCTCGCGATTGACCGCATGGCGATCTTCGTCAGCCACCGTCCACCGGACACGCACGAATGCCCCGGCAACGTCCTGCTGCGCCACCGCATCCCGCAAGGTTTCCAGGTCGGGCTTGCCATCGAACACAATGTCAACCGTGCGCCGAGCCGGTGTCGGCTGCAGCGTGCAGACCGCTGACGAGGTATACACCTCCCACAGCAGCCACCCTTTGTCGCCATCCTCCCCATAGTGGAAGCACCCGATGGAGCCCGCATAGGCGATACGTTGCTGACCTTGCCTGCCCTCACAGTCCCACGCCTGATGCCGGTGGATATGCCCCAGCATGAAAGCCTGGGCCTCAGCAGCGAACAATGCGCCTGTGGTGAACTCGTGATCGAATCCGGCCATGGGCACGCCGTGCTCGCTCAGGCAACCAAAGACGGTGCCATGCGACACGCCGATAGACGGCACGGCCAAGGCCTGTGCGCGTCGATGGCTCTCGGCAAACCCGGCCAGCAAGCTGGCAAGGTGCTCTCCCACTGCCTCGGCCGCAGCCCCCGCCCCCACCGTGGCCACCACGGCGGCCTTGTTGACCGTGGGCACGCAACTGAACAGCGCCATGAGCCCAGTTGGCAGCACATCGAAGCGCCAGCCTTCTGAAACCTGCCAGCCACCGTTCGGCATGAGCGCCACCTGACCGATCTGGTCGGCCACTTGGACGGGATAGCGCCCGCCCAAGGATTTGAAGATGGACAAGGTGCCCGGCGGCTCGTGCGAGTACGTGCCTTGCAGCATCAGCACCGGGCAATGGTCGGTCAGGCGACGCACCTGCGCCACCAGACGTTCGGCAGCGGGTGAGTGCAGGTCCAGGGCGTGATCGGTTGAATCCCCAGACAGCACCGCAGCCTGTACATCTGCGGCCATGGCCATGTCGATGGCCGCCCCGAAACAGCGGTCGGCCTCGGTCAGGTTCTTGGGGCCGTAGTGAAGGTCAGAAAAATGAGCGATTCGAACCATGTTGCTTCTCCTTCATGACACTCATGACGCGCGGTGCAGTTCGCTCTCGATCTTGTCGAGGTAGCCCTGCGGGTCGTTGCGATAGCGGTCCAGCTCATCCCAGGCACGGCGGCGACCATGCGGATTGAGCCGCCACCCTCGACCCCACCGTCGGTCGGCGTAGGCCTGGTATTGCTCCGCAGCAACGCCATAGGCTTGGGCACGCGCCAGGAGGTGTTCCAGGGTGAGATCCCCGTCATGGACCGGTATGTCCTTGGGTGCATCGACGATCACCGACGCCACAACGGCATCCACATCAGCCCCAGCGCTCTCCCACGTTGCTGCGCCATCCAGTACCTGGGTGGCCAGTTGAGCTTGAACGATGGCCGTGTCTTCGTCCTCCCTGTCGCGCAGCAAGGCGGTCACATCCACGGGCGCTTCCAGTTCGATGATCCATTGCGGCACGCGTGTGGGCAGGCCTGTCTCGTCGACATGAACGACATCCATCAAGCGCTTGGTCAGGTAAAACGGGGTGCGTTGCCGATCCAGAAAGCCAGAAATGCGACCGCCTCGCAGAAAGCCGATGGTTTCGAACTTCTGGATGGCCGCGTTCATCGCATAGAAGCTGTTGGTGGGCAACTCGAACGCACTGATGGAACGGATGCCCGGGATGAAGAACAGGAACCGCCCAGTCAAGTTACAGCGCCGCTGCTGGTAGTCGGCGCAGGACTCGGGCTCGCAGATGCCGCCGTTGTCTTCACGCAGCACCGCCTTTCGCCCACCGAAGATGCGGATGGCGCGCCGCCCCGTGTTGTCCATGGGCACTGGCGCGTGGCACATGCAGTGCCGCACACGGCCATCAGCCGAATACTGCGACCAGTAGCGCTTGTCCTGTGCCCCCCAGGCCGCGAGTTCGTGAGGCATCACGGTTTGCCATTGATCAGCCGGAAAAACGATGGGGAAGCGATAGAGGTGAAGGCCGTCGCCACGGTCCTCGCCATAGGCTTCCAGGATCTGCTTCGGCGTCTCGGGATTGGGAAAGTCTTGCGCCCGCACGGTGAACCAGGGCACGTTGCGCGGGATCAGCGGTGACTTGAGTTGCGGTAGCGCACCCATGATGGCGCGCTCGATCTGGTCGAAGGACTGACCGGCCTCAACGCCCTCGTCGTAGAGGCGTTGCGCCTGGGGTTGCTCCGCAGCCTTGCGGGTGAGCACCTTGATGCCTGCTCGGATCTTGCCGCCTGTGGGGATGCGGGCGGGGCCTTGCCCGAGCAACGTCGCCAGGCTCGCCGGGCCGCCCTGAACAGTGACAGTGGTTTTGACCATGGTGGCGCTCCTTCATGAACATTCGATGGTTCATGCTCTCGCGACTTCATGCGACGTCAACCCCAATGCCTCAGGGAAAATTCAGATGCGCGAAATCTCAACTGAGCAGGCCACTCTGGCCCAAGTAGCTAATGCCAAAAAACCATGTTCAGCATTTAGCCCTGCGTTGAAAAATGCCCATTCGCATGAAGCTTCATGTCGCACGTCATATCGACTTCATGCTCTTGCTTTGCACGTAATGATCATTCGAATCCAGATCGGCATGGCCCGACACGTCAGATGCCAGACACGTGAACTCGGCATTTGGTTTCGACCAGGCGCAATTCCAACCGAGAGACCGCACAGGGGCTTACGAGCCTCTCAGGAAGGTTTGGAGCCCGCTTTGTAGAGACGGCATGCGCTGCCAAGCGGCAAATGGGCTTTACGCCCCGAGCAGCCTCATCGCCTTCCTGGTTCGCTCGAAGCCAAGAATGCTGAGGACGCGCTTGAAGTTGTACGCGAGCACGCTGAGATTCATCTCCGCCTCAACGTGCTGCATCCCTCGCGTCAGGAAATGGGTCCATCCCATCCAGTGCTTGAGCGCGCCGAAGACGTGCTCGACGGTGCGCTTGCGTACGTCATGGCCGTTGGCGGCATCAACATCATGGCCTGAAGCAGGCCTATGGTGGCCTGAGCGCTTATTCAGCCAGCTTCTTGAAGGTGGCGATCACGGCGTCTCCCTTGAAGGGCTTGACGATCCAGCCCTTGATGCCGGCTGCCTTGCCACGCTCTTTCATGATGGGCGTGTTTTCCGTGGTCAGCATGATGATGTTGACCGAGGCATTGCCCAGCTCGCCACGGATCTTCTCGGCCATGGTCAGGCCATCCATATTGGGCATGTTGACGTCACTGACCACCAGCTTGACGCGGGGGTCCGCCTTGAGCTTGGCCAGGCCGTCACGGCCATCCACGGCCGTGATCACGTCCAGACCGTTTTTCTTCAGGAAATCACCGACTTCGTTGCGAACGGTTGCGGAGTCATCGACGACGAGAACTTGTGCCATGTTTATTCACCTCACTAAAAAATCAGAAGAGCTCCAGCTCGCCCGAGTCAAACAGATCTTCAACCAGTGCTTCGTTTTCCTTGAACTTGTCAGGTGACCAGCTCAGATTGAAGACAAAACGTTGATACAAAACGAGATTGGGGCCGTCACCGCCCTTGTCCGACAGCGTGTACTTCAAGCACAGCTGGGGGTCTTCCGAACCGAAGGAGATGTAGCGGTGCAGGTGGTTGACGATGATGGGCACCTGGGAGGCGCGGCCTTCCAGTGGCTCATAGGCGATGAAACAGTTCTTGAACGAACCCCAGACCAGATTGGTCACTTCACCGAGCACATGGTTGATGTCGCGGAAGTTGACCATGTCGGTCGTGATGTGGGTCTTGCCGGCCTCGACGAAGCGCACCAGAGGCTGCTCTTCGGTCTGCAGCATCATGTAGCCGCGACACCAGTTGCTCTCCAGCGGGATCAGCGTGAACAGCTCACCGTAGATGATGCGGTCGCGCACGATGTAGGGTGCCTCGGAGTCGACGTTCACGTCCTTGAACTGGCTCTCCAGCGCGGCCTTGGTGATCTTCGTGATGCCGCGCACCAGCGCGTTCGGGTAGACCAGGCTGAAGATGGTCTCGTTGACCACAGGGCCCAGCTTGTCGATGTTCTCGATCGAGTAGGCCTGAGAGAACAAGCTCCTGTCGTGCTCGGAAAAGGAGTCCAGATCGTCCACGCCATTGCGGCGCAGGAAGACCGGCAATTCAGGGCGAACCTCATGGATCTCACGCGCCAGGGCAACCCCGCCGTCAGCACCACCGTAACCCTCGCACAAGAAGATCGCACCCAGGTCCACATTGGACTTGAGCACGCCCATGACGTTTTCCAGCTGGGCTTTCACACCAACAAGATTGTTCGCGTCACAGAACGCCTTGATGCGCACCGCGCAGTCCGCAGACTCTTCGAGCACCAGCACTTTGCTGACCAGCTCTGCCTTTTCAACCATGATCCAAATCCTTGTGGTGGTGAGGGGACGACTAGAACAGCTCCAGCTCGCCGTTGCTCTCTTCAGTCTGAGTCATATCGACCGTGAAGTCGATATCTGCAAAGTCACAGACGCACAGGCTGGCGTGCATCGTGAAGTTGTCGTTGATCGAGATATTGAAATGCTGGGTGTAGCCTGCATCCAGCTCGGTCAGATAGTCCACGCATTCGCGGTCCAGCACATTGGGCGTGGACATGCCCAGATGCGGAAAGTGGTTGCCCAGCTCTCGGTTGAGGGCACCACAAAAGATGTTGCCGCACTCGCAGATCACGTCCAGAAAGTCCGAGTCACTCATGGCCTCGACTTCAGAGCGGTTGATGGCCGCAAAATGCGCCTTGGTGTCCTTGTTCAGCGTGAAATAGACCATGGTCATCACGCGGAACACATACGACGACACAGTCAGCAGCACGACCTTTTTCTCTTTGATGTCCTTGATGTCGCTGATGACGGTGACTTCGCACCGATCGTCCGGCGACGCCACCATCGAGCTCTTGAGCGCCGAGGTGACGAGGAAATCCAGCGCGTCTTTGGCTTGCTGACTGATCATGGCTGTCAGACCGTTTCAACGACCAGGGCATCCTTGGTCTTGCTGTTGATCAACTGCAACTCGGTCACGGCACCAATGATCATCTTGCCGCCCGCCTGCAGGTCCTGGAAGGTGGTCGTGGTGATGAGGTCGTTCTTGTAGAGGTTGTTGCGGTAATCGTTGGACAAGGCCTCGGCCCGGTTGGCCAGGGTCCGCACCTCGTTGGCCACCACCGCAAAGCCCTTGCCTTGCTCACCCGCGCGCGCCGCCTCGATGGAGGCGTTGAGCGCCACGATCACCACCTGGCGCACGATGGCCGCGAACTCGTCGTTGCGGTCATGCATTTCGCGGTTGTGCGTGATCAGCACGTTCATGTCGGCATGCCAGCGCTCGAAGGTCTTGATCAGCGTGAGCAGCTTCTCGATCGAATCGGCCAGGCGGTTGCAATTGACCAGCGTCTGCTCCTTGCTGCCCGAGGCCATGGCCTGCACGTCACGCAGTTGACGATCCAGGCCTTGCTTGAGCTGGCTCATTTCGGACTTCGCCGTGGATTGCTCTTCGTGGAGACGGCGCTGGTGCTGGTCCAGCTCCTGGCGCAACTCTTCAATGGTGTGCTGCAAGCTGGCTTCACGGGCGTGGGCCTCGCTGGCCAGCACCACCTCACCGCGGAGCTTCGTGGCCCGCTGGTGATGAAACCAAGCCCCCAGCGCACCAAGCAGGCATCCCGATAAAAACACAATCGAGTAAAGCAGCATCTTGAGAACCCTTGCGGTGATCACGCGGCTGGCCATGAATCCATGGTGACAACCGCATCGTTACTTCAGCTTATCGGCGCATACGGCACGTCATAAAGTTGCACAGGCGTTCAAATTACATGCATTTCACAACTTGCACTCGCCCTTGTCGCAACAAGGGTATGGCCACAAAACAGAAAGTGCACACAGCAAAGGGCACGCTTCTCAGCTTCGACAGGCCAGCCGGCCCATCATTTGTCAAGCATATGCCGCTGTTATTTTCAGAAGACGGCTGCACCAATTGTCAGAACTTGATTGCACTACATCATCGTGAGCAAACTCGTCCCGGCCCAGTACGAGCTAAGGAAGATCTGCATAAACCGCCCGGACATGTGCTTGGCGCCAGCGTGATTGCCTAAGACCATTGAGCCCATGAAGCAGAGCGGCCTTGGATTGGGAACCTCGACGAAGCGCACGCGCCGTCGGGAGTTCCTCGACGAGATGGACCGGGTGGTGCCGTGGTCCGACTTGGTGGCGCAGATCGCGCCGTTCATGCCCGAAGGCAAGCGCGGCCGCCCGCCGTTCCCGGTGGAGTCGCTGCTGCGCATCCACTTCATGCAGCAGTGGTTCACGCTGAGCGACCCGGCGATGGAGGAAGTGCTGCACGACATGCCGCTGTTTCATGACTTCGCTGGCCTGGGTGGTTGGGATGACCGGTTGCCTGACGAGGGCACTATCTTGCGCTTCCGCCATGTGCTGGAGAAGCACAAACTGGCCGAGCGGATCCTGGCGACGGTCAACCTGCTGCTGGGCGCCAAGGGCCTGATGCTGCACAGCGGCACGGTGATCGATGCCACGCTGATCTCGGCGCCGCGCTCGACCAAGAACGCCAGCGGTGAGCTTGATTCTGAGATGCACCAGAGCAAGGTGGGCCAACAGTGGTTCTTTGACATGAAGGCACACATCGGCGTGGATGCCGCATTCGGCCTGGTTCACGCCGTGCGCGGCACGTCCGGACACGTCAACGATGTGATGGAGGCCAACAGCAGGCTCCACAGGCACGAGACAGATGTCTTTGCCGACGCCGGCTACCAGGGCGCGTGCAAGTGGCGCGACGCCAAGGGCGATGTGCAGTGGCATGTGGCCATGAGGCCGGGCTTGCGCAAGTTGCTGGACAAGACCGATTCCATGGATGCGCTGACCGATCAGGTCGAGCGAATCAAGGCCAGCATCCGGGCCAAGGTGGAGCATCCGTTCCGCGTGAACAAACGCCAGTTCGGTCAGGTGAAGGTGCGCTATTGCGGCTTGGCCAAGAACACTGCGCAGTTGCACACGCCGTTTGCGCTGACCAATCTGCGGACGGTTTGCAGGCGTTTGAGGGGGGGGCTGGCATGAGTGCGCCCGGCGTGTGGGGAATGGGCGCGAAACACGCCCAAAACACCTGCCAGAGGTGTGTTCAGCAGCCATTGCGGTCATGTCAGCACGCCCAACCATGGTCAGCGCTCATTTGTGCAGCCCTTCCCTAAGTCTGCCTGCGTAGCTTCTCCACTGTGCAAATTCCTGCACTCTTCTGGAGAAGCATCATGTACCACTACACCAAACTTTCCCTGCTGGCCATCGCCATCGCCGCAACCGGCGCGGTCGGCTACTGGCCGCCGTCAACGCCACCTTGGCCGATAAAGGACTGATGCTCAAGAGCGGTACGGTGGTCGACGCGACCTTGATAGCGACGCCCAGTTTGACCAAAAACAAGGACGGGGAACGCGACCCCGAAATGCACCAGACCAAGAAGGGTAACCAGTGGCATTTCGGAATGAAATGCCATATCGGCGTGGACGCTGATTCGGGGTTGGCACACACGGTGGTGGGCACCGCAGCGAATGTCAACGACGTGCCCCAGACCCATGCGTTGGTGCACGGCGAAGAAGCGAACGTGTTTGCCGACGCCGGCTACCAAGGCGTGGCCAAGCGCGATGAAGTCCAGGGTATCAAAGCCAACTGGCATGTGGCCATGCGTCCAGGTAAGCGCAAAGCACTGGACAGGCTCGAACACCTCAAGGCCAGCATCCGGGCCAAGGTGGAACACCCGTTCCGGGTCATCAAGCGCCAATTTTGGCATTTGAAAGTGCGCTACCGGGGACTGGCAAAAAAACACGGCACAGTTGCACACGCTGTTTGCCCTGAGCAACCTTTGAATGGCGCGTCACCGGCTTTTGCAGGGGTTGCAGGCATGAGTGCGTCTGCCATTGGCCAAAGGGCTGCTCACCAATGCGAAACGACGCCGCTTGAGCCCCAAAACCCGACAGCTTTACCGTCATCCGAAATATTTCATGTCAAAGCTCGCCACTGCGGGGGTTTTGAACACCCCCCAAGTGTGTGTGGGGGGGTACCAAACCCAGATATAGTTACAAAGCTGACCATCCAGGCCGCCCCAGGGCGGTATCTATTTTAGCAGGCTGCTGAAATACCTACGACACATGTTCGCGCTGTTGTGGCATGATGCGTACCAGCGTAGCCCACTACCATTACCACGACCAATACCACCCATGAGCGGCGCTGATACATCCATCTCAGGCATGGGTCACCCTTCAATAAGCTTGACGACTTCGTACCAGTCCATCACCCGCTGCGGGTCATCCGGAGGCGCTGGCCCCGATGGACGATGTGTTCGCCCAGATGTATAATGGCGATGTCAATGGCGGTCGCGCCAGAGAAGCTGTTGCGTGCCATACAGATACAGATTCTGTATTCCACCCGATCAGAGCGGCAGTTGATGGAGCAAACGCACTATAACTTACTGTTTCGCTGGTTCATCGGTCTATCAATGGACGATGCCATGTGGGTGCCCACGGTGTTCAGCAAGAACCGCGAGCGCCTGATCGAACATGATGCGGTGGCGGTCTTCTTCAACGCGGCGCTCCAGCAAGCCGATAAGAAGCACTGGTTGTCCAAGGAACACTTCTGCGTGGACGGCACCTTGATCCACACCTGGGCAGGACACAAGAGCTTCGTGCGCAAGGACGATGATGCCGATGGCGGCGACTTCCGTGGCCGCTCGCGCAGTAACGAGACACGCATCGAGCCCCCCCGCCACAGCAGGCTGTACCGCAAGGGCAAGACGGCAAGCGAGTTGCGCTTCATGGGCCACGCCTTGATGGACAACCGCAACGGCTTGGCGGCCCAGGCGATGATGGCCCATGCACACCAAGTCAAACCCGAGGGTGAGATCATCTCGGGCGCCGACAAGGGCCATGACGCGGCCGAGTTCATCGAGGTCTTGCAAGACATGGGCGTCACGCCCCATGTTGCACAAAACAAGTCGGGCCGGACATCAGCCGTGCCTGATGAGATTGCGGCCAACGCGGGCTCCGCCATCTCGTTGAAAAAGCGCAAGCTCATCAAGCAGAGCTTTGGCTGGGGCAAGTACATCGGCCCGATTCGGCAAGTGATGGTGCGCGGGAACAAGAAGGTCGATCAACTCTTCATGCTGACCATTGCTGCCTACAACCTGGTGCGCATGCGCACCTTGGGGCAAGTCCGTCTAGGGGTGGCGCCATCATGAGCCGTACATGCGGGCAAAAGGCCCTGCGAAGGGGCGAATCAGCCCCGCCACGAGTGGGTGCCGCCGCCCTTGGCGGTCGAACTGCCGCAAGTTGGTCTCTTGAGCCGAGGGGGCCGCTGTAGGTGTTGGATATTTCAGCAGCCTGCTAAGGGCTCCTGACTTTTTTTGGTATCGAGGAGACATCATGAAGTTGGTCAAGAAAATGAGCCGAACCAGCCTGGCCGTGCTGGTCGCCATGGGGGCAGCAACATCCGCCCAGGCAGCTCAGAAAGTTTGCGTTTACGACTTGCTGGGCACTGCCGGCGACCTCTTCAACATGGCCAAGGACTATGCTGTGGCCATGCAGAAGTTCGGTGGCAACATCGAACTCAAGGGTTACACCGATGAGCGCGTGGCCTCCGAAGATTTCCGCACCGGCCAATGTGATGGCGTCATTGCCACCGCCTTCCGTACCCGCCAGTTCAACCCCGTGGCCGGCTCGATCGACACACTGGGTGCTACCACCATCGTCAAGGACGGCAAGATCGACATCGCCGCCAGCTACGACGTGGTCCGCAAGATCATCCAGACCTACGCTTCGCCTGCTGCGGCCAAGCTGATGGTCGATGGCAACTATGAAATCGGTGGCATCACGCCGCTGGGCGCCGCCTACCCCGTGCTGAACGACCGCAAGGTCAACACCGTGGAAGCCCTGGCCGGCAAGCGCATTGCCTCGTTCGACTACGACAAGGCGCAGGCTGTGATGATCCAGCGCATCGGCGCACAGCCGATCTCCGCCGACATCACCAACTTCTCGACCAAGTTCAACAACGGTGCGGTCGACATGATCGCCGCGCCCACGCTGGCCTACAAGCCGCTGGAGCTCTACAAGGGCATCGGCAAGAACGGCGCCATCACGCGCTTCCCGATCATGATCCTGACCTACCAGGTCGTGCTCAACAAGACCAAGTTCCCGGATGGCTTCGGTGAGAAGTCGCGTGAGTATTGGCGCAGCCAGTTCGATCGGGCCATGCAGTTGATCAAGCAGGCCGACGCTAGCATCCCGCCCGCAACCTGGATGGAGTTGAGTTCCGAGAGCTCCTACAAATACACTTTGATGCTGCGTGAATCACGCATCGACATCGCGCAAAAGGGGCTGTACGACAAGCGCGGTCTGAAGGTCATCAAGAAAATCCGCTGCAACGTGAACCCGGCCGATCCCGAGTGCACCACCAAATCGGAAGAAGACTGGAAGTGACCCCAGCAGTGGCGGCTTGAACCCCGCCACGTCGTACTGCTGATACCGCCGAGGGGCCTGCTGGCCCCTCCCCTTTGACTGCTTGACCGTGATGGTCAGCCTAGTCGCGTGATTGCCCCATGAACACCCCTGAATCTCAAAAGATCCTTGGTCGAACCCTCCTGGAATGGTTCTCCAGCCTTCCCGTCTTTGCCTTGCTGTTGTTGACCCTGATCATCGGTACCGGCGAGATGGTCCACGGCCAGTTGCTCAAGCTGGGCGAATCCATGTTCGGCGACTCCCAGGCTCAAGTGCAGTACTTCATGCTGCGGGCAGAACCGGTCAAACCCGATTGCAACGCCAACATCAACGTTGACGCCGAACTGGCCAAGCAATCTGCTGCGCCCGCAGCCAAGGCGGGCGGTGACGACATCGATGATCTCTTCGGAGATCAGAAAGCGACCGATCCAGCGGTCTTGCGCAAGTCAATCGAGCAGGCGCTGGCCATCTGCAAGTCCAAGCACGACATCTACAACAAGGTGGTGCAACATCAGACACAACAGGTCAAGGCCTACCGCACACTTGAAACCAGCTTCTTTGGTCTTTTTCAGGTTGGCACCGATAACCGTCCGCTGATTCTGCTGCTGATGGTGGCCATCGCCGCCATCACGACCACGCTGGGCTTCCACCACATCGGCATCCGCCCAGGTCACTACACGAAGGATTACCTGCTGCAATCCATCTCGCAGGTCGTGTCGTCCGGCCTGCTGCTGCTCTCTTGCGTGCGTTACTACCAGATCCTGCAAGGCTCCGGTGTGCCCATCGAGCATCCCCTGATCCACTACATCTGGATGACGCTCTTCGCGACCCTGCTGCTGATCAACCTCAAGCGCGCAATCATGCCCGTCAAGTCGCCCTATGGTGACGGCGACTGGTCCGGTGCGCTCCTGTCCATCCCCCTGTACGCGCAGATGGCCACGGTTGCCGGCGTCTACTTCCTGGTCAAGGGCCACCACGCCGGCCTGGCGATCTACATCAACCAGTTGATGGAGTTGCCAAGCATTTTCATGAACCTGGGTCTGTTCATCTGGGCGGGCATGCTGCTCAAACAGAGCCGTATCGTTGACTTGTTCATGAACGTACTGCGTCCCTGGAAGCTATCGCCTCAATTGCTGACTTACTTCATCCTGATCGGTGCCTCGTTTGCCACAGCATACACCGGCGCGTCAGGTATTTTCGTGATTGCGGCAGGCGGCATCATCTATCACGAAGTGCGTGGATCTGGCGGCTCGCGTCAGTTCGCGTTGGCTGCAACGGCCATGTCAGGCTCACTGGGCGTCGTGCTGCGCCCATGCTTGCTGGTCGTGTTCATCGCCGCACTGAACAAGCAAGTAACCTCGTCTGGCCTGTATCACTGGGGTTTCTATGTGTTTTTGCTGACGTCCACGCTGTTCTTCCTAGCCTCTCAGATGCTACGCACCCAACGAGCCAACATCGAGTCGCTCATGGTGGCAGTCCCTGCCATGATTCGCCAGTTGGTTCCTCTGCTGCCCTACGTTGTGCTCGTGGTCGCGATTGTGGCCATTTATGAACTGGCCCTGGAAACCAAGCTCAACGAAATCACGGCTCCGACCATCATGCCGGTGTTGCTCATTCTGATCCTGGTCTACGACAAGGTGACCAACAAGGGCAAGGCTGAGCTCACGCCCGACTACGCCAGCCATCGTCAGGATGGCGTCGAGACATCGATCCGCTATGCCACAAACGAAACCATCGGTCACATTGGCGCCCTGCTGAGTCTGATGACGCTGTCGTTGGCCATGGGTGGCGTGATCGAGCGCTCCGAAGTCATGGGGTACTTCCCCAAGGTCTTCGAGAACCACTGGACTGCCATGACCTTCCTGGTCGTGACCAAGGTGATCCTGGGCATGATCATGGATCCGTTCGGCGCGGTGGTGCTGGTGTCTGGCACCTTGGCACCGATCGCCTATGCCAACAACATCGACCCCCTGCACTTCTGGATGATGACCCTGGTGGCGTTCGAGCTGGGCTACTTGCTGCCACCCGTTGCGCTCAATCAGTTGCTGACTCGTCAAGTCATTGGCGAAGAGGAAGTGACCGAAGCCGACAAAGAGGTGAAGCACCTGGGCTTCTACCGTCGATATGAGCGCTGGATCCTGCCGCTGGCCGTGATCACCGTTGGCCTCGTGGTGGTGTCATATGGTCCTCTGCTGATCCACGACTACCCGCAGTTGGTCTTCGTGAAGAGCTGGTTCCCGCCCGCCACACAATGATGTCCTGACGCCGTGCTACACAAGCCCGGTTGAGCGCCATGCATCAGCCAGATTTTTTCGGTTTCTTCGCCGAACTGCATTATTTTGCGGGCAGGCTACGGTCGTCACGGCTACCTTGATGGTCCAACGCATAATCAAGACCGCAGGAGGGTGATCCTGCCCCAGGAGCATCTCATTGCCCGATTGGGGGTTGGGCAGGATATGACGTGATCGAGGACTGGCACGAGGAGTTATCTAGCCAGTCGTGGTGGATCTTGCGTTTGCAGGCCATACCAGGCTGGAAACGCCAATGTAGCCACTGTGGAGATAACTGGGTGTTGCCCTTGTTGCGACCGCGCGAGCACAAAACGACTATTGTGACGCAGTATGGCTAGGAAGGGCATGAAAAATCATCGAGCGAAAACATGACAACACAGTGAGTCCGGCACCGGTCGAACCGCTGCGGCACCAGCTTGGCAGATCTGATACTGTCGGCTTCTTCCTGGAGAATCTGCAAAACTATTTTGCGCTGTATTCAACTTGAACGTGGTTTTTGCATGGCCGACGAAATAGCGCGACTGCGAGATGGCGGAACGCCTCTTACTTCTCATGCTCTGATAAGGTCACGCATCGCCCGCCTACAATGCCTTGTCTCCCAGGGGCTTGCCACCTACGGGAAAGAGAAAGCGCCCGATGCATACCAGCTTTTCCTCCAGGCGCATTTGCACCGAGACTGTTGTAATGCGCCTCCCCGCCCTCACGATATGAGGCACGGCGCAAATCGTGCCGGCAAAAGCCGGCCGCAGGTAGTCAAAGGTCATCGTGGAGCAGTCCGGTAGATCTCCCCTATCCAGGGAACGCGCAAGATAAGTAGCAGCAACCACCTCGCCAAAGCTAGCAAGAACGCCGCCATGAAAGGTTCGGATCAGGGGGTTGCCGACATGCTTGTCGCAAAAATCCATGTAGTAGCGTGCCTCACCCTCCACGCCCCCCTCCCTCAACCCCAGAAACAGATGGAAGGGCTCTGCGGCTCGATGGAACGCTATCACATCCGGACACTCCGGTATTGTCCGAGCGATTTCAGTCATGATGTACTCATTTCCTTAGAATCGAAAGCTGGTCCCAGGGTATCTATAGCAAAGGAGCCAGTAACCGTGGCCAGCGGTGTTTCGTCATCCAGCGCATAGCCACGGCCACTGATAAAGGCGACGCTGTCCGTCCAGTCGATGCATTCAACCACCGCGCGCAGGCCGCTACCAGACGGAATGACACGAAGATAATCAACGCGCAGGTCAATCGTGGCGATAGGCCGGAGCGAGCGGAGCGCGGAGAAGATAGCCAGTCCGCATGTCGTGTCGAGCAGGGTTACCAGTGTGCCCCGGTGCAATGCACCGCGGCCGTCAGCCAGCGTCTCGGAAAAAGGCATTGTCATCTCCGCCTTGGCGTCGGCCACCGCCACCACATCGATGCCGAAGGTGTTGAACAACGGATGCTGACTGCCGAAAAATGCCTTGGCCATGACAGCATGGTCCAGTTCCGATTTCATGTGAGGCATGCATACTCCTTCAGATCCACGTCAACGGCATTCACTCAATACGCCAGCGCAGCTTCGACATAGCAACGCTCCGACGCCTGTACGGCTTGCAGGGCATCCGCGAGCAGTTCCGCAGGGAAACATTCGCTCTCGGAACCCGCCTTCAGAGCCATCGCTAGCGCTGTCCAGCAACGGGCGCTATCTGCCATTAGTTGTGGCAAACGAAGTTCGGCGATACGCGGATCCGCCAGTGCAGCCTCTTCCAGAAATTCCGCATACATCTTACGAAAGCCACCACCTCCCGTGCCACGCCGTTCGATAACTTGGTAGGCAAACCGCGTCGTCCAGCGCCAATCGCCCTCGCGCTCCCAGCGGCCAAGATCATCCAGCCAAGTATCGAGCGCCGCCACTCCGACACAGGGACCGCCCTCCAGGAGCAAACGGGCGTTATGGCGTATGGCCGTTGCCACCCGTTCGACTGAAAACCGGGCAGAAATACTGGGCGGAGCAAACAGGTTGCCGGCATGAACAAAAGGAGGCAGATCCGCGAAGCGGGCACGGGCCAGTGCGGCACGGGCCACTGGAATGGGCGCAGGGCGCTCAGTATCGGTCACCAGAACACTGCCATCCGCAGGCTGGCGCTCCCAGGCCACAATGGCATGCCCGGGAAAATGCGTGCGGCTAGCAAAGTACGGCAAGTGAAAAATATCGGTCAGCAGCAGGGCCGGGCACCCCTGGTCAAGCAAGTCATCCAGCGCCTGCGCACCCTCATCGACCGAGGCATAACTGGTCCAGGCAAAGGGTATGTCGAGCGCCTGGAATACTCGCTCCTCGTAACCCAGCGACCGAACATGGACCAGAAAGGGGACCGGCGCATCGGGCAACGCCAGATACGTGATGCCTAGCCCCGAACCCAGCCCAAAACACATGGCCTCGGTCAGCATCATGCCGTGGAACTCAAGCAGGTCCCGGATTGCCGAACTCCCGCAATGGCGACCGGGCCGATGGGGAATGGCGAGGGCCTGTTCTGGGTCTATTTCGTTTGGTATCACTATCGACCTACCCTTCTTGAAGGCTGATGAATAAACCAGGGCGTCAGCACCAGAACGTTGAGTTCCGATGCAACTTGCATTAAGATCAACGTTACAACCCCTTCAATTTTATGTCAACATTTGTAGGGGGATGAAACCTAGCCAGTCCAAGCACGACAAGGTGAGACGGGTTACTGTATGCCCAGTTGCGCCGTATTTTTGTCCAAGCCGCGATAACGCTCATTTACATGGCCGAACTGCGTTGATGACGCGAAACGGGTGTTCCGCCCTAGAACTCAGCCGTAGTGTGCCGGTGGCAGGCAAGACGTAGACGCGCAAGCCTGGGGTTGGTCGTCCGCCCCAAGGCAGCCAGACAGGTCTTCGAGGCGGTCGCGTACCTGCCGCGCACAGGCAGCCAGTGCCGTGCACAAGCACGTCCTTGAATGGGTGGAAGCGGGCTTCTTCTAGGTGCTGTGGAACGCTGGTCTGGCCAAGTACGACCAGATGGAAGGAATCGCGTTGCAATGACAGAACATCAATGGCGTCATGTTTAAGGCACCGATGGGGCAAGAATCCGTTGGGACCAACCCGGCGGATCGGGAAAATAATGTGAGCAAGCGCCACCTGCTGGTCGACGCGCGTGGCGTCCCGCTGTCGATCGTCGTAACCGCAGCGAACGTGAAGGTGGCAAACGGTTGGCGCGGCTCTAGCCAGACGTCGGTCCCGATGATGCGCTGAATCCCCCTCTTCTGCGCGGCCTTATACAGCTTGAGCACCCTGAACAAGTTGCTCAGGTTGGTTGCCCATCCTTGGCTGTGACCTTGACCAGATCGTCGATGCGAACCGTGCCGCCAACGACCGAAAATTCTGTGTGGGAGCGCAGGTGTACAAAAAGGCATCCGGGCATTGCAAGAAGCCTGCCCCCCGGATCAGCCCGACTGAGCCTCAAGTGGCTTGTGGTCTACCCGGGTTTGCCGAAAATCTCGCGGCGTGACCCCCAACCAGCGCCGGAAGGTACGGCTGAAGTTGGACGTATCCTGATACCCCAGGCGCTCGGCGATGGCCTCAACGCTCAACCCGGTGTGCACCAGCAGCCAGCAGGCCAGTTCCTCCCGCACGGCGTCCAGCAGGCGCTGGTAGGTCATGCCCTCCTCACGCAGATGGCGAATGAGTGTGCGCGGGGACACATGCTCCAACTCGGCCATCTGCTCCAGCGACGGGTAACTGCCATCGCAACCCAACAGGCGGCGTTGCACACGGGTTGTGACCGTGCCCATCTGGATCTGGATGAACTGGCGCTCACAGTCGCGCAAGGCGGTGCGAAAGGCCTCCGGGTCCGACGCGATACCCGGGCTGCACCACACATCGGAAGGCAACTCGATGCGCAATTGCGCGATCCCGAACTCGCTTTGCGGACAAAACTCGCGATAGTGCTGGCCCCAGCGTGGCTCGGGGAATGGCCACTGAACTCGAACGCGGGCCCGCAGGTCCTGTCCGGCGATGGTCTCGAACATGCGCAACATGGCCGCAGCGATGTGCCCGACAATGTACTCCCTTACCTCGGGCGACATCAGCACTTCCTGAAGCACCAGGGCAAAGCCGCCCTGCGTGTCCACATCCATGCGCGCCAGGCGCAGGCGCACATCGGTGAAGCGCTGCAGCAGCACCATGGCCTCGCCCACCGTGCCGGCCGCCATGGCGGCATAGCCCAGCGCGCCGTGCGCGGACAACTGCGTACTCAGCCCCACCTGCAGGCCTAGCCAGGGGCATTGCGTCAGCGCCAGGGCACGCAAGATTAGCCGGCGCGTCTGCTCGAAGCTCAGGAACAAGTTGCTGCCATGCAGCTCGGCCCAGTGCAGGCGTGTGCCCTGCAGGATCTCGTCTTCACTGAAGCCCCGACGCCGCAACTCGGCGCAGATCAGCCGGGCGTAAACGGGGTGCACGGAGGGCTTCAACCAGTCGGCGGGTGTGTGCATGTCCAACATGTCAATTTCGGATGCCGCACAGGCATGTCATTAAATGACGAAATTCTGCCAGTTCAAACGGTGTTGCGTCGAGGAGGGAAAACGCACAGTCTCATCATGGTTCAAGGAACTTGAGGAGACAACCCCATGCCAACCGCCCTGCCCTTACCCACACAAGAACAAGACCCCACCCGCTACCGCGACCGCAAGAAGCTTCTGTGGCTGCTGTCGGTCATCGCGCCCGCTACCGTGGTCGTGGGCCCCGTGGCCTATCTGATGGGCCACACCCACCCGCTGTGGTTCTTTGCCAGCGTGCTGGCGATCTACCTGGGCGTGCCCTTGCTGGACTACCTGCTCGGCGAAGACCTGAGCAACCCGCCCGAAGGCGCCGTGCCGCGTCTGGAGGCCGATCGTTACTACCGCTGGATCAACTACCTGGTGGTGCCTGTGCTGTGGGGCAGCCTGCTGTTCAACGTGGTGTTCCTGGCCACGCATGATCTGGCCTGGTATGAATGGCTGGCCACGGTCATCATCACCGGCTCCATGCTGGGCTTTGGCCTGAACCTCAGCCACGAGCTGGGCCACAAGAAGGACTGGATCGGCCGCAAGATGGGCCTGTTCAACTCGGCGCTGGGTGGTTATGGCCACTTCTCGATCGAGCACAACCGCGGCCACCATCGCCACGTGGCCACGCCGGAAGACCCGGCCTCGTCCAAGATGGGCGAGAGCATCTACCGCTTCATGTTCCGCGAGTTGCCCGGCGCCTACTTCCGCGCCTGAGACCTGGAAACCGAACGCCTGGACCGCTTGGGCAAGTCGGTCTGGAGCCTGGACAACGAGATCGTGCAAGTGGGCCTGATCACGGCCTTGTTGTATGGCGGCCTGATCGCAGCCTTCGGCCCGAAGATGGTGCCCATCCTGGCCCTCGTGGCCTTCTGGGGCGCCTTCCAGTTGACCTCGGCCAACTACATCGAGCACTACGGCCTGCTGCGCCAGAAGAAGGCGGATGGCCGCTATGAACACTGCCAGCTGCACCACTCTTGGAACAGCAACCACATCGTGTCCAACCTGATCGTGTTCCACCTGCAGCGCCACTCGGATCACCACGCCAACCCGACGCGCAGCTACCAGTCGCTGCGCAACTTCCCCGAGTTGCCCACGCTGCCCTCCGGCTACTTCGGCATGTTCTTGGCCGCCTATGTGCCACCCCTGTGGTTCGCCATCATGGACAAGCGCGTGATCCAGGCCGTAGGTGGCGATGTAAACCGCATCAACTTCCTGCCCGCCAGGCGTGCGATGTTGATGCGCCAGTTCGACTTGCGTGACAAGACCGAGCAAGCGGCCATCGCCTAAGAACCCATTCGTAAATAGGAAACTACCCTTACGATCAGCAGCATGCGCGGCACCGGAGCAGGTAGGTGCCGACGAAGCGAAATTGAATCGTGTGTAGTGACGGACAACTTCTGGGCGCGCGTGGGACCGCTGGTGCCAGTTCGTGTGCAGTGGCAAGATGTAGGCGCGCAAGCCTGGGGCAGATCGTACTAGGTGCTATGGAACGCTGGGCTGCCCAAGTGCGACCAGATGAAAGGAATCGCGTGGCGATGGCAGGGCATCGATGGAGCCATGTTTAAGGCACCGATGGGGCAAGAGCCAGTTGGCCCCAACCCGACGGATCAGGGAAAGAATGGGAGCAAGTGCCACCTTCTGGTGGACGGGCGTGGCGTCCCGCTGTTGATCGTCGTGACCTCGGCGAATGTGAATGATGGCAAACGAGGTTGGAGCAGGTCATCAAGGAGATCGCGATCAAGCGCGGCAGCAAGCACCTGTGTGCCGACGCTGGCTATCGCGGCACCGAGCTGCTGGAATCATCGCATGGCACGACGGTTATATCACCACGTCGTGGACCGGCACCAGGAGTCCATAGCAAAGCAACGACAGCCGGGCAAGAAGGCACTCCGCTGGGTCGTTGAGGTATGCCGCAGTTGGCCCAACCGCCTCCGCAAGCCGCTGGAGCGATACGAGAAGTTGGAGAGCAGCTTCATGGCACTGAACCCTCTCGCCGCGGCGATGATCGCGTTCCGCAAGGTTCCGCTTCCGTCAACATTACGGATAGGTTCCAAGCGCTATCCAGCAGCCTGCGCAAACCTTGTTGCATGGACACATGCCACTGCCCCCATCACCGCAGCGTGCTAGGTCCAGGCCGGGCTGTAGTGATGTCGCCACTTGCGGAAAGCTCATAGGCCCGCCAGGCGCTCGGCGCCACACCTTCCCAGCGCTTGAAGGCCCGCCGAAAGTTGGAGGGCTCATCGTAGCCCAGCATGAAGGCCACCTCCTGCAGAGTCAGTTTGCCGGCCTTGATATGCTCCACCGCCAGACGATGGCGCACATCTTTCAGGAGATCTCTGTAGGAGGTGCCCTCCTCCTGCAGCCGTCGGTGCAAGGTGCGGGGCGTCATGTGGAGTAGGTACGCGCTCACTTGCAGCGTTGGAAAGTTGCCTTGCTTTTCCAGCATCAGGCGGCGCACCTGGGCCGACAGCGTTTGCTGGCGGGTCAGCTTGGCCAGTTCCTGCTGGCACAGCAGTTCGGCCTCGCGCAGTGCCTCCGGGTTACCTGTGCGCAGCAGAAGGTCCAGGTGCTCGGTGACCAACTCGAAACCTGCCCAGTCGCTGCCATACCGGATATCGCACCCGAAAAGATCATGAGCCAATGACGCGTGTGCTGGCGGGCCAAATGGGAAGCTCACGCTGCTGACGCGGCACATGCCCCGGGCCAGTTGCCCAACCAGGTTCTTGATCGTTAGCACGACTGCCTCGGTCACTGGCACACGGATGTCGCCCAGCGGGTGCTGCGCAGAGAACACCACTCGTGTCATGGTGCCGTGCGCGACCAGACTCATACCGAACAACGAAGTGCGCACCAAGAAGTAGCGCTCGGTGAATTGCAGCGCCTGGCGCAGGCTCATGCTGTTGACGGCGGCGTAGCCGAGCAAGCCGTGGCTGCCAAGCAACAGTCGCTCTCCTACCAGCAGACCGAAGGCCGACTCGCCTGTGAGAGCGATGGCCTCACGCACTAGGCGCCGGAAGTCATCAAACGACAACTGCTGAATCTCCAACTCACCACCGAGGCCGGGACGCTGTAGTTGCTGTAGCCAGTCGGGTAAGGCTACGCCCATGCGCGCCATCTGCCCGGCAATGTGCTGCACGTACTGGGAGGGGAGAACAAAGCAGGTGTTGGACATGATCGACAATTGTCAATAAATGACCCGTCGATGTCAACGCGTACCCTCCCGCATCTGCCGTCCAATTTATACGATTTATCACTCCCCGATCACACGAATGAGAGTGTATGTTCCGTTTCCTGTCCATGTTCCAGGCAGATAAGCCCGTGACCGCCGTGGTCAACGATACCGTCATCACCGTGCAGCCAAAGGAAACGCTACTACAAGCGGCCCTCCGCCAAGGTATCGACTTCCCGCATAGTTGCCGTGTGGGCGGTTGCGCCACCTGCAAGTGCCGGCTCGTGGAAGGCAAGGTCAAGGAACTCACCCAGGCGGGCTACATCCTATCCGACCAGGAACTGGACCAAGGCTACATCCTGGCCTGCCAGAGCGTGCCCCGCAGCAATGTGAAGATCGAAGTGGACATGGGGCGCAATAGCACCCGCCGCAAGGTGTCGGGGCGGGTGATCGGGCAGGATCCACTCACCCACGACATCGTGCGCCTGCGCATCCAACTCGACGCCGCACTGCCTTACAAGGCCGGGCAGTTTGCGCAACTGGGCATTGAGGCGCTGCCAGATCAGATGCGCAGCTACTCCTTTGCTACACCCGTACAGCCTGATGCGCAGGTTAGCTTCTTTGTGCGCAAGGTGCCGGGGGGCGTGTTTACCTCGCATGTCCATGGGCAGCCGCTCATCGGGCAGACGGTCACCGTGGACGGCCCGATGGGTGATTTCTGGCTGCGCCCCGCCGATACGCCCCTGCTAATGGTGGCCGGTGGCAGCGGCTTGGCGCCGATGCTGGCGATACTGAATGACGGGCTAGCTACGGGCGTGAAACGACCGGTCACCCTGTTCTTTGGCGCCCGCACCCAGGCCGACCTCTACGCTATGGATACGATCGCCGAGTTGGCGCGCCAGTGGCCGCGTCACTTTGAATTCGTACCCGTACTCTCGCAAGAGCCAGAAGGCTCTGCGTGGCAAGGGCTGCGCGGCATGGTGGGGGACGTCTTGGCGGCGCACCTCCAGGCCACCCAACAGCTGGACAGTCACGCCTACCTGTGTGGCCCCCCGCCGATGGTCGACAGCATCCGTGCCTTACTGTTGCAGCGCGGCGTGCCGAGCGCGCACATTCACGCCGACCGCTTCACTACCCAACACGACGTGGTCGCCGCCTGACCCGACCAATCCCACCACTCACCCTCCCCCACCATAAGGAAGCCCCATGCAGTTCTTGCATTACCTCAAGTACTTTCTGTTTCACGCTGTCGGCCTGCTTGCCCTGACCATGCTGATGGCCGGTGGCGTCTGGGTCACCGTTGGCTTGGTCGCGGTGCTCACCATCTACATGGTGGGTGATGCCATCTGTGGCGACGACACCTCCACGCCGCGCTTCCAGCACCCCGGCATCCTCACCGTCCAACTCTGGATGGCCCTGCCCCTGCTAGCCGCCATCGTGCTGGCCTTCGTGTGGTCAGTCAGCCCTGGTGACCCTTTAGGCCTGGGCGCCCTGGTGCAACAGTTTACTGGGTACAACGTCCTAGCCGCTCGCGATGCGGCGCATTGGGGGCACCATGTCTCCGGCGTGTTGCTCACAGGCCTGATGATCGGCATGATTGGCACCATCCCCGGGCACGAGTTGACGCACCGCACCTGGGACCCGATCTCGATGCTGATCGGACGCTGGCTGCTGTCATTCAGTTTCGACACTGTGTTCTCCATCGAGCACGTCTATGGTCACCACCGCTACGTATCCACCACCGAAGACCCGGCCACTGCGCCGCGCGGCCGCAACGTCTATTTCCACGTACTTGCCTCGACAGTGAAGGGCAACATCAGTGCGTGGAAGATTGAGCAAAAGCGCCTCAAGCGCGAAGGCCATGGTGTGTTCACCCCCTTCAACGCAGTCATCCGTGGGCACCTGATGAGTGTGCTGCTGGTGGGCGTAGCTGGCTGGTTGGGCGGAGTACAGGCAGCCGCCTTGTTCATGGCTTGTGCGTTGTGGGGCAAGGCCTTGCTGGAAATCGTCAACTACATGGAGCACTATGGCATGGTGCGCGACCCGGCCACCCCGGTACAGCCGCGCCACTCTTGGAACACCAACAAGCGCATCAGCTCCTGGACCATGTTCAACCTGACCCGCCACTCGCACCACCACGCCCAAGGCGAGGTGCCCTACCAGGATCTCAAGCCCTTCCCTGACGCCCCAATGATGGTGGGTGGCTACCTGACCACCATCGTCGTGGCGATGATCCCGCCCTTGTGGCACAAACTCATGACGCCCAAGGTACTGGCATGGGACCGCGACTACGCCTCGGCGACAGAGCGTGAGCTCGCCCGCCAGGCCAACCGCAACAGCCGCATTCCCGCGATGATGGCTGCAACGTGAAACCGCTGCCGCGCTCCGCAACAGCAGAGCAAGACAGGCAGGTGCTGCTGCACGCCCTGGATGCCTTGCTGATTGCCATGGTGCGTGCAGCTACCGACACTGGACTGCCTTCCAAGGCTGTGCTTGCGGCCATGTTGGCGCAACACCAGGCCATGCGTCACCAGCGCGACATCCTATTGGCGCCGTGTTGGGCTCCCTTGGGACGGGTGCTGCGCCAGGCCTTGCTGGACGCACAGGTGGCAACTGCGCACGCCTTGGGCTCGGGAGGGCGCACAGGTGCGGCACGCGACACGGCCCAGGCCCATCACGCATCAATCGCACGCTATCGCGTACTACTGGCGCATTGGCCGCTGGTCGTGAATCACCCACCAACATCACTGGCAGCGCCGATTCGGGGCTAAGCCAGGATAAGGGGAAAGTTAGCACATAAGCTAATTTCGCCTGTTCTGGCAACTTTCTTATGCGTTATTTGCATATGAAGCCCTAGGCGCTGCCCGAGCGCGTCGGGCCAGACTGGGTGGCCAGCTTGGCGCGCTGTGCGGCCTCTTGGAAGATCGCCTCTTTCAGCCATGGCTCGCGTGCACGCTTGAGATCCAGATGGTAGTTGCCGAATCGTTTGATGCAAGAGGTCATGTAGGGGCTGAGGTACTGGACATCGGAGACATCGCCCTCTTCCCCTTCGTCTTGAAGCCCCTGTAGGACGCGCATCATGTCCACGGTGTTTTGCAGGATGACCGCCGAGGCAACCAGGTCAATGTATCGGAGTCGCTTTTGCTGCTCGCCCGGATCGTTCTCGGTGATGACATCCCCGCCGAAGTTGAGCCACTTGGTGAACGAGTGATAGGACTCGATCTTGTTGGTGGTGGCGCTGACTTCCTGGCGCATTTCCTTGCTGGAAATCCATTTGAGCAGGTAGATGGTGCGCAGCACGCGCCCCAGCTCACGGGCGGCGGCAAACAACCTGTTGTGCCGCCCCTCGTGGCTGAGTTTGCGCAGCAGGACCGGGGACGCGATTTTTCCGGCCTGAATGGAGATGGCCACCTGCATCAGGTCTCGCCAGTGGTCCTCGATGATCTTCCAGTCCACCGTGTCCGTGAACAGCCTGTCGATGTGCTTGTACTTGACCCCCTTGCTGGATCGGTAGAACCGCAGATCCTTCCAGTTGCGAATGCGTGGCATCAACTGAATGCCCAGCAGGTGCGTGAACGCGAAGACGGTCTCGGATTGGCCGTGGGTGTCTGAGTACACCGCATCCGCCTGCACGGAAAGCCCGGCCTTCATCAGGCCCTCGATCACATAGACGGCCTCCAGCACACCTGGTGGAATGAAGTGGCGGAACACGGCGATGTAGTTGTCCGCCACATGGCGGTAGGCCACCGCCCCCATCCGCTTGTAGCGAAAGTGCATGCCAACCAGCAGGTTCTGGTCATAGAAGTCGTACTGGGTGCCATCGGCGGCCACCTTCTTGCCGTCGCCCCACATCTTGGGCAGGTCCAGGCGCAGGTACAACTCCGTCAAATCCCGGCAAGCATCATCAAGCTGGTCCAGGCTGATGTGACGCTGGTTGGCATAAGACAACTGATGCGGCGTGACGCCATTGGAGAGATGGCGTGCAGCCTGGGTGGGGCCAAGGTTGCATCCCATGGCGAAGACGGTCAGCACATACCGCTCGCGCGCTTGCCTCAGTTTGGGATCGTCTCCAGACAACGGGCCAAAGTGCCGCGTGAACCCGGTCCAGTGCTCGATGTTGGCCAGGATGTCCAAGAGGTTGCGGGTCGGCGAACGGCTTTCAATGGTGGCCTGCAGGGCGATGGCCGATACCGGAACCTCTCTGGCAATGACCTTGCGCAGGGTCGGTTCGCCATTGCTGCCGATCACCACATCACCGGCATGCTTGGGGAATGCCTGATCGACTTCCCTTGCCGTTTCCTCCAGCGATGTGCGCAACTCCCCAACAAAAGAGCGTGCATTGCTGGCAAGCCCCAGCCTGTCGCAATAGTCGTCCAGGCGTTCTTGGCACTGGTCCCATGTGAGCAGTTGCTGGCGGTAATCGGCAAAGGCCTCAGAGCCCTCGATACAGACGTCTCCGCAGCGCAAGTCGCTGCACAGGTGGCTGAAGACGCAGACCTCCAGGAACCGGCGATTGGTGGGATGGCCCAGGCCGTGAGAGCGGCGAACCAGCTTGCGCCAGCGGTCCGATGCAAAAGACAGATCCACGTCGTCTTCAATCCACTCGGCCTTGCGCTGTTCGTTGGCGATGACCACGTCCAAGGCCTTGAGCAGGCGCTTGTCTTGCGTGGCGGAATGGAACTGCAAGGCATGCACCATCCTGAACATCGCGGGCCGCCAGGCGCTGAAAGGCTTCCAGATCAGCGGCAGATGGTTGTTGCCGCTCCACACGCGGATGGCTTCACAGTTGGCCCGCAGCTCGTCAACGGTGCCATCTGGCGCCAGCAACTGCCTGACCTTCTGGCCGGTTGTGGCGCAATCGTATTCTTCGGCCAGGATGTCCAGCACGTCCTCCAGGGTGGCGACCAGCGCCTCACTCAACTCGCGCTGTCGTGCCTGAATGGCTTGCAACTCCTCTCTCGCCCGTTTGTGGACAGCGCCTATGCGGCGGATGAACATCTCGGCAACGTCATCCCGTGCTCGCACCCGCATCTGACGAATCAAGGACAGGATCAGGGTGAAGCGCTTGGCGGGAACGAAGTCCCGCATGTCGGCTGCGTCAAGAACCGATGCCCGCTCGGCCATGTGCTTGAGCTTGGTGGCCGGAACGGCGTCCAGCAGGTCATCGCAGCTTGGCAGCGTATCGAGCCACCGCACCTGATCCAAAAGCATTTCCAGGTGTCCCTTGGATGTCTTCTTCGCCGCCTTCTTGAGTTGGTTGAACAGCGTTCTGCGGATAGGAAGATCCGTGACGAGCAGCTTGTCGAGCCATTGCCGCTGGCTTGGTGTCAACTGTTTGTCGATGGACTGGTACAGCGCGGTTTGGGCAGCAGCGTGAACCTCTTCAGCAATGTCATCCAGCGTGCTGAATGCCGGGAGTTCATGGCCGTGGCGGATCAGGTCCTCGATGACGCAGTTGATGATGTCCACCCGGGTTTCGACAACCTCGGCCGCCCCTCGCGCGAGTGAAACAGCCAGTGGGCGAGTCTGCGCGTCGGTATAGGGCGTGACGCCCAGCACCTCGCGAATGACCTTGTGATGGCGGTACAGGGCCGTGGAGCCCGCATAGGCGATGTCTTGCGTGGGCAGCATGCCCAGCGAGGCCGAGATGTGCTCAACGATCTCCGAAGGAATCATATCGGTGGACGGGAAGTACCGCAGGAACTGAAAGCACTTGAGCTGGACCAGCAATGCCAGGCGGCTGCTGGGTGTGCGTGCGAACCTGGAGGTCCATTCGATTTCGTCTTGCCTTGGCGTGAACGACGCCTGAATGTCCTTGAGCGTCAACACCCGAGGAAACCTTGGATAGGCAGTGCGTTCGATAGAGGCCATGGTGGATCACACGCGCAAGAAAGCTTTGGAGAAACCGAGATTCTGGCGTGCGAGTTGACATCCAGCATTGCGGCCATCCGAACCAGATCATCTGGTGCCCGCGATGTTGGCAAGTGCGGGCTTGTGGGGTGAACTCGGTTGCCCCCTTGAGGGGAAGTGACCGATTGCCCACGGGCTTAAGACAAGACGGGGCGAATGGGCAGCGTGAGTGTCACAGTCAAGCCTTGCTGGCCTTGGACATCGGTGTACGCCAGATCGACTGTGGCACCGACACGATCAGCGAGTTCTCTGACAATCGCCAACCCCAAGCCTGACCCACCTTCCTCTGTGCCCAACACACGGTAGAACGGATCAAAGACCCGCCCTCGCTCCTCCTCAGGTATGCCTGGCCCGTGATCGCACACGGAGATGCAAACTGCGTTCGGAAATACACGCACCCCAAGATCCACTCGGCCTCCCTGTGGGCTGTAGCGGATGGCGTTATCGACCAGATTCTTCACGATGGTCACGAGCGTCAACTCGTCAATGCTCAGAACTGCATCGTCTCCTTCGGTCATGCCCATGTCGATGCTTTTGGATTCCGCCTGGGTGACGAAATCCTCAATCGCCCTACGGCATACATCTCGTGCCGATACAGACGTTGAGACTTGCCGTGGCTCTGACGAGGTCGCCTGCGCTCGCGCCAGCGATAGCAACTGCTCAAGCAGATGACGCCCTCGCTCTATCCCTTGTCGCAAGGTTTCCAGTCGTTCACGAACAGTGCCGGACATCTCGGCCTGTGCCATGCGCTCTGACTGCAACGACAAGGCAGTGAGGGGGGATCGCAGTTCATGCGCGGCATCGGCCAGGAAGCGTCGCTGCAAATCCATCGACTGCTTGACTTTGGCCAGCAAACCATTGATGGCGTCGAGAAAGGTGCGAAGTTCAACAGGTACGCCTTCGGCATCCACAGGATGCAGCGCTTGCTCGGGGCGAGCGTTGACCTCATCGGAAAGCCTGGAGATGGGGGCCAGCAGACGGCGAACCAAAACGGCCACCATCATGACCAAAAGCGGCGCCATGACGAGCAGCGGTGCAATCGTACGCAGAGCACTGCTTCGGGCAATGTCATTGCGCATACCGGCTTCCTGAGCGACGACTACGCGTGAACCATCCTTCAAAGACCGAACAACGACCCGAAAGTCTTCTCCATCAACAGCCAAGGTATGGAGGCCATCACTGATCCCTATTGGAATAGACAGGTTTGATGGGGATGTCCGAGGTGCAGTTGGCATGCCGGGCGCGGGTAACCATTGCACGGTGACTCGGGTTTCCTCATCCTCATCTGATGGTGATAGCTCGGCGCTGGCAGGGCCAGCGTATTGGCTAGGCGTAAATGATGCCAATACCGATATCTGCCTCAACATGCTGTCTTGCAGTTCATGCGCCTCACTCAAGGCTGACGCGAACGAAACAACCCCAGCAATCAACGCGACCGCCAGGCTCGTCAACGTGAGGTAGAATGACAGCCTGAATTGTAAAGACTGGTTCAGTCGCGCTGTCAGGCGGGCTTTGAGACCATCCATCCCACACCTCGTACATTTTTGATGGCATCGGCGCCCAGCTTGCGCCGGATCGCGTGGATCAGGTATTCGACGGCGTTGCTTTCGACTTCTTCACCCCAGCCATAAATGCGATCCTCCAACTCGCTACGCGACAAGATGGCCCCGGGGCGAATCAACAGTGCTTGCAGCAAGGCAAACTCTCGCCCCGAGAGTTGAATGGCTGGCGCGCCATGGGCCTGGGCTTGGCGGGTGGCAGGATCGAGTGAGACCACACCGTTGCTCAGTACCGGCGCCGCGTTGCCGCCTTTGCGCCGAAGCACTGCACGCATGCGCGCAAGCAACTCGGCCATCTGGAAAGGCTTGAGAACGTAATCGTCAGCTCCCCCGTCCAGACCTTGCAGGCGGTCGTCAAGGCCATCGCGGGCGGTGATGATGAGCACAGGCACGGGGTGATCGGATGCACGCAAATTTCGCAGCACATCCAGCCCGTCCTTGCCCGGCAGTCCCAGGTCAAGCAATACCACGTCGTAGTGCTGACTTTGCAAGGTGCTCAGCGCAGACTGCCCATTGCGTACCCAGTCCGAAGCGTAAGACTCGTCTTTCAAGGCCGAGTGGATGGCCTGGCCAATCATCGGGTCATCTTCCACAAGCAAGACCCGCATGGGCTCTCCTCCTATCCAATCCGCTTGGCCGACTGTACTCAGTGCACCGTATTGCTGAACGTTACCTGAAACAGCAGCATACAGCTCGAAATGTATGCCCGCGTGAGTTCGGGCACTTTGGCCAGCACGTATTCAGTTGTGGCGGTCAGGCCGTTGGCCTCTCTCGGTTCAGGCCTTGCCGCCAAGCCTGTCAAAGGTTTGCATCAAGTGGACCATGGCCACCTTGCAGTCAGCTTGACGCGGTGTATCAGCGCGCAACGCTTCGAGCGCCTGGTCAATGGCTTTGTCGAGTTTGTGCCAGTCTTGCGCAGCACGAGGTTTCAGTCCAGCCTCCGCCGAGTCCCATGCCACCTCCAAATCCTTTATCCGGGCCTTGGCCGCTGCCAGATCACCCCTGTCCACGATGGCCGACACATCAGCAGCGACGCTGCGGAAAGTCGACAGGTCTCCGAGTTTGGAAGCGGCCTGACCTTGATCTGCAGTGGTGGGCTGAGATGGTGTGGTTGTGCCAGCACTGGAGCTACTTTTGTCTGTGGGCTTTGAACAGCCCGCCGTCAATGTCATGACTATCGCGATGGATGTGGCAACCGCCGGTCGGATGAATGCGTGGTGGTTAAACATGCTGTGTACTCAATGTGTGTGAGAGGAGTGGTTCAACGGGCGGGGCGAATGGGATGGTCAACTCGGGTACCGAACTGCGCCATGGCCACCAAAATGACGATCACTGACAAGAACAAGGCACTGGTCCATGTGGCGCCCATGCCAAGTCCACCGTATGCCTTGGCCTGGGTGAGCAAGTCGCCTAATGCGGCACCAAATGGGCGGGTGAGGATGTAGGCGATCCAAAAGGTCAAGACGGCATTGCCTCCCATGCGCCAGGCGGCAAATGTGATACCGATCAGCGCGCCAAAAGCCACGGCGCCCCATGTGAATCCAAGGCCAATCGCCTCCGTGGCCAGGTCGCCCGCTGCCGTGCCCAACGCAAAGGTGCACAAGATGGTTGCCCAGTAAAACAGTTCACGACGGCGGGTCACGATGTCTTGGATAGACAGGGTGCGCTCCACCTGATGCCAGACATAGAACAGTGCCGCCAGCAATACAGAAAACACGGCTGTGCTGACGTAAAGGCTGACGCCCAAGCCATCGGTCAACAAGTCAGTAATCTGGGTACCGACTACGCTGACCAGCACGACCGTGAGCCAATAGACCCATGGTGTATAGCGCTGGGTGCGCAATTGCGTGAACAAGGCAGCAGCCAGCAATGCGGCCATGACCGAGCGAGTGATACCTTGCCCCCAGCCCGCGTTGACGGCCAGGAAGTCGGCCACGGTTTCTCCAACCGTAGTGGACATGATCTTGATGACCCAGAAAGTGAGCGTGACCTCAGGCACCTTGTTGAGCCAGTTCTTGGACTGGGCAACTGACAAATTGTTCACGGGGGACTCCATAAGATGAGCAATGACACAATTTTGTTCATGGTGACTTAGCGCAGGCATAGGCGCTGTGCTTAGCCATGCAGCCACCCCTGCCGGATGAGGAATCCGAACAATCGACGATGGATGCTTACCGCCAGCTTGTACGTTGTGGGCAGGTACAGTGGGGCTGCAATCAAACTCAGCCAGGCGCTGCCCCAGGCCACGGCGATGGCCCCCACCATGTCCAAGGGGAAATGAACACCCACATAAATGCGAGCCCAAGCGATGGCCAGTCCGACTAGCGCCATCACCGTACCGAGGCTCCTCGTGCCACGCTGCCCCCATACACTGAAAGCCACAGCCCACCAAAGGGTCAGGTGATCGCTCGGAAACGATGCGTCGGGGACATGCGCCACGAACTGGTGACCCAAGCCGATCATGAAAGGCCGTGGGTGAGGCCACAATGCACCGACAAGTTGGCTGATCACCAGCGCCACCACGCCCGATGCGCTTGCCATCAAGAGCGACTTGCGCAGGGTTTTATCGCCAAATAGCCAGCCGATGCCAAGGTAGAGCGGAATGGCCCAGATCATCCATTCGGCAAGGAAGATCGCCAAAAGCAAAATGGGGGCAGCAGGCTGCTCTGGGGCGTTAAGCCAGAGAAACAGCAGGTGGTTGATGTTTTCCATGAAGAAAATGGCTAGGCTGAAGCGCGGCCAATCGCCACGCTCCAGCGTGGTCAAGGTCAGTCTTGTTTGTCGTGATCGTCGTCATGCTCGCGACCATCTTCGACAGCGGCGATAACCGTTGCGTTGTTCGCATCGACCCTGACGTCGAAAACCTTGGTGTCTTGCACGACCTCAACGTCGTACACCCATCCTTGTTGGCTGTGCTCAAATTCGGCACGCGAAGCTTTGCCATGGACGTGCTGCTCTGCGGCGGCGACGGCCTGGCTTAACGATGTTTTGGCTTTCAGGATGGGCAACGCATCGTTGTTGTCGGTTACGGCGGCCAGTGCTGTGGCGCCCGTGGCGACAATGAAGGTGGCCAAAAGGCCAAGTCTGGTGTAGCGGTACATGGTGACTCTCCAAACGAACGCGACATTCGCGTCTTGGGGAGATTAAGGATCCAGACTTAGCTGTACATGAGCCCTCGGTTGCGGTATGCAAAAGTCGTCCAGAGCAACTTGCGTTGTGAAGCCTGCTCAAGGCGCTCGATGCAGCCCGGACCTGATCAAGCCACCAGTTCACACCGATAAAGCACCACCTTCACGCCATCCAGATCATGCACATGCTCGCGCAGGAATCGGCGGATCTTGGTTTCCGTGTCGATGAGTTCGATGCACTGCGGCAGCCGTGCTGGCCTGCCTTCCAGGTGGTCATGCTGTAGTTTGTCCCCCGGCAGGTAGCCCGCTTCGATCTTGATCATCACCGCCTGGTGGATGTGTGCCCGCTTGGCGGCTCGCAGCAAATGATGGCCCAGTCCTGGGGCCGTCAGTCGATGCCAGAAATGGCCGCTCGTGGTACGCGCAGACAAGGGGAAATACAAGCGCACGGCAGTCAGTTCGCTCATGATGGATCACTGCTCCTTGGTCTGGGATGGCTCGGTCGATGGGATGGCTGCTTTGTCGGCCCTCTGCTTGCGCCGAAACTCCGGCACTTCACCAAGCCTCAGGCCCTCCGGCACATGTCGGTGCTTGGCATGCCCCACGCGCTGCGCCTTGTAGATGCCTGCGTGGCCAGAGAACAGGTAGCTGACCACACAAGCGACACCGGCATGCACGCCGATCTGCGCGCCGAACAACTCCATGGCCATGAGGGTGCAGGCCAGCGGTGTGTTGGCCGCTCCGGCGAACACCCCCACAAAGCCCAGTGCCGCCATGAAGGCGAAGGGCTGGTGTAGCAGCGGGGCCAGCGCGTTGCCCAGGGTGGCCCCGATGTAGAACAGTGGCGTCACTTCGCCGCCCTTGAAGCCCGTGCCCAGGGACAGCGAGGTGAGCGCCGCCTTGGCCAGGAAGTCCCATGGGGCGACAGGATGATCGAAGGCTGCCACGATGCCAGGGATGCCCAGGCCCGTGTACTGCCAAGCATCCAGCCCCCAGATGAGGAGGGCGAAGATGGCGCCACCCAGCAGCGGGCGCAACGGGGCATAGCCGATCCACGCCTTCATGCGGGCGGTCAGCTCGTGTGTGGTGTTGGCGAACGCCATGCCCATCACCCCGAAGACAATGCCCGCCAGCACGGTTGCGCCCAGGCTCCAGGCAGTCAGGGCAGGCAGGCCGCTGACGGCATAGTGCGTGTGGTGCACGCCCCAGAGCGAGCAGACCTGGTCGGCCACCAGCGCGGCCAGGACGCACGGGAACAAGGCGTCGTAGCGCATGCGCCCCAGGGCCAGCACCTCCAGCCCAAAGATGGCGCCCGCCAGCGGGGTGCCGAACACCGAGGCAAAGCCCGCGCTGATGCCTGCCATCAGCAGGATGCGGCGGTCCTCATGCCGCAGGCGCAGCAGGTGGGTGAGCTGGTCGGCCAGCGCGCCGCCCATCTGCACGGCGGTGCCCTCCCGCCCGACCGAGGCACCGAACAGATGAGACACCACCGTGCTGATCAGGATGAGCGGCGCCATGCGCACCGGGATCACCTTCTTGGGGTCGTGGATCTCGTCGATGAGCAGGTTGTTGCCAGCCTCGACCTGCTGGCCAACCTTGAGGTACACCCAGCCGACCACGAAGCCCGCCACCGGCAGCAGCGCCAACAGCCAGCGATGGGCCTCTCGGGTCTGCGTGGCCCATTCGAGCGCCAGCAGGAACCAGGCGGATGCCGTACCCGCCAGTACGGCAACGGCTGAGGCCAGCACAGCCCAGATGGCCGCGTATCGCAGAAGGTGTATCTGTTCGGGAAGTTTGGACTGCTTCATGACAAGTGGTTCAAGGTTGCACCAACCTGTCCACCGAAGCAGCACACATGCCTACAGCTCCCGACTGGACAGGGATCTCTGTAGGCATCATCAGCACCCGGGCGGTTGCCTGGGGCGGTTCGAGGAGGTATGCCATCTCCTTGGTGCCCAAGGGTATCAGAGATTTCTGGCGCAGGCTTCACCGCTGCAACCACCAGACCGTGCCCATACCGGCCAGGGTCATCAGCAAACCACCGATGACGTGGATGGAAATTTCAAGCATCGCGGCGCCAAGGCGACCCTCCGCAAGATGGGACACCACCTCGGCTGAGAACGTCGAAAACGTGGTCAGCCCTCCCATGAAGCCCGTGATGATGAACAGCCGCCACAGCGGGCTCCAGCCGGGCATCATGCCCAGCACGTTGATGGCCACGCCGACCAGGAAGCAGCCGATCAGGTTGGCCGCCAGCGTCCCCAGCGGCACGGCGGGCCACCAGGTATTGAGCCAGGTGCTGAGCACCCACCGCAGCAGCGCCCCCAGCGAGGCGCCCACGCTGATGGACATCACGGTGGCCAGTGCGCTGAGGTTCATGCGTTCAGCTACGGTGCGGTGGTGGCGGTAGCATTCGCCGCAGCAGAAGCGAGCGATGCTGCGTAGCGAGCCAGACTGCGGTCCATCGCGGCAGATCGCGGCACCAGCAGGGGGAAGTGCCCATACCTGGCCGAGAGTTCCTCGCTCGCCTGAGCCAGCGGCACCCCCTGGCTCAACTTGTAGAGCGCCGAAGCCAGGCCCGTGCGGTCGGCACCGGATTCACAGTGCACCAGCAGGGGCTTGGGTGCGTCGGCCATCAGGCGGGCTAGTTCAGCCATCTGCGCCGGGCTCAGCTCACGGTAGGCCGACAGCGACATGTCCAGGTGTGTCACGCCTTCGGTTTGGGTGGCGGACAGTTCCTGCTCATACCAGGGCTCACCCCGGTTCGTGCCACGCAGGTTCAGCACCGTCTTGATGCCATGCTGCTTGATCGCCTGGCGCAAGGCGGGGCCATCCATCTGGGCCGAGCGGTAAAAGCGCTGGGGCTCCACTTCGTGGAAGTTGCCGTCCCACTGGATGGCGCCCCAGACCAACGCGGCCGTCGCCACCACACTCAACGCGAGGCCTGTGCCCCACAGCGCCAGGCGCTTGAGTGCGCGGACACCACGACGAGGGTGGGCAGCGTGGTCAACCGGCATGGGATGCGTGTGACTGATTGGCATGGGCGTCGAGCTTGGGTACATGGGCGCGGATTGCACCTGTCATGATACGCCGATACACTGGCGATGTAACGGCTGCTACATTTTCAATGAACACGAACCCACGCTGGCTGCTGCTCACCTACAAGGTGCCGACAGAACCCTCCAAGACCCGAGTGGGCATCTGGCGGCGCATCCGTGGCCTGGGCGCGGTCTACATCCAGAACGGGGTGTGCGTGCTGCCCAGCTCCAGCGAGCACCAGCGTCAGTTCCGCATGGTGCAAGGCGACATCGAGCAGGCGGGCGGCGAAGCGGTGATCTTCGAGACCACGACGCTGGACGACAAACAGGAAGACCTGATCGTGGGCCGCTTCAAGCACGACCGCGACCAGGACTACGAAGAGTTCCTCGACAAATGCGCCGACTACAAGCGCGAGGTGGACAAGGAATTCAAGGCCGACCACTACACCTTCGCCGAACTCAAGGAGAACGACGAAGACCTCAAGAAGCTCAAGAACTGGCTCGACAAGATCAAGGCCCTGGACTTCTACGGCGCCCCCGCCCGAGCCACGGCTGAGAAGCAGTTGGCCGAGTGTGAGGAGCTGCTGGACCGCTACGCCCAGGAGGTTTTCGAGCGCGAGCAAAACAGCAAGGGCCTGCTTCCACAGCCCGGCAAGGCGGGAGGCGTGCGCTCTGCGCGAGGTACTCCGAAAGTGACAAGCAAAGCCAAGAAGGGAGCCAGCGCATGAGCGGCACCAACACCCCAGCAGCACCAGTCAGGGACACGGCTGCACCCAAGGGCTGGTTCAACCGCACCGTCGCGGGTGCGGGGCTCACCAGCGCCCTGGGCGACTTCTGCTACGAGACCACGACTGTCATCCTGCCTGGATTCCTCGCGGTGCTGGGCGTGCCCGCCGCCGCCCTGGGCATCATCGAGGGCATCGCCGATGCGGTCGCAGCCTTCACCAAGATGGTGTCGGGATACATCGCCGACAAGCTGGGGCACCGCAAGCTGCTGGTGCTCGTTGGCTATGGCTTGACGCCACTGGGGCAGGCGCTCATCGCCATGGCCATGGGGTGGCCCCTGCTCCTGCTGGGGCGCATCGTCTCGTGGTTCGGCAAGGGGCTGCGGGGGCCGCTGCGAGACGCCATCGTCATCCAGGCGGTCTCGCCCGAGACACGCGGGCGGGCCTTTGGTTTTCATCGTGCGGCTGATACCCTGGGCGCGGTAGCCGGGCCTTTGTTGGGGGTGGCCTTGCTGGGATGGGCGCAAGGGCTGCATTGGGATCATGCAGCACAGCCGTTTCGGCTGGTGCTGTGGCTGTCGGTGATCCCGGGTGCGCTGGCGGTGCTGGCGTTTCTCACGCTGGTGCGCGACCCCGAGCATTCGCCCAATCCGGCCCTGAAGTTCTTCAGCACGGTGCGCGGGCTGCCTTCGCGCTTCAAGCGCTATCTGGTGGCGGTAGGCGTCTTCGGCGTGGGCGATTTTTCTCACAGCCTGCTCATCCTGGCGGCCACCACCTTGCTCACGCCCAAGATGGGGGTGGTCAAGGCCACCCAGGCGGCGGGGCTCCTTTATGTGTGGCGCAACGTGGTCCAGGTGTTGGTGTCCTACCCCGTGGGCCATCTGGCGGACAAGATCGGCCACACGCCGGTGCTCGTTGGAGGGTACGTGCTGGGCACGCTCACGGCAGTGTTGACGGCACTGGCGTTCTGGCAGGGCGTGGATGGCATCGCCCCATGGGCAGGCATCTTCCTCATCGCAGGACTGTATGTGGCCGTGCAGGAAGCGCTGGAGTCCACGGTGACGGCCGAGATGGTGGCGCAGGATCAGCTGGCCGTGAGCTATGGCGCGCTGGGCACAGTCAACGGCGTGGCGCAGTTCGCCTCCAGTGCGACTGTGGGCATCGTCTGGACCTCGGTTTCACCTGTGCTGGGTTTCGGTCTGGCGGCGGCCCTGATGGCACTGGGCACGCTGTTGCTGGCCCGCATGCGGGCTCCAACTTGACCGGCGCCAAGGCACCCAGTGGCCCTGTCTTGCCAGCCATGAAGCCAACACCCCGTCGATTGGTCTTGCTGCGCCATGGCGAGTCCGAATGGAACCGGGATCAGCGCTTCACGGGCTGGGCCGATGTGGACTTGACGGAGCTGGGGCGCACGCAGATGCGTGAGGCCGGTCAGGCACTGCGTGACGCGGGCATTGACATCGACGTGGTGGTGACCTCGGTGTTGAAGCGTGCCATCCACTCTGCCTGGCTGGTGCTCGACGCCATGGACCGCTGCTGGGTGCCGGTCCATTCGGATTGGCGACTCAACGAGCGGCACTACGGCGCGCTCACCGGCATGTCCAAACGTGACGCCATTGAGCGTTTCGGAGAAGACCAGGTACATGCATGGCGCAGATCGCATGCCATCAGCCCCCCGCGTGTGGACGCACTGGCCAAGACCTTCATCCGATTGGATGCACGCTACCAAGGAGTGCCCGCGACATGCATCCCGCAAGGTGAGTCGCTGGCGCAGACAGCACTGCGGGCTCAGGCGGCTTGGCAAGACATCCAGTCGAGCAACTTGCAGTCAGCAGGGCTGACAGTGCTGGTGCTCAGCCACGGCAACACCCTGAGGGTGCTGACTGGGTTGCTGGAGGGGCTCGCACCCGATGAGGTGGTCAGTCTTGATGTACCCAATGGCGTGCCGGTCATCTATGAACTGGATGCGCACTGCCAAGTGCTGGGCAAAAGAGAGCTGAGCGTAGCCCACGAAACCCGCTCGACCATCTTGTGAGCCACGCTGCCGGTTACGGTGACAACTTCGCGTCCAGGTGGCCGGTGTCGTTGAGCCGCTTGACCGTGATGCGTCCGTCGCCGTCAACGTCAAATTCATTGATGGCGCAAGGGGACTGCGCCACTCGCCAATACGCGGACAACGGTTGATCCAGGGCTTGCAGAAGCATGGCTCTGTTGACACTGTCGTGACCGACGAACACGACCGTCTGGCCGGTATGTTGGGCCAGGGCCATGCGCAAAGCGTCGGCCGTTCTGGCCACCAAGTCCTGCAGCGCATCACCGCCTGGGAAGCGCACCAGGTGCGGGGCCTCGAACCAAAGGCGAAACAGATGGGCATCCAGGCCACGGGCCTCGTCGAACGTCTTCCACTGCCACTGGCCATAGTCCAGATCGTGAAGCCCAGCCAGAACACTACATGGCGCTGAGGTGCGCTGTCCAATGGCCGCCCCTGTGTCGATACAACGCTGCAAAGGGCTCGTGTAGATTGCGGTCGGTTGCCAGAGTCGCGCGACCTTGTCCGCCGTCAACTGCGCTTGCTGCCTGCCCAGCTCTGTCAAGGGAAGTTCCACCCGTCCCCGAAACCGCTCAGGATGTATGCCTTCAACGTGGCCATGTCGTACCAGCAGTATCTTGGTCATGAAAGGAACCCCCTGCGTTGTGCCTGCAAGCCAAGCATCTGGCTTCAAGGCACCTTGGTGTCTGGCGAGCCCAGTATCCCGAACTCCACGACGGTTTTGACATAAAAGACCGTCACCTGAGCCTGCTGGATACGGGCGAACAGTTGATCCGTCTGGGCGGCGGTCATGGCCAGCACGGTCTCCACGGGCTGGTCGGCCAGCTCGAAGAAGTGCGCCGAATGAAGCTTGCCCCCGTGGCCTCGACCGGCCGCAGCCACGATGACGGTACTACCATGAACGCCCAGCTCCTGGGCGGTGCGCTCGATCCACTCGTGCAACGGGATGCCCTCATGCTGTTGATCTTGCAGAGTGAAAAAGGTGACTTGGTAGCCGTTCATGGTGGACTCCTGTAGCCCGTCAAGGCGACACGCTCACGCACCAGTCTGTGCGAGCTGGTGTCCATGACTTTGTACCACCTGCGACAGGGGATGTTCGCGGTGATGTCTTCGGCGCTCAACTCTCCCTGTTTCTGACGTGCGCAAACGTCTTCACGGCGGAGATCAGCAAGATGACACCCAGGAAGGCTGTCAGCATGTGCGTTGGCACCAGGCCAAGGGCCAGGCCACCCAGTGCTGCGCCCATCACCGAGCCCACGGACATCCATTTGAGCAAGGTGCGCTCCGCTGACAGCACATCGAAGGCATTGGACTGCCGGTAGCGGGCAAAGCCCACGATCATCGTCGGCAGGCTCACGCACAGCGACAAACTGCCTGCTACCTTCACGTCCAGGCCGAACAGGATGACGATGGTGGGTATGAGCAACTCACCTCCTGCCACGCCCAGCAGCGCTGCCACCATGCCGATGCCCAAGCCTGCCGCGAGTCCTGCCGCGAACCGAGGTGCAGCCTGCGCGATCAAGGGGGTGCCACCGTGGGGGCTGAGCAAGCTTTCCGACAGCATCACGACTGCCAAGCCGACGAGCAGCACCAGGATGATTCGGTTGAGCCACAGCCTGGACATCGTCATCGCGTGACCGGCGGCCCACCACGCTCCGATCAAGCTGCCTGCCAGCAGGTTGATCACCACGCTGGCATGGTCGAGCAACAGCGCCACTGGGATGGTCTTGAGACGAAAAAGCAGAGCGGCCGCCACGACCACCAGGCTCATGGCCTTGTTGAGGATGACCGCTTGCAGCGTGTCCAGCCGAAAGACCCCGACCAGCACGGGCAGACGAAACTCCGCGCCGCCAAGACCGATCAATCTGCCCAAGGCCCCGATGAGTGAGCCCGCAGCAAAGCTTTTTGCGCCTCGGGACGAAGCATGCATTTCTGAGTCCCTTTTGCCTCTCGCACCGAGAGCAATGTTGAGTTTCCTACACCTCATGTCTCTGGCGACATGACGCTGGAACGAATGCAGGCGCCATGCCAGTGGTGATATCGACGTGGCGGATGGCGCGGTCTTGGCCCGAGTTGATGAGGCAAAATGCACTCGGGCGATTTCCTTGCAGGAGCGCCCCCTGCTTTTCCTCCCTGAGCAGGCACCAGCAATGGTGTTCACGGTCCCAGATGCGTCTGGGACTTTTTTTTCAGCCAGCGCAGTCAGGCAAGCTGCCTATGCGCGAAACAGCTTGTTGTACTCGAATGGACGGATCACCTTGGCGGTGATCTTGGCCGACTCGGGGTGCAAGGGGTTGATGAGGGCCGCGAACTCCTCGGGCACGATCACCGATGGCACCAGCAGGATGGGGGATCGCAGCGAAGTCAGCCAAGTTGAGCCGACCTTGACGCTGGCACCGCCCGCAGGAATGGCCGACCAGGCTGGCGGCAACGATGTGAGCGCAACGACCTCGTGCTGCGCCCACACATCATCGGGCACGTCGATTTCAACCAGAAAGCGGTTGAGCGGCAAGCCAGCATCATCAATGTGTGCAGCGGTTTCCAACACAGCAATGGCAATGGTGGGTGCGCTGTAGACGACAGCCTGCTTCTCATCATTCCAGCGTCCTGGCGACACCGCCGCACCGCCACCACTGAGGTCGCTTGCTGGATATTTGCGCGTCTCAGCCGCGATGCGCCAAAGTTTCACAGGTAGGCACCGCTTCGAATGGCACCCAGCAACTGCGCCACGATCTCCACCCCTGTGGGCGTGTCCAGGTAATCGGCAGGCTTGCGCCCGCCCAGCGCGGCCTGTGGCCGCTCGATCCACTGGCCCAACCACTTCACGGTGTCGAAGTTCCTGGCTTCGGTCGCCGTGCTGTCGTTCACGATGTCCTGGGCAATGCCCAGCAGTTTGATCATGCCAATGGCGGCCAGGCCCGCACGACCATCCACCAAGGCTCCTGCCGCTGATTTGCGCGCCGCTGTCGCTGGCGGGATGCGCAGCATGTCAAACACGCGAGAAGATGGCAGTTCCATCCGCTTGGACAGGTCGGTGATGAATGTGCCAGCTACGCCCAGGCGCTCCATCTCCACCATTTGCACAGGGGTGGCCTCGTGCACCTGCTTGAGGTAAGCGTCCACGCCTTGGCTGCGCTTGTAGGCCAGCGTCACACCACTGGCAGCCACGACGGGGGATGAGGTTTTCGAGGAATGAAAGCCGCCGCTGGCTTTACGGGCCCGGGTTGTCTGGCTGACGCCCGCTGCCGCGATGGCCTTTGCACTCTTGCTGGAGGCCCGCTTGGTGGCTGGTGGTTGTTTGCTGGTAGCAGTGGCCATGGACATCACCCAATGTATTCAATCAATTGAGATTAAGTCTATTCTCATTTGGAAGAAAACGCCAGCGCACCAGAACGCCAAAGCGCAGGTCACCTCACACGTCGCCTGTTGGCACCTTTGTTGGAGCCAGCGCTGCGCAAGCGCGTCAAGGATTGGCGCCCGCCGTCGCCCAGGGCCACGAGCTTTTGCAATTGCGCGTGCTCCGCTTGCATCGAGGCCAAGGCGACTTCCAGCTCGGAGCCGTGCTGCCGCAACGCCTCGACTTGCTGGGTCGCCTGAGTCAGCCTGTCGGCATTTGCCTTGGCGGCCTTGTCTGTGCTGATCTTCAGCGCATCGAGTTCCTTTTGCAGCCGCGCTGCCTGGCCACGCTCGCGATCAACTTCCAGGAGAAGGCGCCTTTGCTCGTCGGCGGCCCGTTGCTCAGCAACGCGCGCGGCTTCCATCGCGGTCACCAGTTCCTGACGTTGAGACGCCAGTTGCTCAATCTGTTGGACCAGCCCCAGCCTGAGTCCTTCGTCGTGCGCCAGGCGCTGTTCCAAGGCTCGGATCTGATCGGCGAGGGTGGCTGCATGAGCCTGTGCGGCGGCCGCCTCCTGACTCAAGAGCACTTCGTGCTGCCGAGCTTGCTCAACGGCCTGGGCTGCGGCATCCGCCTGCTGCTGTGCTTCGAGTCGCACTGCGGCAGCGGCCTCGTCGGCCAGCGAGCGCGCCTGCTCCCACAGCTTGGCCGTGAGATCGCCAGCGGCCTCGCGCAAAGCCTGCGGGATATCGGGGTGCTCGATGCGCACGCGGCTTTTCTCGCGCAGGTTTTCCCAGAACCTGGCCAAGGCCTCTGCCGGAGCACTCATGCTGCCTTTGCGCACCAACTGGTACAGCTTGTTGGCTGTGGGCGTGATGCCGTGGCGGAAGAACAAGACTGTGCAGACCTCGCGATAGAGGTCCTGGGTGCCTGGGAAGAGCGGGCGCAGCGCCTCAATCTCAGCTTGCAGGCGTGTCTCATCGGTCATGGCGATCCTCCAATCTCATCATTAAATAATACAACGTAATACATTGCGTTATTAACAAACATAGCAACTCTATGGACATAAACTGTCTTATGTCCATAGAATGTGGACTGACGCCATTTTGAAATCACTGACACCTTGAACGCCGTCGCGCCGATTGATCAGACCTTGATTCCGGCCCATCTCACCGGGCA